>Ga0210024_1004867_pt1 | contig 10341 bp, 9 predicted proteins | sample CryGeymeta201525_FD_183988 | JGI IMG/M metagenome (GOLD analysis project Ga0210024, IMG submission 183988) | Groundwater microbial communities from Crystal Geyser aquifers in Utah, USA - Crystal Geyser metaG 2015-25 (SPAdes) (version 2) | ecosystem: Environmental > Aquatic > Deep subsurface >... | reverse complement strand
TGATTCACAGCCGTTATCAGGGAAAGCTGTATGCGTATTGGCAGGCAACCCGGATCACGCAGTTCGAGGCCGACAGCCCCGATGATGATGAGGCGGTGCCGTTTTGATTTGAGCCGTTCTTCATTCGGTAAAAGCAAAGGGGCCGACAGGCCCCTTTGCTTTTGGGCAGCCACTTGCATAAAACTCCGCCAAATTTACGCACATTTACACAGCCGCTAACAGCAAAATAAAAATATTCCAAACCTTGCTGCGAAGTCTGCGAAACATCAATGCCTATGCGGGTTAGCGGCTAGTTTGGTAGGCCGGCGAAGTCTGCTAACTCAGCGAATTCTTGTGGATCAATTCGCACGTTTCGCACAGAACGCAATTGGGACAAATCAGACCGTAACCCGCATGAATAGTCACTGTTCGCACAATTCTCAGAGTTCGCGACCAGTTGGTAATATTTCGTCGCTGAACCAGATTCGCCTTTTTCGCGTGGCGTGGTCTCCACTTCAATCTGTGGCGGCGATGCGGTCAACAATTCGTCAATCGCTTTGTCCAGCTGATCTTTGCTGACGTGGTTTTTGAAACAAACCCTGACTAGCTCCGTCCGGCTGGCCTTGCCCTGCAACTTGAGAAAAGCCAACAACTCGGCGGCAGTCTCGTTAACCTGCTCTGTTGCCACTTCGTCTAATGCGCTCTGAAAAATGAATTTCACGCTGTCCGTCCAATACCTAATCCACGCCATGCCTGCATTGATGTGCTGCACGTCGATGGTTAAGGTTTTGTCAGTTAGCGCGAAGATCATCGCTAGGCGCATCAGCATGGGCGCTCTGCGGTCGAGCAACCCGGCGATGTGCTCGCCTGCGCTACGGTCTCGCAATTCGCCCCTGTACAGCTTGGCATAAAGTGATGCTGCTTCGCTTGAAAAGCTCATGCGATGCGCGTCACGGTCAACATGGCGGTCTGCCCCTGCAAACAAAAGTACATCGGCTATCCGGCGCGCAAAGCCATCAATCGCGTCCTTTGGGGTTGGTTTGGGGAATGGATTTACCTTGTCCCCCTCGGCCCAAAAGAAAATAAAGCGATTGGCAAACCCGTTGCTGAGCTCACGCGATGCCATCAGGCCACGCAATTCAATGGGGGTAATGTCTGCCAATATCCCGATGTTCGGATTGCTGGCCCATACCCGGTTTGTCTTGATCGCTGGCTTGATACAAGTCCCGTCCCATGCGTCCCGCAATGCGGTTGTAAGCGTATTACCCTCGCGGCGGGTCTGGTGTAATACGTTGGCAAACTCGCTCTCAACTGCCAGTAGTCGCTTGTCGTCAATGGGTGGGACTTCTTCTTTGCCCTGCGTCCATCCATCGTGAATCATCAACGCCAATCCTTCGCGCGTCGACAAGCCTCCAGTGTGTATCTGCGGCGCTAGGTGCTCGTTAAGCTCCTTGACTGCTTTGGCAATGCGACTGATAACCAACTTCTTGGCTGTGCCTTTGCGGCCACGGCTCGATCGGCCAACGTGGACAAAGAATAGTCGGGCGTGATTCCAATCGTCACCGATGGGCATATAAGGCCCACGGCCAACGGCCACGCCTAGGTAAGCGAGTGCGGCTGCCGCAACTGCATAGGCATTGGCCTCGGTGTTATCGCTGCCTGCCCTGGCAATGTCACCAATCAGGCCATAGAGACAATCCGGGCTTGGCCTGGGCGCATTGCGATGGGTGTCAATAAAAACATCATCATCCTTGGCAAAGCCTGAATCAAGGCGATTGGCTGCTTCTTCGTACTTGCTCTTATCCATGATGCAACTCCTCCGCAACTCGCGTAATTCGATTGGTCGCCAAAAACAATCTGTCTTTGTCAACGTCGGATATGGGCTTGCCCTTGGATAAATCAGCGGCTATCAGCGCCACAATCTGCACTTCAAGCCCGATAACTTCAAGCATGGTGCGCGCGCTCACTGGTGATGGTTTGTAGGTGCTCGGCTTGTCGTCGTCTTGCCAGCATCCCAAGGCTTTTGCAGCATCAATAAATTCAAGATCATTCGCCTGCTGGTGGTATGCCAGTACATCGCCGCCTTTTTCATGGCAACTCATGCACATAAACCCGCCTGTTTTGAGATTGACGCGCATAGAGTCGCTGCCACCGTGAAACTCGCAACTGGTGGTGCGCCACGGCCCACGGCCAATCAGCTTCAAACCTGCGATGTTTTCGTAGTAGTTCTGGGGATCAGGTAGGTTGTCTCGGTTAAAGCTCATGGCAAAACCCTTAATGCTGCAAATGCGGAAATGAGAATCACCATTGCAAAGGTGACTGCCCAAATCGCATGAACAAAACAGATGCAAGTCGCTATCAATCTCGATACTTCTATTTCACCATCACGGACTTGTTTGATGACTTGGTCGATGCGATAATTATTCTGTTTAGCTGATTTCCTGAGGGTCTTGTAGCCGCGAGCTTCAAGACCCTTTTCAATTGATATGGTGAATTGAAACATGGCAACCTCTCATGCTTTAGCTAGTTCAGCACGTTTCGCGTGCAGCCGATCTACCAACTCTCTGATCTGAGCATCCGATTTACCTGCAATCCTGGCGGCATTAATCGACTGCACCTCATCCGACGGCCACCCAACTGCACGCTGTCCAATCCGAATTGGTTTGGTAAATAGTCCGCCCTTCACAGCGCTATAGATGCTTGCATGCGACCGATGACCCGTCTCAGCCTTGACAGCTGGCATTCTGAGAATTGACATTGGAACTCCTTGTACGGCGTTGTCTGCCGTTGTTGCGATGGAGTTAATGTCGTGATGTTTTCGCTTGAGACATAGTAGATGGGTTGCGAATGCTCATCTACCTAATGTTTTTAGGGGGTGTAGGGGTTCAAGGAAAAGCTGAATTTATTTCTGTAGAAATGCTAAAAATAGCATCAATGAAGTTCCTGGATAGCTAAAACCGATCACTTTTTGCACAAACACACCCAATGATGGGGTGGATAGGTAATTTATCCCTCCGCCCTATTTGCCCCGCCGTGATAATTCCAATTTGCAACTTTTGAACAATCCTTCATGGCTTGCTCCACAGGTTGACCTTCAGCATTTGTCATTCCAAAATCACCTGCATGAGCCCTAAGCCAAATGTCTAATGCTTCCTTAGGACTTCTTTTTTTTGGATTTGTGACTGCCTGCCATGCCCCAATGGTTGCAGCAAGTTTGCGGGAATATCTGGGATGATTTTTATTTAAGTAGTCCGGTTTATTATCCTGCATAATTTCAGGTGAAATATTGTCGGCATTTGTTGGAAAAAAGAATTCTGGCTTAACTTGCCCTTTTTGAAGCCATTTTTTCAACGAGTCAACAGAAATAGTTGTTTTTTCCCAATTTGGAGATTTTTTATAAAAAAGTCTTTCTCCAGACATTTTTCTTACATCCCATGATTCCACTGCATCACTGTAATTTTCAAACTCTCTGCCGAGTCGCCCATCGCGGATAATTGTTGCATCTAATTTCCCACTTTTAATTGATTGAATTAAAGCAGAGAAAATAGTTTTAATACAAGTAAACTCTTTCTCTGTTAGCTTTTCCTCTAAATTAATAATTTCATTATCTTTCAATTCTATGAAGTTAGGATCACATCCCTCAATGAGGGCGGCTGCCTGCCAAACTTTTAGAGTATCAAAATATAACCAACTAGAATCAATTTTTTTTAAAGTCATATCAAATATTTAATTTTGAAAAAAATGGTTAATAACCTCGATAAACAGGAATTAAAAATGCCTGTTTGTCGAAGTGACAACCAGTCCAACAAACCTATGGTTTTAGAAGTCAGATATTCATACAAGTTGAGGTACACAAACTAGTTAAACAGACATATAAAATAATCATCAAGGTTCGTACTCCTTATTCATTTAAGCGTGCTTGAGGCAAATATAATTGTTTTGGAAAAATAAATTGTGTGCCGCAAGCCAAAAGGCAAGAAACATGGGTAATTTACAATTATTCCATCTCACCATACGTCGCAAGATGCTCAAATGTATTTGGAATTTGAGAATTAATCAGGTATTGACTTGAAAAAATCTTGTTATTATTGTAATAATCTTCATCATCAACATCTGTTGATCTAATGCGTTCCTCAGAAACAACACTAACATTTGAATGCCTAGAAATTCTGCCGATGTGAGAAATAATAAACATTGAAATTGCGTAAGCAATAAATGGTGCTATGACTGCTCCCGCGAAAAACAAGTTAAAAATGACTCCCTTAGTCTTTAGCGAGAAGAAAATTATACCCATAATATCCAATGGTATTGCAAATAGCAAAACTACTACCAAAATACCAAGAAAAATAATATAAATGTACCTGAATATAGAAAATATAAATCTGATAATTTTTACTGGCAAAAATAATAAAAAGTTAATCATGAAATCAATCTCTGAATAAGTTTAAATACAAAAAACTAGTAGATATTCGACTCATCCACCTTGTTAGCATTATTAGCGATCAACTCGTCAGCTTTCGTCTTATCCAAATCACTGCTACAAAACCATTTTTTAGCCTTTTCAGCTTCTTCGGGGGTGTCATACTTTTCTTTTTCGCGGGATGCAAAGAGTTGAAGGTTATCATAGGTTGAGCTGTAAAAAATCTGATAACGATTGCCTACCTTGTAATGCCCGGAGAAATCAAATTTATTTGCATCCAGCATTGGCAAGTTAATTTCACGACCATCATCGAGTCGTAACTTGACGGCCTTCACCAATCCTTGATCTCTAGGGACATTGACCATCTTGATCTCTTTTTTGGCTGTGCGCGTTGCCTCGATGGTCGCATCAGTGGCTACGCTGGCTATTACTGCTGCAGCCATACCCAAAAGACCAGTCTGAACCGCCAACCCGGCGATATCGCTCGTGCCACCACTGCCATTGAACTGCATCTCATATTGCTGATCATAAAAAGGCGTTTGGTTGACTTTACGCAAAGACACCACAGTACCGCAACCGATCCGGTTACCTGCCTTGATAAATCGCTGACTACCACGATCATTGCCATAGGCCATGACTGTCTCGCCGCTGTAACCGATTCCAACAGATGCGCAACCAGAAAACAATAATGAAAGCGAGAGAGTAGTCAAAGAAAAAGATTGGTATTTCATAAAAATATTTTAAATAAAAGTTAATGGAAATTTAAAAGACTGCGCAACTCACTGCATGAGCCTTAATCATATATTATATTAATCAATTATTCAAAATAATTGAAAATTAATTCCAAACCAAACAAATTTTTCAATGGAATTTGCATGTCACTTAGATAGACTGAATAAATTTCTATAAAATAAAGATTCTTGTAATTTGTTTTCTACACATACAAAACATAATAAAAATCGATTCTCTTATGATTCAAGCCGCGTGGGCGAACAGTCAAACAAAGGACTTTATTTCAAACCGGCATATCCAATGGCAGACACTGCTTCGCAGCACTCAGCCGCCCAGCTAGACCAATTGAACAAACCGGAGCGAACCGGTGAAATTTGCTGACCCACCCCAAAAAACACTTTTTCTTCGCTGAAACCCGTTTTTTTAAGCAGCCCTTCGGGGCTGCTATTTTTTTGCCTGAAAAACACTTTTCGGCACTTGCCAAAAGTGTTTTGGTCGCTCAGGCCGCCATCCCACCGGAATACGCAATATTCCTAGCCACCACGTACCGGGCTGGGTTTTCGGCCACACCCAGTGACTCAAAATGCACCTGGCCGCATTTGATCTTGGCACCTTCCTTGTCACGCAAGTCATCGGTGAACAGGCTACTCTTGGTTTCCACGACGAAATACAGGCGCTGCGTGCCGTCTTTCTCCACCAGCAATGCCCAATCCGGGTTGTAGCTGCCGAGCGGGGTCGGCACCTTGAACCAGCCTGGTAACTTGGCGTACAGCACCACGTCCTCGTTCTTCTCCAGCGCATCGGCAAAGTCACGCTCTGTGGTCGAGTCATAGACCACGTGCTCGTAAATTGATTTGCTGGTGTCCATCAGCATGTTTTTGAGGTAGCCCGTCAGCTCGGCTTTGTCGAACAGCTCCTGGGCATAAAAGTGTTCGCCACCCAGGCGCTGATACTTGATGCCATCCACCAGCGCCAAGCGCTTGCAGCGGTTGACAAGTTCCGCCGTCAGTTCAATGAATTGCTGCGGATTGCGCCTGAAGTCGTCCAGCCTGCCACTGCCGGTCAGGATGCTGGTGATGCTGCGACGTGTGAGCTGGGTGCGGTTTTGCAGATCGGTCAGCAGGTCGGGCAATTCAATATCGGATTCATCCAGCACGACGGTGGCTGCGCCCTCTTTTTCGGTGGCCTCCACGCCTGCCTTGCCAATTGAAATATCGGCCTTGCGCCATTGCAAGCGGGCCTTGGCAATGGGCGGGGCTTTCTGCAAAGCTGCGGTGCAATCCGAAATCAATTTGGCGTTGTCAAACTGCACCCGGTAGGTGGTCTGATGCTTGATGCGGTCCCACAGCGCCTTGAATTCGTCACTCAAGATGATGGCCTTGCCGTCCTTGCCCTTGCGCAGGGGTATCTGCTTGCGCTCGTCAGCATTTTTAATTTCCAGACGGCCAGATACCTTGCGCAGCACTTCCGCAATCTGGCCACGTTGCGCGTCAAACTCGGTGGGCAACACCAGCGTGCCATTTTTCAGCGCTGTCTTCAGAGAGTCCTGCACCTTACCCTTGGCATCGATGTGCCCGGCTGCTTTCAAATTCTGCCAAAGTGTTTTGGACTGATCCACGCCCAGGGGTGCTACCTGGCCATCAGCACCCGTGACCGCAATGGCGGCAAACTGGTGCGGCTCCACGATGCCAAAACGGATGCCGGTGTCGGCCTCAATTTCTCTTTGCAGATTCTCAGCAAACTGCTCGTAGGTTTCGGTGGCGATCACCGTCAGGCGGTTGACCTCAAAACCATGCACCCGTGAGCCATCCTGCTTGACGCACAAGCGCAGGCCCCGGCCGATAGTTTGGCGGCGTTCACGCTCCGTGCCCATTTCCCGCAAGGTACAAATCTGGAACACGTTCGGGTTGTCCCAGCCCTCCTTGAGGGCCGAATGCGAGAAGATGAATTTCAGCGGCGTATCAAAGCCCAGCAGCTTCTCCTTCTCTTTCATGATCAGGTTGTAGGCCCGCTCGGCGTTGTCGCGGTTGCCAGCATTGTTTTCCGCCGTGTCAGACCACCCGCCTTTTTTGTCGATGGAGAAATAGCCGTTGTGCACGGCCTCCGGCGCACTGGTCAAATCAATTTCGGCAAACAGGCTCTGATACGCGGGCAGCTTGGCAGCACGCAGGTATTCCTCTTCAAAAATGCGGGCGTAATCGCCTTTGATGGCGTTGCCAGCGGCTTCGTATCGGCGATACCGCTCCACCGAGTCGATAAAAAACAGCGACAACACTTTGATGCCCAGCGGGTTCAGGCGCTTTTCTTTGTCCAAATGCTCCTTGATGGTGCGGCGAATCATTTCCCGCTGAATGGCCAGCGCATCGACATCACCATGAGCCTGGCCAATGGCCAGATACACCTCGCCACCGGGGTAACGCAACTCCAAAAACTCTTCGCCCTTGGCTGTGTTGACCTCGCCCACACGAAAATCGGCGTAGATGTCCCGTTTGGCAGTCTGCTGCAGGTCGTCACCATCGTTCACGGTGACCTCTAGCGGCTTCACGCCGCTGGCGGTCTGCACATGCAGCTCCACCTTGGCGCTGATGCTGCCGCGCTTGTTGCTGACCGACACCAGCCGCACAAAAGGCTTGTTGTAGGCATCTTCCACCGTGGCGGAAGCCACCTCAATCTGTTTGACCAGCTTGCGCTCATACGCATCCACCGCATTGAGCCGATACACCATGTGGTGCTTGTTGACGTGCGTGGCGGAATACCGCAGTGTGCACATTGGGCTCATGGCATCCAACGCTGTTTTGCCAGCGCCGGTCAAACCACCGTCCACACTTTGCGGTTCGTCCACGATCACGATGGGCCGCGTTGCCTTGATCAGGTCAATGGGCTTTTCGCCGCCGGTTTTTTCGCTCTCTTTGTAGAGGTTGTTCACGTCTTTCTTGTTGATGGCACCCACCGTCACCACCATGATCTGCACATTGGCGCTGGTGGCAAAGTTGCGCACCGGGCCAGGCTTGCTGGAGTCGTACAAAAAGAAGTCAAACGGCACGCCTGCGTACAAGCCCTTGAAATGCTCTTCGGTGATTTGCAGGGTTTTGTAAACACCTTCTTTGATGGCGACCGACGGCACCACGATCACAAACTTGGTGAACCCAAAGCGCTGGTTCAGCTCAAAAATGGTGCGCAGGTAAACGTAGGTCTTACCCGTGCCGGTTTCCATCTCGACCGTGAAATCACCCGATGCCAGTGAACTGGACGATTCCAGGCCACTGCGCAATTGCACGTCATTCAGGTTCTTGAGCACCTGGTCGTCCAGCAGCGTCAGCCGGTTGCCCACACCCAGGTCAGACTCGGCAATGCCCAACGTGGTTTGCGCCGTGGGCAGCTTCATCGTCACGGTGAATTCGGTACGGCAGGCCTCCTGGCCACGAAACAGGTCACACACTGCCTCGATGGCCTGCAATTGGTAGTCAAGGTTTGGCTCAAAGTGCAGCTTCATTCGGCTTCATCCAGTCTATTTGCGTCTTCAATGGCTTGGCGTTCACGCGCAATTTCGGCACGCAACTCATCTTCCGTTGGCAACACCAGCCGGTACTTGCTGGCGAAAATCTGCTCACTGTCATGCAGCACCGAATAGCGCACCAGCGCATGGTCTTTGTGGCCACACAACAAAATGCCCACCGTCGGGTTGTCATCCGGGCCACGCCGCAAGTCGTCGTATATGCGCACATACATGTCCATCTGCCCCACGTCCTGGTGCGTCAGGTCGCCGGTTTTCAGGTCGATCAGCACAAAACACTTGAGCAGGTAGTTGTAAAACACCAAATCAATGTAGAAGTCTTTGGTGTCAGTGCTGATGCGCTGTTGCCGCGCCACAAAGGCAAAACCCTTGCCCAGCTCCAGCAAAAAGCCTTGCAGCTTGTCCATCAAAGCCTGCTCCAGCTTCGATTCCAGCAGTTTGCCGGTGCCTGGCAACCCTAAAAACTCCAGCAGCACAGGGTCGCGCACAAACTCTCTGGGTGTCTGGGGCAAAGCCGCGATGTTGGTATTGGCCTCGGCTGTCAAGCTGGCCTTGTCGCCGCTGAGCACAAGGCGTTCAAAATACAGGGTGCTGATCTGACGCTCCAGCGCACGCGAACTCCAGTTTTGCGCGGCGGCCTCGTTCATGTACCACTGGCGGGCTTTGTCATCACTCACTCGCAGCATGAGCCGATAGTGCGTCCAGCTCAATTCGTGACGCAGTGCGTCACGAATTGGAAACGCTTGATAAAACAAGCGCATGTAACGTAGGTTTGACGCATCAAAACCCTTGCCAAACTCACGCGTCAACACTTGCGCCAAGCGAGGCAACAGCTTTTTGCCATAACTGGCACGAGACTCGCCACCCTGCTCAAACTCAACAATGTGGCAGCCCACCTCCCAGCAGGTTTGCACCTGCACCATGTCCACGGCACGCAGGGCTTTTTGGCGGCCCTGCTGAATCAGGCTCCGTAAGGCATCAAGCAGCTCTGAAGGCAATGCAGTGTTGCTTGTCAAACTGACCATGGCAAGCTCCAGTCCGTGAAAAGTCTCTGTTTGAACGGCATCGGTGTATGCTGCAAAGATTCGTCACGAGGCTCGTGACCAATCTGTCTGTGTTGAATCAAAAGCATCACAAACTCCGTACATTCTGAATGCCGTGCTGTTCCAGGATGGCGGACAGGTTGGTTTTGGCGATGTCATCGGCAAAGGCGCTGTCGCGGAACACGCAGGTGGTGTCGCCTGCCGGGGCCAGTTCATTGCGCCAGGCGACGATGCCGGTGGCCAGGGCATCTACCTCGGTGCTGGCAATGGCTGGTGCCAGGCAGGCCATCAAGACACCGCCGCCCACGGCATGCACGGTGAGGCCAGCCAGTTGACGGGTGGCGATGGGCACACATAAGTCTAGACCCAGTTTCAGCAACAGCTCGTACAAGATGTCGGATTCGGTGCGACCCGCCGTCAGGTTGTCTTGGAAGTCGATGACGGCTTGTGCCAGATCGTCTGGCTTGGGGTTCCAGGCGCGGATGTTGGACTGGTCGAGCTTGAAGACCCTGAAGCCCAGGTCGGGTAGTGTGGTCTCTGGCTGGGTTGAATCTTCTAAGGATAATTGGGCTGTAGTCTTCGTGTTAACTGCGTGAGCAGCTCTTATTTTTGAAGCAGCACGGCGCAGGCGCTCTTTGGTAAGTTCGGCGATA
>Ga0210024_1004862_pt1 | contig 10351 bp, 8 predicted proteins | sample CryGeymeta201525_FD_183988 | JGI IMG/M metagenome (GOLD analysis project Ga0210024, IMG submission 183988) | Groundwater microbial communities from Crystal Geyser aquifers in Utah, USA - Crystal Geyser metaG 2015-25 (SPAdes) (version 2) | ecosystem: Environmental > Aquatic > Deep subsurface >... | reverse complement strand
GGCCTCGCTCGCCCTGCGCGGCGACGGCAGCCACCGTGTGCCGCTCGACGCCTGCATCGAGACCATGCGCCAGACCGGCCGCGACATGAGCGAGAAATACAAGGAGACCTCGCTGGGCGGCCTCGCTGTCAACGTGCCCAATTGCTGAAGCCGCCCGCGCCGCAGTCGGGCGATCGCGCGCTGGCGGGCGTCGGCTTCATGCTGCTGTTCGCCGCCACCGCGCCACTGCTCGACATGTTCGCCAAGCTGGCGAGCGAATCGCCCCCCGCGCAGACCGCCTTCGCGCGCTTCGCGGCGCAGGCGGTCGCCATGGCGCTGATCCTGCGGCTGCGCGGGCGGCTGGTCGCGCCGCCGCGCGGCGAGTGGGCGCTGCACGCCGGGCGCGGCGCGCTGCTGGCGGGATCGACCGTATTCTTCTTCCTCGCGCTCACCGGACTGCCGATGGCCGAGGCGCTGGCGATCTTTTTCGTCGAGCCGCTGATCCTGACGCTGCTTTCCGGGCCGCTGCTCGGCGAGACGGTCGGCTGGCGGCGGTATCTGGCCTGCGCAGCGGGATTTTGCGGCGCGCTGCTGGTCGTCCGGCCCGGCTTCGCCGCGTTCGGGCTGCTGGCGCTGGCGCCGGTGGCGGCGGCGACGTGCTTTGCGCTCTATCTCGGGCTCACCCGGCGCCATGCGCTGCGGCTCGATCCGCTCACCATGCAGCTCTGGTCGGGCGTCGCGGGGGCTGCGCTGCTGGGCGCCGTGCTGACGCTGGGCTGGCTTGCGGACTTCCGCGCGCTTTCGCCGCGCGCGGTGGACGCGCCGACGCTGGCGCTGCTGCTGGGCGTGGGCGCGTTCGCGACCGTGGCGCATCTGGCCATCGCCGCCGCCTTCGCCCGCGCCCCCGCCTCCGTGCTGGCGCCGTTCCAGTATCTTGAGATCGTCACCGCCACGCTGGCGGGCTGGCTGGCGTTTGGCGACTTTCCCAACGCGGCGACCTGGGCGGGCGTCGCGATCATCGTCGGCGCCGGGCTGGTGGTCTTTCACCGCGAGCGGGTCGCGGCGCGGCGTCTCACGCCCGATTGACGCCGCGCTGACGGGCGCGGCGTTAGCTGAGTCCCGGCGCTGACGTGTGCTGTCGTTTTTTCCCTTCGGCAGGGGGTTCTCCCGTCCCCTTCCGCCGTCAGCGGGCGCCGCCCGGCGCGTGGTGTTGAGCGGGCGGCGCTGCTCGGGCCGGATTGCGCAGGCGTAAGCGCATCCGGCCCGCTTTTTGCGCCGCTGACGTTTCGCTGACGATGCGTCGTGATGCTGGCCCTCAGATAGTGAATCCGACGCACGCGGAGTTCGTCCCGATGCCAACGACCCTGTTTCGCCACGCCCTTCCCGACAGCCTGCGCCCCGACGCGCGCGACGTCCGGCTGCCGCGCACGCCTGCGCCGGGCTTTCGCAACATGTTCCATCATCACGAGGCGCCGGAGGCCGACCGCTGGCGCGGGCTCGGCGGCGCGGCGGACACCGAGATGATGCTCGCCGCCGTCGCTGAGCGGATCATGGGCGCGCGGCCAGCTTCCCGACCGTCGCCCTTCTCCGCCGGCTACACCTATCTTGCGCAGTTCGTCGCCCATGACCTCAAGTTCTCGACCGACGAGGCGTTCTATCCGCCGACGCAGGTGCCGAGGACCCCGCTGCGCACCCGGCGGCTGATGCTGGAGACGATCTATGGCGAGGGGCCCGACAAGGACCCCGAACTGTATGACGACGGCTATGACGCGCTGGCGCCCTACCGGCTGGCGGTCGGGCGCTTCGGCCCCTGGGTCTCCGCCGGTCAGCGCACGCTGGCGCGGCGCCGCCATGACGGCGCCTTCGCCGACGCGCCGCCGCTCTGCACCGCCGATCCGCGCAACGACGAGAACCCGGTGGTGGCGCAGATCGCGGGCTTCTTCATGCGGCTGCACAACGTCGCGCTGCGCAGGCTGTCGCGTCACGGCGACCCGGCGGCGCGGTTCGAGGCGGCGCGGCGGGTGACGCAGGCGGTGTTCCGCGGCATCGTGTTCGGCGATCTGGTCCCGGTGCTGCTGCGCGACGACGTGCGCGCGGCCTATGAGGCGGGGCGGCGGCTCGACACCCCGGCGGCGGAGAGCGACGACATGCCGGTGGAGTTCACCCATGCGGTGTTCCGCGCCGGTCATGCGCTGGTGCGCCCCGACTACGCCATCGCCGACACGGTGAACGGCGGACAGGCGGTCAACGTGCGCTCGATGCTGAGCCACACCTCCAGGCGCGACCCGGACGCCTTTCGCGAGGGGCGCGGCTGGGCGCTCGAGTGGTCGCGCTTCTTCGGGCCGCAAGCGCAGGGCGCGCAGCCGTTCAGCGCGCATGTCAACGTCTTCCTGGCCGAGGCGCCGGGGCTGCTGTCGCACGAACATCCCCGCGCGCGGCGCGCCCATCTGGTGCTGCGCGATCTGGCGCGCGGCATGGACAGCGGGCCGCTGCGGGTGCAGGCGATCGCCGAGGCGCTGCGCCCCGCCTTCGCCGGTCAGCCGGGGCTGGAGCGCTGGCTGGGCTTCGACGCCTCGCATCGCGGGCGCGCGGTGCTGGACTGGATCGATCTTGACCGCACCTTGCGCGCGCATACCGCCACGCTGTGCGCCGATCCGCCGCTCTATCTGTTCGTGCTGCTGGAGGCGGCGGCGGCGGCCGATCAGGGCGGCGGCGACGGGCGACGCTTTGGCGCGGTTGGCTCCTCGCTGCTGGCCGAGCCGCTCTATGCGGCGCGCGACGGCGGCCGGGCGCGGGTCGAGGATCATCCCGACCTCGCCGACGATCTGCACGCCGTGTTCGGCGGCGCCCCCGCCCCCGTTGCGATGGCGCAGCTCATCGCGCAGCTTGTCCACGCCGCCTGACTGCTTGCAACCCGGAGAATTCACGATGCCCGTGCAGATGAACGTGATCGCCCACCAGATCGTCGGCGCCTATCTCTCGCGCCTCGCGCTGGCGCCCGAAGGCCGCCCGGCCACCGTCGCCGCCTTCATGGACGGCCTCGCCGCCTTCGCCAACGACATGCTGGGCGTGGAGGCGATGGAGGCGCAGTATGTGGAGGCGACCCGCAGCTGGCGCATCCCCGGCGTGCTGGAGATGGGCGACATCGACCGTGACGCGACCACCGCCTACGCCACCCACACCGCGCAGCAGGTGACGATCCGCCTGCCCGACCCTGACCTGCTGGCCGAGAGCCGCAACCTCGCGGTGGCGTTCGACGCCGGGCGCAGGCCGGGGCAGTTCTATGTCGATCGCTTCTACTACGACTATATCCTCGGCGGCGCCAACGCGCCCGGCAACAGCGATTTCCTCGACAGCCGCATCGCCGATTACACCTTCGCGTCGTGCCGCTGAGGATCGGCCACTGAGGATTGATCGCGCAACACCGCAGCCCCGGCTCTGCGGCGCCGCCCCTGCGGTGTTGCGACACGGCGCCCGAGCCGGCCCCGGCTCGCGGGCCGACGCGGCGACCGGCGCCGGAACCATCCCGCTTCGAAGGCCGCCCGGTCAGCCGCCGAGCACCGCGCGCAGCGTCGCGGTCAGCGTGTCGCGGCGGGCGGGGTCGGCCAGCGGCGGCGCTTCGGTGAACCACGCCGCCAGGTCCGCGTCGCAGGGCGACGCCTTGCCGCGCCAGCGCCCGCGCAACCACGCGGCGTAAGCCGACCAGGCCGCCCGCGCCTCCTGCTCCCGGCCCAGCATCGCCAGCGCCGCGACCTCGTAGCCGCCGGTCAGCGGAATGGCGTTGTCGGCCTTGCGCGCCGCCGCCACCGCCCCGTCAAGATCGCCAGACCACAGCGCCACCGACACGCGATAGCCCCAGTGCAGCCGCGCCGCGCCCAGATCGAGGTCGAGCGACGCCTGCGCCATCTCGCGCGCCTGCGCCAGCGCGCCGCAATTGGCCAGCGCGTCCGCCGCCGAGGCCAGCGTGCGCGGGTTGGTGGGGTTGTTCTCGCAGGCCGCCAGCAGCGCCGCCTTCGCCTCCTCCGTCCGCCCGCTCATCGCCAGCGACCAGCCGAGGCAAAGCTGGTGCTCGCTGTCGAGCGGGTCCGCCTCCACCGCCGCCTGCGCCAGCCGCACGGCGTCGGTCTCGCCCGGCTTCGGCGGGCGCAGGCCGGGAAACACGATGTGGCTGGAGTTGATCAGCTTGACCAGACCGACCTTGGCGCGCACGAAATCCGGTTCGACGCGCAGGATGTCGCGAAAGATCGCCTCGGCGTGGCGGTCGTCCTCGGGCGTCCATTTCGTCAGCAGATCGCGCGCCTTCAGGAGCTTGTCATACAGCGGCAGCGACACGTCGGCGACGCGCGCCTGCCGCGCCAGCCGGTCGCCGGGAATGCGCACGTCCAGCGCGGCGGCGATGCGGCGCGTGGTGCTGCGGCAGGTCTCGAACCAGCTGTCGAGGCCCAGATCCACGTCCTGCTGGCCCCAGATGAAGCGACGCGCCGCGCTTTCCTTCAGCGTTACGTTGATGCGCACGCCGTCGCGGCTGGGATAGGCGACGCCGTCGATCTCATAGACGCCGTCGGCCTGCGGCGCGGCGCCGCCCGGGCCCGGCTCGATCACCACCCAGTCGCGATAGGGCGTCAGCGTGGCGATCAGGTCCTGACGGAAACCGCGCACCAGATAACCGAAATTCTCATCCACGCCGTCCAGCCGGAACGCGCCCATGCTGAGCGTCAGGTTGGGCCGGGCGACCGGCTGTGCGGCGGGCGCGGCCTCCAGCGACTTGAGTTCGACCGCCAGCGCCTGCGTCTCGGGCGACGGCTCGGCGGCGTAGTCCTCCTCCAGCAGATCCCAAAGCTGGGCGTAGCGCCTGAGCGCCGCGCGCACGTCGCCGCGGCCTGCGTCGCTCTGCATCAGGCGGCGGCAGGCGGGTTCGTGCGCAGGGTCGAGCGCGGTCAGCGCCATCGCCCAGGCCCGCGCCTGCGCATCGTCCGCCGCGTCGGCCATCCGCGCCTCCAGCGCCGCCGTCAGCCGGGCGATCAGCGCGGCGCGGCGGGCGGCCAGCCACTCGCCGAATACCGGATCGACATCCTCCAGCCCCGGCAGGATCGCGTCGCCAAGGCCTGCCCAGTCAACGCCCTCGGGCGGCGCGTCGGCGGTCTCGAGCGACTCGATCAGCTCGATCAAGTCGATGCGCAGCCCGTCGCCGTTCAGCGCCACCTCGTTGCGGCGCACGTCCACCAGCGCCTCGCCGTCGGCGCCCAGCGCGCGTCGCAGGTCGTGCAGGGTCTGGCGCAGAGACTGCCGCGCCTGATCGCCCGCCCGCTCGCTCCACAGCGCATAGGCGAGCCGCTCACGCGGCTGCAGCGACGGCGCCGACAGCGCCAGATGGGCGACTATCGCCTGCGCCTTGCGGTTTCGCAGATCCACAGCGCGCCCGCTGACCGAAAGCGCGAAGCCGCCGATCACCCGAAGGAGGTGTCCGGGCGTCTGTTCTCCTGCGTCAGCCACGCGCCTGCTCACCCCTCCACCGCAACAGCGCCGCAAGACGGCGACGCACTCACTCATGACATTTCACTTACCGCGTCGCGAGACCAAAACATACCGTCTTGACGACCGCGACGCCAAGATCGGCGCGCGGCAGCGGCGTGGCGCGGGCGGGAAATCCGGCGGCGGCGAGACGCGCGAGCGATTGCGCCAGCGACGCGGCCCCCGGCGCGCGCCCGACCGGCCGCGCCGCCGACACGCGCGGCTGCTGCGGCGACGACGACGCGCCCCGGGCGGCGGCGAGCGCGGCGCCGGTCTCGGCGGCGATCATCTCGCGCAGCGCCGCCAACGCCGCCTGCGCCGCGCTGACGCCCGCCGCGACGCCCTCGCCGGAAGCCGAGCGCGCGACCGCCACCGGCGGCCCGGCGCCGCGATCTATCCGCGCCAGCCAGACGCGCGCCGCATCGGCCCCCGCCTGCGCCAGCGCCGCCGCCGCCGCCTGCGCCGCGCGCCCGCCCGGCGCCGCCGCCCGGCCGTCGGCGCGCCAGCGGGCCGCCGCGTCGCGCTCGAACAACTCCAGCAGCGCCGCGCGCCGCGCCCCGGCCGGCGTGCGCCCCGCCGCGCAGCCCAGGCTCAGCGGCGGGCCGCCCGCCCCCACGCCGTCGCGCAGCGCCAGCGGCGCGGGCAGCAGGCAGGGCGCGCCATCGGGCAGGCGCGCGGCGCGCACCCATTCCAGCGGCGACGTCGCGTCCAGCCCGCGCGCCGCCGCCGCCGCCAGCTCCGCGTCGCTCAAGCCATGGCCCGCAGGCGGCGCCGTCAGCGACCCGCGCGCCGCGATGTCGCCCGCGCGCGGCGCCTGCGCCAGAACCTCCGCCGCCTCGCCCAGACAGGCCGCCAGCGCCGCGCGCCGCGAGAAACCCGCGCCGGTCACGCTGAGCGGCGCGCCTGCGCCCTGAGCCAGCAAACCGCCGATCACCACCGCGCCCGGCGCCGTCGGCGCGGGAAGGCGGAACAGCGCGCTCAGCCGCGGCCCCAGCCCGGCCAGCGCGCGCAGATCGGCGTCCGCCGCCCCCGCCCAGCCGAGCAGCGCGGCAGGATTCCGAAAATCGAGGTGCTCCACGCCGCCAGTCCGCACACGCGCCCCCGCCATCCGCCGCGCGCCAGAGAACCCCGGCGCGGCGGTTTGCGCAAGCCGCGCTCAGCGCTCCAGGCGCAGTTGCTCGATCAGCTGGGCGGGCGGGTCTTCGGTCAGCTTGACCGCCTTGAACGCGCCCTTGGCGCCCAGGCGACAGCGTCCGATCACGGTGCGGCCCTGCGAACTGCTCATCACCAGCTCCAGCTCGTCCACCGCGTTGCGCCCCAGCGGCAGCACATCGCCGACCTTCATCGCCGACAGCGCGGCGAGCGAGACCTTCTGGCTGTCGATCACCGCATCGACCAGCAGCCCCGCCTTCATCAGGCTGTGGCGCAGGTGACGCTCCCACAGGTCCGAGTTCAGCGTCGAGGGCGAGCCGAAGTGCTGCATCAGATCGACCTTGATCGAATCGACCACCGACAACGGCAACACCAGTTCGAAGAACCCGTTGCGGGTCGATTCGCCCACCTCCACCCGCTGGTTGATGATCATCACCTCCGAGCGTTCGGGGGCGATGTTGGCCATTTGCGGCGTGGTCTCGAACCGGGAGCAGCGCATGACGCCCAGCGACTTTCCCCGGCACACCGTCGCCACGGCGGCGTCGAACGCGTCCAGCACCGCGTCGGCGAAGCGGCCGCACATGGCGAGGTCGATCAGCGTCGGCAAACGGTCGGGATAGGAGCTGTCGATCGCGCTGTCGCCGCCCAGCGACAGGTCGATGATGTGGCTGACGAGTTCGGCGTCGATATGGAACGCGGCGGCGTTGGCGACGCCGTTGACCTCCAGCACCCCCAGCACCGAGGGCGTCGGCAGACCGCGCAGATAGCGCCCGGCGCGGATCACCGCGCTGGCCTCGGTCTTGACGTCGGCGAGCGTGTTGAACAGCGCGCGCACCCGCGCGGCGGTCTCGCGCGCGTGGGTGGCGGCGAGCACGCTGAGCTTGGGATAGGAGGAGACCGAGACGCGCGACTGCTCGATCTTCCGGCGCAGGATCGCGTTGGTGGACATGGCCGCTCCGCACTCGAATACACCGCGCGACCTTGGCGGCGCCGCCTTGCCAACGCGTTAACCGCTTCCCGCCATGAACGTTTTGTCAACCTCGCGGCGGCAGCGTCGCGCCGTGACCCCCCCTGTGAGAGGCGCTGCGCGCAATGGCCGGTAACGCGCCGAATGTCATCATCAAGAAGATCAAGAAGGTTCAGGGCGGCGGTCACCACGGCGGCGCGTGGAAGGTGGCCTACGCCGACTTCGTGACCGCGATGATGGCGTTCTTTCTGCTGATGTGGCTGCTCAACGCCACCAGCGAGGACACCAGAAAGGGCCTCGCCGACTATTTCGACAACCGAATCCCCGTCGCCCAGATCTCCGGCGGCGGGACCAGCGCGTTCAGCGGCGACTCCGTCACCGTCAAGGGCAAGAAGGCCGAAAGCGGCAAGGAGGAGGAGTCCCGCCCCACCGGCGGCGCGGCGGGCGTCGCCGACGCGCAGGCGCAGGCCGAGGCCGCCACCGGCGGCGAGGCGACCGAGGCGCGCGCGCTCAAGATGATCGAGGCGGCGTTCCAGTCGCTCAGCGGCGAGAGCGACGCCGAGCAGGAGATGCTGCGCCACATCCGCACCCGCGTCACCCGCGACGGGCTGGTGATCGACATCTTCGACACCGACGGCGCGCCGCTGTTCGAGCGCGGCTCCTCCACCCCGACGCCGATGCTGCGCGCGCTGGTGGAGGTGGTGGCGAGCGTGGCGCAACTGGTGACCAACGACATCTCGCTGACCGGCCACACCGACGCCGCCGCTTTCGACAGGGGCGGCGACGACGGCAACTGGAAGCTGTCCGCCGACCGCGCCGACACCGCGCGGCGGCTGATGACCGGCGCGGGGCTGGACGCGGCGCGCATCGCCGAGGTCTCCGGCAAGGCCGCCACCCAGCCGCTGGCCGAAGACCCGCTCGACCCGCGCAACCGCCGCGTCGAGATCACCCTGCTGCGCGGGCGGGGCGGCGTCTCGACCGCCAGCGCGGCTGTGCAGCACGCAGGGCCGCCCGCCGCCGCGAAGACCGGCGAGACGGCGCCGCCAGCCGCCGATTCGGGGCATTAGCGCCTCGTTAAGCCCGCGCGCGCATGGTCGGTCCAGGTTGCGTATCCCAGAAAGGGCGAAGGCATGGGTATTTCATCGGCGCTGAACGCGGGCGTGATGGGTCTGAACGTGAACGCGAGCAAGCTGTCCACGATCTCGGACAACATCGCCAACTCCGAGACCAAGGGCTACAAGCGCGCCAGCGTCGAGTTCTCGTCGCTGGTGCTGACCGAGCGCGTCACCAGCTATGACGCTGGCGGCGTGCGCGCGACGCCGGTGCGCGAGGTGGACAACCGCGGCGCGATTCTCTCGACCCGCAACGCCACCGACCTCGCCATCGGCGGCTCCGGCTTCTTTCCCGTGACCGATGTCGCCAACCTCGACGACGGCGGCGCCCCGCCGCTGAAGCTGATCACCACCGGCTCGTTCCGCCCCGACGCCGACGGCGTGCTGACCACACCGACCGGCTTTGCGCTGCTGGGCTGGGCCGCCGACCCCGATGGCACGGTGACGCCGCCCAACCGCGAAGGCACGGCGGGGCTGGTCCCCGTAAAGATCGAGAACCTCGCGCTCGCCGCCGACCCGACCACCACCATCGGCCTGTCGGTCAACCTGCCGGCCGGGGCCACCGCCTTCGGCGAGCCGGCGCAGACCCTCAGCCTGCCGGTGGAGTATTTCGACACGCTGGGCGGCGCCACCACGCTGACGGCGCAGTTCACCTCGCAGCCCGCCGCCGCGGCCGGCCCCAACAGCAACGCCTGGCGGCTGGCGTTCACCGACAGCGCCACCGGCCCCGGCGCGATCTTCGAGGCCGACGTGGTGTTCGACGCGACCCCCGGCAACGGCGGCGAACTGCTGAGCCTGACCCAGGTCACGCCCGTCGGACCTGCGCTTTACGATCCGCTGACCGGCGACATCGCGCTGACCGTGTTCGGCGCGCAGCCGATCTCGGTGAACGTGGGCGCGCTGGGCACGACCTCGGGGCTGCAGCAGCTCGATACGGATTTCACGCCGATCAACATCGCCAAGACCGGCTCGCCCGCCTCCACCCTGTCGGGCATCGCGATCAACGACCGGGGCTTTCTGGAGGCGATCTTCGACAGCGGCTTTCGCCGCACCCTGTTCCAGATCCCGGTCGGCGCGATGCAGAACCCCAACGGGATGCGCGCGCTCGACGGTCAGGCGTTCGCGATCACGCGCGAAAGCGGGCCGATCTATTTCTACGATGCGGGGTCGGGCCCGACCGGCACGGTCATCAGTTCGGCCCTGGAAGAATCCACCACCGATGTCGCCGAGGAGCTGACGCAGCTGATCAAGACCCAGCGCGCCTATTCCTCGAACGCCAAGATCATCCAGACCGTGGATGAAATGCTGCAGGAGACGACCAACCTGAAACGGTGACCGGCAAGGGCCGGACGCCCTAACCTGAACGGATGCCGCCATGAGCATCAAGAGCGCATTATCGAACGCCTACACCGGCCTGTCGGCCAACAGCCGACTGGCCGAAATCGTTTCGCGCAACGTGGCCAACGCCGCGACCGAAGGCTATGCGGCGCGCAGCCTTGCGCTGGGCAATCGCGTGATCGTCGATGCGGGCGCCGGGGTCACGGTGAACGGCCCGGTGCGCGCCGGCGACGCGCTGCTGACCGCCGACCGCCGCCGCGCCGACGCGCGCGCGGGCGGCCAGAGCGACACG
>Ga0210024_1004851_pt1 | contig 10358 bp, 12 predicted proteins | sample CryGeymeta201525_FD_183988 | JGI IMG/M metagenome (GOLD analysis project Ga0210024, IMG submission 183988) | Groundwater microbial communities from Crystal Geyser aquifers in Utah, USA - Crystal Geyser metaG 2015-25 (SPAdes) (version 2) | ecosystem: Environmental > Aquatic > Deep subsurface >... | reverse complement strand
GGAAGGCTGGGTCATGGGAACTGCCACCACGGTAAAGGTCTTCATTGACATCTTTATCGGTGTGTGGGCGTTCATTCTGGCCATAATCTGGTGCTCCGTCATTGAGTGTAAACCGGGCGAGAGGGTTAGGCTTGGTCAGATATGGGAGAGATTCCCGAAGTTTGTCATCGGCTATGTGGCAACCTTTCTCCTGATACTGTATCTGGGCGTCACCTGTCCTGACTTAATAGGTAAGATAAAGGCGGCGATGGCTGAAGGCAATATCTTCAGAGGAATATTCTTCACAATGACCTTTTTTACCATCGGCGTCATGTCTAATTTTAGAAGACTGTGGGAAGAAGGGATCGGAAGATTAGCGGCGGTTTATATCCTTTGTCTTTTCGGGTTCATTATCTGGATAGGGCTGCTTATCTCATGGTTATTCTTCCATGGGGTAAAGCCACCCGTAATAACAGGTTAATTAAAAGAAAGTGGAATACGATACAAGAGAGGGGGTATCTATGACAGAAGAAACGAAGATCGCGGATGAGATAAAAAAGATGGAGTATGAACCCCTCCTTCCTGCGGAGAAGAAGCTCATAGGTTACAGCCTGGCGCTGGGGGTTGTTCTACTGGGGATACTTATCTGGATAAACTACACCTTTTTCCCCGTACAGCCGTGAATCCTTCAGTTTTTGTCTCTTCATTTATGCGAGACATGCCTGGGAAAAGCGGCTTACATTCTCCTCCTCGCCCAGGGCGATGAGCCGGTCGCCTTTTTCGATGTTATAAGTTGCCAGGGGATTAAAGATCATCTTGCCCGTGTCTTTTTTGACTGCCACGATGATCAATCCATAGTCCTGTCTGATCCTTGCTTCTTCTACAGACTTGCCGACAAGGGGTGATCTGTCACAAATGGCGAGTTCTTCCATTCTGAGTTCAAGGCTTTGCCTCATCGTCGTGATCTCGATAAAATCCAACATGGCGGGTCTCAAGATAGCCATAGCCATCCTCGTACCACCCAGGATATAGGGAGAGACCACCCGATCGGCCCCCGCCCGCAGCAACCGGTGCACCGATTCCTCTTCCTCCGAGCGCGAGAGGATAAAGAAGAATATGAGTATTCACCTGAATATGGAGTGAAAATATATAGTGAAAGATTATTTGCAAATATTACAAACAAAACTAATGTACAAGCCATAATTTGCCACATAAAAAATCAAAAATAGATTAAGGAAGTAGCTGAGTAGGTTATCCATAAGAAATATTTAGAAGACATGGTAAAGAAAATCGCTCATTATATAACAAATATAAATAACAAGACGGCATCACTCCGGGATTGCTTATCGCAAAATCCCTCTTGACAAATAGAACGGTCGTTCTACATTATGGCGGCATGATATTCTCAGAGGAGAGAGATCGTGTCCCTTACTGCCGCTGTCTACCGCCCCCGGAATCCACAGTTGTCCGATTACTACCGTTGCGTGGAGGACTATTTTGAAATCTTTGTCGGGATCTATGACGAGCATTTTTCCGGGCAATACGGCTTCTGGCGGCCATAATGTCGAGCAGGTGATCTATCGCTATCTCGATGCAGCCTGCCCCGTACTTGATACGGGGGCGACCTGCATAACGGCTTTGCCCGTGTGAAGCTTGTCCTCGACCTGATCGGGGATGCAAAGATTGCGGCCATGAATATTTGCTGGCATTTTCTTGCAAGCGCCGCCACTTCTGCCCCTCGTGTCATCAGAAGCGCGTGGTGGAATTCGGGGAATGGCTCTGCATGGATATCCTCAAGAAGATTCCTCACCGGCATTTCGTATTCAGCATCCCGAAAATCCTTCGCCGTTACTTTCTCGGAGCCTGTCCTCGACCTGATCGGGGAATCGGAAGCTTCTTGCCGATCTGAGCCGCTGTGCCTGGGACTCTCTGAAGATATTTCTTCAGGATGCGGTTCCCGAAAACGATTCCATCCCCGGCGCCGTCATCGCTGTCCAGACCTTCGGCGATTTTCTCGGATTCAATCCGCACTGCCACATCCTGGTGACTGACGGCTGTTTTTATGGTGACGGCGGCATGTTCCGCGTCGCCCCTCCCCTGGAGTTGAAAAAGCTGGAGGCAATCTTCCAACACAAGGTGTTCAAGATGCTCCTGGACAAGGGAAAGATCACGAAGGAGATGATCGCCATGCTCGCAACATGGCGGCATTCCGGCTTCCACAGCCTGCCCCGTACTTGATACGGGGTCTTCTGCGGCAACCGCATATCTCCCGCTGATGATACGGCCATGGAAAATCTGGCGCGTTACATCATCCGGGCGTCCTTCTCCCAGGAGCGTATGCAGTACCTGGATCAGGAGGGGACGGTCGTTTATACATCCAAAGCCTGCCCCGGACCCCGATCCGGGGACGGAGAGACAGCCAAGAACTTCCCGGCGATGGAATGGCTCGCCGCGATGTGCTCGCACATCCCGAACCGGGGTGAGCATAAGGTGCGTTACTACGGCCGCTACAGCAACGTCTCACGGGGTAAAAGGCAGCAGGAAGGAATTGATGATGCCATCCCCTGCATCCTCGAACCTCAAGGAAACGAAAAGGCGTTCAGGAAAAGTTGGGCCAGGCTAATTCAAAAAATAGGAGCCTGTCCCCGCGAAGGCGGGGAAAGCAGATCCCCTGGTTTGCCCGAAGCCTGTCCCCGCGGAGGCGGGGATGTCAGGGATCCATGCGGATCATCAGTTTATGTGAAGCGATTAATTATGTGAAGCAGCCAGCCCCTGATACCGCTACCTCTGCCGTAGCTGTGCTGGCGCTTCACATAATTCCGAAGCCTTACGAAAGGTCATCCAGCCACTTGAGGATTCCTGGCTTTAGCCATTTTGGCTGGCCCTTCGCAGGTGTTTTCGCCTTCGGTGGTTGACATCCTTCCAGTACTTTCCGCTTCATTTTCATGTCGATTTCCACGTAGGCATGAGTTGTGTTCAAATCGGCGTGTCCCATCCAGTCTTTGATCACGCTAATGTCGTTACCGGCCTGAAGTAAGTGCATTGCTGTCGTATGACGGACCGTATGCGGGCTGATTTTCTTGGTTTTGATGGAGGTACACGCTTCGCCTGCCTTGTCGGCATATTGACGGATTATGTAGCGCAGGCCGAAACGGGTGATCGGCTTTCCGTTGGTGTTGAGAAACAGCGATGGACACTCCGTCGCGGAAGACTCCCGTCGTTCGATATAGTTTTGGAGAGCCTGAACGGTTTCCGGCCACAGCGGGCAGGCGCGTTCCTTACGTCCCTTTCCCAGGAGCCTTACCTGGTATGGTTTTTCGAATCGCACCTTGTCAATTCTTAAGTCAACGATCTCTTGTGCTCGGGCGCCAGTGTTGTACAGCAAGAGCAACAGTCCATAGTCTCTCAGGGCGTTTCGGGAAGATGGAACGACGCTGTTGAGAACAGCACGGATTTCATTGTCTTCGAGGTATTCAATTGTCTTGTGCGAAGTTCTCTTGAAAGGTACAGTACAGATCTGTTGGCAACGTCCCATGGCCTCAGGTTGCTGCCCGGCGATGTACCGGAACAGGGCATGGAGGGCGGCAAGCCGAGCGTTGCGGGTCCGTGTTGCGTTGCCCCGGGACGTTTCCAGATCGTCCAGAAAGGCCACAACCAGCTTGTCCTGGAAAGCTTCTATTGTCAGCTTGTCCACTGGCTTTTCAAGCAGAACGGCAGCGAAGTTCAGGAACAGTTTGATGCAGTCTCTGTAAGCGCCAATGGTGTTGGGGCTTAGGCCTCTCTGGGCCAACAGAAAGTTCAGAAAAAAGGCTTGTATAAAGGGTGCGATGAGATGATTAGTGTTCATGTCACTCTCCTTTCTTTAACACGTTCTGAAGGAAGTTGTTGTGGAAGCGTTGATTTGCCATTTCTAGAAGCTCGGCTGTTGCTCGCAGGTACACCTGAGTGTACGTGATGCAGACATGGCCGAGATAGGTTGCCAACGCCGGCAGCAGAGCGTTTACGTCCTCGCCCTGGCGATACGCGGCCGCAAGGCGATTGCAAGCATAGCTGTGGCGAAGGTCGTGGATGCAGGGGCCTTGTTCCCCTTTGCCTCCGCGCAGCCGGCAACGGTTCAGGGCTTGGCGGTAGGCCGTGTACACGATTTGGCGAAAGAAACGTCGGCCCTGTAGGTTGACGAAGAGGGGATGCTGTGGCGCTGCCGGAAAGATACGGGTCCGCTCTTGAATATAGCGCTGCAGTACCGAACAGATGGAGGCAGAAATGGGTATCCAGCGTGATTTGCGGAATTTGCCCTTCTGTATGTAAAGCCGCTGCCGGGCGAGATCGACGTCGGCCAGGTCCAGGGCGATTGCCTCCCCAACTCGCAGGCCGGTGGTGTAAAGCAGCCCGAACAGGGTGTAGAAGGTTATGGGCCGTAGCGAATCCGGAGGCGACAAGTGGTGCGTTGCGACGAGCAGAGCTTTGATCTCATCATCGGTAAAGATGTAGGGTGTTCGAGAAAGCTTCGGTCCTGTCCGGGCTGTAGGCTCAGGGACGTAACACTGCGGCTCAAACTGGCGCATGTACATGCAAAACTGGCGCACGACGGCCAGCCTGTTGGCGCGGGTATTGGGATTGAGACGGGTCAAAGATGTTAAGTATTGATCGATGATCTCTCTGGTAGGGTAGGGACAGCTGAAGCCCTGCTGGCACAAGAAACGGTCGAAATAGGAGAGAACTTTGGCTCGACCACAGTAGTCGGCTCCACCGGAACGTCGAAACGCGACGAAATCCATGAAACGATCAGCCAAAAGACTTGCAAAGACAGGTTCGTTCATGATTGCACCTCCGGCCAGTCCAGGGGCAGTTGTTTGAGTGTTTCAAAATCGATCTTGGTATAGATGAAGGTGGAGTTTATGTCGCGGTGTCCCAGCATGTCGGCGATGGTCTTCAGTGATTGGCCACCGTTGAGCATACGCGTGGCAAAGCCGTGGCGGAAACCATGAGGACCCAGTGCAGGACCCGTGATCCCAAGGCAGTGCATGCGTGCAGCGATCATGATGTAAAGGTTGTCGGCCTTCAGCGGGTGAAAGGGAGCGCGATCTGTCAGAAAGACTTCGCGATACACAGTTTTAGGGCGGCCATAACGCAGGTAGTCCAGGAGAGATTCCCCCGCTGCGTCGGTCAGTGGATCGATGATCTCCTTTCCACCTTTGCACGACCGAAATCGGATGCGGCTCTGACGCCATTGAATATCCTCAAGGCGGAGCGAACGGATCTGGGCTCCACGTACTCCATAGGTGTGCAGCAACAGAATAATGGGATAGTCGCGCTGGCCTGCAGACGTCGAGCGGTCGATACTCTCGATGAGTTTTTGAGCACTCTGTTCGCAGGTGTGGCGCGGGACATTTGCCAGCCGGTACCTGAATACTTTCGGAACTGCTTCGGTCAGATGTCCTGCGACATATCCCTGCTTTGCACAGAAAGAAAGGAAGGTTCTCAGTGTTGTGTGAATCTTTCCTCGTGTGGTGGTCGCTTTGCCTCGCCCCTGCTTCCCAGAGAAGGCGTGGATCTGTTGTGGTGAAACTTCTGACAAGCTCTTGAGTATGTCTTTGCCATCCAGTGATTGTAGGAATGGGACGAGATAATGGCGGTAGGTTTTTATCGTACTTTCGGCCAAGCCGCGGTGGTGTCTCAAATCCGCCGTATAAGCATCGAGAACACCTTCGTAAGGAGGGGTTTGAGCAGTGGAACTCTGAATGCCTCGAATTGACAGGTACTTCATCAAGCATCGGATAGCGGCAGGCGGATGCCGCGAAGAGATACGGCCATGCTTGGACGAAAGCCGACCAATGAATCTATCGGCGTGAATCTCCTGGACCTCCGAGCAATCCTTGATTCCAAGATAGTGTAAGTACGTATTAAACTGTGAGACCTTTGCAATATGGCTGCGCATAACCGAGCGCGAGTAGCCCTGCTCGTGCAGCCATTTACAAAAGCCGTCAGCCTCTATGCCCAAAGGTAGCATGCGACATCGATGCAGTTCCCATGAGCGACGCACCAAATCTTCCAACACCATGTCAGCCTCCTTTCTACCCGAATAGGTAGAAACGAATTAAACCATGGTGCCGGAATTATGTGAAGCGCCGGCATACCTCCTATACAGTCAAAGGCCTGAATGAGAAAATGATAAAGGGAATCAGAGACCTTTTACTTCACATAATTAATCGCTTCACATAAACTGATTTATGTGGAGCTTAACATAAATCAGTTTCATCGAGGACCCGTCGGTGATCCGGGATATTCCCCGATCAGGTCGAGGACAGGCCTCAATCTTATGGGACTATGGCTGGTAAGGGCAAGACCACCGCCAAAAGCTCACGCCCCGCCAGGGGGACATGACGGAGTCGAGTCCCAATACGCCGATGGCGATCTTCAGCTTCAAACACACGCTGATACGATCTACGGCGACCCCGAATACACCTGGGATGAATACATCCAGTCATAACGCATTTTGAAAAAAAGGCGGGCCGGAGAGGTCTGCCTGAATAGCGCTCAAAAATGCCTTCTTGACGGGTGACTCGACCTAAAGGTGAGCTGATTTGTCAAAAAGTCAGCCGATGCGATGCACCCCTCACACGATGATCGGCAACACACGCCATATTTTGTGATCATTATCCTCTTGACACACAAAATCCTTTCTCATATACTCCCACCACGAAAAAGGAAGTTCTTATCACACACAAGTATACTCCTTGGAGCATTTACCCTTGAGGCACTTGGCTTAGCACTTAATCCATTGAAAAGAGAATTAAAACCATTGCCCATGATTCTTGCTTAGCAATGCTATCAATAAAAGGTTTCTCTGCATGATCATGCGTTTGCCGGAAAATTGATTTGGACAGCGATGATTATTTATGGTAGGAATTCTCTATGTTTATTCAGGAATTAAAGATATTACAGGAAATATCGGCGGCCCTATCTTCCGACAAAAGGATTGTTAAGGTAATAGCGTACGGTTCCAGGGTCCGCGGAGACTTTCATGGCGACTCTGATCTTGACCTCATGGTTATAGTCGAGAGAAAAGACTCTGACCTTAAGGAAAAAATTCTTGATCTTGTTTATGATTATGAACTTTCCGCCGATTTGTCCATTTCACTCAGCATTCTCTCCCTCGGAGAGGTGGAGATAAACAACAAGCTTGGCAGCCCTTTCATGAAAAACGTATTAGAAAGCGGAAAGATTATTTATGACTCTGGATATAGAGGAAAAGAAAGCTCTCTCGCGGTACAGACTTGAAAAAGCGGATAGTTTGCTTGAGGATGCGGCGCTGCTTCTAAGTAACGGGAGATGGGATTCCTCCATCAACAGGAGCTATTATGCGGCGCTGCACGCCGCAAAAGCAGTTCTTATCCTGTTTGGAATTGATCCGGTAAGCCACGAAGGCGTCAAAAGCATGGTCGGCAAAAAGCTGATTCTGGGAGGGTTTCTTGAGAAAGAATATGGGCGATGGTTTAGAAGCCTCCAATTTCAAAGAGAAGATGTTGATTATGCCGATTATGTGACATCAGAAAAGAAAGATGCGGAAGAAGCTTTCAATAACGCTTCTCAATTCATAGAAAAGATGAAAGAAGTCATTTTTCGTCATATCCATACTGTCCCGTTTGGTTGCAAAATTTGGGCATATCCACTTATAGAGCCTTTTATAAAAAGGAACGTTTAGGGAAGGAGTTCGAGCTTTGCAATGAGGAGTTTCAAAAACGGGATAGATGGACAAAGGATCAGATGAATGATTATCTTAATGAGAGATTGCAGGTACAACTCAGTTTAGCATCTGAAGCACCATACTATAAAGAAAAATGGGGGGAACTTGGCATAACAGGGAAAAAACTGAAATGGATTACTCTGGATTCTCTTTACCAGCTCCCTATACTGCCTAAAGTTGAGGTCCGTGAGAATCCCGAAGCATTTGTCCCTTCGTCAATCCATCAAAAAGACAAGTTACTGAGCTACTTTACCAGTGGTTCAACAGGCACACCAATTCGAGCAATTCGTACAAAAGATGCCCATCAGCGGTTTTGGGCTGCCCGTGAAGTGCGTTCTTTCGGCTGGGCAGGTAGCAGTATCCAAGCGTCCAGGGGCAATGGTTGGGGGTCGTTTAGTAGTGCCCAAGGGAATCGCCAAGTCGCCGTTTTACCGCTATAACCTCGCAGAGAAGCAAGTTTATTTTTCAGCATATCACATTTCTCCAGCAAATATGCCCAACTATGTAGAAGGGTTTAACCGTTATCAACCAGAGCTTATTACCGGATACGCATACTCTCAATTTTTAATTGCTAAAATGATGCTCGATCAAGGGCTTAAGTTAGATTATGTTCCGGTGGCTTCTGTCACTTCCAGCGAAAAACTCACTAATCAGATGCGCGAGGTTATTCTACAGGCTTGGGGTTGTCGAGCCTACGAAGAGTATGGCACCACGGAAAATTGCGTTCTTGCTACCGAATGTGAATATGGCCGATTGCATGTCAGTATGGACTTTGCGATTGTAGAAATAGTCGATGATGATGGCAATCCGGTTCCTCCCTGGCAATATGGGCGTATTCTTTGTACCGGTTTGCTCAATGACGCACAAATTCTGGTAAGGTATGATATCGGTGATATCGGGGTTTGGGATGCCGAAAGGTGCTCGTGTGGTCGTAATCATCTCCCGGTGTTACGCGAAATTGTGGGACGGGTTGAAGATGTGCTTGTCGGGCTGGATGGCCGAAAAATGGTTCGTTTCAGTGGAGTATTTGTTAATCTTCCCCACGTTTTGGCAGGACAGGTGATTCAGGAAGATTTTGATAAATTTATCGTTAAAGTTATCACAACTGATGGTTTTAACGAGGCAGAAACAAACCTTATACACAAGCGATTTGATGAGCGGCTTGGCCCGGTAAATGTAGAGATTGTTAGGGTATCTGAATTAGAACGCACTAAAGGTGGGAAGATACGAGCTGTAATCGATCGTATGAAAAGGTGACACAAACTCAGAAGTATTATAATTACGAAGAGTTGCCCGAAGTAATGTATACCAAACTGATTCTTTCTTTTATATAGACAGATTCCCAATGAAAAAGAGTTTGTTGTCTAATCGATACGAATCAGTTGATTTAAAGGTAAGGATACTGCTTTTCCTTGTGGATATCGTCGGCGGGTTCATATTTTCCGTGGCAAAGCTGTTTAATGGTGGACATGAAAAATACGATCCCGGAAAAGTAAAAAAAATAATTATCTTCAGGCTGGACGGTCTGGGGGATCTGGTCCTTTCCACCGCTGCCCTCCGAGAAATCAGGAAAGGATTTCCCCAGGCGGAGATAACACTGGTCATAGGCCCATGGACCGCCGGTATCGCAGAGTGCATTCCTTTTTATGATCGTCTCGTTGTTCACGATTGTTTTCTGTTCAGTGTTTTCCGAGGAAACAGAAAACTGCGTTTCAGGGAGGAACTGGATTTTATTAGAGCGTTGAGACAAAGTAAATATGATTTAGGGATCGACCTGAGGGGTGATTTGCTGAGCATCATCCCTTTGTTTTTGTCGGCAGTTAGGTTCCGGTTTGCACAAGACACAAGGGGGGGAGGTTTTTTGCTGACGCACTCAATCAAAGGTGAATTTAAGCACGTAAAGGATAAAACGCTTCAGCTTGTGGAGACACTCGGCGTGGCAGTAGAAGATAGAGAAACAGAGCTGGATATCCCTGAAAATGATATGAAATATATAGAAGAATATCTGGGCGAAAAAGGGATCAAGCAGGCCGATTCTGTCATCAGCATTGCCCCTTGCGCCTTGTATTACTGGAGATCATGGCCACCGGAGAAATTTGCCCGGGTTGCCGCCTTATTGGCCGAAAACTACAACTTCGTGGTAATCCTGGTAGGCAGTCGGGAAGATCGGAACATCCTGGATAAGATTGGTTCTCTGGCCGGTCCAAAGATCATCAACAGCTCCGGCGAGTTAACCCTGGGTCAGGTGGCTGCGCTGATCAACCGGTCAGTCTTGTTTATCGGGAATGACAGTGGCTTGACACACATCGCTGCCGCAGTGAAAACCCCGATGATTCAACTTTTTGGACCGGGGGAGACTGAAAAGTTCGGGTATAGAAGCGATAAAAATATCTTATTGATGAAGGGCGATTGTCCTTATCACCCCTGCGATCAGCGCACTTGTAAATACCAGGACCACTGGTGTATGGATCAGATATCGGTAGAGGATGTTATGGGGGCATTTCGAAAAATAATTTCTTTCAGGATTTCAATATGAAAAAATTATTGATCGTTTACGGTATTTGGAGCCCATACACCCATGCTCGATTTACTGTTATCGCCAAACATATCAAGGATATGGAGCTGACTGTCT
>Ga0210024_1004847_pt1 | contig 10363 bp, 8 predicted proteins | sample CryGeymeta201525_FD_183988 | JGI IMG/M metagenome (GOLD analysis project Ga0210024, IMG submission 183988) | Groundwater microbial communities from Crystal Geyser aquifers in Utah, USA - Crystal Geyser metaG 2015-25 (SPAdes) (version 2) | ecosystem: Environmental > Aquatic > Deep subsurface >... | reverse complement strand
CACCGTTAAGAAGAGAATTGGTGGAAGGCGCCAATTTTGTCTGCATCCGCGAATTGACCGGCGGCATTTATTTTGGCGAAAAAGGCCGGAAAGACAATGGTAACACCGCATTCGATACTTGTACTTATACCCGTGCTGAAATTGAACGAATTCTGGAACTTGCATATCAATTTGCAGCCAAAAGAAATAAAAAACTTACCGTAGTTGATAAAGCCAACGTATTGGAAAGCTCGCGTTTATGGCGCGAAGTAGCCCAGGAAATGGCCCCTAATTATCCTGATATCAAAACCGAGTTTATGTTTGTTGATAATGCAGCGATGCAAATTATTCAGTGGCCAAAAAACTTTGATGTGATGGTTACCGAAAACATGTTTGGCGATATTTTAACCGACGAGGCCAGTGTAATTACCGGATCGCTTGGATTATTGCCATCGGCTTCCATCGGAATTCATACTTCGGTTTTTGAGCCCATTCACGGTTCATACCCGCAAGCTGCCGGAAAAGACATTGCCAACCCGATAGCAACCATTCTTTCGGCCGCCATGATGTTTGAATACGCGTTCGGTTTGATGGACGAGGGCAAAGTAATTCGCGAAGCAGTAGCAGCCTCTCTCGAAGAAGGTTACGTTACTGTGGATATTGCTGAAGGACAATCTTATAAAACCTCGGAAGTGGGCAACTGGATAGCCGGTTATATTGAAAAGAATTAAAACTCAATTTACGATATTCTTAAAATGCAATATTTGAAGAACCGTTCCCTTTCGTTTGGGAACGGTCTTTATTTTTAAAAATTATTTTTTATCGTCATTTTATTCACAGTCAGTGTGAACATATTACTGTAAAATCCTGAAAACACATTTGCTTTTATGATCAAAAAATCACTTCTTTTGTTAAGCAAAAATTAAGTAAAAAGTCATTAATTCAACTTTACTTTAAATATCTGACATTCATCCTCATACTGGTTCAGTTTCATATTACAGTTTATTCCCGGAATTTTGCAGAAAGCGGAATAAACCTGGGTGTAAAAGTTGGGGGTTCAAAACTTTTAGGTGAAATACCTTATGATTTCACCCAAATAATTCATGAATTTGAAAATAAAACAGGTTTTTCCTCCTCTTTTGAAATATCAAAATACATTTCGTCCCACTGGGAAATTGGAGCCGGGATTGGATATTCAAGTTTAAATGGAAGTACTAACTCACCGGAATTATCGGCAAAAGGTTTTCAATTTGAAATGACTGAAGATATGAATGATCCGGTTGAATACATTAACGAATTGTTTACCCGGGATTTCTTTTTTCGCTACTTTTTTAAACAAACCAACGCTGAAAAAGCATATATTCCTTTTATTCGATATGGAGGAGGACTTATAAGTTACTTTTCAAAATTTAAGTACGCCGATGCACCTGATATTGAATTGATTTTTGGTAAAGGAAAGGAAGGTTATACAAAACTGACAACACCTGTATTTTTTATGGGTACCGGTTTCAAGTTATCTTTTTCTTCTCAATTTTATATGATTACATCCATCGATTTAAATTGGGTAAACTATGATTTTTTGGATGTAGCGCATAATTTTGATTTTATAGGAAGCAGGCTTGATTTGGCAGGTTTGTATGCCGAATTTAAAGCAGGTATTTTTTATACAACAGGAATTTCGGGAGGTAAATCAACAGTTAAAGACAAAAAGAAAAATTTGGGTTCATCAGGCAGCAGCTATTTACCATTTTCACGATAGTTAGTAAAAAAGAAAAATACGATTTCTAAAAATCTAAAAACTAAAATCTACCTGAAGGGGAAATATAAAAACACTTTAAATCCATTTTTTTGTATTGTTAATAAATTGAACAATTAATCAGAAATTCTCTCAAAAAAAGAATTCATTTTTAAAGTAAAAATAAATATTGAGTACATTTGTTACTCAATAACTAAAACCGAGCATCCACTCGTGCATTAAAATGTAACTGAGAAGGCGAAGCTGTAATTTACAAAATTAAATTGAAATACAAATTTCTATTCAATCTAAAAGTTCCATTAACTCCGAAAAAAGCGATTTCAACGTGTTAAACTCATTGGTTACATCAAAAACAAGGATAAAAATACTGCTCAAGTTTTTTCTTAATAGCAATAATAAAAGCTACTTAAGAAATCTTGAACAGGAATTTGGCGAATCGTCAAATGCCATCCGAATTGAGCTTAACCGTCTGGAAAGCGCTGATTTACTTCGATCGGAAATATCGGGAAACAGAAAATATTTTATGGCCAACACCACTCACCCATTGTTTCAGGATATCAATAACATAGTCAAAAAATTTGTAGGTATTGATAAATTAATTGAACGGGTTATCAATGAAATCGGAAATCTTGAAACAGCTTATATAACCGGCGATTTTGCCAGGGGTATAGATTCGCAAATCATTGATTTGGTTCTGGTCGGTCAAAATATAGAAAACAGTTACATTGAAACACTGGTTTCAAAAGCTGAAAACTTAATTTCACGAAAAATTCGGTATTTAATACTTACCGAAAACCAAATGACGGACTATTTTAAAAATAAGCCGGCACTTATAATCTGGGAACAGGATAAATAAGAAAAAGGTAACAAATAAAAATCAATCCATATGCAAATCAAATTCAAATTCATCATTTCTCTGAGTATTGTTCTGCTTGGCTGCAATATTATTTTCGCACAGGATGTAAAATCAGTTGATGTAAAAGCACTACCTCAATCCGATATTCAAAAAGCACAAAAAAGCATGCAGGATGCCGGTCTCTCATCGCAGGATGCTGCCAATATGGCCCGGCAGAAGGGTGCGACAGAACAACAGATACAGGATTTTGAAAGTCGGCTGCAGGGTAACGGAACTTCGCAGAATAATGAGGTAAGCGATCCAGTTATGGAAGCCATGGAACAGGTGGAAGATCAGCAAGACATAGAAGAATCAAAAAGAAAAACGGGTTTTGATGCCGGTGGCCGGATATTTGGATCGTATCTTTTTAACAATAAAAACCTGACATTCAACCCAAACCTAAACAGACAAACGCCTAAAAATTACGAAATAGGAATCGGTGACCAAATCATCATCAATATCTGGGGAAATTCGCAAAACAACTATCAGGTTACTGTAAATACCAACGGACAAATTATGATACCTGATGTTGGCCCGGTTTATATTGCAGGCTCCACATTTCAGGAGGCAGAAAACAGGATTATTCAAAGATTGACGGCTATTTATGCTGATATGGGGGGCAACAATCCGCAAACTTTTGCACAGGTAAACATGGGGCAGTTGCGTTCCATCCAGGTAAACCTGCTGGGTGAGGTAATTGTGCCGGGAACATACACGCTGCCCGTTACTGCCACAGTTTTTAACGGATTGTATCTTTCGGGCGGCCCGAATAGCATTGGCTCATTCAGGAACATCAAAATCATCCGCAATAATAAAGTTTTTAAAACCATCGATATTTATAAATTTCTGGTGAATGCGGATCCGTCTGAAAATATACTTCTGAAAGATGACGACATTATTTTTATTCCGGCAGCCGAAAAAAGGGTAGAAATAAACGGGGAATTCAAACGAAATGGTCTTTTTGAATTAAAAGAAGGAGAGACGCTGAGTGACGTAATTCGTTTCGCTGGGGGATTCTCGGAAAATGCCTATCTGGCTAAAACTCAAATTTATCGCAAAACGCAACAGGGCTTTCAAATTAGTGATGTAGCTTTTGGCCTGCTTTCATCCACTCCCCTGCTGAACGGCGACGAAATCAGAAATAAACAAATTCTCAGCACATTCGAAAACCGCGTTTCAATTTCAGGCTCGGTTTATCGTCCGGGCGATTACGAATGGCACGAAGGACTTACACTCTACGACCTGATTATGAAAGCCGACAGTATTTCACCCGATGCATTTTTAAACCGGGGAATTATTACCCGATTTAACCCCGATTTAACCACTTCTGCAATTTCATTTCATGTGGGTGAAATTATTTCAAGAAAGTCAAACATTGAGCTTTTCCCTGAAGATATGGTACTCATTAAATCGCATTTTCAGTTAAACGAACAAAAATACATCGTTGTGCAGGGTGAAGTGCTTTCGCCAGGAACATTTAACTGGTCGGATAATACGACCGTAGGTGACGCAATTTTCCTTGCCGGGGGTTTTACAGAAGGCGCCGACAGTACTTATATTGAGGTAGCCCGTCGACTATCGTATGAAAAAGCGGCCAATCTTTCAGATTCTCTCGGAACTAAAATTATTGTCAGTTTATCCAGAGATTTAAGTATTGGGAAAAATGACGCCGATTTTCAGTTAAAACCTTATGACCAGATTTCAGTTCGCCAGGCGCCTAACTTTCGGAAAGGGAAAACTGCTTATATAATCGGAGAAGTTGTTTATGCGGGTGCTTATGCTGTGAATAATAAACAACAACGCATCTCCGATCTTCTTAAAATGGCAGGTGGCGTTACCCCACAAGCTTACATTAACGGAGCTACTCTTCAACGCTATACCGATGAACTGGGAACAGAACTGGTTGCCATCGATTTGGGCAAGATTATCAATAATCCGGGGAGTGAAGCCGATCTTTACTTAAATAATGGCGACCGGGTTTTTATTCCTGAATTTATGCAAACAGTTAAAATCAGTGGCAGCATTCAGAATCCGTTTTCAATCACCTTCAAAACAGGTAAATCAGTAAAATATTACATCGATCGTTCAGGAGGCTTTAACAGCGATGCACACAAAAAGAAAACTTATGTTCGATACGCCAATGGAACAACAAACGTTACCAAAGGGTTTATTGTAAAACGTTACCCTGATGTGCAGCCCGGCAGCCAGATTATTGTGCCCCAAAAACCCGAAAAACCACAAGGCGATTCAAACCGCTGGCTGGCATTTGCCAGCGTTATGGCTTCTATTGCTGTATCAATTGCAACAGTTGTGAATATAACTAAGTGATGCATCAGATTGATTATAAAGATATTGACGACTTGATTAATCAAATAAAATCCATTACAAATAATAAATCATGACAGAAAAAACAATAAATAAACCACAGGTTGATGATGATGAAATCGATCTGATTGCCCTTGCCAAAACCCTATGTTTAGGGAGAAAAACAATCATTAAAATCTTAATCGTTTTTATGATTATTGGATTATTAGTTGCACTGTTTTCGTCCAAAGAATATTCGGCATCAACTACGATGGTTCCACAAATTTCCAATAAAAATTCAAGAATGGGAGGATTATCTTCTCTGGCAGCCATAGCCGGGTTTAACCTCGATATGAATATGGAAACCAGCGAACTTTCTCCATACATTTATCCGCAAATCGTGCAAAGTGTGCCGTTTCAATTGGAAATAATGAATACAAAATATACATTTTCGGATGTTGAACAGCCGGTTTCTCTTTTTGAATATTACACTGAATATTACAAACCAGGGCCTTTTTCAATCATTATGAAATATACCATCGGATTACCTTTTGTTGTGCTAAAAGCAATAAAAGGAAAAACTGATGAAATCCCTGTCGAAAGTTACGCGAAAACAATTCAGCTAACCGCAGATCAGGACGCAATCCGTAAAATCATTGAAGAAAATGTTACTCTTGAAACTAATGATAAAGAAGGGTACCTTGTTTTAACCTCCCGGTTTCATGAAGCCAAACTAACTGCACAGGTAGCACAAAAAGGACAGGATTTACTCCAGAAATACATCACCGATTTTAAAATTGAAAAAGCAACTGAACAACTAAAATTTGTTGAAAGCCGGTTCAATGAAAAGAAAACCGATTTCGAAAAGGCACAGGCTAACCTTGCCGCTTTTCGCGATCGCAACAAAAACGTAACTTCGGCTATGGCCCGCACAGAAGAAGAAAGGCTTCAAAACGAATATACAATTGCTTTCGAAGTTTATAAACAATTAGCACAGCAACTGGAGCAGGCAAGGATTAAAGTAAAGGAGGACACACCGGTTTTTGCAGTGGTTAAACCGGTTACGATACCCATCGAAAAATCGAAACCAAAAAGAGCTATGATTTTGGTTATATGGACATTCCTCGGGGGAGTTGTTGCGGTAGGTTGGATTTTCGGAAAACAATTCCTCCAAACCATTAAAACAAAATGGAAAGAAGAGCCCATTGTTGAACAGCCCACGGTTCATGTGTAGAACAACAATATTTCCCCTTCTTTTTACTGAGACCTTTGAACATCCAACTAAACTTGAACTCTAAACCTTGAACTTGAACTTGAAACTCTCTACTCTTTGCCCTTTGCCCTTTGCCCGCAACCCAAAATTTGAAAATTGAAAATTGTATGTTCAACATTGAATATTTAAACTTTGTACTTTAAATTCCTGACTCCCCGTTTACCCCAACCCTAAAGGTAACCCTTCGCACAACCACCCAGACCTGAATCCTAAACTTGAAACTTTTTGCCCTCTGCCAAGTACAGTACAACCGGGTAGTCTGGGGTTATGAATAAAACACGAACCTGTCCACCTCTGGAGGATTACACAGATCGGAAAGATGACTGCAGTTAAGAGAATAATATAAACCGTTTAATATCAACAACGAAGCTTTCCATTTTGAAACAAATAAATGATGAAAATGTGTTTTATTCTCCCGATAAAAGTAGGTTAGGGTACGGTTTAATTGTGTACCTCCCCGATGGACAATGGGCTTCAAAAGAAGTAAAACCGAAAAAAAACAAATTGATGAAACCACTGGAAATCTTTTGTCCCTCAAGGAAAGGATAGACGAAGATAAAATGGGCAAAGCATCGTTTCTAATGGAAATAAAAGGCGGAAAGTATGCTTACCGGCGCAACGATGGCGTTAATAATTGAAATTATCGAGGCGGATGGATGGTTTTTTATTCTCCAAAAAGGAAGTCATAAACAATACAATCATTCATCTAACGCTGGGACAGTTACAATCCTGACTATGGCAAAAATGAAGAGTTGGAACATTTTTTGGTAAATTCAATAATTAAACAAGCGGGTGTGAAATAATGCATTTTAAAATATTACAACCATGGAAAAAGTATTAGTAGATATTTATTTTACGGGAAATAATTATAGCGCCCATACCCCTGTTCTATTGGGTTGTGTAAGTACTGGATCAACACTTTCTGATATTAAAAAAATATAAAGGAGGCTATTGAATTTCATATTGAAAACAGCATTGAAGATGCTGACACCATCCCTGAAGTACTTCGGGGAGATTATGAACTGGAGTTTAAACTATCGATAGAGGCGCTACTAAACGCACAAAGCGATGTATTTACCAAAGCTGCTTTATCGCGGATTACCGGAATCAACCAACGCCAATTATGGCATTATGCCTCTGGCATGAGAAAACCACGCCCTATACAACGCAAACGGATAGAAGATGGTTTGCACCGGTTAGGAAAAGAACTATTGAACATTGGAGTTTAATTTGCCTGACCAAAATTTTAAAAATTAACGAAAGCCATCGAAATGAAGTATAAAATCATTTTTCGTAACGATAACCGACGATAATAAAAAAGAAGGGATATAGACCTCTTTTTTAACAATGACAACGAAACTGCATTTACAATCGAGGCAAAAATTTATTTTCTGACAGAGCCTGTTAGTGCCGACCCTAAATCAATTCTTTTAGATCTGTAAGCCAGCCATTAAAGCTGAAAACAAAACAATTGCTCCATAATTGTAATGTTTAGTAAAAGTGAGCTTAAGAATCCCGCACTATTATATTATGCCAATCAGTATTACGTATAGATTAGCTCTGCTGATTTTGCTGGAGAAGATGGATAAATAGATGTTAGTTTTATTGAAAAAAAATATTGCCTTTTGGGAATGGCGCAAATTATACCCGCTTTCCGTAGAGTGAGGAATCATACCTGGCGGTGTATGCACAAACAAACGATGGAGATGTATTTAATTATCGCGATAAAAGTGGGTTAGAGTCCGATTAATTATGCGCCTCCGCTATGGCCGATGGGCTGCAATTGAAGTAAAAACGGGAAAAAACATACTGGTGATAGCGAAGAATCCTCCTTCGAAAACCATCTGAAGCCTAATAAAATAGAGACAAAAGAGCAATTTGCAGAATCCTTTATACAGGAAATACTAAAGATTAAGAATGATATTGATTAACTAAATCCAAACCATGATACTTTTGAATTCTAATTCTTAAGACAAAATTCAATACTTTCTAAGGATATGTAGAATATGATTTTAGGAAGCGAGCAAATAAGTTTATAAATTGTGAAAACTTCAATTTTGGTTGCACCAGTCTAAAAACCCAAAAAGATGTTTATAATTCTTGCATATTTTTTTAGTTTTATTGCTATTTTTCTTGCAATTAAATTGCATAATAAATATGATCCTGCAAGATATTTCTCAATATTTTGGGGAGTACAAGTTATTTTCATACCCGCATTTTTTCATGATAACTTTTTGTTTTCTACTTATGGATTAGTCTATATTTCAATTGCTTGTCTCATCTTTTCTACTGGAACTTTATCTGGCAGATTGTTAGGAGTTTATTTTCCATCCAGAATCCATTCCTATGCCTTCCATCATAAACGAGCCCTATTTTTTCTAAAAGTCTGCATTGGCATTTCTCTAATCAACGTTGTACAGGGAATTTATGCAAATGGCTTCAATATCCTTCAAATTTTGTCTTTTAAAATTCTTTTGGAATTAAATAATGTTGCAGCAGTAAATCGTTATACAAACAATACACCTAGTAATATTATTTCCCAATTAACACTCATCTTCGTGTATTTAACTCCTTTATACGGTGGTTATTTATTGCCTTTGCTTTCAGGGAAAACGAAATATTGGTGTTACCTTTCTATAATTCCTGCCTTATTAATAACATTAACACAGGCTGTTAAGCTTGGATTTATTACCAGCGTCGCATTATGGTGCATTGGAGTATTAGTTTCGGCTTATGCAAACAATAATACCTTTTTTAAAATCCGAATGGCTACTATCTTAAAAGTTTCACTTTTTTCAATATCTTTTTTTACTATTCTATTTCTATCTATGGTGTTTAGAACTGGCAAATTTGATTTAGCTACAATCCATGCAATTAGTGGGAAATTTATTAATTACGCTTTTGGTCATTTACCTGCATTTGATATTTGGTTCTCTAATAATATCGGGGATATTAAACCCACTGGCGGGGTGAAAACTTTTTATGGCATATCCAATTATTTAGGTTTAGCTGAAAGAAAGCAAGGTGTTTTCAGCGAATTTAGCCAATACGGTAAAAATAATTATTCGGGATTAAGTACAAATGTATATACAATGTTTCGGTTCATTTTAGAAGATTTCGGATTTTTAGGCTCTTTACTAATGATATTCCTATCAGGCACAATATCAGGATATTCCTGGTTAATGGTTAAAAAGCAAACCAACATACTACTTTTCCAAACAATTCTTATTGCAATGTTATTCTTTATTTCTTGGTCATTTGTTGCCTCAGTTTGGGCATATACAAGTTACATTGCCATGATAGTTCTCATGTATTTTCTTTTATTATTTTCATTTTCAATATTAAAAACAGAAACTATCTAAATGAATAACTTCATTAAAAGCTTCAAAGAGAAAATAAATTCAAGTTTAGGAAAAGACATCGGATTAACATTGACTTCGCAACTTTTAATAATGATTATTGCATTTGGGGTAAACAAAATATTAAGTAATTCACTTGGGGTTGAAGGATATGGCCAATACAGCATAATTAAAAGGAGTTCGGCTGTTCTTTCTTTTGTAATGTTGAGCGGAATGGGAATAGCATTACCGCGTTACCTTTCAGGGTACATTACAATGAATGATAAAAAAAGAGCAAAGTCTACAGTCTTTTCATCGCTTTTGATTATTTCTTTCGTAAGTTTTCTTGTTATTCTTGCATGTTATTTGATGAAAGATATCCTGGGAGTCCTCATAACTGGAGTCAATAATAATCAACTATATTTTTTTGCAGTACTATATGCTTATAGCCTTGCATTATGTTCGTTATTATATGCTTACTATAGAGGTAGCGGCAAGTTTATACTTTTTAGCGTTTCTCAAACTGTGATCCAAGTAATAATATTAATTGGAGTTATTCTGTTTGGTAAAGATTTGGTTTTGGTGTTAAAACTTTGGACAATAGCACCATTAATATATGTTTTAATATCAGTAGTAAATGAACTGAAAAACAATAATCTATATAAAGACAATTTTCTAAGCTGGAAAACACATATTATTCCTCAGGTGAAGACCCTTTCGAATTACGGATTCCCACGTCTGATTGGTGATTTTTTACTATTTTCTCTGGCAGCATTTCCACTAATTTTTATCAGTCGGAAACTGAATGTCGAATCTTC
>Ga0210024_1004845_pt1 | contig 10364 bp, 7 predicted proteins | sample CryGeymeta201525_FD_183988 | JGI IMG/M metagenome (GOLD analysis project Ga0210024, IMG submission 183988) | Groundwater microbial communities from Crystal Geyser aquifers in Utah, USA - Crystal Geyser metaG 2015-25 (SPAdes) (version 2) | ecosystem: Environmental > Aquatic > Deep subsurface >... | reverse complement strand
CAGACCATCACTGAGATCACGCCGGCCGAGGCTGCTGAGGCCGAGTAGCGGCCCGTAGGCCAACGATGGGGACCCGGACCCGATAAGCGCGGGGACCGCAGGAGACGCCGGACTGTGGGCCGGATCGAGCGCGGCGGTGGGGATGGCGGCGAACCCGCTCGGAGCCCACCAGGCTGGCTCGAGATTTCGCCGGCCGCGCGGCTGCATGGCGCAGCCGTGTCAAACTTCGGGCGTGTCGAGGCGTTGATCAGTTCGGCACGCCCGCTTCCCTCATTCCGCATATTTAAGCGCCAGCAATTTCAATTCCTTCAAGTGCAATTTCGATTGCTCGCACTCTGTCACTCCGATAGCGTTGCGAAGAGCACAGAAATTGGGCGCGCATAGTTAACGTGTGCACCGGCCGGGCCGGGAGAGCGAGATGGACAACGACAGATCGGAACTGCGCTGGGGCGTCGAGCAGCGCCTTGAGTTCATAGAGTTCCGCCTGTTCTGGGAGGGACATGTGAACCGCAGCGATCTGATGGACCAGTTCGCGGTCTCGGTGAACCAAGCGTCCACCGACCTAAACCGCTACATCGGCTTCGCACCGGACAACATGGTTTACGACAAGAGCGCGCGGACCTATGTCCGCGGCTCGGGCTTCAAAGCGCGGTTCCTAGAGCCCGACGCCAGCCGCTATCTCGCCCAGCTGCGCGCGGTCGCGGACGGGATCCTCGACCGCGAGGACTGCTGGATCGCCGATCTCCCGCCCTACGCGTCGGCGCCGACGCCCGTGCGCGGCGTAAAACCGGTGACGCTCCGGTCGGTCGTCGGCGCCATCCGCCGATCGGAGGCGATCGAGGTGAAATACCAGCGGAGGGGATGGGACTGGAATCCAACGTTCTCCACCCTCTAAACCATTGTTTTAATTGATGTGACTGATGGTTTAGGTCGTCACTTGGTTCAATCGCGACTGGCAGCGAAAAATGCCCGTGGCGTTACGATTGAATGCATCGACAAGACAGAGGCCTTAGAACACCCCCAGCCCAGGTTTGATGACGGTCATCTGCCGGCTTCGGCGTTTTTGACCTTGCCTGAGAGGGGTGCCAAAATGTAAGCAAGGCCCATCACGTTGACATGGCGGCATTTTTTTAAAGGCCGTGGTGGAGCCCGGCAAGATGAAATCGACCTTATCCCTGCTTCTGGTCTTCCTGAACCAGTTCTTCATGCCGCGGCACAACGCGCAGCTGAGGCTGCTGAAGGCCCAGATCATGATCTTGCGGACCCGCATCCCGACGCAAAGGATTATCCTGTCGCCCGCCGAAAAAGCCGAACTCATTCGCATTGGGGCTGAGTGCGGGCACGATATCGACGGGATCATGGAGGTGGCCAAGCCTGCAACCTACAAGCGCTGGCTCGCTCAGATGCGTGTTGGGACCCCTTTCAAGGCCGTGGGACGACCGCGCCTGACGCAGGAACTGCGCGATGTCATCATCCGCATCGGATCGGAAAACCTCCTTTGGGGCTACAAGCGTATCGCAGGCGAGTTGAAGAAGCTGGGGCTCCATGCCGGTGCGAATTCCGTCAAACGCACCCTGAACGAGGCGGGCATCCACCCGAGCCCTGAGCGACGCAAGAAGAAGCCCGCTCTGCCGTGGACCACGTTCATCCGGGCGCACATGGACACCATGATCGCCTGCGATTTCTTCACCAAGACCGTCTTTACGCTCCGCGGGCCAAGGACGGCCTATGTGCTGATGTTCATCCATCTTGGCAGCCGCCGCGTCTATTGCAGCGCTCCAACCTATTCTCCGGATTCGGCATGGGTGACGCAGCAGGCCCGCAACACTTTGATGTGGTGCGCTGAACAAGGGATCACGCCGGGTTTCCTGATCCGCGATGCCGACACCAAGTTCAGCGCCAGCTTCGATACCGTCTGGGCATCGGAAGGCGCCCGGGTCATCCAGATCCCGCACAGAGCACCGGACGCCAATGCCTTCGCCGAGTCCTTCATTGGTACCATCAAGCGCGAATGTCTGGATTTCTTCGTCTGCTTCAGCCGCTCGCAGCTCGATTACATCCTGCGGACCTGGGTGCGCCACTATAATTTCGAGCGCCCACATCGTGGACGGGACATCGGGAACAACGTGCTGCAAGTCGATTTCCGGCCCGTCCGTGACGGCCCGATCCGGCGCAATCGCCAGCTTGGCGGCATTGTCACATCCTACACCCGCGACGCGGCGTGAATGCACCTTTTCCGAGCAATCAGATCGGAATGAGAGGTGGTGCCGAGTTCATATTGCCGGGCTCCACCTTCGCCCTCAAAATTTCGTTTGCTCAAACGTGATGGGTCCCACTTACATTTTGGGACCCGGGGCATGGGCCTGAAAGACAACCCTCTTTTGGGGGTGCCGCTCGGTTTGCAAGGAATTTCTGATCCTCCGGACATGTGATCGATTACCTTTGCACTGTTCGCCACGCCTCCACAATTCAAGATGCCGGTTTTGTGTTGAAATGCAGCACTTCAGCTCGGTCAGCCAGCGGCCTCGACCATTTCCTCATCGCCGATAAGCAGTTGTCGGATGCGATCGAGTATTTTTTCACTGTTCGCCACGTCTATGCTGGCGGTCTCAAGGATCGTGGCATGCCCGGTGATGCGATGGCGAGCGTGAACAGCGTCTTCGGTTCCGAGGCCGGGGTGATGGGGATAGAGCAGCGTCAATCGCGGAGCGTGGTACAGCTGTGCATAGGCCATCATCTGATACACGTCGGCCTGCGAGACGCCTTGCTTGGGATCATCAATCCGCGAGGATATCCGCTTCCACTTGGTATCGATGACATGGGTTACGCTACCATCCCTGCGGATCAGGATGTCAGGTCTGGTCTGGAAAAGCCCGCGTTCGCTGTCCTGCGCACTAAGGCAGAACAGTCGTCCACCTTGGAGCGAAACGGTAAGTCCAGTTCCCGCCAGTGCGCGAGCGATCAGCCGTCCGACATATTCTTCGAACAGTGCGTTCATCTCGAACAGCATCGCGGTGCCCTCACCCGTTCCGCCTGTCGTCGTCTGGTAGCGGTCGTGCAGGAAGAGACGCGCCATGGCGAACAGCTCTCGCCAGGACCGGTTGGTCCGATCGATGACGACCTCGTCCCATCGCAGGGCTGGGACCGGAACGTCGGCGATTTCAGCATAGACAAACGCCAGCTCGCGCAGGCGCTTCTGGTTGACGCTGCGCCGCGAGAGGCGAAACAGGTGAACCACTGCCGCCTTCATGATCCTGTTGAGCGGCGTGTCTTCCGAGAGAAGATCGAAACGGCAGGCGAGACGTGAAGGATTGACCGCATGTCGGGTGAACTGACGGTTCACGTCGAGCTGGCCACGCAAAGTCGGCAAGTCTTCTTCCCGCCCGACATAACGGCGCGGCATGCCCTTGCGCAGGGTTTCGGTCAGCTTGTCGCAAAAGATACGGATCAAGATTTCCAGGAGCGTTTCGCGCTGCCAGGCAAGATCGGTAATGACACCGAGGTCGATCTTTAGATCAAGCGCTACGGCAAGCATATGCACCAAGCGTTTCCGGATCGCGGCGTTCTCGTGATCGGGTGTTTCACCGGGAGCCACATCGATCTTTGGCAGGATCTCCAGGCTTGCATCGCCCGATGCCAGAATCCCGACCACGCCGCGGGCACGCAACGCGTTCCTGCCATGCTCGAGCACCCCACTGCCGCCGCGTCCGGCGAAAGCCGAGCGTGCCGCCAGCCCCGCAAGTCGGTCGGCATGGTGCACCGTGATCTGACCCTTGGCCTCGCCATAAGCGAGCTTTTCCCACTCACGAACCGTGTAAGCGGGCATCAGGCTGCGAAGTCCGAGAAATCAAAGCTGGTCTTCACGCTCCAACGCCGCTTGTCCCCGCCCAGATCATCATCAGCGAAGCCGACTGGCGCTGCCAACCGTATGGATTCGAGAAAACGGGCGCCGTTGGCACCATCACCATCGCCGAGCACCGCAGCAACCTTTGACCAGTCTTCGTAAAAGTACTCCGCCAGAAGCGGGATGACCTTGTGGCGCATGACATCCTCCACATCGGCGCGGGTCGTGCAACCTGTGAAGTAAGCATGGCCGATCTGGTGTTCCCGATCGAAAAGATACTCGATCCGCTCGTTGAGAGTGCGCAGAAGCTTGCACAGATCGACCCCTTCGAGGTTTGCGGCATCAAGCTGCCGCGCCGCCAGCGCCCGCCGCAGTTCTTCAACGTCGGGCATCAGCTCGCGGAAGGTAAACCGGCGGCGCAAGGCGGTATCGAGCAGCGCAATCGAACGGTCCGCGGTGTTCATTGTGCCGATAATGTGCAGGTTGGCCGGCACGCCGAAACTCGTCCCGGAATAGGGAAGCCGAACTCTGACTTCGTTTTCGCAACCGAGTCGCTTGTCAATTTCGAGCAGCGTGATCAGCTCGCCAAAGACTTTGGAGATATTGGCCCGGTTGATCTCGTCGATGATGAGGACATGCGACCGCGCACTGGCCACCGGCCGCTCGGCATTGGGATCGATCACCACCGATTCCAGCGCATCCCAATCGATCTTGTTCGGATCGAGGCGATAGGCCGACTGACGGCGGAAGTTCCGGGCGTAGAAAGGTGCGCGCTCCGCTCCGTTGTCGTCCCGCCAGATCCATTCAACGCTGCGACGATGCGGATGGAAGTCGGCGTCGGCATCAAAATAATACTCGCCGCTCACGCGTCCGAAGGCGCGATAACTGTCACGGCCGTCGGAGATGACCACATAGTCGCCGACCTGAAGGCCGGACCGAAACGCGAAGAGCATTTCGATATTTGGATCCTTGCCGGATGCATCGGGATCCTTTTGGTCGTTCCACGCCTTTCGGATTTCTTCGAAATCGTCGAACCGCTCGTCCGACCAGTCGATATCACCGCCCCAGCCGAGATGGATCAATCCGCCATCGAGGCCTTCACGAATTCGGCTTTTCTGGCTACCGCGCTGACCGAGAGCAATCTTGTAGATTGGGCGCGAACGGTCGAGCCGCTTTGCCGGCGCATCGCCTGTGTCGAGTCGTGCCCTCTCGCTGATGATCTTGAATACGCCGGCATGGGGCTTGAGGCTGAAACCGCCGGAAGTGCCGGCGCCCTCGTCGTCACCCTCCTGTTCGCTCCCTGTCGTCGGCCGCAGCCCTTCAACAAAATCCTCATAGGAAAATGACTGGTGGAACGTCACGAACTCGATCCGACCTTCACCAGCAAGGCGGCGGTACTCGGTCAACAGGGCATCGCGGTCATGGCGCAAAGGCTCTGCCGCGTTCCCGCCCAAGCATAGGCGCACCGCCTCCCAAGCCGTAGCGTAGGTTTTCCCGGTCCCCGGCGGGCCGTAGAGGATGAGATTGGTGGCGGTGGGCATTGCGGTAATGGGTTCAAAGGTCATGGGTTCGTGCCCTTCCGCCGAGGCGAGCTTATAGGTGAAAACGGTGGAACTGCTGGGATTTGGCAGGGTGTGCGTCGGGGGCGGAACCTCCGCGAGCTTCTGGAACTCCTCGCTCCCGAGCGCGCTACAAATCGCCGGATGCCGATCGTGCAGACCGAGGTCGTGGCCGAGGTCGCCTGCTCGTATGGCAACTTCTGCTTCGCCGTTCTCGCGAGCCAGTTCGATATAGTAGTTTCGCGCGCACAGGCGGATGCGGTCGGCACCTGCGATTAGGTGTTCGTAGCGCTCAGGCGAAGCAACCGGCGCGCCTTCGGCATTGACGACGATGTAGCCCGCATTGTGGAGCTGGGCCGCGGCATCGGACTTTTGCCCCCAGCCTCCATTGAGTTCCGTTTTGCCGCGCAAAAAGCCGACGACCGGCTTTGAGGGATAGACCCGGTTGGGCCGGTCGCGTGTCGATCGCACCCAGTAATCGCGCGGCTCGCCGAAGGCGTCGAAAATCGCGGCGTGCTCGCCCGATTGGCGATAGCTGTCGTAGGCGTCCATCGCCGCCTCGATCGCCTCGCGCGAAAAGGATGCTGTGTCCTCTTCCTTGTAATTGTGGACGACCCACAGTGCGCCTTGCACATCGATCATGTCGCGTGGCGCCAGACCCTGAGCCTCGAAAGCGCTGCGGACCGCCTTCATGAAGCGCAATTCGTCACGATAGGTATCCGCCACCGACGAGTGATCGGGGAACCGACTGCCCACAGCTTGCAGCCATAGATCCTGACGTACGGAATGACGGATATAGATGCCCTCACTAGGGGCGAGATGCAGTAGCAGGAATTCGCCGATCTGACGGGCCGGATCGGGCTTACCGTTCGGGACAGCTGCAATCCAGGCGTTGACAAAGGCCTCCAGTGCCAAGGCGTGACCGTCGGCTGTGCCAAGCACGGCATCGACGAGCTTGCGCAAGGCGGGCCAGAGCTTTTCACGATCCGCATCACCCTTCGACGACATCGGCCAATAGGCGCGCCATTGCAGCAGATTGCTTTTGGCGAGCGCGGTGTTTACGGCATCGGCGAGATCCTGATCGGATCCGGGTTGCGTGAGCGCTGCCTTGAGCTCGGTTGCAATTTCAAGCTTATAGGTTCGCTCCGCCTCGTCGAAATGCGGATCGGGCCGGTCAAAGCGATCCAGGGCGGGAAAGAATTGGCGAAGGCGCTCGATCCAGCGCGTGATCGCCGCCGGGTTCAGAACCAACGCATCTTCAGAATTTAACAAGGCCCCGAGCAGTCGGCGCAGGGCTTCGGCATTATCGATCCGCACGACAATGCAATCAGCATCGCCAAAGGACCAGTCTCGGCTGAGGGCCGAATGCCGCCCACCATCCTTCATGCCGCTCTGATAGGACCGCAGCTCGCTGGCAAAGCCGTTCGCCTCGACGCGATCGCGCCACTTTGCATGAAGAAAGATGTTGGTCGGATTCTGCATCTCCCACAGCAGGCGCTCACCTCCGCCAAATTCAAAGGACACCATTTTTTTGGTGACCCCGCCGCCCGGGCGCAGGCCCGAGCCGCGCAGCACGTCGAAAAGCGCCCTGCGCAGCGGTAGGGGGCGGTCGCGTTCATTTTCATCGAGCCGTGCCTCGAAACTCTCCCACATTCAAAAATCTCCGGACTCAGGCAACGTGCACAGCGTATTCACCAGCTGCATCTGCTTTACTATCTCGCATTTCTCCTCGCGCAGACGCGGCGCGCCGAAGACCAGCGCTAGAACATCTTTAATCCCCATTCTGGCTCAATTCATCCCGTTCTTTCAGGGAGTAAGCAAAGGAGCGGCACCGCACGAGGCCGACGAAATGGCATAGTGACGGAAGGCAGGGCTTCGCGCAGTAAATCGAGCAGTGCCTGCGTCTCGGCGTGTTCTGCATGCGTCAGCGGAGCGGCCTGATCTTCTCCGGCGAGACACGCGTTGAGGCGGTCAAGCGCTTGCCAATCGGCGAGCGGCGGCCGCCCCTCGGCTCCGGGTCCCTCCACCGCTAGGACTACTCGGTGGACGGTGCCACCTGTTCCCGTAACCTCGTCTTCGACAGCAGAAAGAAGCATGGATTGGGCAAGGTTGCGAACTCGGGCGATCAGCACGGGGCGCCCCGCCGCCTCTGCAAGTGCATGGTCCAGAAGCGGGTGGCCGACCCCAAGAAGGCGGTTCATCCGCTCGTTTCCCGGCAGCCTCCGGTCAAAGACGAGCCCATTGTAGCGCGGCTGCAGATCGAGGCTGCGCTTCCAGTCCTCTGGCGTCGCGACGGACAGACCGTCTTCGCCCCGCGTAACACGACGCCCCATCAGCACCATGGCGTTGCGGAAGAACGGCTCGAGCGCAGGTAGGTCGATCCGGGGGATGGTGCCTCCGATCGCGCCGAAATCGAACCGGGCGACCTGGCCGAGCATCGCTCGGACGGTCTCGAGCGCATCGCGCCCACCGAAAGTGGCTGTGCGCGCGTCGAACCATTCGGCCAGCCCCTCGCGCTGGCTACCGGGGACTGCGTTCGACCCCTCGGTAAAGAGTTCGTCGAAGAACCGCCCGCCCTGCATGCCGATCACGAGCTGGGCGATGTCTTCGGCCTCTTCCATCGAGGCCGAGAGCGCGGCCTGGATGCGCGCGAGCTTCGCCTCGAGCAGCGCCCAGATGCGGGCCTCGACCGTGGCGGGGTTGCGGAGCAGGAACACCCGGACCGCCCGCTTCTGCCCGTAGCGATTGAGCCGACCAACACGCTGGTGCAGGCGCATCGGGTTCCAGGGGAGATCCACATGCACAAGGGTCGCGCAGCGGTCCTGCAAGTCGATCCCCTCGCCGCCCGCCTCGGTCGAAACAAGAAAGCGGGTGCGGCCAGCATTGAAATCATCCGCGGCGGAGTCGCGAGAAAGTCTTCGGACGCGGATCGCGCCATCCGGTTCCTGCACAGCCAGCCGTTCGTCTCCGTTGATGAAACCCACGCAGCCCTTGCCGAAGCGCGCCTCAAGCGCGGCAATAACGAGGGCCTGAGTGGCCTTGTATTCGGTGAACAGGAGAAGTGGTTCGTCCGAGGGCAGCTTTTCGTCGATAAGCGCGATCAGACGGGCGATCTTCGCCTCCGCTGTGATCCCGCGAGCCAACGCTACTAAGTCGTCGAGCCGCTCAATTTCGCCCTGCATAAGGAACAAAGCCACTTGGTCGGGCAGCGCCTCATCCTGCTCGGCCGCTTCGTCGAGTGTCTCAGCTTCTTCGGTCAAATCTGCTGTCACCCGCTGCACCGCCTCGGCCAGCATCGCGCGCCGGCGTTCGAGTGCGCTGCGGATCGCCGCGATCGAACTCGCCGCCAGCTTCTGCAGCGCGATGAGCAACAGCATCCGGGCCGACTGCTCGCGTCCCGTCAGATTCAAAGCATAGGCCCGGCCATCGAGGATGAAGGCGCTCATGGTCTGGTAGAACGCAGCCTCGGCTGGCGCGTAGTCATAGTCTACGGTTTCGGTGCTTACGGGTTGAAAGAGTCGCTTGCCCTCCAGATCGGTCACAAGTGCCTTGTTGTTTCGGATCATTGCCTCGCGGAGTTTCGGAAGCTGATCGCCCACAGGTTGCCGGGGATCGAAAAGATCAGGCCGGATGAGCCGCATGAGCGCGAGGAAGCCGAAATCCTTGCCGCGGTGCGGCGTTCCCGCAAACAGGACGAGTGACTGTATCCGATTCTTTTCCTGAAGTTCGCGAAGCAGATCGTAAGTCTGTGTTGAGATGCGTTCTTGAGCTTGGAAATGGTGCGCTTCGTCAACCATGACCATGTCCCATGGCTCGGCAGCCAAAAGACGGTCGCGAGCTGCAGGCTGACGCAGCGTGTGGAACGAGGCAACGACTTGCGAAGCTGTGTCCCAGAAGCTGATCTTCCCGCGGTCCTGCTCGCGTGTGTATTCCTGAAGGCGAATGTCGAACATGGACTTCATGCGCGCGCGCCATTGCGGAACTAGGCGCGCCGGGGCCAAGATCAGGAGCCGCTGGATACGGCCACCTGCCAATAGAGGCGTCAGGATCAGCCCAGCCTCAATCGTCTTTCCAAGGCCCACGTCGTCCGCCACCAGCCAACGCGCGGGCCAATGCTGGGTGACCTGGCGACACACCCAAAGCTGATGCGGCAGAAGCTGCACCCGCGAACGTGAAAACACCCCCCACTGGTCGTTGATAGAGCGGATCAGCAGCGCCTGCGCACGTGCGAGCGCGGCGAGGGGATCATCGGAGACGCCCTCGGTCAGGGCATCGGCGAGCGATCGGACCACCTCAAGCTCTCCACGCTCGACCTGTTCGAGCGCTGCGCCAAAGCGGACGATAATGGTATAACCTAGATCGTGGACAACACGGCCTTCACCGTGGCGCGGATGGCGAACGGGACGGTCTTGAGCAAGTGCAGTCATTCTTCGTTCTCGTCATTGTATTCCGACACATCGGCCTGTTCGTGAACGTCGCCATTCCAGAGCTGAAGCGGAAGGTCCAGGTCGCCGAGGAAAGCGGCGTCCGGGCCAAGATGGTTGAAAACAAAGCCGTGGATGTCTGGTGAAAGGTCCATCTTGTATTCTGGGGCTTGAAGTGAATGGCTCAGCCGCTCTTCGAATAGTTTGCGCAGATGCGCTGTTCCCCCCCAGCCGTACGGGTGCATGCGGCTCGCCTCGTCGTCCTCCCAAAGGCCATGCCGCATCGCCTCTCGTATCATCCAGTTGGCCCCGAGCCCGAGGCTTTGCGCAAGCGGCGCGCCCTCAAGCCCGCGTTTCTGCCAAATTGGACTCATACTTGGTCGCAAGGCATCGCTTAGGGAAATACTTCCGTCGCGTTCGATCGCCCTCGGCAGCAGTCTGAAAGCCTCAACATAGTCAGGCAGCCAGCGCGCAAGGGCATAGAGGTCGGGGAGAGTGCGGCGCCATTGCGGAAAGTCGATTTTCCAAACGTCGGGC
>Ga0210024_1004832_pt1 | contig 10379 bp, 13 predicted proteins | sample CryGeymeta201525_FD_183988 | JGI IMG/M metagenome (GOLD analysis project Ga0210024, IMG submission 183988) | Groundwater microbial communities from Crystal Geyser aquifers in Utah, USA - Crystal Geyser metaG 2015-25 (SPAdes) (version 2) | ecosystem: Environmental > Aquatic > Deep subsurface >... | reverse complement strand
CAAACTCACGCGCGGTCCCGCGACGCGCGACCTGCCCAGCCTGCGCGTGGAAGAAAACGAGGCGGGAAACCTGATCGTACATTCGGGATAGGACTATAATCACAAAAACAACCCACGAGGAGAGACAGCATGGATTTCGACCTGAACGATGAACAACGCATGTGGAAAAAAGCCGTCCATGATTTTGTGGCGGCGGAAGTGCAACCCAAAGCCCGCGAAACGGACGAGACGGACGCGTTCAACTGGGAGGCCGTCCGCAAAATGGGGCCGATGGGACTGCTCGGCCTGAGCGTCCCCGAAGCCTACGGCGGCGCGGGCGTGGACGCCATCAGCGCGGCCATCGCCATCGAGGAACTCGGCTGGGCGTGCGGCTCCACCGCGCTGGCGATGGCGGCGCACAACGGCCTCGGCGCCGCGCCCCTGGCCCTGTTCGGCAGTGAGGAACTCAAGAAAAAATGGCTTCCGCTCGTCACCAGCGGCAAAGGCAAACTTGCCGCGCTCGCGCTGACCGAGCCGGGCGCGGGTTCGGACATTCAGGGCGGCGTGACGACCCGCGCCGAAAAATCCGGGAACGAATGGATCGTCAACGGGGCCAAGATGTGGACGACCAACGCCTCGATTGCCGAATACATCATCACGCTCGCTCGCACGGACCGAGGGGGCGGATCCCGTTCCCTGAGCATGATCCTCGTCCCCACCGACGCGCCCGGCCTGCATATCGCGCCGCCCGAAAAAAAGATGGGACTGCACGGCTCCCCCACCCACGCCGTGACATACGACAACGTGCGCGTGCCGCTCGGCAACCTGGTCGGCGAGGAGGGACACGGCCTGCAACAAACCCTCACCACGTTGGACGGCGGGCGCATCTCCATCGGCGCGCTCTCGCTTGGGCTGGCAGAGGCCGCGCTCGAAGCCGCGCTGGCTTACGCCAAGGAGCGCAAGGCCTTCGGCCACCGCTTGGCAGACTTCCAGGCGCTGCAATGGAAAATTGCGGATGCCGCCACGGAGATCGAACTGGCGCGCAACATGATCTACAGGGCCGCCTGGCTCAAAGACCAAAAGCGTCCATACACCAAAGAAGCCGCCATGGCAAAACTTTCGCCTCGGAAATGGCGGAGCGTGTCTGCTACAATGCCATCCAGATCCACGGCGGGTACGGCTACAGCCGCGAATACCCCGTCGAGCGCATGTACCGGGACGCGCGCTTGATGACCATCGGCGAAGGCACCAGCGAAGTCCAGCGCATGGTCATTGCGCGCGCCGCGCTGGGATAACCCCCGTCCCGGAATCCTAACGCAAAAAAAACGGTTCTCTGGGATTTGCCGTGACAGAGTGGCATATTTGGTGTTCGGCGTAAAGCGGATTGCCATAGAACGTCTCGGCCATTCCCCCGTACACAGAAAAACGTTTGCGTTTCGGTTTCCAAATCCCGAAGGGATGGAATGATTGTAACGGACGGGCGCGCCGGGAAAACAATCCCGAAGGGATGACACGATTCGGCGAGCCATGCCACCCCTTCGGGGTTATGAATGAACGATTCCCCGGTCTACAATCCGGTCACCCCTTCGGGGTTGGGGAGACTGCCAATTACTCGTAGCCTGTGATCATCAAATCCTTGATATTCTCGAACGTGGACGGCCCTATCCCCGACACATTCATGATATCTTCGATGAAATAAAAGTCCCCGTTTGTCTCGCGATAATCAAGAATGGCTTGCGCCAACGTCGGCCCAATGCCGGGCAGGGATTGCAGTTCCTCCAGCGTGGCGGTGTTGATGTTAATCACTTCTGCGGGCGGTTCGGTGGGCTGCGGCACGCCCGCAGTCGCGGCCCCTGGAAGGAAGGGAATTTCCAACTTCTGGCCGTCTTCGAGCGGCGCGGCCAGGTTAATATTGGCCTTGTCCGCTTCGGCCAGGAAACCGCCCGCGGCCTGCACCGCATCGTTGACGCGGCTGCCCACAGGCAGTTCGTACACGCCCGGGCGCGGCACCGCTCCCGCCACATCCACGACGAGGGGCGCGGGCGAGGGCGGCGGCAGGAGTTCCACCGAGTTGCCGCGCGGCGAGCGGGACACGATCCACAACAGGCCGCCGAGAACCAGCCCAATCAACAGGCCGATGAACGTGGGGTAAAAGGCTTTGAGAATGTCGCGCTTGGTTGCTTCCATGTTTCTATTTTATCCGAAATTACTGTAGCGCAAATTGCCAATTTGCGTTCCTGGGACAAATTGGCACATCGCGCTTTAGCGATTTGTCTTACACAACCTGTAGCGCAAATTGCCGATTTGCGTCCCTGGGACAAATTGGCACATCGCGCTTTAGCGATTTGTCCTACAAAACCAATTTGCGTTAAACATCCAGGCGCATGACAAGTAATGAGTCACCTTCGCGAAAGATGCCCATCATTTTGTTCGCCAATTTTTGGATGCGGCGAAAGTAGGGGGGCAACTCTTCATTGGCAAGCGTGCGAAAGCCAAATTTTTGGTAAAAGGATTCCAGCCCCGAACGACAGGTCAGATAAAGCGGACGCGGCGACCCGGACAGCAACTGCGTAACGAGGCGGCGCGCCAACCCCTGTCCGCGCCACGCGGGACGAACGGCGAGGGAGGCCAATTCGAGCGTCCCGTCCGCGTGGGGTTTGACCTGGGCGCACGCGGCCAGCTCCCCGTCCGCGGAAGAGGCGACGAGGAACCGCTTCCAGTCGAGGCCCATCGGGTTGATCCGCACGAGGCGGATGAGCGCCTTGATATCCGCCGCGTCGTCGGCAGTGGCGGGGCGCAGGGTGACGTCAGCCAAGAGTCCCCGAAGCCGCCAGCACGATCAACGTGAAGATGTACCAGTGAATGAGGAAGGGATAGAGGAACGAGCGCGTGCGGTAGGCGATCCAGCCAAAGGCGAACCCGCCGAAAATGGTGGAGAGGGTTTCGATTTCGGGTTTGCCGATGTGCAGGAGCGCAAACGGCACGGCCTGGAGCCAAAGCGCATCGGGGCCAAACTTGCGGGCATACCCGAACAGGATCCAGCCGCGGAAGAGGAACTCCCAACCGAAGATTTGAAAGAAGGTGTTCCAGGGCAGGTCCGCGGTCATGCCCTGGTAGTAGGACTGCGCCGAGGGATCGAGTTTGGCGAGGAACCAGATGACGGGCGTCATCAGCGCGGCGCCGCCGAGGGTGATGGCCAGTCCCGCGCGCCAGTCGCCGAGGGTGAAGCCGTAGTCGCGCGGCGATTCGCGAAATACAAGCACGATGAATAGCATGGGAACAATCAAAAACAGGATGGTTTGGTTAAGCCCATCCGAGGGAGTGATCCTGTGATAGGAATACACGATCAACAGCAGGGTGCTGACGATGGTGATGGTGACGACTTTCCAGTCGAAGCGGAGGGGAGGAAAGAGGGAGCGCATAATTTGAAGGATGAAGGTCGGATGCGGATAGGAGTTGCGAGTTAGGAGATGCGTGTTACGTGTTGCGTGTTCCGTGTTCCGTGTCTACCTGTGTACCTGTCTACCTGTGTACCTGTGTACCTGTCTACCTGTCCCCGTTTTTACCATTGCCTTCTTGCCCTGGCTCGCGAGCGGATGACGGTGGCGGTGAGATTCATCCCAAGCACGAAGACGAGCAGGACGAGCGCCGTGCCGTATTGGATCTGGATCGGCATCTCGGGGACCTGCGTGGAGATGACAAACAGGTGATACGGAAGCGCCATGGTCGCGTCGAACGGGGAGTTGGGGAGGCGCGGCAGAAAGAAGGCCGCGCCCGTAAACAGGATCGGCGCGGTCTCGCCCGCGGCGCGTTCGAGGCCGAGGATAACTCCCGTCAGGATGCCAGGCAACGCCTCTTTCAGGACGATGCGGCGGATCGTCTGCCAACGGGTCGCGCCGACCGAGATGCTGACCGTGCGGAACGCCTGCGGGACGGCGCGCAGGGCCTCCTCCGAGGCGCTGATGATGACGGGGATGGTCATGATCGAGAGAGTCAGCGAGGCGGCCAGGATGCTGGTGCCGAACTTGAGGAAGATGACAAAGAGGCCGAGGCCGAAAAGGCCGTACACCACCGAGGGGATGCCCGCCAGGTTGATGATGGCAATGCGGATGAGGCGCGTCCACTGGTTGTCGGGCGCGTACTCGGCGAGATAGATCGCCGCCGCGACTCCCAGCGGGACGGAGAAGAGAGCCGTGCCGAGCGTGAGGTAGAGGGTGCCGACGATGGCGGGCAGGATCCCACCCGCGCGCATTCCATCGTGCGGAAAGCCTGTCAGGAATTCCCACGAGATGGCCGAGCCGCCTTTGCTGAGAATGTAGATCACGACGACGACGATCGGAACGACAGTGGCCAGCGTCATAAGAGTCAACGCGCCAAAGCCGAGACGTTGGAGGAGGTTGCGGGTGGAGGAGTTCATTGGTAATTGGTGAGTGGTAATTGGTAATTGGCTTTGTTATTGCAAACCGCCGTCCTGAGCGGAGCCGCCGTTCGTTGGCAGCGTAGTCGAAGGACGGATAAGCAAAGCCACAATTGTTTGAATCTACTTGCCCTTCGACTTCGGGAGTACCCTCCGCTCAGGGCAGTGGGCTGGTGGTTACGACAATATCCTCTCCGCGCGTTTCCGAGCACGGAAGACAACCGACGACGCGGCGATATTCACCGCCAGCGAGATCAAAAACAAAACCAGGCCGATGAAAAACAAAACATGATAATGCGTACTTCCGCCAGCGACCTCACCCATTTCCGCCGCGATCGTGGCGGTCATCGTGCGGACGGGGGAGAAGAGACTGCCGAGTTTGATCGCCAGCACGGGCGCGTTGCCCGTCACCATCATCACGGTCATCGTCTCACCGATGGCGCGTCCGATGCCGAGCATGACCGCGGTCAGCACACCAGAGCGCGCGGCGGGCAGGGTCACGCGCCAGATCGTCTGCCAGCGCGTCGCACCCAAGGCCCAGGCGCCTTCGCGATAGGAACGCGGCACCGAGTCCAGGGCGTCTTCGGCGATGCTGACGATGGTCGGGACGGCGATGCCGCCCAAAAGGATGGATCCCGCCAGGGCGGTCAGACCCGTTGGGAGGTCCAGGAGGCGGCGCAGGTAGGGCGCGAGGACGAGGATTCCCAAAAATCCCAGCACCACCGAAGGCAGTCCCGCGAGCAGTTCCACCAACGGCTTGAGGATCTCGCGCGCCCAGCGCGGCGCGATCTCCGAGATAAAGACCGCGGTCGCGATCCCGAACGGGAAAGCGATCAGCAATGCGCCAACGGTGATGATAAGCGAACCAGTGAGGAGCGGCAGGATGCCAAAATAATTTTCAATCGGATACCAGCGGACGGCGAACAGGTCGCTGAATTTGACTTCGGCCAACGCGGGCAGGCCTTCGCGCAGGAGGAAGTAAAAGATGGCCGCGACGAAGACAATGGCCGAGTACCCGCTGACTCGGATGAGGCGGGTGATGATGGTTTCGCGCCAGTTGAGGGATTTTTCCATGAGTCTCTTTTTTGTACACGGATTTCACGGGTTACACGGACGAACACGGATTTTTTATTTGGTCTTTCTCAGGGGCAACATGAATGTTGCCCCTGAGAGGCAAGATAAATCTTGCGGTACTAAAAAATGATCCGTGAGAATCCGTGCCTTCCGTGTAATCCGTGTACAGGTTTTACTTGATCGGCACAAACCCAAGTTGCAGGACGATCTCCTGCGCTTCGGGGGAGAGTATCCAATCGAGATAGGTTTTGATGATGCCTGTCGGTTCGCCCGCGGTGTACATGTACAGGTTGCGCGCGATGGGATAGGACTTGTCGTTGACCGTTTCCACCGACGGCAAAACGAACGGCTCGCCCGCGGACTTTGCGATGGCGATCATCTTCAAATCTTTTGGCACGTAGCCGAGGCCGTCGTAGCCGATGGCATTGGGATTGTCGCGCACTTCGGCGATGATGCCCTCCGAGGACGGCAGGAGTAACGTGTCCATCGAGAAGAGAGTCTTGTCTTCTTTTTTGCCGAGACGCAAAACCGTTTCAAGAAAATAAACGTGCGTGCCGGAATTGGTCTCGCGCGAGAGACGTACGATGGGACGATCATCGCCGCCGACTTCGCTCCAGTTTTTGATCCTGCCGCTGTAGATGTCGGAGATCTGCTGAAGCGTCAGTTCGCTGACGGGATTTTCGGGATTGACGATGACCGCGATGGCGTCACGCGCGATGACGTGCTCCACAGGTTGGATGCCGTTGGCCTGCGCCTGCGCGATCTCCTCGTCCTTGATCTGGCGCGAGGCGTTGGCGATGTCCACCGTCCCGTTGATGAGGGAAGCGAGGCCCGTGCCTGAACCTCCGCCCGTCACCGAGATGCGGACTTCGGGATGCTCGCCCTGATAACGCTCCGCCCACGCCAGCGCCAGGTTGACGATGGTATCGGAACCTTTGTTTTCGATGTAGGCGGCGGGGGAATCGGGGGATGATGGGGAGGAGGGAGAGCAAGAGGAGAGGAGCAGGGGGAAGAGAATGATGAAAGATGAAAGATGAAAGATGAAAGAACGCGCAGGGCGATGTTGAGACCGTGAGAAGGAAAGTCGGCAGGATGGTTTCATCGGGGCTGATTATAGCGGAAAAAATTTCAAACCCCCACCCTGCCTCCCCCATTCGGACGACCACGAATGGGGGAGGGAACATTAGTTGGGATGCGAACAATTCACTGACAACACAACAATTCTCCCTCCCCCAAATCCGTTCTTCGATTTGGGGGAGGGTCGGGGAGGGGGTTCCCGCCGTGATAAAATCTCCCCATGCCCGAATCGCCCTCCATATTCTCCATCCAAAACTTGAATTTCTATTACGGCACGAAGCGCGCCCTCTCCGGCATCAGCATGGAGGTGGAGCCGCGCAAGGTCACCGCGCTGATCGGCCCGTCGGGATGCGGCAAGTCCACTTTCCTGCGTTGTCTCAACCGCATGAACGACACCATCGCAGGGACGCGCGTCGAGGGGAAAATCTTATTGAACGGCGATGACATCTACGCGCCCGGCATGGATGTGGTTGACCTGCGTCAGCGCGTGGGCATGGTCTTCCAAAAGCCCAACCCGTTCCCACAAACCATTTTCGACAACGTAGCCTTCGGTCCGCGCGTATTGGGAATGGGACAAAACAAAAGTCAATTGAATGGGACGGTGGAACAAAGCTTGAAACAGGCCGCTCTGTGGGAGGATGTGAAAGACAAGCTGCAGGACGATGCACTCAGTCTCGCGCTCGGCCAGCAACAGCGGCTGTGCATCGCCCGCGTCATCGCCGTCCAACCCGAAGTCATCCTGATGGACGAGGCCACCTCCGCGCTCGACCCGGTCGCGACCCTGCGCGTCGAGGAATTGATCGCCGAGTTGAAGCGGGAGTACACCATCGTCATCGTGACGCACAACATGCAACAAGCCGCGCGCATCTCGGATTTCACGGGTTTATTCTGGCTGGGCGAACTGGTGGAGTTCTCGCCGACGAGCGAGATTTTTATGAAACCGAAAGAGGATTAACGGAGGCGTACATTACGGGCAGGATGGGGTAATTCCAAATCAAAATTGCCGCTTGACCTAACCCCAAATCGTTTGTATATCATACCCACGGTTGAAAATTGCGCTTTCTGCCGTCTAAAAAAGCGCAATTTTCAACCGAGTGCGGTATAGTGAAGACATCCACTGCGGACAGTAAATGAATCTTTACGGCTTTGCCTACACGGTAAACTTCCTGGCTTTGGCTGCCTCTTTTTGGTTGAGGCCTGCCTCGTCACGCGCAACCCGTGCGCACCCACCGCCTGGCCGACCGCTGAAGGAAAAACTTTCTCAACCCCAAGCGCTCCTGGCCTGCAAAACCTACCTGGTGAATTTGCCGCTTTGCACCCTGCACGTGATGGAGGCGGGCACAGGATCGCCGCTCATCATGGTCCCGGCCACCATTTCCGAATTGGAAAATTGGACTTCCATGGTGCAGTTCATGTCCCAATGGTTTCGGGTGTACTTCTTCGAGCTGCCCGGCCACGGACGTTCCACCCCGTTCGCCCAGAAGTTTTCCACGGAATTGGTTGCGGAAACCGTGGCCCAGTTCGCGGATCACATCGGGGCGGAGCGTTTCAACCTGATGGGATTCTCGTTTGGCGGCATCCTGGCCATGAAAACATTTCAACTTTTGCATGATCGCATCGAGCGCGTCGTCTTCATTGCCCCCTGCCTCACCAGGCGCGCCGTCCAGATGTCGCCCATCCAGCGAAATGTGTCTCGGTTGTTCAGCCGACTGCTGGGAACCCCCGCCTTTCGCGCCTTCCTGATACAGGCCAGGAAAAACGGTCTCAGCCGCAGCCTGCTGGTGAACATGATTCGTTCGATTGGCAAGGTGGAAAAAGCCATTCCGTTGGATGAAAAAATATCGAAAATGGGTCCAACAACCATGGATGTGATCGCCTGTGAACTGCACGACATCCTCACCTCGGAATTCAGCCGCCCGCCGGTCAAATACCAAACGCCCTGCTACTTTGCCATGTCCATCTACGATCCTCTTCTGGACTTTCAGACCACCCTGGATGAGTTGCGCTGTCATTTTGAAAACATCAACACGGTCGAGTTGAAATTCCCTTTTCACCAGCCGCCGCGATCCTTCACCTTCGATGAATTAAATCGGGACTTCGGTCCAACAGTAAATCACTTTATGCCAGCCGAATCTCGGAATCCGTTGTTTTAGTGAGGCTGTTCGTAAATGACGAGCGGTTCGCCCGGCCAGCCGCTCGTATGTGACCGCGCCGCCAGCGCGGCGACCTCCGCAGGCAGGACGTTATTTGCGGACACCTCCGCCAGCGGCATCCACATCGGTTCATACGACCCGCGCGCGGGATCCAAGTCCGAGGCGTATTCCTCCCCCGAGCCGCTTCCGAACTCCCCGCCCACCTGCTCAGCGAGGAAGAAAAACTGAGGGTTGCCGCGGAACCAGACTTTCGCCGCCAGCCGCAGGACGCGAATCTCCACGCCCAATTCCTCGCGCGCCTCGCGCACCACAGCCTGCTCGGGCGTTTCGCCCTCGTCCACACCGCCGCCAGGGAAGGCGAAATAATGTAATCCGTCGCGGTGACGCTCGATCAGGGCCAGCGCATCGTTTTGGATCAGGATAGCAGCGGAGCGGGTTCTCATCTTTTCTCCTCCCACGCAGGGGACCGGCGTTTGAAGTGTTCGATGATCGGCTTGATGGGCGGACTCACATCCTCGGGGATTTGATCAACAGCAAACCAATTCCATTCCGTGTGTTCATCGTTGAGCGAGACCTCCCCGCGCCAATCACGGGACAGGTACATGATGGTGACGTTATAAACTTCGTCGCCATTCGGATACTTGTAATATAGCTCCGGTCCCGAGAACACACCAAAGAGTGACATCTCCCCCACTTCGAGTCCGGCCTCCTCGCGTGTCTCACGTTTCGCCGCGTCTTCGACCACTTCGCCGGGTTCGGTCGCCCCGCCGGGCAGTCCCCAGCATCCGCTGTCCGAGCGCTTGAGCATCAGCAGGCGGTTTTGTTCATCCAACACAAGGATGGCCGCGCCAACCATCAGGATGGGACGGTGACCAATGAATTCGCGGAGAGTGAGTAGATAATCCATGCTCTTCTGTAGGATCGCTTTTCCGTGTAGTGGTATTCCAGTAAGTGATGTGGTGCGGAATACTCTACGAGTACGATGTGGTATTCCGCCGCCCATGGTTTAGCGGGATGCCATCCCGCTCCACAACAAACATCACTTATTTTGGGCCGCCACCTTTTTCCGCAATGACCCAGGCGGTGTGATCTTCAGATTCAACCCTGGCCTTCGCGTCCGATGGCAACAGCGCGGCTATTTGATCGGGGACGAGGAAGTGACTCCGCATAAGCGCCAGTTTTTCCGCAACCGCAATCAACTTGACGGGGAACGTCCGCAGGTCGGGCTCTTCGATCACCAGCCGCCCGCCCTGCTTGAGCACGCGGTAGAGTTCGCAGACGGTCTCGCCTTGATGGACGACGTGGTGCAGGGCGTCCACCATCAGGACGCGGTCGAAGGATTCGTCGGGGAAGGGCAATCGCTCAGTTTCCGCGGAGGCCGCCGCGAGGTCTTTTTGACGCGCCTGCGCCAGCATCCCGCGCGAAGCGTCCGCGACGATGACCGACCCGATGTGCGGACGGAGCGCCTCGGCCACGCGTCCCGTCCCGCCGCCCGCGTCCAGCAGATTGCCCGCGTGGGGCAAGTCCAGCGCTTTGAGAGTTTGCTCCAGCCGCGCAAACGGGATGACGCGGTCGTAGAATGGCGCGAGGAAGTTGAAGTGGAAGTTCATGGATAGGGAGAAAGGCTCCCCTGCTCATCGGCTTGAAAGACCGTGAGTTCTGGCATGGGAAAGTGTTTG
>Ga0210024_1004826_pt1 | contig 10387 bp, 9 predicted proteins | sample CryGeymeta201525_FD_183988 | JGI IMG/M metagenome (GOLD analysis project Ga0210024, IMG submission 183988) | Groundwater microbial communities from Crystal Geyser aquifers in Utah, USA - Crystal Geyser metaG 2015-25 (SPAdes) (version 2) | ecosystem: Environmental > Aquatic > Deep subsurface >... | reverse complement strand
GGCTTGCTCGGGCGTGACGCTCAGCAAACCGTCAGTTTTCCCTTCGGGGTCGAAGCGGGGGAGGGGGATGTCTTTGAAGGGGCTTTCGGTCTCCGCCGACTCCTGGGACTTGACGAATTGGGTGGCGAGGCCGGGGCCGCCTTTGGCGGTGCAGGCTTGGACGCAGAGATCCGTGGCTTTGCCGATCTGGTCTTCGGTGTACAGGCACAGCACGAACGCCAGCTTGGCGGCGCGCATCATGCCGTCCCAGTCGCGCTTCGCCTTCGCGCACTCGAAGAGCAGCATGTAGACGGCTTCGTTCTCCAGCACCGTCGGGTAGACGAACGGCGCCCAGCTTGCCAGCTTCAGCGCCTCGTCGATCTTCCCCTGGCGCTGCAAGGCGCGGCCCAGGTTCAGCGGCAGCACGGCGGCGTGGTAGACGGGGGGAAGCTCTTCGCCCAACGCCTCCAGCGCCTCCCGGCCGAACTTCTCGGCGGCGGCGGGGTCCTGCTGCTTCCAGAGCAGGTGGTTCACGTAGCTGGCGGCGGCCATGACGCGGTAGGCGGGCACGTCGGCGAAGTCGGCCCAGATCTTCTGGTACTGCGCCGCCTTCGCACCGTCGTCGGGCATCCCTTGGAGGAGAGTGGCGACCACGCCGGCCAGCACCCCGAAACCGCCCGGATTGGCCTGCTGCGCAGCGGCATGCTTCCGCAGGAACGCCCCGATCAGCGCGACGGCCTGCTCCACCTGCCCTTGCGCGCCCAGCTTCTGCGCCTGGTCGCGGCTGGCCAGGATGTCCTTCCACGACATGACCGGCCCTTGCGGCGCCTTGCCCGGTTGCACAGGCTGCGACCACGTAGACGCGCTGTATAGCACCGCGAGCGTGGCACCGATGCTTAGCGGTCGGATTGGCCGGATCGGCCTCAATCTGGTCACCGCACTGTCTCCCGGGTCGCGATCAACAACAAAAGACGCTCTTATCTTACACCACTGACCGACAGGAGTCTCTACGCAATATTGCGTATTTCTTCGGCGTCACTCAACGCCAGAAGCTGGCACGCTTCCTGAGTGGTGTGGCACTGGAGCTTCCGCCGGGCGTTCTCGCGGTGCTTCTGCACCGTCCGGACTGAGCAGACTCGGGCTTCGGCCACCGCAGCGGCGCTGTGCAGGGCGGCGTAGTCTTCGAGGGTCTGCCGCTCCATGGGCGTCAGGAGGTGCGCCAAGTGCAGGCGGGAGAGCAACCGGTCGCGCGCCGCCTGCACGAGCGACGCGGACTCGCCCGTCGCCGGCGCGCCGCCGGCTCCTCCCGGGAAGGGCGGGTCGCCTGTGGGAGCGGCCCCGCGGTCACCATCGTGCACCTGCCCCCCCCTCGCAAGGACGCAGCGGACAACGGCGCGGGGACGTCACGATCGGCTTTCCTCATCGCTGAACCCCGTTCATCAGCTCAGCGAGCGACCGCAGCCCCGCGCTGGCAAGGACCTCGACGACAACGGACTCGCGAAGCAGGTCAGTCTCTTCCGTCGCGGCCGGAACCAGCGCCGGACGCTGCGACTGCCGTTCCGGTGCTGCCGACAGGTCGGTTTGCCTCATCTTGCGCCTCCGGGTCTGCCCCGGTGCAGGCACAAACCTCCCCGGGCCGCGGCAACCGGGTTGCGCCTGCCTACCCCATATATTACGTTTGAGAACCCGAAATCTGGCCGGTGCTCCGAAAAAACAGTAATTTTACGGACACGCGGAAACGGTGCCGTACCCCGGCGTCGCTGCCTCATGCCGGCGCCACGTTCACCCACGCGCCCGCGGCTGCGGAACGGCGAGCGGCTTCGCAAATGCGGAGCGCCGCCATTCCCTCCTCGCCCGGACGCCCGTCGGAACCGCGGCGGACGGCGTCAAAGACCGCCCGGTGATGGGCGTGTCCGGGGGGCGTTCCGGGAAGCTCTGGCACGACCCACTTGAAGCTGCGACTCTCTCCGCCCGGCTCCCCGTCGAGAAACGCGACGGCGAGGTCCTCACCGGTTCGCGGGACCCGGACCAGAATCGAACCCTCCGTGCCGTAGATCTCGAGCTGAAACCGCGACGTGCCCCCGCGGGCGGCCCACTGGACCTCGTGGCTGACGGCGACGCCCGAGGTCAGTTCGTAGAGCAGCCAGGCATTCGCCTCGCCGCCCCAGAGAGGGCGGTCTTCGTCCGGCACCGAGGGGTCTGGGATCGGTGGGCCGGCCGGCTCGTCTTCGTCGATTCTCGCGACCAGCCGCGCCACGTCTTCGCCGGACACCATTCGCAGCAACGCCATGCCGTGGGCGCCGATGTCCATCATCGCCCCACCGTAGGAAGCGACCGTCTCGCGGGGATTGCCGGTGGCATTGCGCATCCGCATGAACTCCACCCGGCCGATCCGTCCCGAGCGGACCCACTCGGCGGCCGCCAACGACTCGTCGAAGTAGCTGTGCATGAAGCTCGTCAGCATCTGCACGCCACTCGCTTCGGCCGCCGCGACCATGCGCCGCCCTTCCCGCAAGGTCCGCGCAAACGGCTTCTGGACGAACACGTGCTTGCCCCCTTCCGCCGCAGCGACAGAAATCTCAGCGTGTCCCTCAATCTTCGTGAAGACACAGACCAAGTCGAGATCGTCACGCCCAACGACCTCGCGGTAGTCCGCACACCACCCCCCAGCGCCGAACTTGTCCGCAGCCTCTCGGGCTCGCTCCTCGACCAAGTCGCAGGCAACAACGAACTCGCCCCCCTCGATCCCCGTCAACCCGGGCAGGTGGTAGTTGTTGGCAATGCCGCCGCAGCCGACAACGGCGTATCGGATGGGGTCCAACTCGGTCTCCTTCAGGGAGGGCCGGCGGTCGCAACCTCGACCATGCATGAGGACAGGACATGCGGCGACCGGGAGTCGCGTTGCGGGAGACAGAAGCGAGCGACGCGCCCTCCCACGCGCTGTCCGCAGAGCCGCAGGCGGGTGGTGCGCTGGACTGGTGCGCACTTCCGGTTCTCACCGCGGCCCGTACGTATCCGACCCCTTCAGCGGCAGTTCCACCGTCCAGACGTTGCGGTAGCACACCAAGTCGCCGTGGTCCTGTAGCAGTAGCGGGCCGGGCTCGCCTACGTTCTCGTCCATTGCGCCGCCTGTCACGCCGGGGAGCTGGACGTTGTTGTGGATGACGAGGCCGTTGTGCAGCACGGTCAGGCGAACTGGCTCGACGACCTCGCCGTCGGCCACGCGCGGCGCCCGGAAGGCAATGTCGTACGTCTGCCACTCCAGCGCCGGCTTGCAGGCGTTGACCAGAGGCGCGTGCTGGTTGTAGACGGCGCCGCAGTCACCCAGACCGGGGACTGCCCAACCATACGAGTCCAGCACCTGGATCTCGTAGCGCCCTTGCAGGTAGACGCCGCTGTTCCCTTTGGCCTGGCCGGTGGCAGCGGGCCTGTCCGGGCAGCGGAACTCGAGGTGCAGGAAGTGGTCGCCGAACCTGGCGGCGCTGACGACATCGCCGGTCCGCGGCACCACCTGCAGGAGGCCGTCCTCAACCTTCCACCCGGCCGGGCTGCCGTCGCGTTTCGTCCAGTTGCTCACGTCACTGCCGTTGAACAGAATCACGGCGTTGCTGGGAGGGGAGGCTTGTAGGGTGTCCATGGTGCTGGTCCTTTCTGTCGTCATACAGAGGCGCACTACCTCAGGGAGAGGCAGACCCGAAATCCGAAATCGGGGTCGGTCACCCGATATCTACCGACGCTCCCGCTTCGGCCGAGGCGTAAATCCCGTCGGTGATTTGCTGCATCACCAGCGCTCGCTCCAGATTGGTCGCCGGCTGGCGGCCTTCGCGGATGGCTTCGCAGAGGTCGCCCAGCGGACCGCCGTAGATGGCGGCGCTGTCGTCATCGCCTTCCCACAGGGTCCGCGTGCTGACGCCGTGCTGCTCGGTCGTCTCGTCGACGACGATCTTCTTGCCTTTGCCGCCGGTCATTTGCAGGTGGATCGTGCCGTCGGTGCCCTGGATCTGCCAGGCGTCTTCGCCGTGGGCGGCCATGAACTCGCCGCGCTCCCAACTGATGACGGTGCCGCCCTCGCACCGGATCAGCGTGAGGTAGTGCGTGTCGGCGTCCGACCCGGGCCAGATGTGCTTCTCGAACTTCGGCGGAACCGGCCACCACTGCGCGAACACCGTCTTCGGCTTCAGCGACCAGCCGGTGATGCCCATCAGGTAGTCGAGGTCGTAGCAACCCCAGTTGACGAGGATGCCGCCGCCGTTGAGGCGTTTGGTGAGCCGCCAGTCCGGCCGGGGCGTCTCGGGCTTCTCGCCGCAGGGGACAATTGACCGGCACCGCACGACGCGCAGCTCGCCCAACGCGCCGCTGGCGACGTAGTCGGTGGCGATCAGCGCGCTCTGGTAGAACCGGAACCGGGGCGAGCAGACCCCCACCACCCGGTCGCCGCGCGCCGCGATCATTGCCTCCACTTGGCCGACGTTCATGGCGACGGGCTTCTCCAACAGCACGTGCTTGCCCTTCGCCAGGGCGCGCAGAGCCAGTTCGGTGCGCGTACACGTCGGGAACGCCAGCACAACGGCCTCGATCTCGGGGTCGGCGATCAGCTCATCGCCGCTGGCGTAGGCTTTGCCGACGCCGTACTTCCCCGCGGCAGCCGTCCGCCGCTCCTCGATCAGATCCGCTACCGCAACCAGTTCCACATACTCGGACTGACCCGCCCCCGCCATGTGCGCGGGGCCGATGACTCCGCAACCTACTACGCCAACCTTCACTGGGTTCATTACTGTGCCATCCTTTCGGGGATTCCCGCTCCTCCAATGGCGCGTCGCCACAAGACGGAAGTTAGGCGTCAGCCGGTCCTTCTACGTCTCGCCGGGGGCGGACGACCGGCTGACGCCTAACTTCCGAAAGCGGAGTACGGCAAGGCCGCATGGGCGACTCCCGCGAAATCCCACACCTGCGCAGGTGTGGGATTTCGCCATGCCTGCTGGCGTTCTGAGGTCGCCTGCCTACGGCTGCGCGCTGGCAGCGGGAGAGTTCACTGCCGGCAGCGTCAGTCCCTTCTCCCGGGCGATGATCCGCATCGCCCGCGCCGCAGCCACCGGCCAACCGTGTGCGGCTGCATGCCCAACCGGCCGGCGATCTTGCGGTTCGACAGGCCCTGCTTCTTCAGCTCAAATGCCTTGGTGACGGTCTCCCGCGGTGTCCGCAGACGGGAGAACGGGGAACTGGCGCTCTCGCTGAAACTGCGCTTGCGCCGGCGGCATCAGTAGCGCTGCCTGCCCTTTGCGTCAAGGCCCCATTTGTTGCGGTATCCGCAGGGCGTGTCCGTGCGGTGAGGGCAGTCTCTGAACGGACATGGCGGAGGGTGTTGGCTCACGGAGACACACCGGTTCCAGCGTTCGTTCGGAAGTTGGGCTCCCCCGTTCGCCCGGAGGCACTCGCGGACGCCGTGTTCCGCCGGTATCGAACAGGGCCCCATTGTACCGAAGAACTCGTATCCACCCAAGCGACATACAGAGTTGAAAAAAACCCCGCGAGGTGCAAACTACGTGGTCAACCGTTGAGCGAATGGCCAACCAGGAGGACCAGCGCGGTGGCAGAAGACCCGGTACAGGAACTGATCGACCGCGTAGCGGAAGCGGTGGTGCGCAAGATCGAGGAGCGCGAGAAGATCGACGCGATCGCCGAGGCTGTGCTGCAGAATCTCGAGGCGCGGACGTCTTCGTCACCGGGGCCGGCGCGTAAGACCGCCCCCAAGCGGTCCAGACCCAAGCGAATAAGCACAAGCAAGCCCTGAGGGCTTCGCGGTCCGGCCCGGTGGCCGGCGGTTGTGCGTCGTTGCGTAGAGGGGTACTATGGTGGAAGGCAATCCCTGGCACGCCCTGGTTCCTCGAATCGCAGACGCGGTGGTTGGCAAACTCGAGGAGCGGAAGAACATCGCGGCTGTCGCCGCCGAGGTGGTCCTCCTCCTTGAGGAAAGCGGCCGCATACAACGTCAGGGGTGCAGACCGGCGGCGCGCGAGCGCGCCCCGGACGCCATTGATGAGCGGGAAGGCGAAGAACCGACGCAGATGAGTCCTGTGCCTCGTCCTTGATCGCCCAACCAACCGCAAGCGCTACGTCAGCGTATGGATTGGGCCGAGCATGGTGAGGGAGTAGATGACGCCGCGAACAGCAAAGAGATCGCAGGGTTGCACATGGCGCTGGTCTGGCCGGTGTCGCGGTCTCGCGCGGGTCGCGGGCGTGGTGACTGGACTGGCCGTGTGCGTGGCAGCGGCGGCATCCCCACAGGCCGTCCTCGGGACGCCGCCGCGCGGAGTGGTGACACTGACCGCACCTGTCGGACGCGAAGGGGTGCCCGTCAGCGACGCGATCAAGCAGGTCAGCGAGCAGACCGGGTTGACGCTGCTGAGTGCAGATACGCCGCAGACCCGGCAAGCAACAGTCAAGCCGGGCGAGCAGATGCTCCGCGTGGCCCTTGCGAGGATTGGCAGCGTCATCCAGGCGAAGGTGACCTGGCAAGGCGAGCGCGGGGTGGCTTTCGTGCCGCGCCCCAGGGGATACAGCGACCTGTGGGATCGTCTGTTCATGGAGTGGGACGATTTCGAGCGAGACTTCCGGTACCCCCGACGGTCCCTCGGCACGTTGGCGGCGCTAACGCCGGACGACCGCTGGCGGCTGCTCGGCGAAGGACAGCAGCTTGCGTTGGCGGCTCTGTCACCGCCGCAGAGAGGTGCGCTGGCGGCGGCTATCCCCGAGTGGCAGCGCGATGAATGGCCGACGGCAGCGCTCGACCAGGCGGTCCTCACCGGCCATTGGCAGGTAGCAGTACAACTGCGCGGCCGGGACGGCAACTTCTCGACGCTACTTCGCGATGGGCTTGTAGAGCAGCGGCCGCCTGACGAGACCGTGACCGAAGCGCTGGAGGAGCTGCTGCACATCTGCGATGGCGTGCTGACCAGCCCCATCCCCCGGCTGTGCTCCCCTCGAACTGGGCCCAAGCTCGGGCCGGTTGGCGCTGGCCAGTCGGAGGCTGAAGCGACAACAGGGCGGTCAGACAGCCCGCAACAAGGGCCGCTACGGGTGCTGCTGGAGAGCGGCCGCTCCTACCGTCTCGACCAGGTGGCGGCCGTGATGACTCAGCAGACAGGTCTCGAGTGCTACGTGGACGCCAGGCTTGAGAGCCAGCAGGTCCTGGCAATCGGGCCGGATGAACCGGTAGACCTCGGAACCATCGAGGCTGGCCTGGCAGCGGTAGCCGACGGCTTCTGGCGCTCGGTGGGCCCGGTGGAGGTCATGTGCCCCCAAGTGCCCCCTGAGGACGACTGTCGCCTGAGAGCTCTGTGGGCGCTGCGGTTGCCAACTCATCGGGCGTTTGACGAGCAGTTCCTGCGGTTGGCTCGATTGTGGACGCCGGGGTTTCTGCGGCTGTTCTCGGACTCGCGGCTCATTGCCGGCCTGATTCCGTACGTGAACAGCCCGCGCCACGAGTCCCGTTGGCGCACGGTGGTGCAGCAACTGAAAGGGGAATTGGGGAAACCCATTCCCGACGAGGTGTTGGCGCGAATCGACGGAGGGGAACCCGCGGCCGTGTCCGTAGAGCCGCAGCTCGTTCTGAGCATCGAGCGGGGAGGGGAGAAGCCAGTCCTCATCGGTGCCAGCCCCTTCCAGGATGACTTCCAGGAACGCGACAAGTTCTGGGGCCGCGAGTAACCACCCAGAGCAGGGAGGCGAGGAAACATGGCCGAAGTCGAGAACGGCAAGACTGGGGAGCAGGAAGCGGACGACCTACGAACGGATCGAGGGAGCAGCCGACCGGAGGACGAACTGTCCCGCCGGGCCTTCGTCCGCAAGACCGCCGAAGGCGCCGCCTTCTCGCTGTTCGGTGTGATGGGCCTGGACGCGGTGGTCGAGAAGGTTGTCCAACGGCTTGAGGACATCCCCGCGAGTCGCTCTCTGGCGAGGGCAACGGGGGAGCTGCTGCACGAGGCCGGCATCGGCGCCATGGCGTTTGCGGCGGACGGGTGCAACTGCCCGCAGGCAATGGGTGGTCCGAATTTCACTTGCGCGCCGGGGACGCCCAATCCCTATGCGTGTCCCCAGGGGTTCTCGTGCCCCCCTGACATGGACTTCCAGTGCAACCCGTTCCGGTTCGAGTGCACGGCGCCGAACTTTGTCTGCACCGGCCCCGGCGGGTTTTCGTGCACAGGCGGGTACTTGTGTCCCAACCAGGCGCAGTTCGCGCCTCAGCCATGCGGGCCGAACCCCTATGACTGCACCAACGACGCCGTGCGCTTCAGCGAGCGATGCACCGATACTCTGGTGCAATGCCCGAGACCCGGGGGCGTGTTCCTCTGCCCGGGCGAGGCGATATTCGGCTGTGGCGATCCCAACACTGGAACCGGGGAGTTCTTCTGCCCAACTGACAAGTTCAAGTGCAATGGGGGCACATTGTTCGACTTCCAGTGTCCATGCGCCTTTGACTGTGAGGGCAACTTCGAGTGTGCCGCCAACCACATCTTCATATGCGGCGGCAGTTCCATGACGAGCGATTTCGATTGCGACCCGGTGGGAGGCTTCACTTGCGCGGGCGGTGGCAACCGCTGCAACCAACCGGGCACCGGGGCGTATGATCCCAGTGGACAAGCCACTGGAGATTCCCGGCCCGGCGATTTCCTGTGCGTTGGTGGTGTGGGCGCGGACAACAACTTCCACTGCAGCTACCCGTTCACGTGTACTTCAGTGGACGACTTCACCTGCCGAGGCGCTGAGGATGGGGTGAACTTCGGATGCAACGCCGGACAGTTCAGGTGCGAGCCGCAGCAAGGGGGCGACTTTCGGTGCGAACCCGACTTCACGGGTGGATTCACCTGCGTTGCCGAAGGCGGGAACCAGTTCGACTGCCAGCAACCCACCCCGTACAGAACGAACTACCTCCCGTGAGCCTGCCCAATGAGAGACGGTTCAGTTCGCCAACCATCAGGACCGAGACTCTCGTCGAATGGTCGGCACTTCGGCGAAGCCCCTCGAACCTTCTTTGGTGCCCTCAGCGATCAGCAAGGACGATATGCAGGAGGCGATACTCATGGGTGGAGAACGAGACTGCTTGAGGCGAGGTAGTGGACCATTGGTGCTCGCCACGGTCGTCACCTTGACCGTACTCGCATCGTCCCCTTGCCTGGCGAACCTCGCGTTTGCTCTGGAGGATCCCACGATGAACATGGAGTCGGGTTGGCCGCAAACGGTTTCACACCTGCCCGTTGCGGGCCCTATGGCTGAAACACGCGACGGACACATATTCGTTGTTCGTCGCCGAACCGTGGACGGGTCCAGCACTGATCAACAACGGTCTGCGGCATGCGTCCTCTGGCGCCTTCGTGTCAGTCAGACCTCTATCCACGACCTGAGCGCGGAGGCAGGCGCCGTTGTGGTTCAAGGCGGCGTTGCATTTAACGACGTGGTCTCCCTGGTGTCCACCAAGGACGCTGTGTGGGTCGGTACCGACAAGGGCATACTCAAGGCCCGCGGCGCCACAGTCGAGCAGGTGCGCCCCCGAGCACTGAAGCTCGCGATAACGACCCCAGTCTACTCCGACTTCACGCAAGACGGAGTGAAGGGGAGCTGCGTAGATACCAACCAAGCGGTCTGGGTAATCCCAAACTGGATATGGCCCGCGATCTGCGTCTTCGATTCTGACCCTCCCTACGAAAGCCAACAGGTCTTCCACCTGACGGGTATCTGGGCGCATGCGTTATGCGCCGCAACGAGCGGTCGAGGCGTGTGGGTAGTGGCCTCGCAAGGCAAGCGCAATGCGATCGTCCATCTTACGGACGACCTCTTGCCCACCAGTGTGCAGAGGCGGCAGTCGCCCTGGCCGCACTCCATCGCGATCAGGAGCTTGCTGGACCAAGCGCCCACGTTGGACTTGTCTGGGATTCGCGTGGGTGCCTGGGGCAATGCTTTGTGGATCGCGGGAGAGTCCGAAAACGCGGTTCACATTCTCGTGTGCGAGAACAACGCGCTCAAAGAGCAGCGAGGGTTCGAGCAGCTCCTGGGCAACAGCCGAGTCACCGACATTGCCTTTGACAAGGTCGGCACAGTCTACTTCGCCACCGACGGCGCTGGCGTGATCGTGTTCGATGGTCAGCAGTGGCAGCCTCATCCGATGAACAAGGACCTCCCGGTTGTGACGGGCACCAACCGCAAGCCGGTCAACTATGTCCTCCCGCTGTCGGATGGTCGCGTCGCCGTGTGCACGGGCGAGTACTTGCTGATCTGGAGCGGAGAAGAGCGGAAGGAGCAGCGCTGAAGCGGGTTGGCCGGATCGAGAACTCTTCGACAAGCTCAGGCCAGACTCTTACGATGTTGGCAATGAACCGCACAACTTGGTCAGCCGCCGCGTGCGATGCTCCTG
>Ga0210024_1004825_pt1 | contig 10388 bp, 9 predicted proteins | sample CryGeymeta201525_FD_183988 | JGI IMG/M metagenome (GOLD analysis project Ga0210024, IMG submission 183988) | Groundwater microbial communities from Crystal Geyser aquifers in Utah, USA - Crystal Geyser metaG 2015-25 (SPAdes) (version 2) | ecosystem: Environmental > Aquatic > Deep subsurface >... | reverse complement strand
TCACCGCCCAGCAGTTGCGCGACCTGCGCGCCGCGCGCGACGATCTGGAGCGCCGGGTGCACGACATGCGGCTGACCCGTCAGGTCACCATGCAGTCGCTGCCCTCGATCCGGCTGGTGCAGGAAAACGACAAGTCGCTGGTGGGCAAGATCAAGTCCACCCTCGTCAACACCATCCCGCTGTGGGAGACCCAGCTTGCGCAGGCGGTCACCATCGCCCGCTCGCGCGACGCGGCGAAGGCGGTGAAGGGCGCGACCGACCTCACCAACGAATTGCTCACGAAGAACGCCGAAAACCTCCAGATGGCGAACCGCGAGATTCGCAAGGAGATGGAGCGGGGCGTGTTCGATATCGAGGCGGTGAAGCAGGCCAACGACCGCCTGATCGCCACCATCAACGAAAGCCTGACCATCGCCGACGAGGGCAAGGCCAGGCGCGCGGCGGCGGAGAAGGAGCTGGTGAAGATGGAGGCGGAGCTGAAGCAGACGCTGGCCGCCGCCAAGGCGAAGGCCACCGGAACCGGCGATACGATCGCCACCTCGGTCAACTGAGGGGCCTCGCGCTTCTGGCGGCGATGGCGCTCGCCGCCTGCTCGGTGGAGCGAGAGGCGGCGCGCACCTACGCCGAAGTGACCGGCGCGGTGCAGGCGGCGGGCGGGATGCGCACCGAGCGCGCGCCCGCCGACGCGCCGTTCGGCGCCGCGGATCTGGCGCAGAACTTCGAGCGCATCGTGTTCTTCACCGAATTCGCGCTGGAGGACAGCGCGCTGATCCCGCGCGAAACAGAAGCCCGCCTGATGAAATGGGCGACGCCGATCCGCTATCGGCTGGTCGGCGACGCGGTGACGCTGGACGACATCGACGCCTACGCCGCGCTGGCGCGCAGGCTGTCGGCGGCCACCGGCCTCTCGATCGCGCGCGCCGGGCCGGACGAGGACGACAACCTGTTGATCCTGATCCTGTCGCGCGCCGCGCGCAGGCAGGCGGCGGAGTTCCTCGCCGCCGCCAATTCCCCGGCGCGCGCCGGGCTGCTCTACCGGCTGCGCGGCGACGACTACTCCATCCCCTGCGCCGCCAGCGTCAGCACCGGGCCGGACAGCCCCGCGATCACCCAGGCGATCATCCTGATCAAGGCGGAGACGGCGGGCATCCTGCGCGAAAGCTGCGCGCATGAGGAATTCGCCCAGGCGCTGGGGCCGGGCAACGATTTCGACGGCGCGCGGCCGTCGATCTTCAACGACGATCAGGAGTTCGCGCTGCTGACGGCGCATGACGAGATGATCCTGCGCGTGCTCTACGACCCGCGCCTCAGGCCGGGCATGACGCGGGCCGAAGGGATGCCCATCGCGCGCGCGATCATCACGGGGCTGGGTCTGCCCGACTGACGCGCGCGCTTTGCGCAACCGCGACGCAGGGCGCCGCAACGGCGCCGCAGTTTTCGGCAGACGGCGCCGCGCGAAACAGTTTTCAGTGATCAGGGGATATTCATCCCGGCAGATTCGCCGTTTCGTGAGCCATGCGGCGCGCAACAGACGCAGCGGCGGCGAAACGACAGCAGGGAACCATCATGGCCAAGGCGTCCATCGGCACTCCCGCGCAGATGCGCGACCCCGACTACACCCCGCCGATCACGCTGGCGATCCCGCTCGGCATCCAGCATGTGCTGGCGATGTTCGTCAGCAACGTGACGCCGGCGATCATCGTGGCGGGCGCGGCGGGGTTCGGCTTCGGCTCCAACTCGCCCGATTTCGGCAATCTGATCTACATGATCCAGATGTCGATGGTGTTCGCGGGCGTCGCCACGCTGTTCCAGACCATCGGCGTCGGCCCGGTCGGCGCGCGGCTGCCGATCGTGCAGGGCACCAGTTTCGCCTTTCTGCCGGTGATGATCCCGCTGGTGGCGGGACAGGGCGTCGCCACCATGGGCGCGCTGATGACCGGCGTGTTCATCGGCGGCATTTTCCACTTCTGCCTCGGCTTCTTCATCGGGCGGATCCGCTTCGCGCTGCCGCCGCTGGTGACCGGCCTCATCGTGCTGATGATCGGGCTGGCGCTGATCAAGGTCGGCATCCAGTATGCGGCAGGCGGCGTGCCCAGGATCGGCACGCCTGACTATGGCTCGCTGGCCAACTGGTCGGTGGCGCTGGTCGTGATCGTGGTGACGCTGGCGCTGAAGTTCTTCGCGCGCGGCATGTGGAGTGTGGCTGCGGTGCTTGTGGGCCTGATGGCGGGCTATGCGGTCGCCTTCGTCATGGGCGAGGTGAGCTTCGCCAATATCGCCCGCGCGGCGTGGTTCGCGGCGCCGACGCCGTTCCGCTGGGGCCTCGACTTCTCCTCCGCCGCGATCCTGGGGTTCTGCCTGATGGCGGTGGTCTCGGCGATCGAGACCGTGGGCGACGTCTCGGGCATCACCAGAGGCGGCGCCGGGCGCGAGGCGACCGACCGCGAGATCAGCGGCGCCACCTTCGCCGACGGCCTCGGCACCGCCATCGCAGGCGCGTTCGGCGCGCTGCCCAACACCTCGTTCAGCCAGAATGTCGGCCTGATCGCGATGACCGGGCTGATGAGCCGCCACGTCGTCACCTTCGGCGCCGTCTTCCTGATCGTCTGCGGCCTCGTGCCCAAGATCGGCGCCGCGATCACCACCATCCCGATCACCGTGCTGGGCGGCGGCGTGATCGTGATGTTCGGCATGGTCGCCTCGGCGGGCGTGTCGATGCTGTCGCTGGTGGACTGGAACCGGCGCAACCTGATCATCTTCGCCGTGGCGCTGTCGGTGGGTCTGGGGCTTCAGCTTGAGCCGGGCGCGCTCCAGCACCTGCCGCGCACCTGGCAAATTCTGCTGACCTCCGGCCTGCTGCCCTCGGCCTTCATCGCCATCGTGCTCAACCTTGCCCTGCCGCACGATCTGGACGCGGAGGAGGAGCCGGAGGCGGCGCGCGAGATCGCGGAAGAGATCAAGGACATGTCGCGCTGAGGCGCGGAACCTTCAGCTGAGGTCAAGCGCGTGGGCGCGCAGCGCCTCCATCGGGCAGATGTCGAGCGCGCGCTTGTGGGTCGAGACCAGCCGCACCTTCGGCGCCTTGCCCGCCGCCAGCGCCTCCATCCAGCGCGCGGCGCACAGGCACCAGCGGTCGCCGGGGTTCAGCCCGGCGAAGCCGAACTCCGGGCGCGGCGTGGACAGGTCGTTGCCGCGCGCCTTCGAGAACGCAAGAAACTCCGCCGTCATCACCGCGCAGACCGTGTGGCAGCCGTGATCGCCTTCGCCGGTGTCGCAACAGCCGTTGCGGAAAAAACCGGTCAGCGGCGCCGTGGAGCAGGGTTCGAGCGGCGCCCCCAGCACATTCACCGACTGCTCCGCCTCGCTTGTGCGCATCCGCTGTTCTCCGCCATGGCCGCGCCGAGCGCGCGCCTCTATACTGCGCACGAATGTGCAGGACGCAAGGCAGGAGAACGCCGCCGATGACTCCGATCACCCGCCGCCGCGCGCTGGCGCTTGGCGCCGGCGCGCTGACCGCCGCCGCCATCGCAGCCGCGCCCGCGCACGCCGAAAGCGCGGCGGTCATCGAGAACAAGACGGCGCTGGCGCTGGAGCAGATGTTTCGCACCGTGCCCGGCGCGCGCGAGCTTCACGATCAGGCCAAGGGCGTGCTCATCATGCCCGACATCTTCAAGGGCGGGCTGGTGATCGGCGCCGCCTATGGCGAGGGCGCGCTGCGGGTGGCGGGTGAGACGGTGGGCTATTACGCCTTCGCCTCCGGCTCGCTGGGGTTCCAGGTCGGGTTGCAGTCGTTCAAGCAGGCGCTGTTCTTCATGACCGACGCCGCGCTGGCCCAGTTCCGCGCCGCCAAGGGCTGGGAGATCGGCGCCGACGCCGAGGTGACCTTCCCCGGCGACGGGCTGAAGGCGGGTCTCGACACCACCACCCGCACGGCGCCGGTGATCGGAGTCGTGTTCGGGCAGGACGGCGTCCTCGCGGGCGTCAGCGTGCAGGGCGGCAAATACACCCCGATCGTGCGCTGAGCTGCCCCCCTCACCTACTTGAGCAGCCCCCTCACCCCAACCCTCTCCCCCAAGGGGGAGAGGGGGCGATAACGGTGCCGCAATGACCCGCCGGGCGCCGTCGGCGCAGCTTGCGCCCCCTCTCCCGCGCGCGGGAAAGGGTCGGGGGGAGGGCGCGCGTTATCCGCGCAGGCGGCGGATCAGGCTGGAGGTGTCCCAGCGCCCGCCGCCCATGGCCTGGATGTCGGCGTAGAACTGATCGATCAGCGCCGTGACCGGCAGGCTGGCGCCGGTCTCGCGCGCCTGCGCGAGGCAGATGCCCAGATCCTTGCGCATCCAGTCCACCGCGAAGCCGAACTCGAAGCGGTCCTCCAGCATCGTCTTGTGGCGATTGTCCATCTGCCACGAGCCTGCTGCGCCCTTCGAGATCACCTCGATCACCGCCGCCGCGTCCAGCCCGGCGCGCTCGGCGAAGGCGAGGCCCTCGGCCAGCCCCTGCACCAGCCCGGCGATGCAGATCTGGTTGACCATCTTGGCGAGCTGCCCCGCGCCCGCAGGCCCCATCAGGCTCTGCGCCCGCGCATAGGCGGCGATCACCGGCGCGGCCTTGGCGTAATCGGCCTCGGCGCCGCCGCACATCACGCTCAGCACGCCGTTCTCAGCCCCCGCCTGCCCGCCCGAGACCGGCGCATCGACAAAGCCAAGCCCCTGCGCCACCGCCGCCGCCGCCAGTTCGCGCGCGACAGTCGCCGACGCCGTGGTGTGATCGACGAACACCGCACCCTTCTCCATGCCCGCAAAGGCGCCGTCCGGCCCCAGCGTGACGGCGCGCAGGTCGTCGTCGGCGCCGACGCAGGCCATCACCACGTCGCATCCCGCCGCCGCTTCGCGCGGGGTGGCGGCGCAGGCGCCGCCGTGCTGCGCCACCCAGGCCTCGGCCCTTGCGGCGCTGCGGTTGAACACCGTCACCGCATGGCCCTTCGCCGCCAGATGCCCCGCCATCGGATAGCCCATCACGCCCAGACCGATAAAAGCCGCCTTGGCCATGTTCCCCGCCCCCTTTTTGCGCTCTATGCTGCATCGCACCGGCCCGCGTGGCCGCGCGCGGACCGTGCCGCCGGGCGCCCGCGCCGTCAACCGCGCCCGGCCCCTGTTTCGGAGTGCGTGACCGCCGATGCGCCTGCTCATCAGACTGATCGCCGGGCTGGTCGGCGTCGGCGTCGTCGCCGCGCTGCTGGCGGCGGGGCTCGCCTATTACCTGGCCGCGCGCTCGCTGCCCGATTACCGCGCCGCCTGGCGCGTTGCGGGACTGGCGTCGGAACTGGAGATCGTGCGCGACGCCAACGCCGTGCCGCATGTGTTTGCGACCGCCGACGCCGATGCGTTCTACGGCCTCGGCTGGGCGCATGCGCAGGACAGGCTCTGGCAGTTGGAGGTGCATCGGCGCACCGCGCAGGGACGGCTGGCGGAGCTGTTCGGCCCAAGGGCGCTGCCGGTGGATCGCACCATGCGCGCGCTCGACCTCACCGCCTATGCGCGTGAGGCGGTCAGTCGCCAGTCGTCCGAGACCCAAGGCTTGCTCACGGCCTACGCCGCAGGCGTCAACGCCCGGATCCGCGCGATCAACGAGGGCGCGCTGGGGCGCGGGGCGCCGGAGTTCTTCCTGTTCGGCGACGAGGGGCTGGCGCCGTGGACCGCCGCCGACAGCATCGCCATCTCGAAGCTGATCGCCCTGCGCCTGACCAATGCGGCGGCGCTGGAGGCGCGGCGCGCGCGGCTGCTGGCGCGGCTGACGCCGGAGCAGGTCGCCGACCTCGACCCCGACTATCCCGACGCGGGCGTGATCGCGCTGCCCGCCTTCGCGGCGCTTTATCCCGGCTTGCGCTTTCCCGCGCAGGCGGCGGCGCCCGCCCCCTCGCCGCTGTCGCCGTTCGCAAGCCCCGGCTTTGGCGGCGCCTCGAACGCCTGGGCGGTGGACGCCTCACGCGCCGCCGCGGGGGCGCCGCTGCTCGCGACCGACCCGCATCTGTGGCTGTCGGCGCCTGGCGTGTGGCATCTGGCGCGGCTGTCCAGCCCCGGCTTCGACGTGATCGGCGCGACCATCCCCGGCATCCCCGCCGTGCTGATCGGGCGCAATCGCGCGTTCGGCTGGGGGCTGACCGCCGCGCAGCTCGACGATCAGGACATCTTTCTGGAGAAGCTGAACCCGGAGAACCCCGGGCAATACCTCACGCCCGAGGGCTGGGCGCCGCTGCGCACCCGGGTCGAGACCATCCGCGTCAAGGGCGCCGCGCCCGAGCGGATAACCCTGCGCTGGACGCGCCACGGCGCGGCGCCGCCCGCGAACGGCGATCTGAGCTTCGCGTCGGTCACGCCGGAGGGACATATCGCGGCGCTGGCCTGGACCGCGCTCACCGCCGAGGACCGCTCGCTGGAGGCCGCCATCGGGCTGATGCGCGCGCAGACCATCGAGGAGGGGGCAGACGCCGCCGCGCTGATCGTCGCGCCCGCGCAGAACGTGGTGATGGCGGATGCGAGCGGCGTCGGCATGGTGGTCGCGGGCGTGGCGCCGCTGCGCCGCGCCGACAGCCGCTCGCAGGGGCGCACGCCGTCGCTGGGCTGGCTGGCCGAGAACGACTGGCAGGGGCCGATCCCGCTCGAAGACCTGCCGCGCGCGATGCGGCCGCGCTCCGGCGCCGTCGCCAACGCCAACAACCGCACCACCAACGCGCCGTTTCCCGCGCATCTGTCGTTCGACTGGGCGGAACCCTATCGCATCCGCCGCATCGAGGCGCGGCTGAACGACCGCGCCTTCCACACCCGCGACAGCTTCATGGCGTTGCAGAACGACCCGGTGTCGGACATGGCGCGCGGCGTGTTGCCGCTGATCGCGCGCGATCTGTGGTGGGGCGAGCCGACCGGCGACGGCCCCGGCGCCCGCCTGCGCGACGCGGCGCTGGCGCGGCTGGCGGACTGGAACGGCGCCATGTCCGAGCATGACCCCGAGCCGCTGATCTTCACCGCTTGGATGCGCGCGCTCACGCGGCGGCTGGCGGAGGACGAACTGGGGCCGCTGTTCGCCGACGTCGCGGGCGCGCGCCCGCTGTTCGTCGAGCGGGTGTTCCGCGACATCGGCGGCGCCGGGCGCTGGTGCGACGTGGTGAAGACGCCGCAGCGCGAAACCTGCGCCGACATCTCGCGCCGCGCGCTGGACGACGCGCTGTCCGAGTTGAAGGCGCGCTACGGCGACGGCCCGGACGGCTGGCGCTGGGGCGCGGCGCACCGCGCGACCCATCTCAACCTGCCGCTCGGCCTGATCCCCGGGCTGGGCCTGCTGGTGAACATCGAGCATGAAACGTCAGGCGGCGATCACACCATCCTGATGGGGCGCACGCCCGGGCGCGGGCCGGACCCCTACGCCAATGTCCACGCGGCGGGGTTTCGCGCCGTGTATGACTTCGCCGATCTCGACCGGTCGTCGTTCGTGATCGCCACCGGCCAGAGCGGCCATCCCCTGTCGCGTCACTACGACGATCTGGGGGCGCTGTGGCGGCGCGGCGACTATGCGCCGATGTCGCTCAACCCGGGCGACGCGCGCGCGGGCGCGCGGGGGGTGACGGTGCTGCGTCCGGCGCCGTGACGCCGGAGGCGGCGCTTCAGCGGCGGTAGTTCTGCGGGTCCATCGCCTCGAAGGCCAGCGCCCAGTAGGTGCGCCACGGCGCCGCCCACATCACCGCGACGTTCTCGATCATCCGGCTCGTCGCGTCGGGCGAGTCGGAGAAGTCGAACGCGCTGACAGAACCGGAAGCGCGTGTGCGATTCGGACGGCAGATCATGGTGGTATCCTTTCATTGCGAGTCGCGTTAGCGATCACAATAATTAAGGTAAGTTGCGCAACTGCTAAAATCCAAGCTAAATCGCGGTTAATCTCCTGCTACTTTAATCGTATGAAAATGGCGGATCACGCGAAAAGCGCGCGGCACCGCTCCAGCGCATCGACCAGCGCATCGACCTCGGCGGTGGTGTTGTAGAGGCCGAACGAAGCGCGGCAGGTCGCGCTCACCCCCAGATGCGCCATCAGCGGCTGCGCGCAATGATGCCCGGCCCGCACTGCCACGCCGCGCCGGTCGATCACGGTCGAGATGTCGTGCGGATGCGCGGGGCCTTCCATGGCGAACGAGAAGATCGCGCCCTTGGTTTTCGACTTTCCGTGCACGGTCAGCCAGTTGAGCCCCTCAAGCCGGTCGCGCGCATAGTCGCGCACGGCCCGCTCATGCGCCGCGATGGCCTCCATCCCGAGGCCCTGCAAATAATCTATCGCCGCGCCCAGCCCGATCATCTGCGCGATGCCCGGCGTGCCGGCCTCGAACTTGTGCGGCGGGTCGTTGTAGGTGACGTGGTCCTTGGCCACCTCTCGGATCATGTCGCCGCCGCCGATGAACGGCCGCATCTCGGCGTGTCGCTCCCGTCGCGCATAGAGCGCGCCCGAGGCCGTGGGGCCATAGAGCTTGTGCCCGGTGATCACATAAAAGTCACAGCCGATCTCCGCCACGTTGACCGGCATGTGCACCGCAGCCTGACTGCCGTCGAGCAGCACCGCCACGCCCCGCGCCCGCGCCGCGTCGCACACCGCCTTCACATCGACCACGGTGCCGAGCACGTTCGACATGTGGGTGAGCGCGATCAGCTTCGTGCGCGGGCCGATGGCGTCGATCACCGCCTGCGGATCGAGATCGCCGTTCACGTCCACATCCACCCATTTCAGCACCGCACCCTGCCGCTCGCGCAGGAAGTGCCACGGCACGATGTTGGCGTGGTGCTCCATCACGCTGAGGATGATCTCGTCGCCGGCCTCGAAGCGCGGCATGGCCCAGGAATAGGCCACGGTGTTGATCCCCTGCGTCGAGCCGGGCGTGAACCAGATCTCGTCGGCGTGCTCGGCGCCGAGAAAGCGGCGCAGCGTCTCGCGCACCGCCTCGTATTTCTCGGTGGCGAGATTGGAGAGATAGTGCAGGCCCCGATGGACGTTGGCGTATTCCTGCGCGTAGGTGCGCGTCACCGCGTCGATCACCGCCTGCGGTTTCTGCGCCGAGGCGCCATTGTCGAGATAGACCAGCGGGCGGCCGTGCACCGTGCGCGACAGGATGGGAAAATCCCGCCGCACCGCCTCCACGTCATAGCCGGCCTGCGCCGTCGCCCGAACCGCCGTGTTCATCTCGCGTCTCCCGTCACGCCCGCAAGCCGCCAAGCAGCAGGCTCAAGATCAGTCCCAGCGCCAGAAACAGCGCCAGCGTCGCGCCCAGCACGCGCCCGGTGCTCTCGAAGCGGTGCGCCTCGGCGACGCAGGAGGCCAGCAGCCAGACGTTCAACCCGGCGTAGAACAACAGGAACAGCACGCCGCCGCCGCTCACCGAAGGCGCGCCGGTCGCGCCGCCCAGCGCCAGCACCTGCAGCGGCGCCAGCGCGCCGGTCAGCACGGCGTGCCACGCGACGGCGGTCGCCACCTCCGCCGCCGCGCCCTTGCCGCCGAAGCGGCGCCCGATGTTGAACGCCAGCGACGCGGTGATCGCATAGTTCAGAAAGCTCATCGCCATCAGCGCCAGCAGCCCGCCCACGCCCAGCGCCGCGTCGGCGCCCGGAGCGATCAGCGCGACCAGCGCCCAGACCAGACCCTGCATCGCCGCGCCCAGCGCCACCAGCATCAGCCGCTGCGTTCCGTCAGGCTGCGCCGCGATGATGCGGCGGACCACCGGGCGCGGCGAGGCGATCCCCTGCGTCAGCAGCGCGATGAAGGCCTTGAAGGGAATGGCGTCCATGTCTCTCATGTCCTTGCGCAAACAGCGGCGGCGGCGCGCGCCGTCTTCTGATCTACGCCATGCGTGCGCAGCGCGCACCCCCTTCACGCCAGCGCCCCCAGCGCCACGACAACCGCCGCAAACGCGCAAAAGACCCCGAAAACCGCCAACCCCGAGCGAAACCCGTGCGCCTCGGCCAGCGCCGGGGCCAGCAGCGCCGCCCACAGCGCCGAGCCGCCTGCCTGCCCCAGCACTGCGGCCAGCGGCGGCGCGCCGCCCGGCCCGCTCGCCGCGGCGCCCAGCAGCGTCAGCATCACGCCCGCCGGCGCCGCGACCAGCGCGGTCCAGAACACCGCCGCCCGCGTCGCCCGCCAGCCGCCGCGCCCGCCAAAGGCGCGGCACGCCAGCCCGATCAGCCCGGCGGCGCCGTAAAGGCCCAGCGGGCGCACGAAGGTTCCCACCACCACTTGCGTCGTCACCCATTGGTCGAAATCCTGCGCCACCTGCGGCGCGGGGTTCAGCCGCTGCGCCCCCACCGCCGCCAGCGTGAACAGCAGCGAGGCCGCGAAGGCGTAGAACAGCAGCCGCGATT
>Ga0210024_1004791_pt1 | contig 10427 bp, 16 predicted proteins | sample CryGeymeta201525_FD_183988 | JGI IMG/M metagenome (GOLD analysis project Ga0210024, IMG submission 183988) | Groundwater microbial communities from Crystal Geyser aquifers in Utah, USA - Crystal Geyser metaG 2015-25 (SPAdes) (version 2) | ecosystem: Environmental > Aquatic > Deep subsurface >... | reverse complement strand
CGCCAAACTCGTCATAGAAGATCGACTTCGCCTCTTCAAACGACACTTGATGTTTTTTGAGATTCGCAGCAGCTTTAGCCTCATCCCACTCGAACTTAATCATACGTACATTGTATTTATGAATGGCAACAAGTCAAACCACACAAAAGTGCAGCTGTTTAACGCTGCGCTTCAGCCGCAGGCGTTAGCCCGTCGGCTGCAAGCGTTTGTTGGACGAAGCCGCTACGCGGAGTAAATCACCCCGACATTGCGTTGGCTGACACGATTTAAGCTGCACATGCCCCATCAATTCCGATGGGGCGAATGTGTAACCAATCGTGAGGACCACCCAGCATGAAGACCGCCAGCGCAAAGGCTGAATTTGATCAGCGCTACCAAACCCACCTCAAACATCTCAAACTCAAGGGCCTGCAACCCAAAACCATTGATGCCTATGCCCACGCCATCCGGCGCATGGGTGACTACTTCGATCACCAGCTTGACAACCTGTCGAGCGGGCAACTCACCGACTACTTCAGCGACTTGGTCGATTCACACTCCTGGAGTGCGGTCAAGCACGATCTGTATGGGTTCAAGTTTTACACGCAGCACGTGTTGGGCAAACCCTGGGTCATGCCCAATTTCATCAAGCCGCCCAAGGTGCAGCGCCTGCCTGACATCGTCACCGTCGAGCAAGTGCAAGCCCTGTTTTCGGCCACCCGCACACTGAGCTACAAAGTGTTCTATTTCACGCTGTACAGCATGGGCCTGCGCCTGAGCGAAGGCTTGAATTTGAAGGTGGGCGACATTGACGCGGATCGTCACCGTGTGCACATTCGCGACGCCAAAGGCAACCGCGACCGGCTTGTTCCGCTGCCCGAGGCAACCCTTGGCGTATTGCGCCGCTTCTGGCAAACGCACCGTAACCCTGAATTGCTATTTCCCAATCGCCATGGCGGCTTGAGCGGCGCGCACGTGGCACGCACACCACTTGACGCGGGTGGCATACAAAAGACCCTGCATCTGGTGACGCAGGACTGTGGTCTAAAAAAAAGATCACACCACACAGTCTGCGCCACAGCTATGCAACTCATCTGATCGAAGCCGGGGTTGACCTGCTTGAAGTGCAAAGGATCCTGGGCCACCAGTCCATTCTCACCACCGCCCGCTATACCCACCTGACCAATCGCACCACCGAGCACGCCAACGCGCGTATCGAGGCCTTGATGAGCCGCTTCTCGCTCAATTGGGGGACGGTCAAATGATCACACTGGCGAGCATCATTGATCAGTTTGGGCCAGATTACCTGGCGCAGTACGGCGGTTTTGTTTTGCCCAGCCAGCGCCAGGCCTTGAATGTCATGAAGAACTGTCGCACCAGCCTGGGGCCGTGCCTGTTGGCGCAGTGCGGTGATTGTGGCGAGCAGCGTCTGGTGCCACATTCCTGCGGCCACCGCAATTGCCCGCACTGCCAACACTTTGAGAGCCAACGCTGGATTGAACGCCAGACTAAAGGGTTGGTGCCGGGCAGCTATTTCCTGGTCACGTTCACCTTGCCCGCAGAGCTGCGAGAGCTGGTTTGGCAGCATCAACGCGTGCTTTACGCCGCATTGATGGATTGCTCCTGGGCCACGCTGCACACCTTCAGCCAGAACCACAAGCAGTTGCAGGGCAGTCCTGGTGCCGTGGCGGTGCTGCACACGCACGCACGACGGCTCGATTTCCACCCACATGTGCATCTGGCCATGCCTGCGGCAGCGCTTGATGCCGATAAGGGGCTGTGGCGCACACTGCGCAAGAGCGCCACGGGTGACAGCTATTTGTTCAACCACAAGGCGCTGGCCAAGGTGTTCAAGGCCAAGTTTTTGGCTGCACTGGGCCAATTGAGTCTACCGCTGCCGCCTGATTTGCCTGAGAAATGGGTGGTGGACTGCAAGTGCGTGGGCAACGGCGCAGCGGCGCTGGTCTATCTGGGGCGCTACCTGTACCGGGGGGTGATTGCAGAGAAAGATATTCTGCGTTGCGAGAACGGGCAAGTCACCTACCGCTGGCGTGACAGCAAAACGAAGAAGATGGCTCAGAGAACGGTCAGCGCGGTGGAGTTTTTGCGTCTGGTGTTGCAGCACGTGTTGCCCAAGGGTTTTCGACGGGCGCGCAACTACGGCTTTTTGCACCCCAACAGCAAGCGCTTGATTGCGCTGCTGCGCTTGCTGGTGTTCAAGCCATGTGACAAGGCTGGCACCGAATTGGCACCATCGACACAAACGCAGCGCCCCAAACTGCTTTGCCGCTGTTGCGGTGCTGTCATGGCCGTTGTGCGCCGACGTATCTTGCCGGTGACTGCGCCACCGGTGCGCGCCATCCGTGAGGAAGTTGCCAGCACATAAGTCGCAGGTCAAATCCAGCGCATCAGTACACGCCCGTGTGCTGTGGCTGGGCTCGGCCAAAAACAGCCCCGCACGGCTGATTTGGCACCGTCAATATGCCCTGTTGGGGCAGCAGGCCACTGCAACTGTGGCTTGATTGAGCAGCATAGCGGCTCTTGGGTCACCAAAGACCACTTGCAGCCGGTGCGACGGAAAAAGATATTTTCAGAGAGTCGATGCCGCCGCGGCCTAAACCGGGCTCGTCCAACAAACGGTTTAGATCGTGGCTTCGCACGATCTAACCTTACTCGTTATCCGGCGCGCAATTGCCCAGGCAGATGCCCATGCGCTTGTGTACGTTTTTGGCTCACGCGCAGACGACACGGCAAAAGGCGGCGACATTGATCTGCTGGTGCTCTCCAAGAAAATCAACATCATGGCCAAGCTAGATATCCTGGCCCAACTTCACCAGCAACTTGGTGAACGCAAGGTAGACATAGCAATCTACCCCGACAGCGCCCAGCCCTTTCCCAGAATGGTCATGCAAGAGGCTATTCGCTTATGACTGCAGCAAAATTTGAACTGCTCCAAGAAGAACTCTCTGACCTTCAGCTGGCGGCAGAGCACCTTGATTACGCCAGGCAACGATGCCTTGGTTTGGTGGGGTTGGATGATCTGCCTCCTGAACAACTCGAGCGACTAGAGTCGCTCACCAGCCGCTTTGCCAGATTGGCTGACCTGTTAATACCGTGCCCAAGCTGGCTACGTATGTTGACAAAATGACCCGCTAACCCCTGCTGCACCTGCGCTGGAAGCTCTTCGTTCAATAGCAAATACAAAATCCAATAGGCTTTAAAGGGAAGCGTCCCCCTTTTCCCCCCCTTTTCCCTCTCCTTTTCCCTCTCCTTTTCCCTCTCCTTTTCCCTCTCCTTTTCCCTCTTTTTTCCCTCTTTTCCCCATAACAATCATATTCAAAATTATTGATATTTTGTCGATTATTGAGTACGATACAAGTCATGGCTGGCCTTGAACAATTCGCCGATGACCGCTTAGCCCAAGGGCGGTTGTACTTCTTGCGCAACGATGCACTGGCTGCGCTCGCGCTAAAGCCGCAGACCCTGGCGGCATCCGTCACGCGGATGATCAAAAAGCACAAATTGGCCAATCCGCGTCATGGCTTTTATCTCATTCTGCGCCCTGAAGACCAGATTTCAGGGGCACCAGACCCCGTTCGCTGGATTGACGCGCTTATGAAATACCAAGGCATCGACTACCGCATTGCCTTGCTGCGCGCGGCAGCCTTCCATGGCGCATCCCACCAGGCGGCAATGGTCTTCCAAGTGATCGTGCCCCGTCAGTTGCGCGGTATTGAACTGGGGCGCCATCGGCTTCAGTTTATTTATCAATCACCCAAGGCTTTTGCGCTGGCCAACCAAGTGCCCGCTCTTGATCAAATTAAAAGTGACACTGGTTTTGCCAAGGTCTCAGGGGTCGAACTGACGCTGCTTGATTGCACCCGGTATTTTCACCAAGCGGGTGGTATCAACGGAGTTGCGCAGATTGCCAAAGACATTAGCGCAAAAGCCGACCCGCGCCTGTTTGGCAAATTAGCCGCCTTGTATGAGAACGCTACGGTGCGTCGACTGGGCTATCTCTTGGACAGGATGGGCAATACGCGTTTGGCAAATGCATTGGAGCCGTTTGCCAAAAAGGCCAAGACGTTGGTTTCACTAGATCCGGCAGTTAGGCCGCTGATCGCATCCCTCGGAAAATCGCACGAAAAATCCACCAAGTGGAAACTTATCGTTAATGAAGATATCGAGGTTGACACTTGATCCCAAGTGCATTCATTCAGGCGTGGAGCGCCAAGACACCTTGGCCTGATTCACGTCAGGTAGAACAAGACCTGATCATCAGTCGAGTGCTATGCGATTTGTTCAACGCATCAGCACTCAAGGGCAAATTGGCCTTTCGCGGTGGTACCGCCATCAACAAGTTATTGTTCAAACAGGCGTTGCGTTATTCAGAAGACATTGACCTGGTGCAGACTCATGTGGAATCCATCGGCGGCACCATTGATGTCATTCGCAAAGCATTGTCCTGGTTAGGCAAGTGCAGCACTGCGCAGGCTGGTCATTCCATCCACCTGGTGTACAAATTTGCGCCAGAAGTTGATCCGCAAACCACGCTGAAATTAAAGGTTGAGATCAATACCCGAGAGCACGGCGCATTTTTAGGTTACCAGGCCTATGCTTTTGCGGTTGAAAACGATTGGTATCAGGGTAACGCGGAGATTGTCTCTTTTCAGCCCGAAGAGTTGTTTGGAACCAAGTTGCGCGCTTTGCTGCAGCGACGAAAAAACCGAGACCTGTTTGATCTGCACCAGGGCTTGTGTCAGCTCAACCTGAATGCCGACAAATTGATTGCGTGTTTTGACCATTACCTGGCAATGGAAGGCAAACCGATTAGCCGTGCAATTGCAGAGCAGCGCATGCTGGAAAAGCTCTCCCATAGCCTGACCGAGGACGTTGCACCGTTGCTCCCTGTGGGAGTTCGATTCAATGATGCTGATGCAATTGAGGCCTTTGATAAGGTGTGGAAAGAACTCATCACGCGCATGAAGGGCGATGCGTGGCGGCTGACAGATCAAGCCGTCAGGGAATTGCGCAGCAGCAAGTTTGCGGGTTTGCAATGTTGACTTTTCAGCTTGGTTGATAACATGCCGGTCTCTATTTTGGAGGCGTGGGCACGCTGGGTAGAGCAGCCCGCCAACACGCACCCCCGCATGATTCGCAAAACTGGTTTTGGCCTGGTGGCCGCCGAGCCGCAATCCATGTCTTCAGGGTTCATGGACCCTGGATCGTGGTCCGGGGTGACAGCATGATGTCATTGCTGCCCCTGGCTTGTCATTGCGGGCCTCGACCCGAAATCCATGCCCCATTCCCGCATAGACTCATCAGCCATGACTGAACCTACTCTTGCCGGACTGCGCATTGGGCTCATTGGGCCGTTGCCGCCGGACCTCAATGTATTGCTCCATTAATGGTACACTTTGCCAAAATGAACAAGGCAAGAATGCTCAAGGACGGCCCCAAACTTTCGGCTGATTTTTTTCGCCAAGGTGGAGGCGGATCGGAGCCGGTTCGTGACTGGTTGAAATCATTGCCGCAAGCTGAAAAGTCCGAGATAGGCAAAGACATTCTGGCCGTGCAGTTTGGTTGGCCACTTGGTTTACCGCTGGTGGACCATGTTGACGGAGATATCTGGGAGGTACGCACCAAGCTGGTCAATCGCATTGCGCGTGTTTTGTTTGTTGTCGATGGCGGCACGATGGTGCTGCTCCACGGCTTTATCAAAAAGAGCCAAAAGACACCAAAGTCTGACTTGGATTTGGCCAAAGAGCGGTTGAAACGACTGAAAGGTTTGAAATGAAAAGAGAATTCATTGGCTCCAGCTTTGAAAGCTTTTTACGGGAAGAAGGCCTGTATGAAGAGGTCGAAGCGGCGGCCATCAAGAAGGTAATTGCCAGCATGATCGAGCAGTCCATGCAAGAGTGCCGCGTCTCCAAAAGCGAAATGGCCCGGCGCATGGGCACCAGCCGCACGCAGTTAGACCGACTTTTAGACCCGGCGTACCCATCGGTCACTTTGTCAACCATCGCCAAAGCCGCATCCGCCCTGGGCAAAAAGATATCCATCAGTTTTGGCGAAATGTCGCCAGCCAATGCCAGAGAGCGCATCCCGGTCTAAGCACTGCCCTGTAGAAGCCGCACACCCACGACGAAGGCCACGGCGCGGGGCTGTGGAAACAGCATGGCTTGTCACAGCGGGCCCCCGAGCCGCAATCCATGCCTTCAGGGTTCATGGACCCCGGGTCAAGCCGGGGGTGACAACTGGCTTGTCATAGGCTTTAAAGGGAAGCGTCCCCTTTTCCTCCTTTTCCTCCTTTTCCTCCTGCAATCCATGCCCCCATCAATCCAGATAAACTTCAACCCTGAACAAGGGGAAACATATGGGCTACGCCGAATTGATACAGCAGCGAGTAAAAAATTTGCCGTCAGACAAGCAGGCTGAAGTGTTCGACTTTGTTGAGTTCATTGCCAAACGCATTTCGACAAACCCGATTCAGTCCGACGAACTGCGCAAGCAAGACGTGATGGCTGCGCTTGCTGCCGCCCGACAGGTATGGCCACCACTTGCGCCGCATCAAGTTGACGATATCAGCGCCAATCTTCGCTCACAATGGGACGGACGCGGGTGGGATCGTTCATGCTGATGCCCTGCCTGATCGATACCAATATTCTGATATACGCTCTGACCAGCAACGCTGCCGGTCCGATCTTGGCTCGCATTGATGCGGCCATTGCCAATCAAGCACATTACTCGATAGTCACGCGCATGGAATTGCTGGGCTGGCAAGGGCACACCTCGGAAAGCCGCAACAAGACTGAGAATCTGCTAGCGCAATTGACCGAAATACCCCTCACGCCATCCGTTGTGGCTACGGTTATTGACATCCGTTCCAGTCTATCTATCAAATTACCCGATGCCATCATTGCTGCCAGCGCCCTGACGGCAAACCTGCCATTGCTGACGCGCAACACCAGTGACTTCTTGCGCATTGCTGAGCTACAGACGATCAATCCGTTTATTGATTGACCTTATCGCCCAGTGTGCATACTGGATGCCGAGTCAACCCCGGGGTGACAACCTGATGTCATTGCGGACTCGCTTTTTGTCATTGCGGGCCACGACCCGCAATCCATGTCCCCCATTTCCCGTATAGTCTCATCAGCCATGACTGAACCTACTCTTGCCGGGCTGCGCATTGGGCTCATTGGGCCGTTGCCGCCGCCCACAGGCGGCATGGCCAACCAGATGCGGCAACTTGGCGAAATGCTCACCGCTGCCGCGAACTATTCACCGGCCAACTCCAAAACAGTATTCAACAATTCCTTGTTTAAAAATACTGCACTTCGCTCAATGAGGTTGAGCATCGGCGCAACGGCAGGAATCAGGCCAGCGCGCTTGGCTTGAAGCAGCACGCCCAGCGAGCCAATCGTCTTGATCTGATTGATTTTGGCCACCTTACGGCCACGCTTGTCGTCCACAAGCAAATAATCGGCAGCTATTTCCTTGTAAAGCAACATAGCGGCAGTTTCACCGGCATCGGCAAAAGCATCCAGATAAACAAAGTTTTGCATGTTCACCGACCGAACCTTGCCCTGCAGGTAGCTCTGTAGCCGAACCGATTCCGGTTTGCCTGCTACAGCCACTTCGCGGTACACCGCTTCAGGCACCACAACATCGCCAAAAAGCGCATCAAGCAAGGCCAGACCGTCGCAGACGGAAAGCGCGATGAGCGCTGAGGCATCCGCAACCAGAATCATGACGCGCCAAAGCCGCCAAGTTCATCGAGCAATTCATTGCGGCTGACATCAATGACCGGCACGTGGTTGTCCTTGCAAATGACCATAAAGTCATACAAATCCACCCCCGCCAGTTCAGCCGCCTTGGCCAGGGTGACGCGCTCCTGTTGGTAAAGCCACAGAGCATAAGACGCGCTGATTTCACGGCGAATGGCTGGTTCAGCCTGAAACGCAACAAAATCGTTTGGCAGATCAATAGCAATTTGCATGATGGACTTTCTTAGGGCAGAACACGTGTGACAGATCATATTCTCACCCGATACACCACGGGCAGTGATATTTAAGCCGCAATCCATGCCTTTAGGGTTCATGGACCCCGGATCAAGCCCGGGGTGACAACTAGCGGGGTTCGGCGTGACAACTGGCGCGTCCGGGGGTGGCAAACTAATGCTCCATCTGATACAAAATGAAGTCTTTAATGATGCAGGAGGTAGGCCGTGCGTACCACATTGACCATTGACGATCAACTCTATGCCAAAGCAGTTTTGCTGGCAGAATGAATAATCCGAGCCTGGCCCCTTTATTTTCTTTATTTTTATTCCCGTGATAATGCTGCGGACAATCACAACAAAGGTCTTTATACTGTACAGATCATCTAGTTTTTAGGAGCTAAACCATGATTACCGTCACATCCATGGAAGCGCAAAACCGTTTTGGCCAGTTACTTGACACCGTGCAGCGTGAGCCAGTCACCATCACACGGCATGGGCGCGCTGCGGCGTTCATGATGTCGGTGCAAGACATGCATGACTTGCAAAACTGGCAGGCTGAGCGACGCAAGCCTGCCAATGCGCTGGAGACATTTCGAGCCTATTTTGCCAAAGCAGACGCCACACTGAAACCAGCAGCGCACGCATTGACCGACGAGGACGTGGTGCGCCTTGTGAAAGAGTCGCGGTGATCCAGCAACCGCGAGTCATCGTAGACACCAGCACCTTGATTGGAGCCATATTACGGCCCAACTCCGTTCCCCGACAGGCATTCCTGCTCGCAGTAGATGCCTATCAGCTGTGTTTGAGCACTGCAACTTTGCAGGAATTGCACGCGGTCTTGCATCGTTCCAAATTTGACCGCTATGCACCACCTCAAGTCCGATTCGAATTTTTGGATCTGGTGGTCCAGCGCTCTTTCCTCTGGTCGGTTGATTTGTTAAGCGAAGAGGTTGCCAATGGCGCCTGTCGGGATGCAAACGACGACAAGTTTCTGGCGCTCGCCTTGAGTTCTCAGGCTGCCGCGTTGGTATCCAGCGATGCCGACCTGTTGGTTTTAAACCCTTGGCATGGCATCCCCATCCTGACACCTGCTGAATTTTTGCACAACGGCGAATCGGATTAATGTGGGTTAATCCGAGCCTGGCCCGTTTCCATTTGTTGAGACTGTTCATTGACTTTTTATTCCGTTACCATAGCCGTATGTGCCACATACATGCGGAGTTTTTCATGCCACAACTTCATTGCTACGTGCCTGAAAATCTTGCCCAGCAACTGCAACGGCAGGCCGGGCAAGTTGGGTTAAGCACGTCTGCTTACCTGGCTGAGCTGGTCAAGCGCGATGTCAGCGCTGGTTGGCCCGAAGGGTTTGAGTCGGCCTTGTTTGGCCCGCAGACTGAACGCTCGCCTCTTGTTGTTGAACCTGCCGCGCCAGACCAGCAGCGGATGCCGCTACTGTGAAATATTTGCTTGACACCAACACCTGCATTCAGTTTTTGAACGACTCCCACCCCGGTGTCAAACGTCAACTGCTGGCACATCAACCCTCTGACCTGACCTTGTGCAGCATCGTCAAGGCTGAACTGCTTTTTGGTGCTTACCGGAGCGCGCGCGTGGCGGCCAATTTGCAGCGGCTGGAGATCTTTTTTGCGCCCATGCGCTGCTTGCCTTTTGACGATGCCAGTGTGCACACCTATGGCCAGCTGCGCGCGGTGTTGAGCGACAAAGGCACGGCTATCGGTGCCACCGACATGCTGATTGGCGCTATAGCGCTCACCCATAAACTGACCTTGGTGACGCACAACACCCGAGAATTTTCCCGAATAGAAGCCCTCAAGCTGCAAGACTGGGAACTCTAACGCCCATGTTCAACAAGAACACCCCGAAACATGAAAGCGGGCTGTCATTGCGGACTTGACCCGCAATCCATGCCCCCATGCCCCAACGCCCCCTAAAGTTTTACATGTATTATTGCCCCCCAGCCCATATAAAAAAAGCGCAAGCAGCTATATAAAGTGTAGTAAATTTCATCAATGAAATGCCAAATCACATGCCAACCCAGCCGGCCTTGCCTTGTCCGTTTACACTGCCGGACCAATCGCGGAACGTCTGGTGTACCGTGAAGGCCGTAAAAATGCATCCGCACCCCTGTCACAACGTTAAATGATGCACATCCGTTTCGTTAAAACAATCACTGTATGGCTCACTGCCATCTTGGCGATATTATTTGCTAGTCCACACGTCCGGGCGCAAACGGTTGAAGGGTGTGGCACCTTGTCGTCCCCGGGGCAATTCGGACCCTATGACTATCGCACCGAACGTGGCAGTGCCTTCAATCTCGTCCATGGTGCCCACTTCACGGCGGAAGTTGAGGCGCTGATTCGCGGCACGACCGCCCACACGCCCGGTGGTGATATTGATTACACGCTTCGAGCTTTTCCCAACG
>Ga0210024_1004789_pt1 | contig 10429 bp, 7 predicted proteins | sample CryGeymeta201525_FD_183988 | JGI IMG/M metagenome (GOLD analysis project Ga0210024, IMG submission 183988) | Groundwater microbial communities from Crystal Geyser aquifers in Utah, USA - Crystal Geyser metaG 2015-25 (SPAdes) (version 2) | ecosystem: Environmental > Aquatic > Deep subsurface >... | reverse complement strand
GTATTGGAATACCGATACTGATTGCAGAAAAATCGTATGATAGACCAGCGGTTAACTGAGAATTATTTATGAAAAAGGGGACATTTCTAAATTGGAAAATTGGGGACGTTTCTATATTGGTTTGACATCTATTGTTGTATAATCGAACCTATATTATAATAACTATTATTATATATATTAGGGTTCTAAAAATGACAAAGCCGAATTTACTTAAACAAGCTCAGAAGTTAAGAAAGCAGGGTTATGGGATAAAAACGATTGCTTATAAGCTTAAAGTTTCTTCTTCAACAGTTAGTCGTTGGTGTAATAATATCATTCCGACCTCTGAACAGCTAGACGAGTTAAAGAGAAGGGCTCATGATCCGTTTTATGGAAGACGCAAAGAAAACATACTAAAACAGAAAAAGAAATGTTGGGATAATATAAATAAGTTGAAACAAAAAGGGATAAAAGAAGTAGGGAAGCTAAATAGAAGAGACCTTTTTATCTCCGGTATTGCTCTATACTGGGCTGAGGGATTCAAAAAAGATCGACGTCTGGGATTTGCTAATTCCGATCCAGATATGATCATGATATTTCTCCGCTGGCTGACCAAAATTTGTCATGTTCCAAAAGAAAGTATAAGGCTCCGGGTTGGTTTGAATATTAGTCATAAATACCGTATTCAGGAGGTAGAGGATTATTGGTTAAAATTAACAAAAATACCTAAAGACCAATTCCAAAAGCCCTTTTTCCAGAAGTTTATCTGGAAGAAAGAATATCCACAACCGGAAGAATATTTTGGCGTATTGAGAATAAGAGCTAATAAACAACTACCTTTATTTAGGAGAATAAAAGGATGGATAGAAGGATTTAAGTTAAATGCAAAAGGACCATAGGTGCGGATTTCATTCAGTCCTGACTTCGCCAATTACGTACCCCAACTGAGTTTTACAAGTTTAAGCAAATCTTTGGTTTCCTGATTTTCTATTTCGCTATATTTAGAAATCCGTTCCCGGCTGACTTTATCTTCCACGATCACTTCTTTTACTTGATCCAGAAGCCATAACACTTTTTGAACAGATTTGCCTGTGGTCTTTTCCACCAAACGGATAACGGCCAGGCTGGCAAAAACGATGGTTAAATGAGCTTCAATTCTTTCTTTGACGGTATGATAAATTGGCCGGGCTTTCAGGTCGGATTTGCTGATTCTGAAGGACTTTTCTACCTGCCAAAGTTGGGAATATTTAACAATGATTTCATTATCAGCTAAATCAATGGCATTAGTAAGATAGCCTTTCAGACCTTCTAGAAGCTGTGATTTTGCTACATTTTCCGTGTTTATTTCTAGATCGTTATTTTTAACTTTCTTTAAAAACTTAAATCTTTTGGAAACTACCGAGGGGTTGTTTAACGCAAACTGAGCCCGTTTCAATTGTTTTTCCCGATCGGATCGGTCCTTATTGGCCCGTTTTTGAGAGTATGAAACAACGAGAACTCTTTTATTTCCAAAATCAAACCGCTTTATTGCTCCGTCTATTTTAGGAACAGTAATTATTTGTTCCCACATTTTAGCAGGCAAATTTCCAAGTCTTGCTCCTACAATGTATGAAAGATTTTCCATTTCCAGTTCTTCCATATTAGTGTGGCTGACCATAGCACTGTCAGCCACTACTACAAAGTTGGTCAGATTGTATTTCTGGATAATTTCCCTGATACATGGCAGCATTAAATGTCCCTCAAATTTATTGCCGGGAAAAACTCTCAAGTGTAATGGAAAACCATCAGCCGTAACCGTCAGGGTAACCACAAGTTGCGGTTGATGTGCTTTATTATCTTTGGAAAATCCAAATTTCCTGAGGTCATCCTCATCAAAAGATTCGTAATACAAAGTGGTGACATCAAAAAACAAAACAGAAATGGTCGAATAAAATGACCTGGTAAAATCAGCTATTTTCTCCTCCAGTTGGCCTTGAAAATCAAGCTTGTAGATTTCTTCCATTGTCCGGTAAAGGCCTGACAGCGAGTACCGCTTATTTAATTTGCTCTCCAGAAAACTCCTGGTTTTAGCCTTACTTACCGGAAAAATTATTCTGGCAACAACTAAATCAGAAAAACTTTTTTTACCAATCCTGTCAAAATCTAACGCTTTGTAGAAATGGTAAAAGAAATCAAAAGTCACCGAATCCAAAACCCTCCTGATACAAAACTTTGACAAAACTTCTGTCATCTCTGAGACTGAATAGCGGCTGTCAAAAAGAGAAATTGTGCCTGATTTTATTCTTTGATCTTCAATAAATTGTTTGGCCAAGCTGACCAGCTCGTTTATCTCCAATTCATTTCTGGCTGTCCCCAAGTGTCTAACCACTTTATTTTGTCTGCCGATTTTCCGAACAACCTGAATTTGTATATTGCCGTTTCTGCTCTTCAGCTTTCTTATATGCATATCTCTATTCTACAAAAACAGGACGTACCCCAAGCAGGCAAAATTACAACTAATTTTGAGGCTAATTATTAGTTAAGAAGTGGTCGTGGCGAAGTCAGGGGTAAGTCGAAAATAATTTCGACCTCCCTTCGCGCGCCCCGGTGAAGTGAAGCACTCCTCGAGCTCACGCTCGAGGCATCTTTCCAGCCAGGGTTTCGGAGTGCGAAACCCTGAACCGAATGCCATTCATCCAACGGGTTTACACCCGTGGCATTCTGGTTCATGGGTAGAAGTTGTTTAGTAAATCAGGGCGGGTGATATGTTAAATGATAAAAGGAAGTCTATGGAGTTAATGGATAATTTTGGGGAAGGCAATCTGTCTTTATGGTACAATAGGCACGATTAGAGTAAATAACGGTTCCAAATTATGACTGATGCGGAAATTATCAAGCAAAAAATCGACATAGTTGATTATATTTCTGAGTTCGTGACGGTAAAAAAAGCAGGCAGGAATTTTAAAGCTCTTTGTCCTTTCCACAATGAGAAAACTCCTTCTTTTGTTATCTCTCCGGACAGGGGATCATGGCATTGTTTTGGCGCCTGTAATACCGGTGGAGATGTGATTACCTTTCTCCAAAGGTGGGAGAATCTGGAGTTTGTCGAAGCTCTGAAAATACTTGCACAAAGAGCAGGAGTAGCATTGACAAGTTACACTCCCACAGACGCTATCAGATTAAAGGACAAACTTTATGAGATAAATCATCTGGCCTCAGAGTTCTATCATTTCCTCCTTACTGCTCATAAGCTTGGTGAAAAGAGCAGGCAATATCTGAAAGACAGGGGGATTTATGATGAGACGGCAAAAACTTTTGCTCTCGGCTACGCTCCGTCCAGTTGGGATAGTTTACTGAAATTTCTCATAAAAAAAGGATACAAGGTAGACGATATATACACTTCCGGTTTGGTCATAAAATCAAGTGAGGGCAGGTTTTATGATCGTTTCCGGGGGAGACTGATGTTTACTTTAAGGGATCATCGTGGAAACGTGATTGGGTTTAGTGGACGTTTAATTCCAGAAAATGAGGCCCGCCTGCACTTGCCTTCGGCAAAAGCAGATGGCGGGCAGGCAAAATACATCAACACTTCGGAGACCCCCGTATACATAAAGGGAAACACGCTTTATGGTCTGGATGTTACCAAAGAGTCGATAAAAAAAACAAACGAAGCGATACTGGTGGAAGGTGAGTTTGATATGCTTACCTCTTTTCAAAGTGGGGTTACCAATGTAGTAGCCATAAAGGGTTCGGCGATTACAGAAGGCCAGGTGATACTCCTTAAAAGATATTCTGAAAATATAACGATAGCTCTGGATAGCGATTTTGCAGGTAATGAAGCGGCCAGAAGAGGAATAGAGGTCGCCGACAAGGCCGGTTTGAATGTTAAGATTGTGGAGCTTCAATACGGAAAAGATCCCGCGGATTGTATAGAAAAAGCACCGCATCTATGGAAAAAATCAATAAAAAGCGCCTTACCTATCTATGATTTTATAATCAATCTTTCATTCAAGAAGTATAATAAAAACGATGTATTAGGTAAGAAAAAAATAGGCAGCGAAGTAGTTCCTTTTTTAGCCAAAATATCTAATTCCATCGTCCAGTCGCATTACATAAAATATTTATCCAGAGAGCTTGGAGTAACAGAAGATTCTGTTGAAACTGCGATTGTTAATTTTCAAAAGAAAAAATTATCTCCCAGACCATCAGCTGCTGATCCAATTTCCAAGAAAACACAAAGAGATGAAATATTGGAAGAATACCTTTTATCCCTACTTATTCAAAGCAATGATGTAAAAAAGTACTTTTCTTATGCCATGAGTATTCTTGTGACTGGTGATTTCAATTTGCCTTCTGTAAAAAGAATTATGGAAATTCTTACCCTTTATTTTAAAAGTCATGAGAAATTTGATATCAAAGAGATAAATCCGGTTCTGACGCCTGAGATTGCGCCTACTTTTGACAGGGCTTTTCTTTTAGACATAGTAAATGTGCTTGATGGGGATATTTATTCCAAAGAACTTTCCCGGGTAGTCAAGGAACTTAAGAAGACCGCATTAAGAAGGAGAATTACCGGTCTTGCGACTAAAGTAAAGAAATTGGAAGGGGAAAATAAAGAAGAAGAGATAAGAACAGCAAATGAAGAATTACGAAAATTACTTTCCCAAATGAACGATATTGATAAATCAAGCTATACTAAGATACAATAACAAATATGCCAAGAAAGAAAAACATTAAGACTAAAACAAAATTAATAAAATCTGCTAAGGTGGGTAAGAAAGAAAAACCAGCCCAAAATCTGACCGTCAAGAATCTTCTTAGAAGCGGTAAGGAAAATGGTTTTGTCACGCAGGATGACATTTTAAGTATATTTCCTAAACCCGAAGATCATATAGGAGAAGTGGATGAACTGTATGCCCAGCTGATAAAGTCAGGCATAGATGTCTTTGAAACACTTTCAGATGAGGAAGAGAAAGAAGCCCAAAAAACCGTCACAGAACTGGAAAAAGAATTGGAGTCTTTGGCGGTAATTCATGAGGGTGGGATATCTGATCCTGTCAGAATGTATCTTAAGGAAATTGGAAGAACACCGCTTTTGAAATTTGCAGATGAGATAAATCTAGCCAAGCATTATGAAAAAGGTGAGAGGTGGGCGAAGCAAAAATTGATTGAGTCTAATTTAAGGTTGGTGGTTTCAATTGCCAAGAAATACATAGGCCGTGGCCTTTCCCTTCTAGATCTCATCCAAGAAGGTAATCAGGGTTTAATAAGAGCTGTGGAAAAATATGACTGGCGAAAGGGTTATAAGTTCTCCACCTATGCTACCTGGTGGATCAGGCAAGCTATAACCAGAGCTATTGCCGATCAGGCAAGGACAATAAGGATTCCGGTGCATATGGTAGAAACGATAAACAGGTTCTTGAAAATTTCTAGAAAATTAATGCAGGATCTGGGACGCGAAGCTCTACCGGAGGAAGTTGCTGAAGCTATGGAGGTAGATGTAGCTAAAGTACGGGAAATCATGAAAGTATCCCAGGAGCCTACTTCTCTGGCCACTCCAGTAGGGGACGACGAAGATTCGCTTCTGGGTGATTTCATTCAGGATACGACTCAGCCCACACCTTATGATGCCGCTTCAAAAGAACTATTAAAGGAGCACCTGGAGGAAGTTCTGCAAACTTTATCAGACAGGGAAAAAAGAGTGCTTATTCTTAGATTTGGTCTTGAGGATGGCAGACCCAGGACGCTTGAAGAAGTGGGTGTGGAATTTGGAGTAACAAGAGAGAGAATAAGACAAATTGAAGCAAAGGCCCTAAGGAAACTTCGCCATCCGTCAAGATCAAAAAAACTGAAGGATTATTTGGAATAATATAAATTTTTTAGGGTTTTTATTCTTCTGATAAATTCTTTTATCTTCTCCTCAAATTGATCTTTATCTATTTCGTTTAACTTAATTTCAAGAGTACTGATAGGTTTTTTTCCATAAACCACTTCCATATCCTGAAAAGCCTTTTTTCCTCCAGAACCTTCCATTGTACAAAAGAAAGCTGCGTTTTTTATTTTATTTCCGTAAAGTGATAAATAGGTTCTCACAGCGGGAGTGACTGATACCCAGACTGGTGTTCCGATGATAATTGTTTTGTAGGAAGAAGGATCATTTTTAATGTTTCCAATATTTGTTAATTTTTTCAGAAGCCCATCCCGACCGGCCAGGACGTATCCCATTGGGCCTGACCTTTTCTTCATATCCTCAATTTTTTCAATGTCACAATCCAGATATTTTGAGATAAGATTTGCGATTCTTTCAGTGTTACCTGTATGGGAATAATAAACTACCAGATAATTTTTCTGAAGCATGTTATTCATTTCCTTTTTTTATCAATCTGTATGGTCTTTCCATTTATAATAGCATGAGAAATTTCTTATTAAAACTAATATTAAGAACCAACTTATTCTGATTTGTGAAGAATATGAGGAACATGCTTATAAATTTCGAACAGTTACTACCTCTTGATTCAAAACATAATTATCGATGAGAGTATACTGAAAAAACTCAGGTTTGAAATAAGTTTTTCCAGCATAGCCCCATCTAAACCTCCGAATCGGAGGTCTAATCAGTCCCGATTAAATCGGGATTGCAAACCTGAGTAAGATGGGTATAACCGTTCAAAATAGACTTGGCTGCTTAGGCAAATCTCTAACTGGTTTAATCAAATCCGCTGAATCTATGATGCCTTTATTTACCCCAAACCCAACTCTATATCCAGTCATAAGGTTTGAGGAAAATGGTTTCATAAATGATTTGAGCATATTGATATTTGTATCAGGATTAATCCATATCTTCCACACATATTAACTTGCGAGAACCTTATCCTCCAGTTCCCGAATGTTTTCAAATGATACTCTGTCTATAATTATATCGTCGGTACCCAACATCCTGCCCGGAGTAATCACAAAGTCTCCAAATTTCTCATTGATTCTATCAACTGCCTCCACTAAACGCTCTTTTCTTACTGTGTCTTCCAACAAACTTATTTGGGCATATTGTGATTCTTGCAGATTGAAACAGGAAACCGCAAGTTCACGAACAGGTTTCCGATAAGGCGAATGGAGAAGAAGATGAAAGGCTTTTTTATAAATATCCCGGGAATCGAATACAAAATCAGGAAGAGTTTTTCCTCTATGCCAAAATGTCAAATCCCGATAGACTATCACAAGATGAACTCCTTTTGCCCAATATCCTGCTCTCCGCATGCGGATTCCGGTTTTCTCAACCAATTTCATGACAAGAGGTGCAAGTTCTTCAGGAGTGGTTAGAGTATTAGGAAGGGCATAAGAATTCCCAAAACTGTGTCTGGCAAATTCTACATCGTCAATTTCCCATCCATGAAGTCGTACATACCAATAATAACCATTGATGGACTCAAAAGCCGCTTTAAGCTTCCATACAGGGGTTTTGTAAAAATCCACCACTGTGTAGATTCCCATTCTATTTAGTCTGGCAGTGTTTTGTGTTTTTATTCCGCAAAGATCCATAAGGTATAATTTAGCGTATATGTCAAGAAAATTTTTACTGTCGATTCTGTCCAGTCCGTCTGGCTTATGAAGACTTGCTGCTGTTTTGGCAAGAAATCTGTTCGGGCCAATACCCACTGATACAGTCAGCCACTCTCCGATCTCCTGTTTAATTCTTGTCTTTATTTCTTTTGCCACCTCTTCAATGCCCTTTTTCTGACAGGGAAACCCTTCTATATCAAGAACAAATTCATCAATAGACTTGGGATATACCCGGTCCGTATATTGATTGAAAAGATTCCGGAATAATAGGTGAATTGATCGATATTTCCAGGGATCAGGTGGAAGGATAATAAGATTGGGATAAATCATTTTCCCGTCTTTTACTCTCATGCCGACTTTAATTCCAAGTTTTTTTGCTTCAATTGACGGTGCTATGATACAGCCGGATGGCGTCGTATATGCAGCCACAGCAATAGGTTTTCCCCGGAGTTTCGGATTGGCTTGTTGTTCCACGGTAGCGAAGCATGAATTGAGATCTATATGCAGAATGGTTGGCTCTTTAGGATTAAACGGAAGACTAGTTAGGCTCTCCATCGGAAATCTCCTCTACCCGCCAATGTAAAGAATCGGTATCAAGGACAAGACGGAAGAAGAGAGTGGGGGTTTCAACGGAAAAAACATGGAGAAGCGTTCTTCCGTTCCGATAAGTATGGTGAAGACCGATTTTTGTGATAAGGTATTTTTTTCCTTCCCAAAGCAGTGCTGTAGGATTTACTGTACGGGTTTTATGATTGAAAAGTAGGTTAACCGTAACTGGAGTATTTATTTTTATAATCATAGGGATAGTAATGTTATACTTCCGAATAATATACGAAGTCAAGAGGGTAAAATAACCTATCCTGAGTGTGAATAAAGCTAAATGACTGAAAATGATCCGAACGGAAATTGCATCTCAAGCATAGAATCACAACATGTATCAGTTAAGACGGTCAAATTGGTATTTATTAATTACTGAGCTTGTAATTTGATGTATTAGAGCGGATTATTCTATTTACAATCCTTATAGTATAATTGAGCAGCATGAAAAAGATTGTTTATGTGATTATTGGTATTTTAATTGCCGTGAATATTTATTTCTGTTCGTATTCGGTCTTACACGGAGAGATTCACTTTTTTAACGACGTAGCCAGGGATTTTCTTCTTCTTAGGGAAATTGACGCCAAAAAAATCATGCTTATCGGTCCCCGTTCCAACGCCAGTGGTCTTTTCCATGGGCCATTATGGTCATATATCAATTATCCGGTATACCGTCTGGGTGGTGGCAACCCTGTTGTCAACGGCTGGTTCTGGATTTTGTTATCAGCAGGGTCTTTGGGGATAGGTTTCTTCTATACAAAAAAACTGTTCGGTACTGTTCCCGGGCTTGCTTTTGTTCTTCTGTGTTCTTACAGTTTGATTCCTCAGGTCAATGGGATGTTCCACTCCAGCGCTACGATTTTGCTTACCCCGCTTCTGATATTCAGTATCATCCAATATGTGAAGTCCTGTAAGTTCAAATACTTAGCTTTTCATATATTTATAGTTTCGATGATCTTCCAGTTAAATATAGGTGTAGGTATGCCGTTATTTATTCTTTCAGGATTACTTTGTCTGTATCTTGTTATCAGGCGAAAATCGTGGAAGCACTTGAGTGTTTTTTTACTCATTCCCGTACTTCTCTCTAATTTCATCATTTTTGATCTCCGTCATGATTTTTTTATGACAAAATCAGCTATAGTATATTCTGAGTTTCAAAGAACATGGAAACCCCTATCTACCGGTTTCTTTCTAAAAAACAGGATTGAAACGACTGTGGACTTACATATAATCCAAACTCAAAACCCTCTGGTGGTGAACTTTATCTTCTTTTCCGTGATCCTGTTTAGTATTTTTCAAATAAGAAAGTCCCGGAAAGACCGTACAATCTATCTTCTGATTCTGTATTACTATTTTGGCTATATGTTGCTTACGTTTGCAAACAAGGGTGTCATCCTGATGCATTTCGTCTATTTCCTCATACCCCTGACAGTACTCTGGTTTGTGTCTTTCTTAAGAGGAAGTTCACAGTTTTTATTTTTTCCGATTTTGGTTATTGCCATATTTATGAATTCCCGCGAGACGGTTAATTATCTTAACTATCTTAATACATCGTTTATGGAAAAGCGTCCTGAATCCTGGCGATCAACTAATCTTGCTGCTGAAGCTGTAATCAAAAGAAACGGGAGTAAGCCATTCGGCTACTTTGTTTTTTCTCCGGATGCTTTTGCCTACGGGCCCCGCTATGCCATGATCTATCACTTTAAAAAAGCGCATCTTGATGCGCGTGAATATACAAAAATGGCGACTACTTATGTCATTGCATCTCCGCCTCCTGACAATGATCCTTATATGACATATGTCTGGTGGGTAAAAAATCCTGTGAAAATCACTACCGAACCGGTTTGGACAGAAAAATTTGGCGGCGGATACACTGCTTTGGAATATAAGTTAAGCGAGAAAGAACAGCTTATTCCTCATGATAAAACTATCGAATTGGGTATCCATTTCAGATAAAATATTGAGAGTAGAATCCACCTGTTTATTTACTCATCCGCACAATTACATAAGCTCCTGCCATGACTGTAAATAGCGAACTTATACTCCAACTGACAATCATAAGAAATGATACGGGAAAAGTGCTATATGATATCAGCATGCCGGTAATATTGGCAACGACCCAGTAACTCAAAGCGAACTTAAAGGATTTTTCGGTTGGAGTGTTTCCTGAAAAAAGCTTATTTGTTTTTTCCCAGACGATAGATAATATGATTGCTAAAATAAATGGATAGAGAAAAAATAGTGACATTAAGGGGTCTGACCAAGGTCTGAAAAGAGAAGGATTATTGTATTCCTTCATAAGTACAGGAAACAGGTT
>Ga0210024_1004779_pt1 | contig 10439 bp, 12 predicted proteins | sample CryGeymeta201525_FD_183988 | JGI IMG/M metagenome (GOLD analysis project Ga0210024, IMG submission 183988) | Groundwater microbial communities from Crystal Geyser aquifers in Utah, USA - Crystal Geyser metaG 2015-25 (SPAdes) (version 2) | ecosystem: Environmental > Aquatic > Deep subsurface >... | reverse complement strand
CCTGCCCTATGTCGATACCCCGGGGGCCGACACTGGGGGGCTCGATCACCTACAACAACGCTTGCGCCTGGCGGGTTATATCGATCTGCCCATTACGGGGGTTTTTGATGCGCCCACAATTCTTGCCATCAGCGAGCTGCAAAAGAAAACGGGTCTCGATCCCGATGGTCGCATCGGAGCCCAGACCCTGCTGCAACTTTACCGCCTGACGGGAGTCAATACCCCCTCGCTTGCCGCGGAGTCGAGACCATGAGTTCCATTCTGAAGGCGTTAAGGAAACTTGAAGAAGAGAAGGCCGCGATGGGATCTGGAGGGGTCGATATTGCTCGCGATATTCTTAAGCGTTCGTCAAGCGCCGCCGCGCGTCAACCCAACGGGTTTCTTCTCGTCGCCGTTTTTTTTGGAACTTTGGTGGCAACCGCAACTGGGTTCTGGTGGTATTTTAGTCCGCTGGGCGCGGTTCCATCACCACAGGTACCGATTGCGCCGACGCCGGTAGTATCGCCGCAACCGCTGGTTCCTCCCGCCGAACCGGTGGATCCGCCAGGGTCGGTAGCTGAAATCCCGGTCAAGGTTCGCCCCGCGCCTCTAAATGTGTCCATACAAAAACCGGAATTGCCTTCCTCGCGCGCGCCTCAAGCGCCTGCGTCCGCTCAACCCTCCCTCCCCTTGGAACCAAGGGCCCTGAACGCTGATGGCCTGCCTTTTTTAAAACTGACTGGCATCGTTTATCAAAAAAATCCTGGTGAAAGAATTGCAATTCTTAACGATCTGCCAGTCATGCGCGGAACCTCGATAGAGGGCGCCGAGGTGGTGGATATTCAGCCCGACCGGGTCGTGATGCAATGGCGCGGACAAGAATTCGCGTTACGGCTTGCGCCGGAATAAGCCGAATATTTTCCGCCCAAAGTGATTTATGTGACCACAGAAATGCAGAATATCCTCCAGCCTTTAGGAGAATATTCTGCATTTCTGTTTGTTCCGCCGCCGCTCAGAAGAGTGATCTTAGAGAAAAATTCAAGGTAATTTCAGTGTGTTATTAAAAAAATATGAACTGGCACGTATCGTGATAACCAGCTAAGGCCATGGCTTGTTGTCCCTTGGTATCCCCCCATAACCCTAGTCCGCAATTTTATGTTTAACCCCGTCAACGAAGGAGAGCGACGTATGAAGCCTGTTCACCAGGAACGCCAAGAGAAAAAAGATCTGTTCAGCGCAAAAAAACCACCACACACCGGAAAGATCATCGGCCTTTTGGGAGTTGTTGTCGCAATTGCCGTTGCAGGTTTTCTGCTGATAGGGCAGGGGACAAGTGATGGGCCGGCAACCGTGAAGGCGGAAAATGGCTATGTACGTATGCCCCTAAAAAATATTGATGATGGCCAGGCACATTTTTTTACCTTTGAAACCGACAAGGGTCAGATTGATTTTTTTGTCGTTAAGAGTGTTGATGGTCAAATTCGCGCTGCCTTTGATGCCTGCGATGTCTGCTACAAAGAGAGGAAAGGCTACCGCCAGTCGGGTGAGTTTATGGTCTGCAATAATTGCGGCCAGCAGTTTCGCACCGACCTGATCAACGAAGTCAAGGGTGGCTGCAATCCGGCACCCCTGGCGCGCAAAACCGAAAATAACGAAGTGTTGATCAGTCAGGCGGATCTGTTGAAGGGCGGCGGGTATTTCGGCATTTAGAGATTCGTAATCCAAAGAGGCATCAATGAAACTCGAAACCATTGCGTTGAACAATCTGCGCCGCCGCAAAAGTCGTCTGGTCTTTCTGGTGAGCGGGCTTTTGATTGGAGTTGCAACCGTTGTTACCTTGGTCTCCCTCGCGACCTCCTTAACCGAAGATGTCCAGCATAAAATGGAGAATTATGGGGCCAATATCCTGATTACGCCCCAGAGCGACGATTTGTCCCTGAGTTATGGCGGGATCACCTTGGGCGGCGTCTCGGTTGACCCGCAAGAAATTCGTCAAGCCGATATTGCGCTGATTGAGACAATTCCCAATCAGCGCAATATCGCAATCGTGGCCCCCAAGGTGCTGGGTGCCCTGGACGTTCGTGGCCAACGGGTGATGATCATGGGGGTTGATCCGGAAAAAGAATTTATCCTGAAAAAGTGGTGGTCGGTTAATGGCCGCCCCCTATCGGCGGATCATGACATGGTGGCCGGTGAAACTCTGGCGCGCAAACTAGGTTTAACCCTTGGTGAGCAGGTTGAAATTGCCGGTGAAGCCTTCACTCTGACGGGCATTTTGGCGGCGACAGGGTCGCAGGACGATCAAATTCTGGTGGTTGCCCTGCCAAGCTTACAGCGTCTATTGGGTAAAGAGGGCAGGGTTTCGCTGGTCGAAGTTGCAGCTTTGTGTAGTGATTGCCCGGTTGACGACATGGTGATGCAGATCAGCCAGGTTTTGCCTGGGGCCAATGTCAGCGCCATTCAGCAGGTTGTTAAAACCCGCATGCATGCCTTGGAGCAATTTCGAAATTTCTCCCTGGCGATTGCTGCCGTGGTGTTGCTCATTGGAGCGCTGGTGGTTTTTGTGACCATGATGGGTTCGGTCAATGAACGCACCCGGGAAATCGGTATTTTCCGCGCTCTGGGTTTCAGACGTGCCCATATCATGCGCCTGATCTTGTTTGAATCTTCACTGGTCAGTCTGGTCGCCGGTGCCCTTGGTTTTCTGGTAGGGATGGGGGCAACCCAGCTGATTCTACCGCTTATGACCGAAGAGCACCGCGCGCTTCACTGGGATTTTCGTCTGGGGTTGGGTTCGATTTTTCTGGCGTTAATCGTGGGGACCGCCGCCTCTTTTTACCCGGCCCTTAAGGCCAGTCGGCTTGATCCGACCGAAGCCCTGCGCGCCCTTTAAACCCAAAAGGAACTTTTGATGGCTTTCCTTCAGCTTAAAAATGTGGCAAAGCGTTATGCGACAGAAGCGGACTCTGTCATGGCACTAAACGGTCTTAATCTTGCGGTAGAAGAAGGCTGCTTTCTCGGTGTTATGGGCCCATCCGGTTCGGGCAAAAGCACATTTCTTACCGTTCTGGGCGGGCTTTGCCATCCCAGCGCCGGTAAGGTTCTGGTGGATGATATTGACCTTTATGCGCTTCATTCCGAAAAGCGTGCAGATTTCCGGCGCGAATATCTGGGTTTTGTTTTCCAGTCGTTTCATCTGATTCCCTATTTGACCGCCGTGGAAAATGTCATGCTGCCCCTGGCGGTAAAAAAAATGCCCTCAGCCGAAAAAAGATCCAAAGCTAGGGCTGTTCTGGAGCGGGTCGGTCTGGGATCGCGCTTGAAGCACCTGCCTAATCAACTTTCAGGCGGTGAACAGGAACGGGTTGCTATTGCACGGGCACTGGTAAACGACCCGCCACTGCTGCTGGCAGACGAACCGACCGGCAGCCTTGATCAATCGACCAGTGAAGAGATTATGTCATTGTTCCGTCGCTTGAACGAAGAGGGGCAAACCATTGTCATGGTCAGCCATAATATGGAAAATCGCCCCTATTTTGACCGCACCCTGATTTTGCGTGACGGTGTCATGGCAACAGACACTGCGCGCACCCCCCAAGCCGTCGCTCGGGTCGGATGATCGGAGTTTAACGTGGTTTTTTTGCTCTTAATGATATTGGCGCTGCTGTTGGTGAAACTTCAGGATGAGTTTAGCCGCGTGCCGGTTGAGCCTCTGATCGCCGTTGATTGCCCGGGCTGTGGAAAATTTGTTGAACTGGATTGGGTTGTTTGCCCGCATTGCCGTCAACGACTCAACGAAAGTTGTCACATCTGCCAAAATCGCAAGTTTGTCGGCCAAATGTTCTGTCCCTTCTGTGGAAATAAGGGCGGAGGCCAGCCATGAAGAAAAAATATCACATCCTGATATGGGTGACATTCTGTGCTATTGGGCTCTTTCTGTATAACTACTGGAGCTATTCATGCGGTTACTGCACGCGAGAAAGCCTGGTGATTGTCAGCTGGCCCGCGAAAATTCTGATCGCGGTCAATCTGCTAATTGCCGCGTTTTTACCGGTGTTGCACTTTCGGCGGCGGAAAATTGTTCAGAAATCTACCTGCAACTGTGGCCAACCGCTGATTTCACTCTGGCGCTATTGTCCTGCCTGTGGAAGTCCTCGTTAATTCCGGGTGCAAATTTTTCCTCAAAAGGCGAAATCCTGCCTTTTTTCCCCTCCGGATCTGGGTATAATGGCACCCTGCATAAAACAGGAGGAGTCTTAAGTGTTTTGCTTTATTTCAACCATTTGTCTGTTTTTAGGGCTGGGCGTATCCACAAGCTTCGCGGCGGTTGTCGATTTCAGTCAAATTGCACCGACAAGCCAGGGTTCACAGACGCTTAATCAACCCACACCCTCCTCATCTCAACCGTCTTCCATCCGTGAAATTGCCTTGGGGCAGGAGCTTGTTCGCGGGGTCATTGCCGAGGCGCGGTTGGTTCCTTTGCGGGTTCAACCACCAGCATCAGAAAACCTGCCGGAAAAGGCGAATTACCGGGTTGCTCTGGCCTTTCGTGAGGCGAAATCAGGACGGCACCTCCTCAAGGGCCAAGCTGCGGTGCGCCTGTTTACGGCAGATGATCGCACTCTGGATACAGTCAGACTTGTCGCTGAGGAGCAAACCTGGCGTTGCGCGATTTTTTTACCGGAGAGGGGCGAGACGATGATTAAGGTAGGCAGCCAGCTGGATGATGGCAAGAAACGAATTTTTCGATTTTTTGTTCGACCGGAATCTGCCCTCCCCTAAAAAAGATCAGGGCAAGGGGGGCAAGTGCTGTCGCCAAAGGCTCCAGGTGGGAAGTTGCGGTAAACACTCTGCCATTTGCTGCACGACTTCGCGCGGATTTCCCGTGATTTCAGGCAAAACACCAAGCAATTCAGCATAAGTCAGGGACGCCAGATCGTGGGGAACGGCTTTTTCGGCAGCCAAAGGAGACGACGGCATACGGTTAATCACATAGCCCGCCAGATTCAGCTCAAAATAGCGCGCAGCTAAAAGGGTTAACAAACTATGGTTAAGTGTCCCCAGTTGGGCATCAGCTACCACCAGCAACGGCAGATCCAGATCGCGCACCAGATCGGCGACCAGAATCCCTCCGGCCAGAGGCACCATTAGGCCACCAGACCCTTCAATCAGGGTGAATTGATGGCGGTTGATCAAATCTTTGGTCGTTTGAACCAAGGCGGAATAATCAATTTTTCTTTGTTCCAGCCGGGCGGCGGTGGCTGGCGCGGCCGGAGTAGGGAAACGCAAGGGGCAAGCCTGTTCAAACGCATCAGTACTGGCGGCGGCCCAGCATAAAAGCGCGCCATCCTCCCCCGGTTTCGCACTGTCAATCACCCCGGTTTCGCAGGGTTTGCACACCCCGACATCAAGACCATGGTGTCGCAGGCACAGGGCCAGAGCGCCGGTCACCGCAGTTTTGCCGACTCCCGTGCCGGTGCCCGTGACGAAAAGTCCGCGCATACTAGTCCTGGCCGCCATTTATAACGACTTCGGCATCCCGGAGCATTTGCAGATCATCCGCCTTTGAGCGGCCCTTGGTGGTGAGATAATCGCCGATCATGGTTCCGCTCGCACCGGCCATAAAGATTGCCGACTGAAAATCGCGCAGGTTAATGTCACGACCGCCGCAAATTGTAATCCGCTGGCGTGGCAGAAGATAACGGTAAAGCGTGATAATGCGCAGACAATCAAGGGGGGTTAATTGTTCAAGCTTTTCAAGGGGGGTGCCGGCAACCGGGTTGAGAAAGTTCAGGGGCACAGAATCGACATTCAGTTCCCGCAGGGTCATCCCTAATTCAATGCGCTGCTCTAAGGATTCGCCCAAGCCAAAGATCCCGCCGCAACAAACCCTCATCCCCGCATTTTGGGCCAGTTTGACCGTAACGACGTCTTCTTCATAACTGTGTGTTGTACAAATGTGTGGGAAAAATGAGCGGGCGGTTTCAAGATTATGATGATAGGTCACGCAACCCGCAGCCGCCAGTTTTGCGGCCTTGTCGGCAGTCAGCAGCCCCAGTGACGCCGAAGGCTCGATGCTGGTTTCGCGACTTATCGTTTCGATGGCCGCCAGAATTTGGCTAAACTCGACTTCCTGGTCGACGCTGGTGCCGCTGGTCACAATGCCATAACAATGATTTCCTTCAGCGGCCGCCTTATGGGCACCGGCAATGATTTCAGCGCTACTTTTCAAGGCATAAACCGGCGCATTGGTTTGATGATGGGCAGACTGGGCACAGAAAGAACAGTTTTCGGCGCAACGACCCGACTTGGCGTTAATAATCGAGCAAAGATCGATGTGAGGGCCGAAATAATGTTCTTTGATCTGCTGAGCACCCGCCATGTAAGCCGTCAGTTGGCTGCCTTTGGCGGTTAGCACCGCCAGGGCTTCAGTTGTAGTTAAGGATTGGTCGTGCAGAGCTTTTTCACCCAGCCTTGTGACAATTTCGAGCATATTCGCGTCTCCTTGCGCCCAAGATAGTTGAGGTAATTTCGCCTTGTCAACCCATAAAAAATAATATTGGTTTACCTAGCAGGTCTCTTTACCATCTTTGGACATTTCGTCTCATATCAGGTTGACAGCCTCCCGGGCAAAGTGATAAAACAGCTTTCTACTTTCAACATTTCTTCCTTCATGCCGGGGCCTCATGGTTAGAAAACTCATCGGTAAAAAACTGAAAAACTCACGTCTTAAACGCGACAAAACAATTCAAGAACTGGCAGAAAAATCGCGTGTTTCTTCTAATATGATTTCACGTATAGAACGTGGGTTGACAACACCGTCGGTCGAGATTCTCATGAAACTAGCGGGCGCCCTAGGGGTTAGTTTGAGTTATTTCGTTGAAGATGCTGAAAAAGGAAGTCAGGTTATTTTTACTGCCGCAGGCCAGGGCGAGCCGGTTTTCTTTTTTGAAGACAAACATCAAATTTTTAGCCTGACACAAGGGTTGCGCGATCCGGGTTTTTCGGTATTTGTCGACCTTCTCGAACCTCAATGCGACAGCGGCGAGGGTGGCATGGTGCATACAGGCGAAGAATTTTCCATGGTGCTGGAGGGTTCAATTGCGTTTGATATTGATGGAGATATTTACCATCTGAAAGCTGGCGATAGTCTGGCCTTCAAGGCAACTTTGCCGCATCGCTGGAAAAATACCAGTGACCAACAAACGCGAATCTTATGGATTGTTTCTCCACCTCCGAATATGTAATGGCTCATTTCCAATGGAATGAATTCTTTCGAAAAGACAACTGAGGGCGGAAGGATGCGGCGTGCAGATAAAAAAAATTGTCGGCAAAAAACTCAAAGAGATCCGTTTGAAGAAAGAGATGACCATTCAGGTTTTGGCGGAAAAATCCCACGTCTCTTCAAATATGATTTCGCGCATCGAACGTGGTCTGACTATCCCATCGGTAGATATTTTGATGCGCTTGGCAACAGTTTTCAAAAAAAGTATCAACTACTTTGTTGAAGACGTCAGCTCTTCTCACGAAGTGGTTATGACCCGACCGGGACAGCGGGACAAGACGGTGTATGATGATATTCAGCTTAATATGCAAACGGAATCTTTTACGTCCGGCTTGCGCGATCCTCAATTTATGTCTTTTTATTGCGCTATCAAACCAGGGGGAACCAGTGGTGAACAACATATGTATCACCCCGGTGACGAGTTGATCTATCTGATTGAGGGGCAGTTACGCGTTGAAATCGTGGACGATTTTTATGTTCTTGACGCTGGCGACAGCCTGAGTTTCAAATCTCATTTACCTCACCGCTGGACAAACATCGGCCAGGGACAGGCCCATGTCATCTGGACCTTGTCGCCCTTTACAATTATCTGATCAGGGTTTAAAAACTCCATCCAGATTTTCAGGTCGTGACAATTAACGGTATATAGTTTTCCAACCTGCTGAAATCCATAGGTTCTTGTTGACAGATGATTTTTTTTGATTGTAGTATGCACCTGTTTAACTCGAGCTCAGCTTCGATACCTTTGATAGATTAAAATTCTAGCCTCCGGGAGGCCCTATGAACAAGTCAGAATTGGTAGAAGCCTTGTCTGTGCGTGAAAACCTGACTTACAAAAAAGCCGAACAGATTGTAAATCTTGTTTTTGATGAAATGGCCACGGCGCTGGTCGACAGTGGGCGCATAGAAATACGCGGCTTCGGCAGTTTTATGGTCAAGGATTACAAATCCTATACAGGGCGCAATCCTAAAACGGGGCAAATCATCCAGGTCAAACCCAAAAAACTCCCTTTTTTCAAGGTTGGTAAAGAATTGCGTGAACGGGTCAATGGCGACCGTTGAGCTTTTTGGGTCGCGGTCTTTGGGGGATGGGCGCAATGTGGCACAATTTAAGGTTTTCCGGCCAAAACCCTGATGCATTCTGTCAATAAACGGAATTGCCTTCTGCCCCGCCAATAAAAGCTTTGACCCGTCAGCGATATTTTCCAAACTCTGCCCGTGCTTTTACCACCTCTTGGTTCACGGGCAACCACTTTTCCCCTTGGCATGTTAATTGATTATAAGTTGAGCATTTCACCCGGTCAGTGGGCCTCTTTCTGACCAAAGGGAACGAGCGTTTGTTTCATAGGGTGTTGATTTCCTATGATCCAGCCGCTTGATGAGTTTTAATGCAGGGCTATTGCGGGGTTGGCTTTATGAAAAAAATTGTCCTTTGTGTCTTGGTTTTACTGATCTTTTTGCCGGGAATTTTGCTGGCAACGCCAACGCAGTTTGGTTCTTCGGGCCTGGTGACAGTTCCCTCGGCGGACACCCTCGATTCAGGAAATCTGGCCATCGGTTTTTGGGTTAACAGTTCGTCAAATGGTTCGGAAAGGGCCACCATTCTCCCCGTCAGTTTGACCATGGGTCTGGGGACGTTCATGGAAGCCTATGGTTCCTTTCCCAACCTCCTTTTTAATGATGACGAAATTCTCAGCGGCAGAGGGTTCGCTGATTTGGGTCTGAAAGTGCGGGTGCTGGGAACACGTTCGTCAAAATTCAAGTTTGCCCTGGATACCCAGGCACAACGGGCTCTGGCCAAAGATCCTGAAATTGATGGGCGTACCGACCTTATTGGTCGTGGAATTTTCAGTTTCAAGACCGCCCGGGCCGGTTTACACCTGAACGCAGGTTATAAGCTCATCGACAATGAATGGCACTATGACGATCAGGTGATCGGCGGCGCCGGCCTCGAGTTTTATCCCTTGGCAAGGTTGAGAATTCTCGCCGAACTTGATGCCGCAACCTCGGTTGCTTCAGGGGTTGACGCACCCCTCGAAGCCCAACTTGGCTTTCAGTATTTCATCTCTCCCCACTTAACTTTTCATGCCAGCTATGGAAAGGGCCTGTCCGACTCCGTCAACGACTGGCGCGTCATCAGTGGCTTAAGTACCAGTCAGGGCATAGGCACCTATATCAAGCCGGTGCCGCGTTTGATTGAAACCCCCGACCCCGAAGAGAATAAAGAGCCGGTCAAAAAAGCCATGTTTAAGGCCCTGACGCCATTGGTGCCCAAGGTCAAGAAGCTTGAGGTAAAAGACGACCCCGCCAAAAAACTTGAGATCCCGCTCGACCCACAACCCGAAAAGGTGCGGATCGATCCAAACGAACGCCTGGTCATCCCAGGAACAACAGCCATCAAGGGGGCACCGGTTTCCCCCCTGACACCGCCAGCAGCGCCACCTTCGCCTGTTGCCGGGGTTCCCACCCCGGAGATTTCTCAACCCGAGATAGTTAAACCATTCGAAGCCGAAATTTATCGTAAATATCGTTTAGATGAACTGCAATTTGAACCGGATCAATTTACCCTGACCGAGAGTGGTGTCATGGCCATTGCCCAAGTGGCGGAAACCCTACGCAAAGAAGATAAAAACTTTCACCTGCAAGTTAATGGTTATACCGATAGCACTGGTTCCGTAGCCTACAATTTAAAGCTGGGTTCGCGACGGGCAGGGAGTGTTGTTGAAAAATTGATCAGCAATGAGGGGTTTGACCCCAGGCGTATTTACGTGAAAAGCATCGGAGAAGCTGAGCCGATTGGTGATAATGGAACTCCCGAGGGGCGGGCTTTGAATCGTCGGGCAGAAATTTGGGTTTTGCTGCCCAAAAAGAACTAACGTCTGATAAACTCCGGGACAAGGACGTGGATGGTTGTCAATGAATGTAAATTTTTCCGGCCTTGAAGATAGTTCGATTCTTGCGGACTTCACCCCGTCGGAACTGCAAATCCTTGTGCCGGTTTTTACGCAAAAGGACATCGAAGCGGGCAAGACGGTTTTTGTGGAAAACATGGCGGGTGAGTCTCTTTATCTGATCCAGCGCGGGGTGGTGTGTATTTCAAAAATGCTCGCCGAGGGTGACGAAGAAACCCTGGTTGTCCTTGGCCCATCGGATGTTTTTGGCGAGATGACCATTT
>Ga0210024_1004776_pt1 | contig 10445 bp, 7 predicted proteins | sample CryGeymeta201525_FD_183988 | JGI IMG/M metagenome (GOLD analysis project Ga0210024, IMG submission 183988) | Groundwater microbial communities from Crystal Geyser aquifers in Utah, USA - Crystal Geyser metaG 2015-25 (SPAdes) (version 2) | ecosystem: Environmental > Aquatic > Deep subsurface >... | reverse complement strand
GCCGAAGCCCTGTTCGAGCGTGTGCTGGCGATCCGGCCGGACGACCCCGAAACCCTGCAGTCGCTGGTGCTGATGCGCCGCCAGACCGAGTCGCACAATCGCGTCCCGCAGCTCGAACGCGCGCTGCAGCGCCCGCGGCCCTGGCCCGAACAGGCGCGTCTTTACTACAGCCTGGGCAAATCGCTGGAGGACCTTGAGCGCTACGGCGAAGCCTTTGAAGCCTATCGCAAGGGCGCGGCCCGGGTCGACGCGAACATTCCGGAGACGGCCAAGCGCGATGCTGATGCCTTGCGCGCGGCCGAGTCGGCACTGCCGGTCGTGCTGGCTGCCGGCTCGGCCGGGGACAGCGCGCCCGGGCCGCCGCCGCTGTTCATCGTCGGTCTGCCGCGCAGCGGCAGCACGCTGCTGGAGCGGATGCTCGGCGCCCATCCGGCGCTGCGGACCGGGGGCGAACTGGGCGCGTTCATGGATGCAGTGCGCGCCGTTTCCGGGGTCAAGGAGCGGCTCGAATTGCTGCAAGGGCTCGCCTCCGGCGCGGTGACGGTCGACCCGGCACGCTTGCGGCGCGAATATCTGGCTCGAATCGAAGTGCGGGGCCTGGCGCTGCCGGGCCTGATCGACAAGATGCCTTCCAACCTGTACTGGGTGCCGCTGATCCATCGCGCCCTGCCGCAGGCGCGCATCCTGCTGACCCGCCGCGATCCGATGGACAACGGCCTGGCCCTGTTCACCACGCTGTTCGTTACCGGTCACTTCCAGACCTTCGATCTCGATCGGACCGGTCGGCACCTGTCGGCCTTCGAGCGGCTGGCGCATGCATTCGACCAGGGCCTGCCTACGAACCGATTCCGGATCGTCGACTACGAGGACCTGGTGGCCGAACCGGAACGCTGCCTGCGCGACCTGACGGCGTTCTGCGGGCTCGCATGGGACCCGGCCTGCCTGCGTTTTCATGAAAGCCGCGATACGGTTCAGACCGCCAGCGCGCACCAGGTGCGCGAGCCGGTGCATCGGCGTTCGGTCGGGCGCTGGCGGCACTACGCCGAGCAGCTCGAGCCGCTGCGGATCGCGCTCGGCTCGTCGCTGCGCACGACCTTGCCCTCAAGCGGCGGCTGACAGCCCGAGCGCGTCCAGCACCGCACTGAATTCCGGCGCCAGACTCGCTTCGATCCGCATCGGGTCGCCGCTGCCGGGATGCGTGAAGCCCAGGCAGCTTGCATGCAGCAGCAGGCGATGGCAGCCAAAGCGCATGCGAAACAAGCGGTTGTGGTGTCGATCGCCGTGGTTGACATCGCCGACGATGGGGTGGGCGATGTGGTTGAAATGACGCCGGATCTGGTGGGTCCGGCCGGTTTCAGGATGGACTTCGGTCAGGCTGTAGCGTGCCGTGGCGTGCGGCGCCACGGCGACCGGTAGCTCGATCCGGCCGAGGCAGCGGAAGCAGGTCAGCGCCTCGTAGTCCCGGCCCGCGCCGCGCCCGTCGCGTAGCGGCCGGTCGATCCGGCCTTCATCCGGCAGCCAGCCCCGGACCAGCGCCAGGTAGCGTTTCTCCACGGTGCCGCGCTCGAACTGGCGCCCCAGCGCCGCTGCGGCATCCGCCGTCAGCGCGAACAGCAACACGCCCGAGGTGGCTCGATCGAGGCGATGCGCCGGCCAGACCCGGCGGCCGATTCGTTGCCGCAGCAGATCAACCATGAATACCCGGTCGGTGGAGATCGGCGTTCTGTGCACCAGGATGCCGCTGGGCTTGACGACAGCGCAGACGGCGTCGTCCTGATGCAGGATCTGGAAGTCGGTTGACATATTGCGCAACTCCGATCGTGAAAGCTCTTGCTGCCTGGACGTCCGCCCGTGGATCGAGTCGGGTGCCGGCGGCGGTGCCCATCTCGGGTCAAAGGGTATCGCAGAGCAGGACAACCGACGCTGGACCGTCGCACCGCCCTGTTCGTGTGGTCTGGAATCTGAATTCGCACATTCGGCAGCCAGGGCTGAATTACGGGGTGTTTTGATGCGGATCAAACGCAAGCCGAGGGTCCGGGCGCTACACTGGCGCTATAGTATCGAACCGTGACCGGAATCGGCGCCCAGGCGCCAAGGGAGAGGCAATGTCTGATTCGAACAATGGCTGGTGGTCCCGTCTGTGGAAGCGGCCGAACAGCAAGTGGCTACTGGGCATTCCGCTTGGCGGTTTCATCGCCGTTGCTGTCGGTGCAGTCGGGCTGGGTGCGATGGACTACACCCTGCATGCGACCAGCACGACTGAATTCTGTTTCGCTTGCCATTCGCACGAGCAGTTCATCAAACCGGAATACGAGGCATCGAGTCACTTCAGCAACAGCTCCGGAGTGCGCGCCGAATGCAAGGACTGCCATCTGCCGCATGGTTTCTTCGAGTTGGCGGTCAAGAAGATGATCGTGTCCCGGGACATCATTCCGGAGTTGATGGGCAAGATCGACACGCAGGAGAAATATGAGGCCAACCGTGCCCACATGGCTGAAAAAGCCTGGCGCGAGTTCAAGTCAACCGACTCCAAGTATTGCCGCAGCTGCCATGTAGTCGAGGCCATGGACGCCGAACAGCAGGGCCGTTCCGTCTCGCGTCGCCACGCCATGATGGCCGAACGTGGCCAGACCTGTATTGACTGCCATGCCGGCATCGTTCACAAATTGCCTGAGAATCACACCGACATTCTTGATCGAATCAATGCCGAGTTGGCCGGCGAAGCGGGCAGCGAAAAGGAATAGCGAAATTTCGGGGCGGTGGGCATTCGCCGCCCGGTCCACCCTGAATCCAATCCCGCGCAACGCGGGAATTGCGCGTTTCACGTTGCTGCGGTAAAGTCGCCTCAGCGCCCTTGAACGCTGGAATCCGAAATGTCCTCTTCGTTGCCGTCCTCGATAAAACCACTCCGTTCGGTCCGGGTGCCGATCCTTGTTGCGGCCTTCGCTTGCCTGATGATGGGCCTGGTGTCCGGCGCCGCACTTGGCCAGTCGCTGATCTACGAGCGCCAGTTCGTACTGATTGCCGAGGCCGACAACACCCTGCGCATGGCGTTGGATGAAAATGATCGGCTGACGGTCGAGCGGCCGAAATTCATGACCCGTCCGGGACGATTCGAGTTCCAGCTGCCCGCCGGCAATCACGCGCGCATGGCCGCCGAGCTGGCCCGAGCCGCGCTCGATTCGCGGACGCTGGACGAGGACGTACAGCGACGTGCGGTCAACGAGTTGCGGCACGTCAGCGACGACGAGATTTCGCGCTTTCTCGAACTCGATGGACAACGGCAGGTGTCGACCGGCGTCGAAGTCATCTCGCTGGAACCCTGGGCCGCGCAGTTTCCCGATGATGTGCGCCTGGCCGCACTGCTGCAACTTGAACGGGATTGGTATGTGCTGATGAATAAGGCGCTGTCAGGAGGTGCGCGATGAGCCGCCTTCAAGTTTCCATCGCAGCCGCGCTGGGCCTGGCATTGCCCGGTGCGGCGCTGGCCGGCGCCTTCATTTTTGCCAGCGGTTCCAACCCGAACGTGATTGCCCATCCCACGCCGTACACCGGAACGGGCGGCGATATCACCGTGCGCGTCTGCATCGCGCCGGGCAGTGAGTCGATCAACGACATGCTGATCTCGGTTCAGAACGCCGTTGCGGTCTGGAATCAACGGCAGGCCGCCAGCCCGAATGTATTTCTCGGGCCAGACAACGACATTCCCGCCGGGCAGGTGGATTTCGAATCCACGCTGTTGCACGAAGCCGGCCATTGCCTCGGGCTGGCGCATCCTAATGAGGCCACTGAATCCGGGTTGCCGGCTGCTGATCGCGACTACACCAAGACCGATCCCGGCCCGAACGGCATGCGTGATCTGGATCCCGGTGCCGACGGTATCCGAGGTTCGCGCGACGATCTGCGCGGCGATGATATCAACCTGCATTGGTTCAACATCGGCATCAACAACCCCTTCGTCGCCACGCCGCCGTTCGATGCCTCGAACTATAGTCGCGACCTGGCAAATCTTCCGCCTGGCGACAGTTTTGCCGCCAATGCCGATCGCACCGTGGGTGGCTCGCTCGGTTTTGCCAACACCGAGGCGGTGATGCAGCAGGGCGCTTTCACCGATGAGGACCAGCGCCAGTTGGCCGTGGATGACATCGCCACGCTGGGCCTGGGCATGGCCGGCCTCGATCGCACCGCCGGCACCGCCGATGACTACCGGCCGGTTCTGGTCTTTGACGGTGTCCAGAGCGGCTGCGACATCACTGTAACCGTGACCGGAACCAGCTTCGCATTCTGCTCGGTCGGTGGCCAGAACATCGGAGGCAACCCAAACCACGTTCGCGTTATCAATGCCAACGTTCAACTGGGTTCGGCCAACAGTTTCAACTGGTTCTTCAACCAGCAGCCGCTGGTGCAGGAAGAGATCTTCGCCGATGGCTTCGAAAGCTGAGCAGAGAGCTACCGTCCGGGCGGCCACGCCATCCGGATGTCCTGCAGCACAGGAAAAGGCCCTGAATGGCATGCCGTCAGAGCCTTTTCATTCTTGTCGGATTTGAACCAGATAACTCAAGACGAACCCTTCTCCGGCGCCTCTCGGGCTGTGCTACCTTTCCCGATTCGGAAATTTGCTCACGCCACGGAGTTCTCATGCGCCTGCTTCGCTGCTCTGCCCTGCTGTTGATGATGCTGACCTTGATCGCCTGCCAGTCGTCCGAGCCGGAGGACACCACGATCGCCGAGTCGGTCGTTGCCAGCACGCCGGCCGCTCCGTCGGTTGAAATCGCCGACCACGTCCTGACCGGCGGCACAGTGATCACGGTGGATCTCGACCAGCCCGAGGCCGAAGCCATTGCGCTGAAGGATGGGCGCATCCTGGCCGTGGGCCCGATAGATGCAATCGCCGCGCATATCGGCGACAGCACCGAGGTGATCGAACTGGACGGCCGCGTTGTCCTGCCCGGCTTCATCGAGGGCCACGGCCATTTCCTGGGGTTGGGCCAGTCGCTGATGAGCCTCGACCTGATGCCGACCCGAAGCTTCGGCGAAATCGTCGATCGGGTGGCCGAGGCTGCCGCCAAGGCCGAGCCCGGCGACTGGATCATCGGCGGCGGCTGGCACCAGGAGCGCTGGGGCGAAAGCGATCAGCCGCTCTACGACGGCGTCCCGCATCACCGGAACTTGAGCGCCGTCAGCCCGGACAACCCGGTCGTCCTGTTCCATGCCAGCGGACACGCGGCCTACGTCAATGCCGCCGCGCTGGCGCTCGCCGGCATCGGCGCCGATACCCCGGATCCCGCAGGCGGCAAGATCGTGCGCGACGACAACGGCGAGGCTACAGGCTTCCTGCGCCAGGCCGCGCAGATGCCGGTCCGCGAGCAGTTGGCCGCCGCCTACGATGCGCTGAGCGACGACGAGCGTCAAGCGCGCTTCGAACGCCAGGTCGAACTGGCCGGCGAGGAAGCACTGCGCCACGGCATCACCAGCTTCCATGACATGGGCACCAACTTCGACGGCATCGACCGCCTCAAGGCCCTGGCCGAGGCCGGCCGCCTGCCGGTCCGTCTGCACGTCGCGGTCCGGCACGAGACCAACGAGGCCCTGCGCGAGCGCCTGGCCGACTATCGCATGCTCGACCACGCCGACGGCTTCCTGACCGTGCGCGCGCTCAAGCGCAACATCGACGGCGCCCTGGGCACGCACGGTGCCTGGCTGCTCGATCCCTACACCGACAAGCCCGACACCTCCGGTCTGCCGCAGACCACGCTGGACAGCTTGCGCGAAACCGCCGAGATCGCGCTGGAATTCGGCTTCCAGCTCAACACCCATGCAATCGGTGATCGCGGCAATCGCGAAGTGCTGGACATGTACGAGGCGCTGTTGAGTCAGCGCCCCGGCGAGGACCTGCGCTGGCGCGTCGAACACGCCCAGACCCTGCACCCCGACGATGTGCCGCGCTTCGCCGCACTTGGCGCCATTGCCTCGATGCAGGGCGTCCACGCCACCTCCGACGGACCCTGGGTGCCGCAGCGCCTGGGTGAGGCGCGGGCGCGCGAGCGCGCCTACGTTTGGCGTGCGCTGCTCGACGCCGGCGCGGTGATCTGCAACGGCACCGACGTGCCGGTCGAATCGATCTCGCCGATCGCCTCCTACGCCAGCTCGGTCACCCGCCGGATGGCCAACGGCGAGCAGTTCTTCCCGGAACAGTCCATGACCCGGATGGAAGCGCTGCAGTCCTACACCCTCGGCTGCGCCCAGGCCGTGTTCGACGAAGACGAACTGGGCAGCCTGACCCCGGGCAAACGCGCCGACCTGGTCGTGCTCGACGCCAACCCCCTGACCGTGCCGGAGGCCGAATTGTCCGAGCTACGGGTGGAGATGACCTGGATCGACGGCACGCTGCGCTACCGGCGCGAGGGTTGATTCGGCGGCGGGGACATTTCGTCCAAGGCCAGCAGAATTGCGCGACGGCGCGGTGATGCTGAAACAAGATTCAACCCATGCACACTCATGAACGCTTGAACGGCAATCAGAACGGCAATCAGAACCTGCCCGTGGGGACCGAACAGACATCGATCAACCGCGCCCGGCTGCGCGTGGCCATGACCAGCGCCAGTTCGGCGCAGGACAAGGCGTCATCCAGGGCGTTGTGGGCCGATCGCATCGGCAGGCCGTAATGGCGGCGGGCGGCGTCAAGGGTGCTGGCGCCGGCGGTTGAATCGTCACCACGTCGAAGCTGACGCCGACGAAACCAGGCCAGCGTATCGATGCTGGGCTGACGCCAGCCGCGTTGTCCCGATGCATGCAGGGAGCGGTCGAGAAAGGCGGTGTCGAGCGGTGCGTGGTGAAACACCGCGATGCGGCCAGACAGTGCCGCCATCAATCGGTCCAGCCCTTCGCATGGGTCCAGGCCGTCGCCGCGGTCGCAATCGCGAATGCCGTGGATGGTGGCCGAGTGGCCGACGCCGACCCTCCGCTCGGGACGCAACCGGACCTCCGCGGCTTCGGCCAGCGCGATCGCACCGTCCTGTAGCGGTACCCAGCCGATGCTGATGATCTCGTCGCGGGCCGGGTCCAGGCCGGTCATTTCGAGGTCGATGGCCAGCAGCGGGGCGCGTGCGACCGGCGTGCGTGCGGGTGGCAGCGGCTCGGCCAGCCGGCTGCGTGCCGAATCGCGCGACAGACGCCACCAGCGCCATCGGCCGACCAGACTCACAGCAGGTAACGCTGGGCCAGCGCCTTCTGCGCGCTATCGACGATGCCAAAGGCCGAGCGCAGGTAGCGTCGGTGCAGGCCGGACAGCTCGTCCGGTGCAACCAGGTGGTCCGGTTTCTGACCGGCCTCCAGCTGCCGCACCTGGTGTTCGAGGCGGATGTCGCCGATGAACTTCAGCGCGTGGATCAGGTCCCCGGCGTCGCGCGGGCTGATCTGACCGGCCTCGGCTGCGGCCTGGATCCGCTCCTCGGTATGGATGGCCTCCAGCGCGCCCTCCAGCGCTCGGACCCGGGCCAGGTCGACGATCGGGATCACGCCGCGCTTCTTCAGGTTCAGGCCCTGGCTGTGTTCGCTGCCGCCGTGCTCCTGGACGAACTGCCGGAACATTCCGATCGGCGGACGGTGCTGCATTGACTCGGCAGCGAGGAAGCGGCGGAAGAATTCCGCATCGCGCGCCTGGGCCAGCACCTCGCGGTGCAGGTCCCTGGCCCGCGCGGCATCGCCGGCCACCGCGCGCAGGTCGAAGAAGATGCTCGACTGCATTACCGACTTCGGTTCCGGCTCGCGCATCCAGCCGTCGAATCGCTTGCGCCAGGCGGCCCGGCTCATGCGCCACTCGCCCTTGGCCATGACGCCGCCGGGACAGTGGACATAGCCGCAGGCATGCAGGCCGTCGCAGACGAATTCCGCCAGGCGCAGGAAATAGTCTGCGGCCTGCGCATCCGGCTCCTCGGCCAGCAGCAGCCCGTTGTCCTGGTCGCTGATCAGGCCTTGCTCGAGGCGGGCCTGGGAGCCAAAGGCCAGCCAGGCCCAGGCCATTGGCGCCGGACCCTGCTCGGCCTCGGCCAGACGCAGCAGGCCGCGGGTGCAGGCATCGGTGATGCGCCCGGCGATCCGGCCGAGTTCGGCCGCGCCACTGCCGCCGCGCACCAGGTTGGCCAATATTGTCGGTCCCTGGCGCGCCAGCCGGACTACCTCATCGAGCGAATCGGCACGCTGAATATCGCGCACCAGGCGCAACGGATGCGGAGCCTGTACTCGCATCAGGTCGCCGGCCGAGACCACGCCGACCAATTCGCCGGCCTCACCAAGGACCGGAAGGTGATGAATGCCGAGCCGCATCATCTCGACCAGCGCATCCTCGACCCGGGCGTTCGAGTCCACCGTGGCCGGGTCCGGAGTCATGACTTCGGCGGCGGTGGTGTCCGGGCCGCGTTGCGCGGCAACGACCCGGTTGCGCAGATCGCGATCGGTCAGGATGCCAACCAGGCGCTTGCCTTCGACGATCGGCAGGCAGGACGCCTGGACTTCGGCCATGCGTCGGGCGCAGTCGGCAATTGCAAGCTCCGGTGCCGCGACCACCGGCAGGCGTAGCGGTAACTCGGCAATTCTCTCGGCGCCGGCACGCACACGATGCTGGCCGCGCAGGCGATCGCCGTGACCCTGCGCGAGAAACTCGGCCACCGGGCTGTACCTGGCGCGAATCAATCCAAGTGCCTCGGCATCCAGCCACCACAGCAGGCAGTCCTCGAGTGCGTGGACCCGGTAGCGCGGCTGCGGCGGGCTGAATTCGACCGCGTGGCCGAACAGTTCGCCTTCGCCTCTGCGTTCCAGCGGCTGACCGGTCTTGTCGAGCAACTCGACCGCGCCCTTGCGCAGGATGAACAGTTCGGGTGCTGCATCGCCGCCGTACTCGCCGATGCTCTCACCGCCTCGGTGATACAGGATCTTCAACCGTTTCGCGACCTCGCTGCGAGCATCGTTCGTCAGCGCCGAAAATGGCGTGACGGTGGCGAGGAAGTCGGTGAGGTCTTTTAGCATCGGAATTTTCCAGGCTGCAGGTTTCAGGCAAATGGTGCCACGAGCGTCGGTCCCCCGAACCTGGAACATTCAGTAAAAAAATCCCCGCCCGGGCGTGTGGCTCGGGCGGGGCAAGACAGGATCGGGAGAGTCAGTGTGCGTGCGCGCTCCCGGCTCCTCGGGGGACGCGGATGTCTTCGATCAGTTGGCGGATGTGCACCGGCGGGGCGGCGGTGACGCGACTGATGGTGAAGGCGACGATGAAGTTGAGCGCCATGCCGACCACACCGATGCCTTCGGGCGAGATGCCGAACACCCAGTTGGCTGGAATATCGGCGGCCATCGGCTCGATGAAGATGCCCTTGAACCAGACGATGTAGCCGAAGGTGAAAATCAGGCCGGTGAGCATGCCGGCGATCGCCCCTTCGCGGTTGATCCGGGTCGAGAAGATGCCCATGATGATCGCCGGGAACAGGCTGGCCGCGGCCAGACCGAAGGCGAACGCGACCACCTGGGCGACGAAGCCGGGTGGGTTGTAGCCCAGGTAGCCGGCGATGCAGATCGCGAATGCCGCAGCGATGCGACCGGTCAGCAGCTCGCCCTTGTCGCTCATGTTGGGCACGAACACGCTCTTGACCAGGTCGTGCGAGACCGCCGACGAGATCACCAGCAGCAGTCCGGCCGCGGTCGAGAGTGCTGCGGCGATGCCACCAGCCGCGACCAGTGCGATGACCCAGTCAGGCAGGTGGGCGATTTCCGGATTGGCCAGCACCATGATGTCGCGGTCGACAGTCAGTTCGTTGCCGTTCCAGCCGCGCGCCTCGGCGGTGCCGGAGAAGGCCGCATTGCGGTCGTTGTAGTACTGGATCCGACCATCATTATTCTTGTCCTCGAACTTCAGCAGACTGGTCTTTTCCCAGGTGTGGAACCAGCCCGGGCGCTCGTCGTAGGCCAGCGGCTCGGCCGATGCGCCGCCGGGCCAGATGGTCTCGGTCAGGTTCAATCGGGCCATCGCACCGACTGCCGGCGCGGTGGTGTAGAGCAACGCGATGAACAGTAATGCCCAGCCTGCCGACTTGCGTGCATCGGATACCTTGGGTACGGTGAAGAAGCGCACGATCACGTGCGGTAGTCCGGCAGTGCCAACCATTAAAGCCAGAGTGATACAGAACACATCGATCATGCTCTTGCTGCCGTCGGTGTAGGCGCCGAAGCCAAGGTCGGTGACCACCTCGTCGAGTCGCTGCAGCAGCCACATCGATTCGCCGTTGACGACGTCGGCGCCGAGTCCGGTCTGCGGCAGCACATGCCCGGTCAATTGGATCGAGATGAATACCGCCGGTACCGTGTAGGCGAAGATCAGCACGCAGTACTGCGCCACCTGGGTGTAGGTGATGCCCTTCATGCCGCCGAGTACGGCGTAGATGAACACGATGCCCATG
>Ga0210024_1004764_pt1 | contig 10457 bp, 6 predicted proteins | sample CryGeymeta201525_FD_183988 | JGI IMG/M metagenome (GOLD analysis project Ga0210024, IMG submission 183988) | Groundwater microbial communities from Crystal Geyser aquifers in Utah, USA - Crystal Geyser metaG 2015-25 (SPAdes) (version 2) | ecosystem: Environmental > Aquatic > Deep subsurface >... | reverse complement strand
GGCGTAATCCATCTGCTGAGAAATTTGGGTTGTAAGGTCTGGCATTGATTTTTTCTGATTTTGATTTGAACAACCAAACAGGAGAAAAATTGCCAGAATATTTAGTAGTTTGTTCATCGTTTTATCAGTTATCGAAAACCACCTAAAAAAAGAATCTTCTATCTTTCGGGAGAAGATTCCTGCATAAATCGTGAGGCAAAACATGAAAACTACAAGAAAATAGAAGTCATTTTTGTATTTATTTCACTCTTTTTCAGCCTCATATCCGATTCTGTTATTAGCAACAATCGATTGCATGAAAGTATTACAAAAATATTAACAAACAAATATTTTCAAAAAAAATGTTAAAAAATAATTCGGAATGAAATGAATCGGAATTGTGTAACAGTTGATTGATAATATCAAACCGGCATAAAATTTTAGCCCCATTATTGGACGAGAAGGCTCATAGATTGATGGTTGCTGCGGAATCAAAGGTTTTAGGTGGGGGTATTGGTATAGTTTCCAAATCAACGGGGGTATCCCGTACTACAATTTCTACAGGTCTTAAAGAATTGAAGGAGCCTGGTTTAATAGACAAAAGCCGTGATACAACTGAATTTGCTGTTGAAACCATAAAGAAATGGTGGACAAAAATGGGCAAGCCAATATATTCAGATGCTCAAAAGCTATTAATAACAACTGATGGGGGCGGGAGCAATTCCTCAAGAAGCCGTTTATGTAAAGCGGAGCTGCAAAAACTGGCAAATGAAACAGGATTAATTATAGAGGTTTGTCATTTCCCTTCAGCTACAAGCAAATGAAATAAAATAGAACACCGGCTGTTTTCATACATATCCCAGAATTGGAGAGGAAAACCATTGGTGAGTTATGAAGTAATCGTAAATTTGATAGCATCAGCCAAGACACTTAGAGGCTTAGAAATTAATTGTGAATTAGATACAAGAACCTATCCTACGGGCATTATAATAACAAATAAAGAAATGGATAAGATAAAAATTGATAGAAATGATTTTCATGGAGAATGGAATTATATAATCAAACCAAACCAAGAATGAAAATAACTAATTTAATTCGTTACATTTCCTAAGCATATTTTATTTTTCATACACTTTTGGCTCCACTTCACCATTTGCAACCCGTAAGACATTCATGGCAAGCGCTTTTAGTTCATCTTCGCCGGGATAAGAATAAACCGGGGCAATAAAACCTGCTTTTCCCTTGATGTAATCTTCAATACTTTTATTGAATGCCAAGCCGCCAGTCAGTAAAATGGCATCCACTTTTCCTTCCAAAACCACTGCCATTTCGCCAATGGTTTTTGCCACCTGGTAAAATAGCGCCTCCTGGTAAAACCGTGACTTTTCATCGCCCGAGTTGGCCATTTCTTCCACCTTGCTGGCGCTATTGGTTCCCAGAAAACTTACAAATCCTCCCTCGCCCACAACCATTCTGTCCACTTCGCTTTTTGAATATTTTCCGCTGAAACAAATCTCAATCAACTGCCCGGCAGGCAGCGTTCCCGATCGCTCGGGACTAAATGGTCCTTCGCCATTCAGCGCATTATTTACATCGATTACCCGGCCTTTTTTATGAGCGCCAACCGAAATCCCCCCGCCCAGATGAGCTATAATTAAATTCAACTCTTCATATTTTTTACCGACTTTTTTTGTGTGTAATCTGGCTGTAGCTTTTTGATTCAGGGCATGGAAAATGGAACGCCTTTCGAAATTGGAATGCCCAGAAACCCTTGCAATATCTTCGAGTTCATCGGTAACCACCGGGTCTGCAATAAACGCCTGTGCACCCGGAATTTGTAATGCAATATAATCGGCCAGCAGCGGGCCCAGATTGCTGGCATGTTGACCCATTACACCTTCGCTCACATGTTTCAGCATCTGGTTATTCACCCGGTAAATGCCCGACTCCACGGGAAAAGTCAAACCGCCCCGGCCAATAATGTATTTAATCGAATCAACGTCAAGTCCTTCTTCAATAAGCGCATCAATAATTAAACCTTTCCTAAAATCAAACTGGTCGATAATGTTTTCGTAATGAACAAGCTCGTCAAAAGAGTGACGGATGGTTTTGTTCAACACACATTCGGTATCGAAGTAAACCGCAAACTTTGTAGATGTGGAACCCGGATTTATGGCCAGAATTCGGTGCATTTATTTAACTTAACAATGATGCCAGTGCAATTGAATTTAATTTTGTTTTTTCGCTGTCGCCGCGTGATGAAACCACAATCGGAACTTTTGCCCCGGCGATTATTCCCGATAATTCGGCATTGCATAGTTTCGAGTTGGTTTTGTAAAATACGTTTGCCGCATCGATATTCGGGAAGAGCAAACAGTCGGCATCGCCCGCAACCGGCGAAGTGAAACCTTTAATTTCGGCCGAATGGCGATCGAGCGCTACGTCCAGCGCCATTGGACCGTCAACCATGCCGCCTTCAATTTGCCCGTGCTCCGACATTTTTGCGATAGTCGCCCCGTCCATACACGACTGTATTGAAATGATAATCTGCTCGGTTGGCGCAATTACTGCTACCTTCGGATATTCAATACCCAACAGTTTTGCTGCCTGAATCAGGTTTTCAGTCATTAATATTTTCTGCTTCAGGTCGGGATACGGAATTACTCCCGCATCACTAAATATCAGTAGTTTATGGTAATTTGGGTTATCCATTACCGAAATGTGGCTAAGCGTTCCGCTGGTGGGTACCAACCCGGAATCTTTTTTGAGAAGCACACGCATGAATTTATCGGTCGGAAGCAAGCCTTTCATAATCAAATCGGCCTCTCCATTGTTAATCAGGTCAATCGCTTTTTCGGCTGCTTCCTTTGGCGTATCGGCATGGACTATCCGGTATTTCTGCCTGTCGATATTTAAACTTGTAAGCGCGGCTTCAATGGTTTTACTGTCGCCGGTTAAAATAGGTGTAACAAATCCCATTTCCACGGCCAGGTTTAGCGCTTCAATTGTGTTTTCGTCAACACCGTTAACAACCACTAGTCTTTTTTCGGGTTGTTTTTGAGCTGCTTCCAGCAAATCGGTAAAGTTTTTAATGTGCATTGTTTTTTTTGTCGAAGTTAAAGGAAACTGTCAATTCAACCGACAACATTTCTCAGGTTTTTTTATGTTTTAAACCATGAGTCAAAATTTTATCATTTTTCATTCTGTTTTCTTTGAAAAAAAGTGTGTTATAGAATATACAGGAAAAAGTTTGGATTCTGATTTTTTATACTAAATTCAGACCCTCATATAATATTAACTGGCTAATCAAATTCTGAAATATCTTAAATTGAATCACTTATTTAAAAGTTATTATTATGGTAAATAAAATTACAAGTTTGGCTGAATATTTTCAGAAGTACCAGGAAAGTGTGGCCGACCCCGAAGGTTTTTGGGGAAACATTGCCGAGAGTCATTACTGGCGTAAAAAGTGGGACAGGGTCCTCGATTGGAAATTCGAAGGGAAAGGGGCGCCCGATGTAAAATGGTTTGTGAACGGGAAGCTGAATATTACCGAGAATATTTTCGAGCGTAATATGTTTCTGCGCAAAGACCAGGTTGCCATTATCTGGGAACCCAACGACCCGAAAGAACCTGCAATAAAACTTACTTACGGAGAACTTTTCGATAAAGTAAAACAATTTGCCAACGGACTTATCAAACTGGGCGTAAAACGCGGCGACAGGGTTGCCATTTATCTGCCAATGGTTCCGGAGCTTGCAATTGCCATGCTGGCCTGCGCCCGAATCGGGGCAATACACTCCATTGTTTTTGCAGGTTTTTCGGCAACTGCACTGGCCGACCGTATCAACGATGCAACTTCAAATGTGCTTATTACTTCCGATGGTGGTTACCGCGGAACCAAAAGTATCCCGATGAAAGGTATTGTTGATGATGCAGTTGCAAAATGTCCGTCAATAAAAAATGTTGTCATATTAAAACACACCAGCGAAGAAATTAACTGGGTTGACAAACGCGATGTTTGGTGGCACGATTTAATTAATGGGGTTTCTACTGAAAACACGGCAGCAGAAATGGATGCCGAGGATATTCTATTTATTCTTTATACGTCAGGTTCAACAGGCAAACCCAAAGGCGTTGTTCATTCAACTGCCGGTTACATGGTTTTTGCTGAATACACTTTTAAAAATGTGTTTCAGTACAGCGATGGCGATATTTACTGGTGCACTGCCGATATTGGCTGGGTCACCGGTCACTCGTACATTGTTTATGGCCCGCTTTTAACCGGCGCCACAAGTGTAATGTTCGAAGGTGTTCCTACCTGGCCCGATGCCGGAAGATTTTGGGAAACCGTTGACAAACACAAAGTAAACCAGTTTTACACAGCGCCAACTGCTATTCGCGCATTGATGGCGCAGGGCGATAGTTGGGTTACCAAACACGATCTCAGTTCATTGAAAGTTCTGGGCACAGTTGGCGAACCCATCAACGAGGAAGCCTGGAGATGGTACCACGATTTAGTAGGAAAAGGGAAACGCCCCATTGTTGATACCTGGTGGCAAACCGAAACCGGTGGTATTATGATTACCCCCCTTGCCGGAATTACGCCCACAAAACCTTCGCTGGCAACACTTCCTTTGCCCGGCGTTCAGCCCATATTGGTTGATCCGGAAGGAAAAGAACTAAAGGGGAACGGAGTTGAAGGAATTTTGTGTATTAAATTTCCATGGCCGGGCATGATTCGAACTACTTACGGCGATCATCCGCGCTGTTTTCAAACCTACTTTTCGGCATTCCCGGGATTGTATTTAACCGGAGATGGCGCAAAACGCGACGAGGAAGGTTACTACCGTATTATTGGCCGGATTGACGATGTAATTAACGTATCGGGGCACCGCATTGGAACTGCTGAAGTTGAAGATGCTATAAACCAGCACCCAAAAGTGATTGAGTCGGCTGTAGTTGGATTTCCACATGAAATAAAGGGTTCGGGTATTTACGCTTATGTTATTTGCGAGGACCTTTCGGATAACGAATTGAAAACCATTGAAAACGAAATCAGGGAAACCGTAAATAAATTTATCGGTGCAATTGCAAAACCCGATCAGATTCAAATTGTGAGCGGCTTGCCAAAAACAAGGTCCGGGAAAATCATGCGCCGTATCCTGCGAAAAATAGGGGAAGGCGATGCAACCAATCTGGGCGACACATCTACCCTGCTCGACCCGGGCGTTGTTGATGAAATTATCGATGGTGCAAAAGTTGAAGTAAAACGATAAAACTCAAAAAGACATCTCCTCCCGGGATGTCTTTTTTCATATAAATGATTTACTTAAAGCATTAATTTAAAGAATATTATACTTTTAAAAACCAAATGTTATGGATAATCAAAAAGTAATGAACCGTTCTCTTGTAGTTGTTGGAGCTGTTTTGATACAGCTTGCGCTGGGTAATTTGTATGCCTGGTCGGTTTTTACCACCAAGCTGGTTGAAAGCGCCTGGACAAAAACACAAACACAGGTAGTTTTTTCGGTTGGTGTGGCCGTTTTTGCCATTGTTATGGTTATTGCCGGCCGGTTAATGCCAAGGTTTGGCCCCCGAAAATTAACCATTGCCAGTGCAGTGGCGCTTGGATTGGGTTATATTATAGCAGGTCTGCTCGGCGCGGAAAACTACAGTACAACATTGATATTTGTCGGAATACTTGGCGGCGCTGGAATTGGATTTGGTTATGTTGTCCCCATTGCTGTTGGAATGCGCTGGTACCCTGATAAAAAGGGATTGATAACCGGACTGGCAGTTGCGGGGTTTGGCTTTGGCGCCACACTTTGGATGGCACTGGCTGGAAAACTGGGAGCTCTGGGTGGCGGTGAACTCATCAACAAAATCGGTCTTTCAAATACTTTTATTGTGTTGGGAATTATTTTCCTTGTCATCATTTTAATTGGCAGTATCTGGATGGTTTTCCCTGCACCCGACTGGAAACCAGCAGGATGGGAACCCGTAGTATCCAAAACGGCAACCAAACCTGCCGGTACTGTTGATTTCAGCAGCAGCGAAATGCTAAAAACCCCGCAGTTCTACCTCATCGTTGCAACTTATGCATTTGGGGCGGGCGCCGGATTAATGAGTATCGGTCTGATGAAACTCTGGCCGATGGAAGCCATGGAAGCACACGGCATTTCGAAAGAAGTGGCAGGCGCGGCAGCAACCATGGCAATGGCAATTTTCTTCGCGCTGTTTAACGGGTTGGGCCGTATTTTATGGGGAATGATCAGCGACAAAATCGGACGAAAATCATCAATTGCAATAATGATGGCCACACAGGGCGCTTTCGTTATTCTCTTTCAGTGGATGGCCGGAATGCAGGCTACGCTTTATATTTTTGCGGTACTTATCGGGTTCAACTATGGCGGATTATTTTCGCTGTTCCCAACCATTACATCCGATATTTTTGGAAACAAAAACTTCGGGCAAAACTATGGCTGGGTATTTCTGGCTTATGCAATTGGCGGAATTATTTTTCCTGTTTTAGGAGGAAAGTTAGGCGACCTGGGAAACTTTCCGCTGGCATTCACTATATGCGGAATTCTTTGTTTTGTGGCAGTTTTTACCATTTTAATGGTTAAACCTGTAAAAAGTTCAAAATAAAATATTCTGAAATTATAATCAGAAAACCCGGAAATCCCGGGTTTTCTGATTTAATACACTTAACATGTTTTTAAACAGCGGGAAAATAACTTGTTTTTAAACATGCAAAACCAATTTTTATATGAATCATTTGATGCTATGGTTTTGATTTTAAGTAATATTTATGGTTTTTTCGAATGATTTTTATGGTTAATAAAAAATTTCCAAAACTGACTTTTTTTATTGAATTTTACGCGCAAAATCGATCACCTTTACAAATGAACATTTTTAAGCAAATCTTTAAAACTAAAAATATTACCAAATGGCCATTAGGAAATTAAACAGCATTTTTAAGCCAAAGCGAATTGCTTTAATTGGCGTTTCTGATAATCCAAACAGTGTGGGTGGAATTACTTTGCGGAACCTTGTTGGGGGCGGTTTCAACGGTGTAGTATATCCGGTTAATCCAAAACGCGAAGCAGTTTTGGGAATACCTTGTTATCCTGATGTTAAAAGTCTGCCAAAGACACCCGATTTAGCCGTTATAATGATAGCGGCCAAATTTGTTCCTCAAGTCATTCGCGAATGTGGCGAAGCCGGAATACACGGAGTGATAATTATGTCGGCAGGGTTTAAAGAATCGGGAGAAGAGGGAAAAGCCCTTGAAGAACAGGCAAAGTTAGAAAAGGCCAAATTCCCCGATATGCGCATTATAGGCCCGAACTGCCTGGGTATTTTGGTCCCGGGGTTAAATATGAATGTAAGTTTTGCCGATGGGATGCCTAAAAAAGGTCATGTGGCTTTTATCTCTCAATCGGGCGCTTTGTGTACATCGGTACTCGACTGGGCCTACGAGTCAAATATTGGGTTCTCCTATTTTGTTTCCATTGGTAATTCTATGGACGTCAACTTTGGAGATTTAATCGACTATTTTGGTCAGGATCCAAATACAAAATCAATTGTTTTATATGTTGAATCACTTATCAATGCCCGCACATTTATGTCGGCAGCTCGTGCTTTCTCCCGCGAAAAACCGATTATCGTTTATAAATCAGGTCGTTTCCCCGAGTCTGCTGCAGCAGCGGCATCTCACACAGGAGCTATGGCTTCTGAAGATTCTATTTACGATGCCGTTTTTCGCAGGGCAGGTTTAGCACGTGTTTTCGATTTTGGAAACATTTTCGAATTTACAGATTTGGTTGGCCGTCGCAGGATTCCAAAGGGAAACAGGCTTGCAATTGTTACCAATGCCGGAGGGCCGGGAGTTATGGCAACCGACTCATTAATTTCCCTGGGTGGTAAATTAGTTGAACTTTCAGAGAAAACAATGCAACGACTGAATGAATATTTACCTCCTTTCTGGTCGCATGGAAACCCGATTGATGTGCTTGGAGATGCTACCCCTGAAAGATTTGCAAAAGCCACTGAAATAGTTCTGGAAGATGAAAACGTTGATGCAGTTCTGGTTCTTTTAACTCCACAGGCCATGACTGCCCCAACAGAAACTGCCGTTGCAATCTCTCAACTTGCATCGAAAACAACAAAATCGATTATGGCAGGTTGGTTGGGCGGTGCAAGTATGCGCGAAGGTATTCAGGTATTTAACCAGGCTGGAATTTCGAGTTTTACTGCCCCTGAACAAGCTATCCGTGCATTTATGACTCTTTCAAACTATTCTGAAAACCAGTCAATGTTGTATGAAACTCCCAAAGAAGTGCCTGTTTCATTTCAATACGATCGATTGGAATTGCGTAAAAAATATTTGAAAGATGTCTTCCCGAAAGCAAAAATTCTGAACGAAGACGACTCAAAAATGTTGGTGAACGATTACGGGATAAATACCACTCATCCCCAACCGGCAGCCACCGAAGACGAAGCCGTTGAAATTGCGCGAAAAAAAGGATATCCGGTGGTAATGAAAATATATTCTCCCGATATTACACATAAATCAGACGTTGGCGGAGTGGCGCTGAATATAAAAGACGATGAGATGGTAAGGGCTGCTTTCCGAAATATGGTAAAAACTGCTGCCGAAAAACGCCCTGATGCAAGAATTGATGGTGTTACTATTCAAATCATGGTAAACACCAAAGATGGTATTGAACTGATTGTTGGAACCAAAAAAGATCCGGTTTTTGGAACTGTAATGCTGGTAGGAATGGGTGGTGTAACTGCCGAATTATTTAAAGACAAACGACTTGAATTCCCACCTTTAAACGAACAACTGGCGCTGCAGATGTTAAAATCTCTCAAAATATATCCGATGTTAAAAGGATATCGGGGCGATTCTCCAAAAAACATCGACAAACTGATTGAAGCGCTGATACGCATGTCATACCTGGCAGCCGATTATCCCGAAATTGCCGAACTCGATATAAATCCGTTAGTGGTTACACCAACCGATGTAATCGCTCTCGATGCGCGTATTGTAGTGGACGAAGAAATTCTGAAAAAACCGGTAAAGGAATACTCTCACCTCATTTTGCGTCCTTATCCCGAAAGTTTAATTAAAACCACAAAACTAAAGGATGGCACCGAAATTACACTTCGCCCGATAAAACCCGAAGACGAACCACTATGGCTTGAACTGTTGGCAAGTTGTTCAAAAGAGTCGATTTATCATCGGTTCAGGTATGATTTCTATTTCGATTCGCACGATGTTGCTTCACAGTTTTGTTTTATCGATTACGACCGCGAAATTGCAATTGTAGCCGAAGTTGAAGAAGAAGGTCAGAAAAAAATTATTGGTGTGGGGAGATTGATTGCCGACCCCGATGTGGAAGTAATGGAATACGCCATCTTAATTACCGATGCCTGGCAGAAAAAGGAACTTGGATTTACGATTACTAATTACTGCATGGAAATTGCAAAAATGAGGGGTGTGAAAATTCTGGCTGCCGAAACTACAAAAGATAATAAACCGATGATTTCTGTTTTCAGAAAACTAAACTTTAAAATCAGGTTTAATGAGGACACTACTGTTTCGGTGAGCAAAGACATTTCAGTTGAAGATTAATTTAAAATTTTAATCATTTGAAAACCTATTTCCCGGCAGTTGGTTAATTCCCTGCCGGGAATTATTAGTAAAAAACGATGGATTTCGAAAAACTGAATCAAGCTGTCAAACTAATCCGAAAAGCAAAATATTCAGTTGCTTTTACAGGTGCCGGCATTTCAGTTGAAAGTGGAATCCCACCGTTCAGGGGCGAAAACGGGCTTTGGAACAAAGTGGATCCCATTTTTCTCGAAATTGAATATTTCAGAAAAAGGCCGCTGCAATCGTGGAGAAAAATAAAAGAAATTTTTTATGACACACTGATTGATATAAAACCCAACATCGCCCACGAAACGCTCGCCAACATGGAAAAACGAAGTTTTCTGGAATCTGTTATTACCCAGAATATTGATTATCTGCACCAAAAAGCCGGAAGTAAAACTGTTTACGAACTTCACGGAACTTACAAACAACTGGTTTGCACCGAATGTGGTTCTGAATTCGACATGAGTTTTGCCGACATGAGATATTTACCACCAACCTGTTACATCTGCAAAGGAATCCTAAAACCCGATATCGTTTTTTTTAACGAACCCATTCCGCCGTTTGCATTAAAACATTCGTTCGAGGAAGCCAGAAAAGCGGATGTTTTAATCATTATTGGCACAAACGCTGAAGTTTTACCGGCTGCCGAAATTCCAATAGTAGCCAAAGAACACGGGGCAAAAATCATCGAAATAAATATTGAAGAAACGCACTTTACACACGAAATTACGGATATCTTCCTGAAGGGAAAAGCTTCGGAAATGATGAAAGGAATTGGGGAATTGCTGTATTTGTGATTGTTGGTGCC
>Ga0210024_1004755_pt1 | contig 10473 bp, 12 predicted proteins | sample CryGeymeta201525_FD_183988 | JGI IMG/M metagenome (GOLD analysis project Ga0210024, IMG submission 183988) | Groundwater microbial communities from Crystal Geyser aquifers in Utah, USA - Crystal Geyser metaG 2015-25 (SPAdes) (version 2) | ecosystem: Environmental > Aquatic > Deep subsurface >... | reverse complement strand
CTTATCACCGTAAAAGGATCTTTGTACGGCAGGAGTGGCCATTCAAGAAGGACCCACGCCAAAGCAGTAAGCAAAGCCGATAATACCCAAAATACCCGTTCCCGTATAATCAGCCGACACTCGTAAAGCGCTATTCCCAGAACTTGCATACCGTCAGTCCTCACATCCCGTTAGTATAAGGTAGGCATCCTCTAACGTCGGTTCAACGGCTTCGGCATCTTGAGGAACATTAGACTTATGGGTGATGAAGCGCACTCTTATCATCGTGTCGCGATTTTGGTCGGCAACACTAGATACAATGGTGTAATCACGTTGAAACGCTTGAATTTCACGAGAAGGAACTGTAATTTGCCACACAGATTGGCTCGCTAGCGCGATCATTTGAGACGGAGCGCCATGAAAGTGAATTTTCCCGTGCTTGAGCATGGCCAAATGCGCGCAAGTATCTGTAATATCCGATACAATGTGTGTAGAGAGTAATACTTGGCTATCAAGACCCAGCTCAACCAAAAGGTTTCGGAAACGTATACGTTCGCCCGGATCGAGCCCGGCTGTTGGCTCATCTACGATCAGAACCTCCGGTTTATGCAGCAGGGCTTGAGCTATTGCTACACGCTGTTTCATTCCGCCAGAGAACCCTTTAAGTGGACGGCGAGCGTACTCGGCCAAGCCGACCTGATGAAGCACTTCATCAATCCGCCCGCGTCGAGCATGGCCCATCCCACTTAATATAGCCATGTAATCTAGAAATTCCCATGCGCTTAAATGGGGATATAACTGAAATTCCTGTGGTACATATCCCAATAATCTGCGTATCTCATGGGGATGGGTAAGCACATTGTAGCCCTTGATCGAAACATATCCTGTTGTTGGAGCGATTAACGTGGCTAGTATCCGCATCAAAGTGGTTTTTCCAGCCCCATTTGGGCCTAGCAGGCCAAAAACCCCGTTGCCAATTTTTAGAGACACATTATCGAGAGCAAGTTGATTGGATACATACTGCTTACTTATATGGTCTACAATAATCATTTGCGCTACTTTTTCCTATGAGGTGGGGGAGGCAGTGACAATAAAGCCGGTCACTGCCTCCCCATTATAGTGCAGAGGAGATTGACGAGAGTTGCATTACGCAGGTTTTAGTATTCGCATGTGCTCAGATAGTAACATCCATATCTGATCCCTGTGTGGCATTGGCCCAGGTAATTGCAAGTGGTGCATATGCGCCATCTCATATCTCGCTCCCAATGTGGCCATCCGTCACTACAACACTCCTGAGCATCATGCCAAGGGCCGCAAGACGTGCCAGCGGCTACTGGGGTTACTGTGACAGCCAGAATCACGATGGTCAAAACGAAGGTAGTTATCAGGATGATATTGAGCGCATTTGACATCCTTTTTCCAGGCAGGGGCAGACTTAAAGTTCTCATTGTTCCTCCTTTCATCTGGTGTAGTTTACCAGTTGATCGAGTTCCTCCGCACTATTTGCCATAGCTGTTGCCAGGATTTTCCCATCCAGGTCTATCAACACAAAATATGGCGTTCCAGGGATTCTATAGTCTGCGAACTGACGCCTATCAGCGCTAAGAATCTCAAAAGTAAAACCTTCTTCGAGTTTAAGCTGTTGATTCTCTTCTGGCGTTCCCGATGACAGCATGATGAAAACGACACTGTTGAGTTTCATCTCTTGGTTATATCTCTTGATCTCTGGATACAACTGAACACAGTAGGGACAAGTCGGAGACGAAAACATCAATAACACACGCGTACCCAGGTAATCAGAAAGGGAGATGTAATTCCCTTCGGTGTTTTTCAGGCTAAAGTCAGGCGCAGATGTGCCAAGTGGTAAACCTGCAGATAAATCTGTCGTCCTATTCACTTGAGTAAGAATAGTACGCAAAGATCTCACTTCGCTTAAGGTAATCAAGTTGACGACCGACTGAAACAAAACTGCCAGAACCAACAAAATTACAAAGAGGGAGTTCTGGGGATGACTTTGTTTTGGCTCATCACCAGAGAAAGGTTGTGTATTCAAGAGTGAAACCTCCTGAGTTATGAGCTTGCCAAGTTTACCAAGCGTGGACTTTCATCTAAACGCATTCTAGTGGGTCGTTTGGCACGAGAACAGCCATTTTTTACGCTTGAATTATGGCGATGAGCATGCCAAGTGACCCACTAGCACACACCTGCAGGAATGTCTATCAGGGAAATCCCTGATCTTTTATGACTTACCCCCGTCCACTTCATCAGGAAAATTTGCGGACATCCAGGCCGCGGCCTTCTGGCGGGATTTCAACTCCAACTTTTTTAATATGCTGGTGACATGACTTTCCACCGTTTTGGCTGTAATGGAGAGCTCGCTGGCAATGAACCGATTCTGCGCCCCCAGCGCCAGCAGTTTCAAAACTTCGCGCTCGCGTTCGGAAAGGCTTTCCCATTTTTTACCCACCTCTTCATTCCAGCGCGCCGCCCGGGCCGTCTGTTCTTCGTCGAAATGGATTGTCCCTTGCGCCGTGCTCCGGATGCGATCAATCAACGTGTCCTCTGTAACGTCTTTCGTGAGGTATCCTGCCACTCCCGCTTCCATCATGCGCGCCAAGTGGGTGTCCCGGTCGTGAGCAGTCAGAACGAGCGTGACCGTTTCGGGATAATTCTCTCGCATCCACTTCTCCAGTTCATGCGGACGCGGGCCTGGCATTCTTAAGTCCAATAGCAATATTCTCGGTCGTAGCTCTGCCACCATTCGCTGGACTTCAAATCCATCCTGCGCTTCTCCAATGATCTCAATGTCCCCTGCCTGTAAAAGGATGGATCGAATCCCGGCGCGTGCGACGGGTTCATCATCTGCCAATAGGAGGGTTATTTTGGTGGGGGTCGTTGCCATTTTTGAATTCTCCTGACTTTGACTTGCCGTGCATTATAGCCGGAATCTTTTTTGCGTAGATGAGTGAGTATTCAATTTGCAAACGGGAAATGCCATGCCAATTGATCAAATAACAGGATAAAATATCAGGCAAAAGCGTCACGCAACACGCAATACGCAATACGGAACACGGAACACGGAACACGCAATACGAATCCCTCCCTCGGAATTTCCCTATGACGATTGAATTGAAAGGCAAAGTTGTCCTGGTCACCGGCGCCTCCTCCGGATTTGGCATGGACGCGGCGCGGCTGTTCGCGTACGAGGGCTGTAGCGTCGTCCTGGCCGCGCGGCGCATAGATCGTTTGCAGGAACTGGCCGCCTCGATCCAGGCCCAGGGCGGGGAGGCTTTCGCTGTCCCCGTGGACGTGGCGGACCGCGAAGAGATCGAGATCATGGTGGATACCGTGCTTGACATCTACGGCCGGGTAGACATCCTGTTCAACAACGCCGGTTTCGGGCGGCTCGCCTGGCTCGAAAACATGTCCGCCGAGCGCGACATCGAAATGCAGATCGCGGTCAACTTGCTGGGCGTCATCCAGGTTTCGCACGCCGTCCTGCCCGGTATGCTCAAACGCCGAAGCGGGCACATCATCAACATGTCCTCGGTCGCGGGCTGGATCGCGCCGCCCACCTACGCCATTTACTCGGCCAGCAAATACGGCGTGCGCGGCTTTACCGACGCCCTGCGCCGCGAAGTGCAGCCGTTCGGCGTCCACGTTTCGGGCATCTACCCCGGCCCCGCCCAGACCGAATTCGGCCAGCACACGGGCCAGCATCCCATGAAAAACTCCGCCCTGCGCCGCTACTTCCATTCGATGACCTCCGAGGAGGTGGCGGAGCGCGTCATCGAACTCGCCAAACGTCCGCGCCGCGCCGTCATCCTGCCGTGGTATTACAAGATCGCCATCTGGGCTGACTGGTACATGCCCTGGCTGGTGGACTGGATCACGATGGAATTTCTGACGAAGAAAAGAAACAGTTACAAATAACCTTCTGCCTCCGTCACTGCGAGGCATCGCCCTGCCTGCACTGTGCCGCACATCGCCCCGACATCGTCCCGAATCTCTTGCGGGATGTCCTTCGGGAGGCACACGTGAGCGGAGCGTAGCGAAGTCGAGGGGCGATGCCGAAGCAGTCTCCTCGAAACAGGAGATTGCTTCTCGAAGACTCGCAATGACGGAGCAACATAAGGTGCGACGCACTCGCGACCACCAGCCCGACGCGGACCCCGGACGGAGACCGCGACCCACCCAAACCGACGCGACCCCGGACGCCAAAACCCAGGCGCTTGACTACCAGACTACCCGACTACCTGACTACCTAACTATCAAACTACCTAACTATCAAACTACCTAACTATCAAACTACTGTACATGCCCTGGCTGGTGGACTGGATCACGATGAACTTCCTGACGAAGAAAAGAAACTCATACAAATGAGGATGCGTCGCACCTCACCCGAGGACTCCTCCTCGCTTTCAGGTGCGACGCATTCGCGACTAGACTATCCGACTAGCCGACTAGGAGACTACATGACTACTTTCGACAAACTCTCCGCCTCTCTCTCGACGTTTGGGCTGGATGCCGTCATCCTGAACCCCGGTCCCACGCTGACGCATCTTACCGGCCTGCGCTTCCACCTGATGGAACGGCCGGTGGTTCTGTTTTTCACCGCCGATAAAAATCCCGCGCTCGTCCTGCCCGAACTCGAAATGCAAAAAATGAGCGGACTGGCGATCACGCCCTTCCCGTACGGCGAGAATCCCGCCGAATGGGAGGCGGCCTTTCGCGGCGCGGTCCGCTCGCTGGGGCTGACCCAAAGGGGAGGGAAGAAGATCGGCGTCGAGCCCCGTCAACTGCGCCTGCTGGAATTTCAATTCGTCCGCGACGCCGCGCCCGAGGCCGAATTCCCGGATGCCTCGTCAGCGTTGGCCGCGCTCCGGTTGCGGAAGGACCCGGCCGAGGTCCAGAAAATGCAGCGGGCGGTGCAGATCGCGCAGTCCGCGCTCGAAGCGGCGATCCCGTTGATCAAAATCGGCATGACCGAAAAAGAGTTGGCCGCGGAACTGGTCATCCAATTGCTGCGACACGGCTCCGAGCCGGAACTGCCTTTTGCGCCGATCGTCTCCGGCGGGCCGAACAGCGCCAACCCGCACGCCTCCCCGACAGAACGAAAGCTCCAGCGCGGCGACCTGCTGGTAGTAGACTGGGGCGCGGCCTTCGACGGCTACATCTCCGACCTGACGCGCACCTTCGCGGTGGGGGATGCCGAGGCCGAGTACGCGCAGATCCACCAGATCGCGCAGGAGTCCAACGCCGCGGGCCGCGCGGCCGCCAAACCCGGCGTCCCGTGCGCCGAGGTGGACCAGGCCGCGCGTGCGGTGATCGAGTCCGCGGGCTACGGAAAATTCTTCACGCATCGCGTGGGTCACGGCATCGGCATGGAAGGCCACGAGGAACCGTACATGCGCGGCGACAATATGCAATTGATGGAGCCTGGCATGGCGTTCACCGTCGAACCTGGGATTTACCTGCCGGGGCGCAACGGCGTGCGGATCGAGGACAACGTGGTCATCACCGAGTCGGGCGCGGATGTGTTGAGCGATATGCCGCGCGAGATGAGGGTGGTAGGATGACTCGTGTTGCGTGTTTCGTGCCATACACTTTTGAGTAAATCGCTTTCTTCGTTTTTGGTGGAAGAATGATCAAGAATATTGCACCTGCTTGTAATCAGCACAACACAAAAAAGGAATGGCGTACCACCACGTTTGAATATCGGGATGAAGGGATCGTTGTTTCTATTCCGAACGTGCCTGCCTGGGTATGTCCTCAGGATGGCGAAGTATCCTTCACTCCCGATACGACGGACGAATTGATTTCCACTGTCGGCGAATTGATCGCGACGGCAAAACGCGCCAAAGCCCGCCGCTCTGCATTTACCGAATACGTTGTTGCAGTCGGCAGGTGATAAAAACCTGAGGAAAGGGTGTGGATGTTTTTCTTTCTGCCCTCTCTTTGGGAGTATCCCACGTTAACTTTGGCGCGGATGTGTTGAGCGACATGCCGCGCGAGATGCGGGTGGTGAGTTACAGACCGTAGCCCGGGATAGAAGACCGATGCGGCGAAGCGCTCCCTTGTGATGGAAAAAATCAGGTAGTGGATACATGCAAGCAATGTGGTGTGAAATGGCATTCCGCATACGGGAAGGTCGCACTGATCTGCAAATGGAAGTAAAATGAATTAGGTGCTAAAGGTTTTAGAAACCTTCAGGGGCCACTTTTTTTACTTTTTGACCAACACCTCATCCGGCGGGCAGACTTCCTGTGCCGCCGTGACCATCGCTGGAACAGGTGCGGCTTGCGGATACCAGCGTTTCTGCAGGGCAAAAGCCACGTTCACCAGACCGATCATTACGGGCACTTCCACCAGCGGGCCAATCACCGCCGCGAACGCCGCGCCACTGCTGATTCCAAAGACCGCCACGGCCACCGCAATTGCCAGTTCAAAGTTGTTGCTGGCGGCAGTGAAGGAGAGCGTGGTCGTCTTCGAGTAGTCCGCGCCGAGGCGGTGTCCCATCCAGAAGGAGACCAGGAACATGACCACAAAGTAGATCAGGAGCGGGATGGCGATCCGCACCACATCCATCGGGATCTGTACGATCAAGTTGCCCTTGAGCGAGAACATCACCACAATCGTGAACAGCAGGGCGATGAGCGTCAGCGGGCTGATCTTCGGCACGAAAATCTTGTGATACCACTCCTTACCCTTCGTTCGCACCAGCGCAGTCCGGGTGAGAAAACCAGCCAGAAACGGAATACCCAGGTAGATGAATACGCTTTTGGCAATTTCGCCGATGGTGATTTCCACTACTGCGCCGCTCAAGCCAAACAGTGGCGGCAGGACGGTGATAAATACCCAGGCGTACACGCTGTAGAACAGCGCTTGGAACACACTATTGAATGCCACCAACCCTGCGGCGTATTCGGTATCGCCGTGCGCCAGTTCGTTCCACACGATCACCATTGCGATACAGCGCGCAAGTCCAATCATGATTAAGCCTGCCATGTATTCGGGATAGCCACGCAAGAACACAATGGCGAGAATGAACATCAAAACCGGACCGATCACCCAGTTCTGGATGAGCGAGAGCGTCAGCACCTTCTTATTGCGGAAGACATCCCCCAGTTCCTCATATTTGACTTTGGCAAATGGTGGGTACATCATCAGGATCAACCCGATGGCAATCGGGATGTTGGTCGTCCCCACGGAGACAGCATCATTGAACCTTTTGACTCCCTCCGGAAACAAAAATCCAATCCCCACCCCAATCGCCATCGCCAGGAAAATCCACAGGGTCAGGTAACGGTCAAGAAAAGAAAGTTGTTTGCTCAGGCTTTGCGCCGGGGCTTTCGTTACTACAACTTCAGACATGAGGAACCTCCAGATTCAAAATATTAACCAACTTGCTTGAGCAGTTGGGTGATTTCAAGTTCGATATCATCGCGCACTTTACGAAAATCATCCATATTATCGGTCAATGCCGGATCGGGAAAACTGTGATGGGTGCGTTTCCCCATTCCCAGCCAGACAGGACATTCCTCCGCCGAGTCGCAGACGGTCACCACCAAGTCAAACGGCGCATCTCGAAACTCATCCGCCATTTTCGAACGGCCCTCATGCTGAATTCCGATTTCAGCGAGCGCCGCTACTGCCTTCGGATGTACGAAGCCCGCAGGTTTTGTCCCTGCACTGACGGCTTCCCACGCATCCCCCAATCGTGCATTGACAATCGCCTCTGCCATTTGCGAACGGCAGGAATTACCCGTACATAAAAAGAGTACTTTTCGTCTCATGCGGTTTGTATCTCCAGGATGCTCTCGACTTTACGCCGAATCACAGGGATGGAAATCTTCCCGCCATTGATGGTCACTTCGCCATTTACCAACACCAGCGGCAGTTGCGCTTCATTCGGCATGGACGGGCAATCGGCGTCGAATAGATCATAGTATTTCACCTGCACCGCCTCACAAAAATGTCCTTTCAACTGACCTTCTGCCCAGCGTGCCACCTCGCGCCACGAATCCTTCACGCCTTCCTTGCAGGCAATCGGAGCGCCGACGATTTGAACGGGAATTGAATTGCTCATACAGTCACTTTTTCCATGCCATACACTTGTTCGCCCAGTTCCTTGAGCATCTTCAATCCTTTGATTTCGTTTGGCAATAGGGGGATTTGCACCAGCGGCACATTGAATCGCTTTCCGATTTCTTGCAGGTATTTTTCCTGCATGGCGCGGCGGGATTGCGCATAGGGTGTAGTGGTCTGCTCGGCGGGGATTACCATGTTGGCAACCACCAATCCAGGGTGAACCCCCACAGCGCCCAGTTCCCGGGAGGCGCGCCATGCCTCCAAAATGGGCGTCGCTTCGGGATACATTACAAAGGCAAAGGCGCTTTGTTCTGGATTGGACATCATCTTGATGACTTTTCCAAAGCGTTGTTTGGCAACATCATCGGCGGCATTGGACTCTACCGATGCAAAAATTTTCACATCAATCTGTTTGCTCCAATCCACAGGCAGTTCCAACAACCGCAAGGTATGACCAGTCGGCGCAGTGTCGAAAACCACCGCATCCCACCCGTCTTGCGAGGCATACTCGATGAATTTGTCGAACGCCGCCATCTCCTCCGTGCAGGGCGAGTCGAGTTCCTCTTCCATTATCTTTATTGCCGATTCGGGCCGTCCGCGTTGACGTGCGTCATCCAGGATACGTGTCTTATATGCTTCAGCAGCAGCCTTCGGGTCGATCTTGACCGCCCATAAATTGGGCTGCCCGCTTACTTCCGTAATCTCATCGCCAACGGGGGTATCCAGTACATCCCCTAAGTGCGCGGCGGGATCAGTGGTCAACAGCAAAGTTTTATTGCCCTGCTGTGCCAGCCACACGGCGGTGATACACGAGGCCACCGTTTTGCCCACGCCGCCTTTGCCCGCGAAGAAAACCGTCCGCCGATGACCGTTTGGTTGGACGCGCGCCCGCACCAGGTCAAGCGAGGAAGCGAATGGTTCATTCTGCAATTGGACATTAACCGCATCATCCGACCTTGAGGTTGGTTCGCGGTCGAAGAAAATTTTTCCCACCCGACGTAGTCCATGCGCGCCTTTGATCTCGTTTGCAAGCAGAATCATGCGTTGCTTGGGGAAAGTGAATTCGCGCTCGATCTGCTCCAGGTAGCGCGACTGCATTTCAGCACGCGCGGCGAAAAGCGGATTCCCCGCGCCTTCGGGCGGGATGATGCCATTGACAATCAGACGATAGTTTTCGATATCCAGTTTGATCAGTTCATCGATCGCGCGGCGGGTCTCTTTGATGGAAATCGCTTCAGGATGCAGAACGAACACAAAACTGGTTTGATCGGATTGCCGCATGGCGGACAGGGCGCGCTCGTATTTGTGCTTCGCGTCCTGAATGGCAGCGGCGGGACCGAGACAGGTCTGCCCACTTCCTGCGCTGGCTGCGTCAATGGACTCGCTCCATTCGGAAGGCAATTCCAACAGGCGGATGGTGTGACCAGTCGGGGCGGTATCGAAGATCACGATATCGAAAGCCATGCCATTATCGGCTGGGACATCCAGAAAATCAGTGAAGCGATCAAAGGCGGCGACCTCCGCCGTGCAGGGACCGCTCATCTGCTCCTCCATCACCTGTACAATTTGTGGAGGAAAAGCCGCGCGGATCGGCGACATGGCGCGGTCAATATATTCCTGCGTAGCTTTGTCAGGGTCAATTTCCATCGCGGATAAATTGGGAACATTCACGATCGGTGTCACCTGATGTCCAATTTCCTGCTCAAAAACATCCGCGAGGTTGGAGGCGGGATCGGTGGTGACGATCAGTGTGCGTTTGCCTTCATCGGCATAACGTACTGCATGAGCACAGGCCATGCTGGTCTTGCCAACACCGCCCTTGCCCGAGAAGAAAATAAATTGGGTCATTTTATTGCCCCATCAAGAGCAGCGCGAATTTCCTCAGCGCTTGGATAGGCGCCCACTTTGATCACCTTGCCGCGCACGACGATGATCGGCAGGGCGTCCATTTGCTTTTCACGCACCAGATTCATTACTTCCGCGTTACCCAAAAAGGCATTGGGATTGCTGGCCATCTGATAGCGCTCCACACGCAGATTATCATGTTGGAGAGTCATGATCATTTCATTTACATCCAGCAAAGTTTGATCAAGGGTCGGTCCACACAGACCTGTTGGACAACACATCGGCGGGTCGAAGAATTCCACGTCGGCAGGGACGATGGAAGTTGGCAGGGTGTTAAGCAGTGGGATGATGTTACTCATAATAGTTTCACTCCATTTGATGATTTACTTGCTTGCTTCATTTGTTTCAGGGATGCACAATAAACTTTGCGGACCGCAGCTGGGGCTGCGCGCCTGGATGCGATTGGGGTCGAAGAAGGCGCCAAAGGCAGAGTTCAATTCATCCAACGCGGCGCGATTGACTGAGTAATAGACCCAACGCGAATCCACCGCGTCGCGC
>Ga0210024_1004744_pt1 | contig 10494 bp, 9 predicted proteins | sample CryGeymeta201525_FD_183988 | JGI IMG/M metagenome (GOLD analysis project Ga0210024, IMG submission 183988) | Groundwater microbial communities from Crystal Geyser aquifers in Utah, USA - Crystal Geyser metaG 2015-25 (SPAdes) (version 2) | ecosystem: Environmental > Aquatic > Deep subsurface >... | reverse complement strand
GACCATCAGTGGGTAGGGGAAAACAAAACTGGTTAAAAAAGCCAATAGATAAATGCCGAGCGCCATGCAGGTTCTTAAAGTAAAAACATTGGACACTACCTTGACCACTTCATTCTGCGGCCGGCCGGTAGTCATCTCCCGCATCACCACCCAAAAAAAACCAAAATCAGCCAAAGTCGAGAAAAATGCCACAAAGGCAAATGCTATGGTGTATTGACCATAGCCGGAAATTCCTAAATAACGGGTTAAATAGCCGATAATTACCAAAGAAATCAAAGTCGTAGTGATCTTGCCGACCGCTTGAATACTGGTATTAAACGCAACTTTTCTAGTCATCGAAACAGCCATTTTTAATCCTTAAAGTTTGGCTAATATTTTATAAAAATAGTATTTTGCCGCCAGCCAAAAAGGTCTTTTTTTATCTTGCGCTCGTTTTGGATAACGGCAAAATTCTAAAAGTGGTTTGGCCACATTTGGCCAATAAAATCTTGATTTTATTTTTACAATATTTTTTTGACAGCTATTGTAAAACTTTTTATCTTGCAAAAGTTTTAAGATAGCGGTCGCCATTGCTCTGGCCTTTTCAAAATCAACGCTCAAGCCAATTTTTTCAGCTTCTACAAGGTTGGCGAAATAATCGCCTTTCGTTGTGACAATCGGTAGTTCCGCTTTTAAATAATCCAAATCTCTGGTGCGAAAAGCGTATTTTGTTTCTAAATTGTCAAAGTGGGCACAGATTCCCAAATAGGCGTTTTGGAAATAATTATCTCTTTCCTCATAAGCAATCCAGCCGGGTAAAAAATAGACAAAACGGTTGTAAAGTTGTAGCTTTTCGGCGAAAGTAATTGCTTTCTCTATCATATCCATCTTGGGTAGGGCGGGATTGGGATGTGTGCTACTTAAGAAAATCAGTTTGGCATCTTTTCTCTGTTTGATGACTTCTGCCATGGCTTTAATTGGCGTGATGGGGTCAAGCCAGTCATAAATTCCGCCGCCCCACAAAATGATTTTATCATTTTTGCCGATGCCTTTGATTTTATGGTAAATATTTTGCTTATTGTCTTTAATATTTTTTTGCAGACCGAAAGGAACGACACTGATTAAGTTTTGACCTCGCCCCATTTTGTCTAAATACATTTGCCACCAATCTCGCTGAATGTGACTGGCGCAAAGAAAGTAATCGCCGCTGGCCAACATGAGCTGCAGCTGGCTGGCAATTTGCGCAAGTTTGATTTTTCTTGTTAAAAGCGGAGTGTTTTTTAATCTTTCTTGCTGTTCAAAGATGATTGGGTCGTACAAATCAAAGATTAATATTTTGTGGTTGATTAAAGCGCTTTTGATCAATTTCAAAGATAAAATTGAAGCGACAACAATATCTGATTGCAAAATTTCTTTTTCTTGGTTGACGGCCGTCTTGCAACTAACCAGCTTGATCCCTTTGAGCTGAAAATTATCCTCCATTATAGGTGATGTTAGGGTAACTTGATAACCAGCACAAGCGGTTTCTTGCGCAAGATTTAAATAGCGAATACCTACTCCAGAAATTTTTCTGCCTAAAACATCATGACAGATAAATAAAATTTTATCGGCTTTATTTGCCATAACTGAAATCTCGTCTTCTAATCTTAGCACCAAATTGTAATTGCTTCAATAGATTATTGAGCTGGCTTGTAAATTTTAACTTTTGGGAAACCAGAGACACTTTGAAATTTATGATAATCAATCTCTGGCAGATTATCCCATGGCAAATCGGGATAAGGAATTTCAATTTCCTGGAAACTCTCTGGAATTTGTATCTCTGGCCAGTATTTTCTTTTAATAATCCAATCGGCGGTATAAGGACTGTGAGTCAGCTTAAAAACTGGGCTTTGCGGATTGGCAACTCTGTTGATAATCTTGGCGTCAGTGTAGAAAATAATTGATTCCTGCTCATAATTGGTTTCTAAAGTATCACCGGGCTGAATATTCTTCCTTAAAAATTTAACAATGCCGGATATTGGACCGATATAATTGTGGTTAATTTCATAAAGATAATCCTTTAGATATGATTGGGCGGCAATGGTTTTCTGTTTGCCGCCGGCACTTTTCAAAATCGGATTTAAAATTCCCAGCCAGCCCAAGGAAAAAATATTGGTAAAAATGAAAACTATGGCCACCAAAAAGGCGATTGCCGGGCTTTTTTGCCACAGCCATGACAAAATTAAAGCAAAAATCGTGGCAAATAAAGGCACAACATAAGTGATGTAGCGAAGCGATAAATAAGCGTCAGAACGGGCCAAAATAAAAGACATAAAAATCCAGCTGACTAAAATTGGAAAAATTAGCAGTGAAACCTTCCTTTTTAATTTGCCCTTTCGTTTTTTATCCGGCCAGATAAAAAATAACAGCGGCAGCAATATTAGCGGAAAAATATAATGAAATTGATTAAGGTACAAATAAATATTGCCTGCAACCATTTTCAAAGTCGGCTGCGCGTGCAAGCCGTTGTAGAAAAAGTAAAGCCAGGGCACGGTAAAAATTAGAAAAAATAAAGCGGCTATTATTAATTTTTTTAATCTTTCTTTGGAAAAATCATAAAGCAAAAAGAATAAGATTAAACTCAAAAACAAGGCACCGGCGGCATAAAAATTACTGTGAAAAAGTAAGATAGAAAATAAAGCCAGAGCAAAGATTCCTTTTTTTTCTTTAATAATTTTATCATAAAAATAGAGCACCAACAGGCCAAAAAGCGCGGCTAAAATGTAATATCGGCCCTGACGCGAGTAGAGCAAAAAAGGAACGGAAAGTGAAAGTAACAGCGAGGATAAAAGCGCCAAGCTTGAGTTTTGAAAAAGTCGTTTAACTAGTAGGTATAAGACAAAAATTGATAACACAGCGGCAAGAGCAAAAGGCAGACGGGCAGTGAAATTGTTGACACCAAAAATTTTAAAAGAACCGGCGGTAAGATAATCCTGCAACCAAGGGTGCCAGGCCCAAAAATAGGCATTGCCAATTTGCACGGTTTCGCTGCCGTTTTGCTGGGTGATTAAATTTTTACCATCCCAGGGCGAAGGATAGCCGTATTTTAAAATATTTCTAGCAATTACAGCCGTCTCTGCCTCATCATTCCAAAGCATTTGCTGCCCTAAATTTTTAAAGATTAAAAAACTGGCAATGGCCAAAATTACAATTAAAATTAGAATCTCAATTTTGTTTTTCTTCATGATATTCTAAATCGGCGTTGATTTGTTCAAGATCGTAAATTCTTTTACCCAAAATGATATTTTTCGCCGCCCACAGTCCTCCTAAAATTGAGTGATCCATATTATTATATTTATAGGTTCCATAGCGGCCTACAAGCTGGAGGTTTTCAAATCGCGAAAGATATTCTTGAATGATTTTCAACGGCTTTTGGTAGCCGATTTTATAAACCGGGTAGGCCTTACTTGTTCTGACGACGAAAGCATCAACTACATCTTCTATTGTAATAAAATTCATAACTTCTGTCAGGTCTTTCATCACCAATTTAATTAATTGGCTATCGTTTTTGCGCCAAACTTCATCATTTTCCTGGCACCACAATTCACAAACAAGCGAGCTTTGATTTTGATTTGCCACCATATATTTACTCCAATTTTTGGGCTCATGCAGTCGGCCCAACCCTGCGGCCGAGTCGTGGATATAGACCCAAGTATCGGATGTAATTTGCGGCCGGTCAATAATAATATGAACTGTGATTAGCGCGCGATAGGTCAATTTTTTTGAGGCATCAATTATTGCTTGCGGCGCGGCAGAAGTGAGAATTCGTATCAATTGGGTGAGAGGGATAGAGGAAATAAACTGGTCTGCGGCAATTTCGCGCGTCTTTATTGCGCCGCCTGTTTTTTCTTCAACTATTACACTTATAATCTTGCCATTTTTATGATTTACCTGTTTGACGGTCGTCATTAAAGCAATCTGGTTATTATGCTTTTTGATTTCTTCCGCTAATCTTTCGCAAATTCTACCAATCCCAAATTTTGGATATAAAAATTTATCAATTAAAGTTTTGGGCTTGCTTTTGGCTGGTATTAGCGCATTTCTGATGGCGCTGCTTAAAGATAATCCTTTGATTCTTTGGGCTGCCCACTGTGCGCCAATTTGCCGACAGGGAATGCCCCAAAGTTTTTCCGTGTAAGTTTTAAAAAAATAGCTGTATAAAACATAACCGAAATTAGCAATAGTCCAATCTTCAAAAGTTTTCAGCGGTTTAGGATTGAGGCGATATTTAATTCTGACCAAAAGATATGACAAGACTACTTTGGTGCTTTTCCAAAAACCCAAACCTTTCAGGACATTGCTAATTTTTATCGGATAGTCAAAATATCTGCCGTCAAAAAAAATTCGTGAGGTGCGATAGACCTCTATTAGCTGTCTACCCAGAAGTTTTTTAACAAGTTTGTCGAGTTCGTCAATTTTAGTAAACCAACGATGACCGCCTAAATCAAAACGAAAACCATTTTTCACAATGGTTTTAGAAATGCCGCCGACTTGATTTTGGGCTTCAAAAACTTTAACTTTGATATCATTTTTAGACAATTGATAAGCCGCCGACAAACCAGCGGGACCTGCCCCCATCACCACAACATTTTTACATGGTTTGTTTTTCATCTTCAACTTCTAAAAACGAAATAGACGCCTGCAATAATTAGAACAACGCCTGCTATCCTTACCGGTGAGATAGTTTCATGTAAAAAGGCCCAAGACAAAAATAAAATTAAAATATAGCCCAAAGAGAGCAAGGGATAAGCGATAGATAAATCAACTTTGGACAAAATCATCACCCAAAGGACAGACGACAAAACATAAAGAAACAAGCCAAGCAAAATCATTGGCGCGGTAAAGGCCTTGTATAAAAAAGTGGCAATTGGCATATTACTGTAAGAACCAATGTGGTTAATCGCTTGTTTTATCAGAAATTGACCAGCAACACCCAAGGGAATGTTGATTAAAATTAGTAAAAGACTAGACATTGTTCTCCTTCATATAATCCTTTAAAGCGCTTTGCCAAGAACGTGGTTTTATTTTAAACGTTTTTTGAAATTTATGCGTATTTAAAACAGTATAATTTGGCCGAGGCGCGCCGCCGGGCTTAATTTTAGACCATTGCTGAGTTGTTATCGGGATAATTTTGACGTTATTTTTATTTTTTAATTTTAAAATCTTTTGGGCAAACTGGAACCAAGAACAAGAACCTGAATTTGTAAAATGATAAAGTCCATATTTTTGTGTCAAAATAAGCTTGGATAGACCCCTGGCTAAATCCAAAGTGTAAGTTGGGCTACCAAACTGATCGGAAACTACATTAATCTCTTTTTTGGTTTTTGTTAAATTTAAAATGGTTTTGGGAAAATTCTTGCCTTCGCCGTAAAGCCAGGCAGTGCGGACAATGAAAAATTTTTTCAATATTTTTTGCACTTGCCTTTCGCCGGCTAATTTTGATTGGCCATAGATACCCAAAGGATTGGTTTTGCCTGCCTCAGAATAAGGCGTTTTCTTTCTGCCGTCGAAGACGTAATCAGTAGAAATATAAACCATCGCCGCGCTAATTTTTTTGGCTGCTGCCGCCACATTGGCCGCGCCGCCGCGGTTAACTTTGAAAGCCAATTTTTGATTCAACTCTGAACCATCAACATCGGTGTAGGCAGCGCAGTGAATAATAACTTGAGGGGAAATTTTTAAAATTTTTTTTAAAACCTCTTTTTTATCGGTAATATCCATCTGTTCTTTGTCAACAAAAAAAGAATCCTTTTCTGGTAAAACTTTTTTTAAAGCCCGGCCTAATTGTCCATTGCCGCCGGTAACTAATACTCGCATTTTTAAACTCCTTTTCAAACATACTCCTTATAAATCTGGCTGGCAAGACTGCGACTCAGTTTGTAGCTATTGCAATGTTGCAATAGTCCTAAGTAAGAGGACAGATTTTTTCGGTTGGCTCTTTTGAACATTCTTCTTTTAGTTTTGGTTCTCAAGAGCCGATAGTGGGGCAAAACTACATAACCCAAGAAATCAATTCCTTGTTTTAATTTTCGAATAATAATTTTATTAGGATGTACTTTAAGTTTTAACTTGTTGTTCAAAAAATGCTCTATAACCTCGATTAAAGATTTTAATTTCTCCAAATCACTGCCTAAAACCACAAAATCATCGCAATAGCACAGGTAATATTTTGCGCCAGAGGCGCATCCGCCTTTGGCGGAAATTTTCAGGTTGTGCTTAATAAATTTATCAAGTACATCAAGATAAATGTTGGCAAAAAGCTGGGAAGTTAAATTGCCGATTGGGATACCCCTATTAACTCTCTCTCTCTCTCTCTGGATTTCCAAAGCTCAAAATAATATTCCAAAGCAAATCCAGAGTATCTTTTTCGAAAACTTTTTTCTTAATCAGCTCAAACAAAATATGATGATCAACTGAATTAAAAAACTTCTTGATATCGCACTTTAACGCCCAACATTCGCCAATATAATTTTTCGATACCTTTCGAGTAAAACTTTCCAACCTATCAACCGCCTTATGTGTTCCCTTTTTATTCCAACAAGAATAAGAATCATAAATAAACCCTTTATCAAATATCGGATACAAAACTCTGTAAATTGCGTGGTGAACAATTCTATCCTTGACACAGGCCTTGTGAATATTTCTTACTTTTGGGTCAGTAATAAAAAATGAGGTATAATTTGAATGTCGGTAAGTTCTGTTTTTTAGTTCAAAATGCAAACTAAACAGATTATCTTCTAAATTCCGCTCAAAAATTTGGACATCTGATTTTTTACATTTACCCTTGCGAAATTCCTGCCAACTGGCAAATAAATTTTCTAAACTAATAATTTTACAAAAAAGATTATTATGCAAAATGAAATTCCTTTATTTCAAAAAATATATGACTTTTATAAACTATTTTGTGCTTGCATTAATAATTTCTCCAAAAAATCTCGCGAAACTTTAGCGTCAAAAATAGAAAATACTATTATTGGGCTCTTAGAATCAGTCGCATCGGCTGCATATACCAACCAAAATGAAAAGTATAGTTCCATCCTGAATGCTTCTGCCAAAGTGGATTTTCTTAAAATTCTTTTCAGACTTTGTTACGAATTAAAAATTATTAACCAAAAGAAATACCTTCTGATGGAAGAAAAATCACAGGAAATCGGTCGTATGCTTGGCGGTTGGATTAAATCATTAAAAACATCAGACCGCTCATAAAACGGTCTGATGAGAAATTCCCACGGGACGCACAGCCCTGTTGTTCCAGTGATTATCGACATTGTTGTAGTTCACATCCGCAAGTCCACCGTTGTCAGAGTTACCACCATTGAGACGGTTTGAAGCGTCCTTGAAAATTTATTTGTTCTCGTCAATCAGCCACTGTCCCTTGATCACTCTTGGGGCTGTATTTTATTTGAAAGTACCCCGATAATTCGGAGATCTTTTCTAAAAACAGATAAGGAGTTTCTTTTCTTTAATGGCAATTCTTTGAAGCCTTGGCCGCAAAGTTTATAACCATTAAAAGGAATCAAGTATTATTCTTAAGCCATAGCCGAAGAAGCAAACTTGTTCCAAAAACATTTTATCAAAAAATGAGAAAATTACAAAAATGGCGGGGAACCTAATGCAGGTTCCCCGCCGAAAGATAGGGGTCCAAGAGACCAAAAGAACCAAAGGATCAAAAAGCCTAAGCGTCCAAAACTCCCACGGGACGCACAGCCCTGTAGCCCCAGTGATTATCGACATTGAAGTAGAACGCATCCGCAAGAAAACCGCCGCCAGAGCTACCACCAAAGAGACGGCTCGAAGCGCCCCTGAAAAACTCCTCGAACCAGACCCAAGTATTGGTCCGGCCGTCTTTTTTGCGGGGTATCCACATGTAAAGCTGTGGGATGACGTTGGCCTCGATGGTCTGCTCTAGGCGGAAGGTTACCCCTTCGAACTCCGGACGGGCCTCGAGCGCTGGTCTGATGTGTTCATCCCATTCTGAGGATGAGATGTTAAACCGACTGCTTGGCGGACCGGCGTCGGTGTGGGCAATTTTGCCTTCGGTACGAAGAGCTTCAATCACTCCACCAAGGAAGCCTTCGTCGTTGGCAAACATCTGTCGACCGCCATCGTAAGCCGGCTTGCAGCGGGTGTCGATGAGGACGGTGGTGCCTTCGAAGCGAACTTCTTTGACTATTTCCAACTCGCCAGCGACGTTACGGCGCTTGATGGAGCCGTCCGCCACCTTCTGCCAGAACCATGACTCGGGTTTGATCTTCCAGCCGGGAAATTTTGATCCATGCGTGAAGACAATCCTGGGTAAAAAGTGGGGCTTCAATCCCAGCTTGGCCCATTGCATGACGCGCTTTTCGCCAAACTGTTTCAGTGTTGCCGCAAACTGTGACAAGTCGAATGTCTCGTTGAAGAAAGCGCCGAGAGCATTATTCTCGGCTTGGACCAACTGATCAAGCCAGTTGATTTTCGAACGAATCAGCACATTCCGCAAACCTTCTGATAGTTGTGCTGAATGTCCAATCCAGAACAATGCATCTTCCTCAGAGAGATCATCGGGTAAAATTTCCGTAATCCTACCGATAATCCTTCTTTGGGTTTTTAAGGTGAGGGTGGTCCGAGACATTTCGGGTGTTCCTCCTTTGCGCCACCTGCCTGCCGATGAGGCGAGGTTCAGGAATTTACGCGCTTCTTGCTCTCCTTAGAGCTTATTTAATCAGGATAAAATAGCCGTTTCCCTGGCCAAATAAGCTCCAAGGAGTATTTTCAAGGTTCAATTCTAACACTAAAGTATAGCATAAATATGAGAAAAAGTCAAGAGAAAAAGATCTGTGATAGAGATTTGAGATAGAGACGAAAACGAGCGAGCCTGTAGCCGAAGCAAACCATGTTCCGCCAAAAGGCGGATAAACTCCGACAAGTCGACTGGTCCGCCGAAACTTTAGTGAAGGCAGAGACACGAGCAACGCCCGGGGAAAAACATTAATTTAGAACATTACGGCGATTGCGTGTTTGCGCGGCGCAGGCGAGCGATGGCTATTTGTTATAAATCTTTTCCGCTTCGGCTTTTAGTTTTTTCCACCAGGCCGGGTTTTGGCGATACCAAGCCACGGTTTGGGCAAAAAGTTTTTTAATATCTTTTGAGGGCCGCCAGCCCAACCGTTTTATTTTTTGTGCTGAAAGCCCGTAACGAAAGTCGTGTTGTGGCCGCGGGTCAGGTACAAACTCAATCCAATCCTTGGGGTCAATTTTCATCGCCTGGCACAAAATTTCGGCGACATCGCGGTTTCTGATTTCGGGCTTGTTGTTGGCCGCGATGTTATAAGCTTGCCCAATTTTGCCTTTTTTAATCAAAAGTTCTATCGCTCGGCAACAATCCTCTACATAAAGCCAGTCGCGCACCTGCAAACCCCTACCCCAAACCGGCATTTTTTTACCCAAAAATACATTAGTGATGTAGCGAGGCAGGGCTTTTTCTGGATGTTGGCGAGGACCAAAATTGTTGGTCGGCCGGACAACGATTACCGGTACTCCTTTTTTGGCATACTCACGAGCCAGTTTGTCGGCTTGGGCTTTAGATTTGGGATAATCGGATTTTAAATAGCGAAAGCGCCGGTCGGCATCATTTTCTTTAAAAAAGCCATTTTTGATAGAGCCGTAAATTTCATCGGAAGAGATATGAATGAATTTTGATAATTTCGTTTTGGTCGCTGCCTCCAAAAGCGTCCTTGTCCCCTTAACGTTGGTTTTGTAAAAAATTTCTGGGTGTTTTTCAGCCCGTGTGTTGTGGCTTTCAGCGGCAAAATGAACAACGATGTCAATATTCTTCAACAAATCATTCACAAGTTTTCTATTGCAAATATCGCCCTTGACAAATTCAATTTTTTTTAGCACTCCCTTTATATTGTCAGTGTCCCCGGCATAAGTCAAAGCATCGAGCACTACAATTTTGTCTTGGGGGTGCTTTTTGACCCAAAAGTGGACGAAGTTGCTCCCAATGAACCCCGCTCCGCCAGTAATTAGAATCTTTTGCATAGTGATTTTTTTAATTTTTTCAATTTTGCATTTTACATTATCATTTTGAGATTTGCATTTTGCACTTTGAATTATCGCCATTTATATCCAATCTCCGGGCTATTATAAGGCAAGCGTTCTTCGTCTGGGCTTTCGGCATTATACGGCTCTGTCGTATGATAAAAAAGCAAAACCGGCTCTTTTGACAAAACTTGATAGCCGTGGGCGATGCCTTTAGGAATCAGGACTAATTTATAATTATTTTCGCCGGCTAAAATAACTTGAGTTTTTTTAAAAGTCAGTGAATTTTTTCTTAAGTCATATAGGACTATTTTTGCTTTACCGGTAGCAACAAACCAGAGGTCATCTTGTTTGTGATGAAAATGAAAACCTTTGATTGTTCCTTGATAAGCGACCGTAAAAGTAGTTTGACCAAATTTTTGAAGTAGTTTATCGTCTTGACGTAAAACTTCA
>Ga0210024_1004743_pt1 | contig 10495 bp, 10 predicted proteins | sample CryGeymeta201525_FD_183988 | JGI IMG/M metagenome (GOLD analysis project Ga0210024, IMG submission 183988) | Groundwater microbial communities from Crystal Geyser aquifers in Utah, USA - Crystal Geyser metaG 2015-25 (SPAdes) (version 2) | ecosystem: Environmental > Aquatic > Deep subsurface >... | reverse complement strand
GCTTTGTCTTTGTCGGAGAGCCTGGCTATCTGCTTTCGCAAGTGACCCGCCATTTGGAATAATCCCGCCCACTCCACGTAATCCATACGGTCGTCTGTTTGGCCTGACTCGTATTTCGCGAAGAACGCAGCGGATGTCATGTCGTATTGTCGTTCGTAGTCTGCCATTACTCTTTGGATTTCATCCAACTGCATCTGGAGTCGGCTGACTTCGAAGTCAAGCGCCTTGTCGAGCGTTATCGCGGTCACATCGCTTACGTAGCCTTTTCCATAAAGGGACGCCAGTTCTTTGACTTGCCGCGCGTTTTTCGAGTGTGATGTGGAATAAACGGTCATAGGGCACCTCTCCCCAATTATACAACCTTCCGTTACGTGAGCATATCATCTCTCGCCACAGAATCCGCGATACAATCACGCCCATGCCTGGAATTCCCGCCTTCATCCGCCGCTGGCTGCCCGCCATCTCGATCATGGTGACGATCTTCGCTTTCTCGTCCATCCCCTCGTATGAGATGCCGAACTTTGCCTGGGCGGATACGCTCATCAAAAAGGGCGGACACATGCTCGGCTACGGCCTGCTGGCGTTGACTTATTTGTGGAGTCTGCGCGCTGAGCGGAGCGAACCGAAGGGGAGCGTAGTCGAAGCGCGTTATGCCTGGTTATTGACCGTCCTGTATGCCTGCACTGACGAATTTCACCAATTGTTCGTCGCCGGACGTCATGCCTCGCTCGTGGACATTGGCATTGACGCCCTCGGCGCGGTGATTGCATTGTCAGTTTGGGGCTGGTTTTCCCGGCGGCGATAGCAGAAAAAAATTCGCCCAATTCGTGCAATTCGATGCAGAGGTTACTCGTAGAATTCGTCCAATTCGGGCAATTCGATGCAGGTGTTACTCGAACTCCAGCTCGAACTCCTCGTCCTCGCGCCAATCTTCCAACTGCTCGATCTCGATTTCGGTGAAAAGCCCCTCCTGGCGCGCCGCGACGGCATAGCGCTTGACCAGTTCGAGCAGCGCCAGGAAAGTCACCACCACTTCCAGGCGCGTCGGATTCTGGCCGATCAGATCGTCGAATCTGGCTGTTTTTCCCTTCTGGATAGCTTTTGCGATCAGGGCGATCTTCTCGCGGATGGTGATCCTGGGGGCGGTGATGACCGTCTCCAGCGCCTGCTTGTCCTGCTCCTCGGCGAAGATGGCCTCGGCCGCCTCCAGCAGGTCGGCCAGCGTGATGTCGCTCATGTCCAGCCGGGCATCCACCTTCGGGGGCGGGGCGACGCGCAGGTAAGTCCGCAGTCCTTTTTCCTGGCGATCCAGCAACAGGTTGGCGATTTCCTTGAAGCGCTTGTAGATGATTAACTGGCGCGCCAGCGCCTCGCCCAAGTCTTCCTCGCCCGGTTCGCGTACGGGCGGTCGCGGCAGCAGCGCCTCGGATTTGATCTGCAGCAGCCTGGCTGCCACCACCAGGAAGGCCGAGATTTCGTCGGCTGGCACCTGCATGGCGTGGATGTAGGCCAGGTACTGGTCAGTGACCTGGGCCAGCGCCACGGCGGTGATGTCCAGTTCGGCGTGCTCGATGAGTTGCAGCAGCAGGTCGAGCGGCCCTTCGTACACGGGTACCCGCACAGTGTACCCGCTGGTCTGGCTGCTGACTTGAGCTTGCCTGTCCCCGTAGTTTGGGGGCTGCCCCCCGTCAGGGGGGCGAAGGGTCGCTTCCATAGCAGGCGGATTATAACATCTGAGCATACGGAGTGCGCAGTCTCCCGACTGCGCAGCAGCATTGGAGATGTTGCACTCCGCTTTCAGCGGGTATAATTCGGCTATGACTGCTCCAAAATTGACCCATCTCGACGCTGCCGGCCGCGCCCGTATGGTGGACGTGGGCGCCAAGCCGGATAGCGAACGCCTGGCCGTGGCAAAGGGCGAAGTCCACATGAAGAAAGAGACATTGGATTTGATCCGCGCCGGGACGTTGAAAAAGGGCGACGTGCTGACCGTAGCCCAGATCGCCGGCATCGCTGCGGCGAAACGGACCTCGGACCTGATCCCGTTATGTCATCCCCTGCCGCTCACCCACGTGGAAGTAACTCTCTCCCTGGACGAGTCCCTGCCCGGCGTGGTCATCACCGCGTCTGTCCGGACGGTCGGCAAGACGGGCGTCGAGATGGAAGCGCTGACCGCCGTCTCGGTCGCCGCGCTGACAGTCTACGATATGGCCAAGGCCGCCGAGAAGACCATGCGCATCCAGAACATCCGCCTGGTCGAGAAGCACGGCGGTCGGTCGGGAGATGTGGTTTTGGAAGGATGAAAGCAGAAAGATGAAAGATGAAAGATGAAAGATGAATAAAGTTAAAGTGCTTTTTTTTGCCACCCTGCGTGACCCGGCAGGGAGCAAATCCATCGAAGTAGATGTGCCGGTTGACATGACCGTTCAAGGCTTGAAAGATAAGCTCGCTCGTTGACATGACCGTTCAAGGCTTGAAAGATAAGCTCGCTCGTGATTATCCAAAACTCAGGCAAGCCATGGAAACCGTGCTGGTGGCGATCAATCGCGAGTATGCCTTCGACGAAGCCATCCTCCCTGAGGCTGCTGAGGTCGCCATGTTCCCGCCTGTCAGCGGCGGCTAACCACTGAATTACGAAACTAATGAATTCCCCAACTATCATTGTTATCACAGAGGATGAACTCGACCTGGACGCCCTGCTCGAGAAAATCACACTTCCAACGACGGGCGCCGCGGCCATCTTTACCGGCATGGTACGCGGCGTGACGTCTCGGCATAGCTCGACGCAGGCCTCACGCGGCGATTCCCACGATACCCTCTACCTGGAATACGAGGCCTATCAGCCAATGGCCGAGGCGAAGATGCGCCAGATCGCCGAAGAGATCCGCCAGAAATGGCCGAGCGTGGAAGGGATCGCAATTGTTCAGCGCGTTGGCCGTCTCTATCCGCGTACGCCGACGGTCTTGATCGCCTGCACGGCTGCCCATCGCGACACTGGCGTTTTCGAGGCGGCTCGCTATGGGATAGATCGCTTGAAGGAAATCGTCCCGATCTGGAAGAAGGAGTTCGGCCCAAACGGTGAATTTTGGGTCGAAGGAGATCACTTCCCAACGCCAGGTGAATAGCCAATTCCGCGCCGAGCGGAGGGCGTTTTTTCCCGTAGTCGAGGCGCACTTATCCTTCGACTATGCAATATTGGGATCTTTATGCCACTTGTAACTGTTTCTTGCACCAACTGTGGCCAGGCTTATCCCCCGGAGGGGTTTCCCTATCGTTGTCCAAGCTGCGGCGGATTGTACGACTCGCCTTCGCCACTGAAATTCGACCCTGCCCAGGTAGATTGCTCTCAGCCGGGCATCTGGCGCTACCGGCATACCTTCGGCCTGCCGGATGATGTTGAAGCTGTCTCGCTGGGTGAAGGGAACACGCCTTTGGTCTGGGCGGAAGCCTTCGGCCGCCGGGTGGCCTTCAAGTGCGAATTCTTGAACCCGACCGGTTCTTTCAAGGATCGTGGCTCAGCGGTCATCGCCGCGTGGTTGCGCTCGCGCGGCATCCGCGAAGTAGTGGAAGACTCGTCCGGCAATGCCGGGGCTTCACTGGCGGCCTATGCCTCCCGTGCTGGGATCAAAGCGCAGATTTTTGTGCCCGAATCGGCCTCCGGCCCGAAGCGGACGCAGATCGAAGCTTACGGCGCGGAACTGACGCTGGTCCCTGGCACGCGCACGGACGTGGCGGAAGCCGTGAAAAAAGCGGCTGATACAGGTGCAAGCTATGCCAGCCACGCTTATCTGCCTTTCAACATCCCTGGTTATGCTACCGCCGCCTATGAGATCTTCGAGAAGTTGGACAACCAGATGGCCGGCGCGGTGATCGTTCCTGCGGGGCAGGGAGGTTTGCTGCTCGGTCTGGCGCGCGGTTTTGATGCACTGCGCATAGCCAGTAATATAAGATCATCCCCCAAGCTGATTGGCGTTCAGGCGCGGGCGTGCGCGCCGCTGTGGGTTATGTTCACGGCGGGAGTCGAGAGATCTGGGTACGTGCCAGAAAACAGCACACAGGCCGAGGGGGTGCGGGTGAGTTTCCCGCTGCGCGGCGGGGCGGTGGTTGCAGCCGTGAAAGAGTCGGGCGGGATGATCGTCGCTGCAGATGAAGAAGATATCCTGCCTGGGCGTGACGCGCTCGCCCGGCTTGGGTTCTACGTCGAGCCAACTTCGGCCATCGTCTGGTCTGCCCTGGCGCAGACCATTCGAGATTTGGCCGATCCGGTCGTTGTGGTTTTGACCGGTTCCGGCCTGAAGTACGGGTAAAATTATGTCCGACATCCAATCCTTCAGCAAACGTTTGATCGAGAACCTGGAACGCGTCATCGTCGGCAAACGGCAGACGGTCGAGCTGACCGTCATAGGCTTGCTGTGCCAGGGCCACGTGTTGATCGAAGATGTGCCCGGCGTGGGCAAGACGGTGCTGGCGCGCAGCCTGGCGAAATCGCTGGGCTGTACCTTCAACCGTTTGCAATTCACGCCGGATATGCTCCCCAGCGATGTGACCGGCGTCTCGATCTACAACCAGTCCAACGCGCAGCCTGGCGAAATCGCTGGGCTGTACCTTCAACCGTTTGCAATTCACGCCGGATATGCTCCCCAGCGATGTGACCGGCGTCTCGATCTACAACCAGTCCAACCGCAAGTTCGAGTTCCGCAACGGCCCGATCTTTGCCCAGATCGTGCTGGTGGACGAGATCAACCGCGCCACGCCGAAGACGCAGGCTGCCCTGTTGGAGGCGATGGAAGAGCGCCAGGTCACGGTGGATGGGATAACGCACGGTCTGCCCAGCCCGTTCATGGTCCTGGCGACCCAGAACCCGATCGAGTACGAGGGCACCTTCCCGCTGCCCGAAGCGCAATTGGACCGTTTCCTGCTGCGCGTCCGGTTAGGCTACCCCAACCCCCTGGACGAGATCGAGGTGCTCGAACGCCAGCAACTGAGACACCCGATCGAGAGCCTCGCGCCGGTCATCAAAGTGGCTGAATTGCTGGCGGCGATGGAAGCGATCAAGGAAATTTACGTCTCCTCGCCGGTCAAGCGCTACATTGTGGATTTGATGAATCGCACGCGCCAGAATAACGACGTTTACTTGGGCGCCAGCCCGCGCGGCAGCCTGGGCCTTTTCCGCACTGGACAGGCGCGCGCTGCGCTGGATGGCCGCGATTACGTCTTGCCGGATGACATAAAAGCGCTGGCGGTGTCCGTCCTGGCGCACCGCATCATCGTCAGCCCGGCGGCGCGGCTGCGCGAACTCAGCTCGGAGCGCATCGTGACCGAGATCCTGGATAACCTGCCCGTGCCGGGCGGGGATTACGAGTCAGCTCGGAGCGCATCGTGACCGAGATCCTGGATAACCTGCCCGTGCCGGGCGGGGATTACGAGGAACCGATCAAGTGACACCTGTCCGGGGTACACGCTGGTTCCTGTTGGCATTGATCCTGGTTGGCCTGCTGGGTTGGATCGTGGGCGGCTCGGTGCTATTTGCGCGCCTGGCTTACTTTGGCATCCTGTTCATGGCAGGCGCCTATCTTTGGTCGTCGCTATCCATGCGCGGGATACGTTTCAATCGTCAAGCCCGCCTGCTGCGCGCCAGTGTAGGTGACTTGTTCGAGGAGCGTTTTGAAATCGTCAATTTAGTGCGGCAATCCTGCGCCTGGCTGGAAATTGACGATCAATCCGCTTTGCCGCTGGCGGAGGGTTCCCGTTTGTTGACCCGCATCGCCGGGAGGCAGAAGCGTTCGTATACCGCTCGCACCTGGTTGACGCGGCGCGGCGCCTTTCCGCTCGGGCCAACCGTGCTGACTTCAGGCGATCCGTTTGGGTTGTTCACTTTGCAGACGCGCTCACCCGCGCGGGATGTGCTGGTGGTCTTGCCGATGATGGTCTCCATTTCGGCGTTTCCGGTCCCGCCCGGCTTGCTGCCGGGTGGAAAGGCGATCCGCCAAAAAACGATGGATGTGACCCCGCACGCGGCCGGCGTGCGCGAGTACGTGCCAGGCGATCCGATGAAGCGCATCCATTGGCCGAGCACCGCGCACCGTCAACGGTTGATGGTCAAGGAATTCGAGCAGGACCCGCAGGCTGAGATCTGGCTTTTCCTGGATGCCCAGCGCGCCGTCCATGCGGCCTTGCCTCAAAGCAAGATGCAGCCCTTGGGGGAATTATGGTGGATGCACCAGCGTGTGCGCATCAAGTTGCCAGAGGATAGCTTCGAGTACGCCGTCAGCGCGGCCGCCTCGCTGGCGCGGTACTTTCTGGCCGACCGGCGCGTGGTAGGATTGGCCTGCGCGGGCGGAAAGTTTACCGTCGTTCCGGCTGAACGCGGCGAGCGCCAGGTCGGCAAGATCATGGAGACCCTGGCCTTTCTCCAGGCCGAAGGCGATTTGCCCCTGCTGGGACTGGTCACCATGCAAGCCAAATTGTTACCTATGGGTAGTGGCGTGATTTTGATCACGCCTTCGGTCAAATCCGATTTTCTCCTGGCGATTGAAAATCTACAACGCTGGAATCTACGTCCGGTAGTGGTCTTATTGAAATCAGAAACCTTCGGAGGCGCAGAGGGGGATGCGACCATCCTCGAAGCCTTGTTCAAGCGTAATATCCCTATTTGCCAGATCGGCTGCGGCGACGATCTTGCTTCTGCTCTGACGCAGCCGGCCGCCTATTTCCGGCGGCCGCCTATCCCCAACCCCGCTGCCTATATCGTGTAGAGTGTGCCTGAATCCTGCTTCCGAGCGCCGTCTATACGAGTACTCTTGAAAAACTATCACAATCGCGAAGATTTTGTGCGCAGCACCTACTCGGTAGCGCGATATTCATATCGCCCTTTGGTTGCGGAATGAATTCCGCGTTACGATTGGAGTGACTAAATGACATCAAATCTGGACAAACTTCACAGGCTACGCCAGGGCAATGCCGCCTGGCAATGCGCCGCGCGTCGCGCCCCTTTCTGGATCATGCCCAAAGACCGGCCTCCCTACCGCCCCTTTATCATCCTGGTTGTAGATCAGGATACGGAATTGATCTACAAGACCGACATCCAGGAAGAACGCCCCACGCCTGAGGCCATCCTTGAGATCCTGTTCAAAGCGATGCAAGGCACCCTGTTGAACCTGTGGCATCGCGGCCGGCCAGCGCGCATCCTGGTGGACGACGCCAAACTGGCGCAGGTCTTGGCGCCGCGTTTAGCCGAACTGGAGATTCGCTGTGACTATCGCGCAACATTGCCGCAAGCCAACAGCGCCTTGCTGGAGATGGAAGAGCACGCAACGAAGCGGAAACCGATTCCAGGATTGTTGAGCATCCCCGGCGTCACTGTACCGCTGGCGGCAGAATTTTTTGCTGCCGCCGCCGACTATTACCGCCAGAAACCCTGGCGCTGGATGGAAAATTGGCTGCCGATCGCGGTACGCTACCCACCCGACGGACGGGCGCGCTACGCCCTTGTGCTGGGGAGAGGCGGCGAGACTTACGGGCTGTCAGTGTACGAATCGCTTGAAGATGTGGATATTGTGCTTTCGGACACTTCGCCAGAAAAGCACGCCCCACTGGTCCCCTGGTTTAGCCTGGTTTTGGACGAAGCGACAGGGATGTCGTTCGCCGACTTGGATGCGATCGAGCAGTACGGCTGGCCGGTGGCTGGGGAGAAAGCCTACCCCATGGCGATCAAAGCGACCCCGAAGAGCGATTGGGGCGAGCTTCCATCCGCTTCGGAACTGGCCTGGCTGGCAGCCGCCTTACGCGTCCTCCCCGATTTCGTGACCCGACACCTTCACGCCGAGCGCGGAATGCCGCGGCCAGCCCACGCGACTTACTCACTGTCAGGCGTCCACGGCGGCCAAAAAATCGCCCTGCGCTTCCCGGCAGAAGCACAATCGACGCCGCCGGATGCCGATACGGCCGGTTCATCTAATGCAGATCAAGATGCCGACATGGAAGAATTGGAAAAATTCATCCAGGATTGGCACTGGGACGAAGCCTCTCACGAAATCGCCCGGCAGATGGGCGCATTCCTGTTTCAGTTCCTCGACCACCTGGAAGCCAGCGGACTTTCCCGACAGACGATGCGCAAGCATGAAAGTAACTGCTGGTGTATCGGCTGGCTCGAGTGCGGTTACGGCTACCACGACTCTTTCACCCCCGCCATTTTTCTGGGCGGACCATCGTATGAGATCGTATGAGAACGAATTCCGACGCAAGGTCAGCGATTCTAAATACGCGCTGAACTCGTACCGGGCCACATGGCGCAAGCTCGAGCGGTACGTCCTTTCCTTGGGATATGAAGAATCTTGGTAACTACTCAGCCGGGGTGTCATTCTGAGCCGCTGACGTTTTTCCAGCGGCGAAGAATCTCCCACAAGCGGCTCGGAGACCCTTCGGTCGCAAAGAACGCTCTCTCAGGGTGACATGCCTGAGTAGTCACGAATCTTGAGCCAAATATGACACAAACTCCTATTCATCCATTGGATTTGAACTTCCTCAATCGCAAAGAGGCGATCGCGGCCTATCTGATCCGGCATTCAGGCGGGGCGGTAATGGTCGAATCAGGCCCCGGGTCCACGATAGAAGCGCTGAAAGCCGACCTCGCGGCGCTCGGCCTGATCCCGCGCGATGTCACCCACGTGCTGTTGACACACATTCATCTGGATCATGCCGGGGCTGCGGGCTGGCTGGCTCAACAGGGGGCGCAGGTTTGCGTTCATCCGGTTGGCGCGCCGCACATGCTCGATCCGCAGAAACTGCTCACCAGCGCCCTGCGCCTCTACGGTGATAAAATGGATTCCCTGTGGGGCCAATTCCTGCCCGTGCCGCCGGATAAATTGACCGAGGTGCAGGACGGCCAGGAGATCGCCATTGGAGGCCTGCGCTTTACCGGCATCCACACGCCCGGCCACGCCAGGCACCACGTCGCCTACCTGTTCGAGGATGTGTGCTTCACGGGCGACATCGGCGGTGTTCGCATCCCTGGGTCGCCGTACCTGCGCCTGCCCCTGGTGCCGCCGGAGACTCATATCGAGGACTGGCGCGCCAGCCTGCTGAGACTGCGCCAGATCGGTTTCCGACGTGTGGCCCCCACCCATTTCGGCATCTATGACGACGCCGCAACCCACCTGACCCTGGGCCTGCGTACCCTCGACGAGACCGAGCGCTGGCTGGAACGGGAAATGCCCGCCGATCCTCCCATCGAAACCCTGCGTGAGCATTTCGTGCTGTGGCTTCAGGAACAGGGCCTTGCCGCGGGAATCACCGGGAAAAACCTGAAGCTGTACGAAATTGCCAACCCCACCTGGATGGGTGCGGATGGGTTGCTGCGCTATTGGCGCAAATTCCGGGTGGCATCATAGTGTGATATATTTCACATAATGTCTGGCTGGTTTACACTTGACGATAAAGCTTCCGGGCCTGATACTTGGTAGGTTTACAGGCAATCCTGTTTAGTCAAGAGGGTCGGGCTCACACGCCCGACGGCATGCCCGCAGGGTGCTTCGCGAGGAGCCGTCTCTACGGGCTTATCCAAACGGTTTTACAGAGAGGAGAATGTTTGCATGCAGCACTTTCTAGCCGTATCCGATCATTCTTCGCAAGAACTCCAGGATCTGCTCAACCTGGCGATCCGCTTGAAAAAAGAATACTTTGCAGGAGGCAATCAACCCCTGCTGAAAGGCAAGGTGCTCGGTATGATCTTCCAGAAGCCGAGCCTGCGCACGCGCGTTTCGTTCGACATGGCCATGCGCCACCTGGGAGGGGATGCCCTGTACCTCTCGCCGAACGAGATCGGCCTCGGCAAGCGCGAGTCCATTGCCGATGTCGCCCGTGTCCTCTCCGGCTACGTTCACGCCATGATGGCGCGCGTCTTTGACCATGCCCACATCCTTGAGCTGGCGCAGTGGTCATCTGTGCCAGTCATCAATGGCTTGAGCGACTACAACCATCCCTGCCAAGCGATGGCCGACGCGCTCACCATCCAGGAGAAGTTCGGCAAGGGCAAAAAGTTGAACGTCACCTTCGTCGGCGATGGCAACAACGTGGCTGTCTCGCTGATGCACATCAGCGCTAAACTGGGTTGGAACTTTACCATTGCGAATCCAGAAGATTACGACATACGCGCGGACGCCGTCGCGCTGGCGAAAGAAATCGCGTCTGAAACGGGCAGCAAGCTGACGTTCCTGCGCGACCCGCATGCCGCCGTGCGCGGCGCTCACGTCATCTATACGGATACCTGGACCAGCATGGGCCAGGAGGAGGAAACCGCCAAACGCGAGAAAGTCTTCCCGCCCTATCAGGTCAATGCCGGGTTGGTCAGCGAGGCCGACAAGGATGTGATCGTCATGCACTGCCTGCCGGTGCACCGCAGCCACGAGTTGACCGACGAGGTCGCGGATGGCCCACATTCGGTCATCTTTCCCCAGGCGCACAACCGGCTCCATGCGCAAAAGGCGATCCTGGCGCG
>Ga0210024_1004738_pt1 | contig 10505 bp, 10 predicted proteins | sample CryGeymeta201525_FD_183988 | JGI IMG/M metagenome (GOLD analysis project Ga0210024, IMG submission 183988) | Groundwater microbial communities from Crystal Geyser aquifers in Utah, USA - Crystal Geyser metaG 2015-25 (SPAdes) (version 2) | ecosystem: Environmental > Aquatic > Deep subsurface >... | reverse complement strand
GATTAAGGATAGAAGAAGACGAACAAGGCGCAAGAAGAGTAGTGGCATTAGTTGGAGATGGTACAAATTATTACAGAATAAGAGGAGCGGTTAATCCAAGTAATGGTTTGATTTATCCGGATGGTTGTGTTGGACAAGAAGGATTGGTATTAGGGCAGATTTCAAGTAGTGATTTGGTTCATGTAAGAAACGCTTTGGGCTTATAACTGATAAATGACAATGGGCAAATTTAAAATTTTCAAATATCTGTTATAATTATTGAAAATCAAAATGACCAGTTCTTTCTTTAAGCACCGAAGTATTCTCCTAACCGCCCTGATATTTTTCAGCATTGGTTTCATTTCTTCCCTTATCTACACCCAGAAATCCCGTTATTTGACTCAAGCGCAAGATAGCGGTATCGTCTCTGAAAAAGTTCAACAATCACCGATACCGACAGAAACCCCTTCCTGGACGCCTTATCCGACAGTCGCGGCAGAAGAGGTAAATTCCATTGTTCAAAATAATAGCTCAATTACCAACAGTTCTAAATTTACCATTTTAGAAGTACAAAAAATCACAGCAGATAAAACAAGCGCGCAGACGGGGGAGAATGTGAATTTCACAGTTACCATAAAAAATACCGGCAGTACCAAAAAATTACTCACCCATATCTGTTTCAATCATTCAGGCGGAGTGACTTTCGGATGCATACGGGAAATGAATTTAGAGGCAGGGGATAAATTTAATGTGAATAACACCATGCAGTTTACAGCTCCCGGCACATACAGCGTCTGGATTACCTGGAGCCAGGACCATACTAATTTTTACAGACCCCAAAATTCCGGCAGTGCTGTTGTCCATGTGATCTAATTATCGTTAGATGTGCCAGAAAAAGGGCCTTGTGTGGCGTAAACTTTGGAGTGTCTTCGTACTCCCGGATATGGCGGTAGGAAATGCGGACCGGGCGGCAATTCTTCTTCAGTTGTAGTCCCAAAAAAACTCAAATCATCAGGAGGATTTTGGCCTGTGGGTGTCAACCAAACAAGACCATGACATTCGTTCCTTTCACATCCGGGCCATCTTATAGGTAAAGTAGGACTATCAATAGATATTTCACCGCATGATCCCAATACTACTCTCATGTTGTCAGGTCCTCTTTTTGGTGTGGTACCTTCTGGAAAGGTAATTTTCACCGTGCATCCGGAAAAAGGGCAATCCATCTGTCTGGACTGGTATTCCTGCTTCTTACCCATCAAGAAGAATTATACATTATGGAATCAATTTGACTGATATTTAGGATTGAAGATTTTTAATTCAATGTTTATCCGCCTTCGCAGAAAACCACGAGTGTAAACTCGTGGATGAATGCGATATTGCGGATACCCTGAGCGAATCCTGAGCTTGTCGAAGGAGAGTCGAAGGGTAATGCTTCGGCGGATTTCGCTCGCCGAAGAATTTGAGGATACCACGGGCGTAAGCCCGTGGAGCTTCATCTATACCCTTCTTATACCCATCTTACTCAGGTTTGTAATCCCGATTTAATCGGGACTGATTAGACCTCCGATTCGGAGGTTTAGATGGGGCTATGCTGGAAAAATATATTTCAAACCTAAGTTTTTTCAGCATACTCCGGTTTGCCCTTACAGGGTAAACAACCCGATAGGGTGAAAAAGCGGATTAGAAGGATATATACTGAGTAACTTAGTTGCAAATCTGAGTTACGTGAGTATATTCTTGTGATTTCTTTTTACCTATAGGATACTATTTGTAGTTATGGAAAAAAGTAAAAGAGCCGCTTTTTATTTTCTCGGAGCTATTTTGGTAATATCATATTTTGCTTCGCGTATCAGAGTTATTACGACTTTCCCTTTATTTTTTGATGAAGCCATATATATCCATTGGGCCCAGATTGTGGCACAAGACTGGACATGGCGGTTTGTCTCCCTGACAGACGGTAAGCAGCCTCTTTTTATTTGGCTTGTCAGTCTGTCCTTGAGAATTATCCAAGACCCTGTTATTGCCGGCAGGATGGTTTCAATATTATCTGGTTTAGCCGGCATGATAGGTTTGTTTTTACTCGGAAAGAAACTGTTCGGTAAGAAGACGGGTATTCTGGCTTCTTTTCTCTATCTTTTGTGCCCCTTTTATCTTCTCTATGATTCCCTGGCTCTCATGGACGGTCTTCTTTCAGCCCTTTTTATTTATGCAGTACTTTTTACCATCCGGTTTGCAAAAAGTATGCGTATCAAAGATGCGGTGATAGTAGGTGTCTTTGCCGGTTTTGGTCTTCTGACTAAATCATCGGCGATGTTTGCTATAGCCCTTCTGCCTTTAGGCCTAATTTTTGTGAAGATTTATAAAGCCGGAAATACAAATAAATATTTTCTGGGGAGTATTCTTGCTTTATCTATAGCAAAAATTATTGAGTCGATTTTGCGGTTTTCGGTGTATTTCAAAATTATTGCCGAAAAAAACAGTCTGTTTGTCAAAAGTTTTCCGGAAGTTTTGCAGGGTTCAATTAGCGCTATCATTTCAAACGTAATTTTGATGGGCGGATGGATTGCAGGATATCTGGGTATATCTTTGTTCCTCCTGGCGTTTGTATCCTTTCTCTATCGGGAAAAACAAAGAGAAAAGTTGTTCATTTTATTTTACGCTCTTATCCCGATTTGTTATATGGTGCTTTTTGGAAAACAGATGTATCCCAGGCATTTTCTTTTTATGGTGTGGCCGTTTCTTCTCCTGGCATCTTACGCCCTAGTAACTATCTGTGGAAAAATCAAACGTAACGGGTTGCTAGCTTTTACGATCGGTGTAGTATTGTTTTTTTACCCGGTGAAAAATATATATTTTCTGCTTACCAGTCCAATGAATACATTTTTACCTCAAATAGAAAGATGGCAATTTTTTGAAGGAGAACCATCAGGTATAGGGATAACTGAGCTCTACCGGTTTTTCGATAAACATAAAAATAAGAAAATAGTTGTCATTACGGATAAACCTATAGGTATACTATATGATGGTATAGCTATACGCTATCTCCACAATCCAAACGTGTATATATACGGAGCGGATCAGATCACCGGTGATATAGTTCGGGAGTTATCTGCCGAGAAAAAACCTGATGAAATATTTTTAGTTACGTCATGGCAGGAGGTGCCGGGTAATATATCTGTACATCTTCTCAAAGAAATAAAAAGAGAGGGAAAAACAAACAAAAATTGGAGGATTTACAGTCTAGAGTCTACATTATAACTAATAAATAATACGATAGTCAGACAACTCCGAATACCAACTCTGTTATAATATCCCCAGAACGTAAATCCCGAATGAATAGGGACACGTTCCAAGCTATGAATCTTGCATATAAGATGAGACCGCAGAATTTGTCTGAGTTTGTCGGACAGGATCATTTGGTTGGCGAGGGGAAAATTATAAGGAAGATTATAGAGACAGACACTCTCTTTTCCATGATTTTCTGGGGACCACCTGGTTCCGGTAAGACCACTTTAGCTTATATTATCTCCAAAGAGATTAACTCTGATTTTCACCACCTGTCGGCTGTTGAGGCAGGGAAGGATTTTTTAAGGAAAGTAATTGAAACCGCGAAAGCAAACAGACAAATAGGCAAAAAGACGATTCTTTTCATAGACGAAATCCACCGGTGGAATAAAGCCCAGCAGGACGGCCTTTTGCCTCACGTGGAGAACGGTTTGATTACGCTTATAGGCGCCACCACGGAAAATCCTTCTTTTGAAGTGATTTCAGCTCTTCTGTCCAGGACCAGAATTTTCGTGCTTAAAAGTTTGGAAAAAGATCATTTAGAAAAAATCATAAAACTTGCGTTGGAAGATGCTGAAAGGGGAATGGGGAAATATAAAAAAACCATAAAAAAAGACGCGGAGGAACTTCTAATCAGGCTTTCCGGAGGAGATGCCAGAATTATGCTTAATGCTCTGGAAATATGCACAGTATCCTATAGGGATAAGAAAATTACCGTTGAGATGGTGAAAGAAGTTTTCCAGACGCGTTCCGCAGGTATATACGACAAAAAAGCCGATGAACATTACAACATCATTTCAGCATTTATCAAATCCATGCGCGGGTCTGACACGGATGCTTCACTGTATTACCTTTGCCGTATGCTGGAAAACGGCGAGGATCCCAAATTTATCGCCAGAAGAATGATAATTTTCGCCTCAGAGGATATTGGTATGTCAGACAGGGGGGCTTTGATCCAGGCAAATGAAGCTTTTGAGGCGGTCACCAAGGTGGGCATGCCGGAAGCGCAGCTGATACTTGCCCATATCGTTATTTATCTTTCCCGCGCGCCAAAATCCCGGTCAGTTCCCAATGCGTTGGGTAAGGCTAAACAGGTAGTTTATGAATTTCCCAATGAACCAATTCCTTTACATCTTAGGAACGCCCCGACCAAACTCATGAAAAACTTAGGTTATGCGAAGGAATATACATGGAGCGAGAAATACGTAGGACCTGTAGAGAAACTTCCTTTCTTACCTGACAAAATCAAAAACAAGAAGTTTTGGGAAGGGAAATAGGAACAGAATAGTAATACAAATGGAGCTACAATAACGATCCATCAAGTTTTTATCCCCACTTTTGCTGTATCCAGGGATAAACGAACATATATCCGCCAGTAAGCATCATCAAGATTAAAATCATTGCAAATATTGAACTTAAAGCGTTGTGTAGACTTCTTACAAATATCTGGTTCATAAAGGGCATAAAGGAGGATAGGATAGGGAATTTCATGAACATACCGGTGATGCTCATAATAAGTCCGGATAGTACAACAAAGAGTACCAGCGTTCTGTGTATTCTCCTGGCTAATTGAAATGATTTCATCGCGTCAGTACCATTGTATCAAAAAAAGTCACATTTTTATTGAGTAAGTTTATTTTATTTGATAGTATATACCCATCTTACTCAGGTTTGCAACTTAATTGGTTGCAATAGCTGATTAGATGGGGCTATGCTGGAAAAACCTATTTCAAACCCAAGTTTTTTCAGTATAGTATATAAATGGAAGCAAACATTATTATAATCAGGACTTACGCAATCTATTTCCAGTTAGCTTGTCATTGCGAGCCGAAAGCGAAGCAATCTCTAAAATATCATATAGATCTCCACGGAGCATATAAATGCTCCTCGCGATGACAAAGTACGTAACTCCTGATAAGATGTATAAACGTTTCATATTTATATTTATATTTATATTTATCCCGCCTTTGATAATAGCTCTTTTGATTCCTTCAGGGGTCTATGCCAGGCAGATGCGGATCTTTTCAAGTTTACCGAGAACTGAAACAGTGGAAAAAGATTATTTTTCTGCAGGTGACAAGGTGGATTTGTCAGGAGTGGTAAATGGCGATGCTTATCTGGATGGAGGAGCAATTACCCTTGATGGTACCGTAAATTGGAGATCTTTTAGTGCTGGGCGGTACGGTGACAGTAAACGGAGAGATAACCCAAAATGTAAGGGGTATTAGGCGGAAATATTATTCTCATTTGTATCATCGCTTATAATCGGTCTTCTGGTTTTGAAGTTTTTTCCCCGAAGAATGTTGCGGAAAAATGAAATCCTTACCCAAAAACTGTGGCAGTCCATGGGAATTGGATTTCTGGCAATAATTACCTTTCCATTAATTGTATTACTTCTGATGGTGACAGTCATAGGGATACCTTTGTCTTTTCTACTTTTGGCAGTATGGCTAGCCGTCATATATATGGCAAAAATCTGGATAGGATTTTGCCTAGGCGTCTGGTGTTTAAAGAAGTTGAACTTTGGGAAAAGCAAGGGATGGGCTATGGTAGCGGGACTGATGATATATTATATCCTGGCCTTCATACCGGTCTTTGGATGGTTTTTCAAAATGTTCTCGCTTTTTGCCGGAGTCGGAGTCTTTTACCTAGAGATAGTGGAAGTATACAAGTTGATTTCTGCCAAAAAAATCGCCTGAGATTTTTCCTCCATTTTTTTATCCGGGTGGTAGTACTATTTTTTATCCTGGATGTTTTCCAGCCAGCTGATAAGCACTTTTCCGGTTTTAGTATCGGGCCGCAGTCTGTAAAGGGAATATTTGTTTCCAGGTGTCTGAATAATACCGCTTTTGGTCGTGACAGCAGTCAGGTAACCGGCTTCTTTGACTAATTTAATAGAGTTTTCGCTGTATGAACCGTACGGATAGGCGAAGTCATAAACCTTATTTCCGATAATATCTTCCAGGGCTTTTTTACTTTCAATAATTTCCTGCCTGGAGGTTTTTTCGTCAGCCTTTTTCAAGTCTATATGATGTAGGGTGTGGGAAGCAATTTCGATAAGTCCGCTTCCCGCGATTTCTTTAAGCTGGACTCTCGTAAGGAAGTTGGGCCGGTCGAGAAAACCGGTGATTACATATAAAGTAGCTTTGACAGAGTGTTTTTTTAATATAGGAAAAACATCGGTATAGAAATCCCGGTATCCGTCATCAAATGTGATAGCGACAGGTTTATCAGGTAATTTCTCTTTTCCTTCAAAATAATTTCCCAGATCCTTCATGAAAACCGCTGAGTATGAAGCTTCTTTTAAAGCAATAATCTGGTTTTCAAAGATGCTAGGAGAGATATCTAGCTTTTGCCTGATTGTGTCGTTTTTATCCTGGACGACTTCGACATAATGATACGTCAGAATCGGCAGGCGGGTACTTTCCACAAGATTAGTAATTTCTCTATTAGGAAGAGTTGGGAATATGGTTATTTGAGAAATACCATTATTCTGAACATTATCAGTAGAATTATTGGTTTGAGAAATAAGTAAACCGAAGACCAAACCGGTACAGATAATTCCCAAAATTAGAAATTTACCGGCAGGATATGTTAATTTCATCATCTGAAATTATAGTGAAAGATCAGGTTTGAGGAAAGGGGCGTCTTTAGTCATGATTTCGGAATGAAACGGACTCGTTATTGACAAAAGTTTATTAAGCATGATATCAATATATCTATGAACCCCTTGCAAAGGGCCTCGATCTTTACCTTATCTGTCATTTTTTCCTTCATCCTCTTTATTATTATCCTAGTAGGCTTATATTCAGACACATTATCTTTAGGTACTTCAATAGTTCTTACTGTAGTTATCAACTTCCTTTTGTGGGCGATCGGGCCTACTATTTCAGATTTGATTTACAGATGGATCTACAAAGTACATTTTTTTACCAAAGAGGAATTTACCGGCCAATATCCTGAACTAGCTCACTTTATAGGGAGTGTTTCCCAGGAATATAAATTCAATTATCCTAAGATCGGTCTTATTAACGACAGGAATCCTACGGCTTTCACTTATGGTTCTACCAGAAACAATGCCAGAATAGTGTTTACTGAAGGCATTACTCATTATCTTAAACCAGATGAGGTGAAGGCAGTTTTGGCCCATGAAATGGGTCATATCCACCATGCTGATTTTATCGTGATGAGCATAGCAGTTACCTTTGTGCAGATTTTATATGAGTTGTACGTGGTACTTTCAAAATCAAAAAAAGGATCGAAAAACAGCAAAAAGGGCGGGTCACTTGCCCTTATCGGTCTTTTATCCTACGTTTTTTATTTAATCTCAAGTTATCTGCTCCTATATTTAAGCAGAGTTAGGGAATATTATGCAGACAGTTTTGCAGCCATGGTGACGAAATCTCCTCATAGTCTGACGCAGGCTTTGGTGAAAATAGCTTATGGTATCGTGAAGGCAGAGGATAGCCAAAGCTCAAAAAGGCTTCTTGAATCCACCAGATCTTTAGGAATTCTTGACGTTAAAAACGCCGGGTTTATCGGTAGCATGGTTTACGCCAGCACGCAGCCTGCTCTTATAGCGGAGATTATGTCTTTTGACAAATTAAGCCCGTGGGCATGGGTATTGGAACTTTCCTCAACTCATCCTTTGACCGGAAAGAGGATTTTTGCTTTAGAGGAGATCGCCAAGGGATTAAATCAACCGGTATTATTGGATTTCGATACAGCGATATCCAGACTGAACATAGATAAAAGCAGGTTATACCAGAATTTTTATCTGGAAGTTTTTATCTATTTCCTGCCGTTCCTTTTACCCGTTCCCTTATTTATCATATTCGGGGTAGGGGGTGCAGTCCTGGGTTTTGCTTTGGGGAGTCTTATCAACGTGAACTACCGTATGACTGAAGAGGAATCAAAACCGTCCAAGATAATTGATGAAATAAGAAATCCTTATGCTTCACCCATGCGGGGCAGGCCGGTTGTATTTGACGGGAAGATTGTAGGCAGGGGTGTGCCCGGATTTGTCTTCTCCGAGGATATGATGTTTCAGGATAGCAGTGGAATCATCTATTTAAACTACAATTCGATTCTAGGCTTCCTCGGCAACATGTTCTTTGCCATTGGCAAGGTCAAGCAGTTGCTTGGTCAGAGTGCCAAGGCTGATGGCTGGTTTTTTAGAGGTATTGCTCAATCTATCACTTTAAAAAAGCTTCATCATGCGGGCGGAACCATTACTTCTCATCCTAAGGCATGGTCTATAATAATAAATATATTGTTATCTCTTTTGGGATTATTCCTCATCTCAGCAAGGGTAGGCAGAGTCTAATCTTTCTCCAAATATTATACATATAGCTAAATCTATCTAAACCTATCGATCATAAAATATGATATACATTAATATATATTCATGTATTCAGATAGATATAATAGAGAAATAGCAGATACTATTTCTATTCATTGGATTATCCTATAAAACTAATAATATTTTATAGGAACAACGAAAAGAATTGAGAAATAAGAATACATTATAAGATATTATTTTTTTATTTTTCTTGCCTTGATTGCCAGAAAAAGAGGAAATTCATTTCTGCCCCGGTTTTCCATTCTGGCCATCCTTCCCTCACTTTTTTTATCCGACACCCATTCTTCCAAACTTTCGATAAGGAATCCGTTTTGACTTAGCATGTTGCTTAAAGTTGAGATAGAGAAATGGAAAGACCACGTAACGGGAGATTGAAACCTCCTGCCGGGATGAACGGTGATGGGAATTTTTAAGGGTGTGAGATATCTGTTTATTCTTCTGTATTGCAGTTTGTTTTTTTCATCAATCTCCCAGCTTGATTGTCTTGGTATTCTAAAGCATGGGTGGTTCAGAACCAGAACCATGATTCCATTACTGCCTAAATGTATAGAAATATTGGCGATTGCTATTTCCGGTTTTTCAATATTTTGGAGCGCGAGAATAATCGCAGCATGGGAATAATCCTTTTTGGTGATAGGTAACTGTTTGGTAACATCCGCGCATAAAAACTGGTGGTTAGGGTTATTAGTGTGCGACTTGGCAAACCCGATAAGGTTGGTTGCCCCGTCTATGCCCTGATATAAGACATGTTTCGGGAGATATCGCGCAAGAATGCCTTGTCCGCAGGCTAGATCCAGAAGGGAAGAGTGGTCTTTAAGTTCCAGCAGTCTTAAGGTTTGCGGAATGACCACATGCTGGTGGTAATAATGTCCTGACGAGCCTACTGAATTTTCATACCATCTGCCTGCTTTTTGCCAGGAAGTATGGATATTCCTGTCTCTTATCATGGATTATATATTATCACACAATATATTCCCATCTTATCTGAGTTTGCAACTTTATCAAGATATTTAAGTTGCTAAATCGGTCTAGATGGGTATATACCCGTAATATTATCAAATGTGAAGGGTATCTAGCGTTTACAATTTGTTTGTTTTCTTATCAAGCGCAATGTAAAATAAATAATTATATGAAAGGAAAGTTGATTACATTTGAAGGGATTGAAGGGTCGGGCAAATCCACCCAGGTAGGCCTTCTTTCAAGTAAACTCCGGGAAGAAAGATATCAGATTATTGCAATTAGGGAGCCGGGAGGTACTAGGATCGGTGAGCAGATCAGGGATATAACCCACAACAGGGAGAATGTGGATCTGACTGCCGTATCCGAGGCTTATCTGATGGCTGCTTCCCGAGCCCAGCTTGTCAGGGAATCAATAAAACCGGCTCTTAAGGAAGGAAAAATAGTAATTGCCGACAGATTCGTCGACTCCAGTTTGGCTTACCAGGGATACGGGAGGAATTTGGGGCAGGAGGCCATATTTGCTTTAAACAAGTTAGCTCTTGAGGAAGTTTTCCCGGATCTCACATTTTTCCTGGATGTTACGCCGGAGGTGGGTTTCGGGAGAAGAAACGGCAGTGGTAAAATAGACAGGCTTGACCTGCAGCAAAAGGATTTCTATGATAGGGTATATAAGGGATACAAGGAAATCATCAGGAAGGACAGGAAGAGATTTACGGTGATTGATTCTACAAGATCTATAAATGAGGTAAGGAAAGTGATTTGGCAAAAAATCAAAGAGATATTATAATTCTAGACTCCTGCCGTAATTTATTAAATAAAGGAGATTTTATGACTATATGTGCTCGTCCATATAATCACAGAGAGGATCCAAGGAGACAGGCTGACGGTTTGTTAATTTTACCCGCAGAAGAGACTGGAG
>Ga0210024_1004729_pt1 | contig 10520 bp, 5 predicted proteins | sample CryGeymeta201525_FD_183988 | JGI IMG/M metagenome (GOLD analysis project Ga0210024, IMG submission 183988) | Groundwater microbial communities from Crystal Geyser aquifers in Utah, USA - Crystal Geyser metaG 2015-25 (SPAdes) (version 2) | ecosystem: Environmental > Aquatic > Deep subsurface >... | reverse complement strand
CACCGTGAAGGCCGGGGTTTTGAGCGAGGAAGCCGACGCGGACTTCGTCGGCACCCTCCATCAGCAGGTGATGCAGCTTGGTGGCAGTCAGGACTGGACCATCGAAATGCTGATCGGATGGCTGGACCGCCGTATCGATCACACCGACATCCCGGTCGGAGAAGCTGCCGCCTTTTTGCGGAAGACCATTCAAGGTCTGATGGCCCGTATCGGTTCGGAGGATGTCAGTTTGCTTGCGCTCGACCGCTATCGATTGCGTGACCACATCGAGAAGCGGATTCAGGAACACCGTGACTCGGAGCGCACCGAGGCATTCAAGCAGTGGCTCCTGCCGGAATCGTCGTTGGTGGTTCCCGAGGACATGAAGATCAACTTCGCGAAGATGAGCTACGAGCCGAGTTGGCTCTACGACGGCGGCTTCGACTTCAAGAAGCACTACTTCGGAGCGAAGCCAGGCGAGTTGAAGGAGAAGCGCGCCACCGGCAAGACGACCGAGGAGTTCTCCTGCGCCCAGTTCCTCGACGGCCTGTCCGAAATCAAGTTCTGGGCAAGGAACCTTTCGCGTCGCACCACATCATTCCGTCTTCAGACATCGACCGACTGGTTTTACCCCGACTTCATTGCCCAGCTCACCGACGGTCGCGTGTTGGTAGTGGAATATAAGGGAAGCTACCTCGTCACTGCCGACGACGCCAAGGAGAAGCGGGCCATCGGCTCACTATGGGAGTCCCGCAGCGGTGGAAAGTGCCTCTTCATCATGCCCGATGGAACCGACCTCGCGGCGATTGAGGCGAAGATTCAGAAGACATGAAGACGACGCGAACCATCAAGATCGCCCTCTGCGGACCTGGGGATGTGGCCAAGGAAACTGAGATTGCCAAGGAGGTGATCCACGAGTGGAACCAGCGGAATTGGGAGGCGTCGAACTGCGGACTGAAAGAAGTCCACTGGAATACCGATGCGGTTCCGTCGATGGATACCCGTGGCCAAGCGGTGATCAACGGGGATTTGATTGACTCCGCTGACCTCGTCGTTGCGATCTTCTGGCAGCGCCTCGGCACCGCAACCGGCCTCCATGACTCGGGAACCGTCGAGGAGGTCACCCGCGCACAGGCGCGTGGAATTCCTGTGATGCTGTATTTCTCGGACATCGAGGACATTCGTGCCGATTCCGATCCCGACCAGCGCGACATGCTTCGGGCGTTCCGGGCGAAGGCGATGCAATCCGGCTTGCCCTGGACCTTTCGGGGCCACTCCGAGTTCCGAAAGCGCTTCTCCGACCACCTCGACAAGAAGGTCCGCGAGATCCTGGCAAAGAAGCCGAAGAAGAAGGCGGCGAAGAAGCGAGCTTCGATAAGTCAGAAGCAGTCGGGAAGTGGGAACGTGCAGTTTGCTGGAGATGGTAACAGCGTGAATGTGAAGGTGCCGCGCGATTCGCGGGGTAAGTCGGCGCGGGATCTCCCGGGAACCATCGGAGCCGATCCCGACATGCGGACCTATGCGAAGTATCTCGTGGACAAGTACATCGATTGCAGGCTCAAGGGGGAGAAGCGGGTGAAGCAATACAAACGTCCATTTAGCCCCGGCTCGGCCCATACAATTCTAGGCCAAGGATTCGGAGTGACTAACAGTGTCTATCAGATTCCGCAGGCCCGGTTCCACGATTGGGTGGAGTCGGCTCAGTCGAAGATTCGACGAACCGTCTTCGCCAAGAGCCTTTCTCATGACTTTTTCCATTCATGGGACGAGCACTTGAGGCAGAGAGGCAGCGGAGGAGCTCAAGGTTAGTTCGCTAGTTTCGTTCATAATCGCTGAGAAGTCGGCAAAGGAACAAATTTGAAATAATGAGTGACCACCACGCAAAGCCGTTCGATGACGCTACGCAGACCAAACTCTTCATCTATAAGAGCTATGTCCAAGCGTGGTTGCAGGTCTTCCTTCACACTCCGAAATTCGCTGGGAAAACACTCAGGTTCTTTGATTTCTTTTCAGGGCCGGGCGTGGATCAAAATGGCCTGAAGGGCAGTCCGATCATTCTTCTCGATGAGATTGCAGCAAATAGGGGGCTCATTGAAGCGAGTGGAAAGAGCATCGAAATCTATTTCAATGACTGCAAGAAAGCGAAAGCAGTTGCGCTTCGAAAAGCGTGTGACGAATATGACCTGCCGTGCTCGCCTCGCGTGGATTGCAATGATTTCAGAGATGCATTTGAAGAGAATATTCATCTGATCGGTGAGGGTCCATCGTTGGTGTTTCTTGACCAATGCGGGGTGAAGTACGTTGATCGCAGTACGTTTCAAATGCTTGCGAGCAAACCTACAACGGATATCCTCTTTTTCTTCGCCTCCTCCTATCAGAGAAGATTCAATGAGGAGTTCTCGAATGATCTGGATGTGCCGATGGAGACACCCCATTCAGAAGTTCATCGACGCGTTGCCGAACACTATCGGGAGTGGGCACCGCCGGACTACTTCCTTGGTGATTACTCGATCAAGAAAGGAAGTAATATCTATGGGCTGATCTTTGGCTCAGGCAACTGGTATGGGATGTTGAAGTTTCTTGAGATCGTGTGGAGGGATGATTTGGGTGGAGACGCGAACTTCCCGATGGAGGCGGAGAAAGCTCAAGGTGATCTTTTCGAGGGGATTCAACTCACGAAACTTGAACAGCTGGAACAGGAACTCCATGAGCGGATTTTGTCTGGCGAACTGCGAACCGATGGGCATGTTGCGCTGCACTGCATCACAAAGGGTGTTTTTCCGACAAAAATAGCGCCAACCGTTTACGGAAAGTTGAGGTCCGAAGGGAGACTCGGCGACTCTGTAGGAGGAAGGCTTCGAGCCAGCGAAAAGGCGATCAAGGAGCCGAGAGAACTGATCATTCGACCTTCGATTCGATGAGCCTCCCTGTGGATTCCCGTCGAAAGAAATGGCCTCATTAAGAAATCCGTAATAGCCTCTTGGCATGGCAGCCAGCTCCATCGAGTGGACCGAACTCACCTGGAACCCCACGACGGGGTGCGACAAAGTGTCCGCAGGCTGTAAGTTCTGCTACGCCGAGATCATGAGCCGTCGGCTAAAGGCGATGGGGGTCGAAAAGTACCGGGACGGCTTCGCCATCCGGACCCACGAATCGGCACTCGCCATCCCCTACCAGTGGAACAAACCGGCGCTTGTGTTCGTGAACTCGATGAGTGACTTGTTCCACAAGGAGGTCCCGTTCGACTTCATCGAGCGGGTCTTCGCGGTGATGGCCGACCGACCTCATCTCACCTTCCAAGTCCTGACCAAGAGGTCGGAGCGCCTGGCTGAAGTAGCGGCAGACCTACCATGGCCGAAAAACGTCTGGATGGGAGTGAGCGTGGAGGACCAGCGCGTGATCCATCGGATCGACGACCTTCGCAAGGTTCCAGCTGCCGTGAGATTTCTTTCCTGCGAGCCGCTGATTGGGTCATTGGGGAGGTTCAGTCTCAGGGGAATCGACTGGGTGATTGTTGGAGGCGAAAGCGGAGCAAGCCCGCGTCCGATGAGTCCTGAGTGGGCCGAGGAGATCCGGGACCGCTGCGAGCGGTCGAAGGTGCCCTTTTTCTTCAAACAGTGGGGAGGTAGGAACAAGAAAGCTGCAGGCCGGGAACTCGACGGTCGCCACCACGACGACCTACCGCGTCCAAAACGAAGACTGGCTGTATCGGGTAGGTGAGTAGATTCTGCGCTCTCATGTGATTACTGAAAATAATCCCACAAGCTATCTAACAACGGTAATCGATTCCCAATACGGATGCTTCTTCGAGCGGCCAACGCTACTCACTTGCGAAAGGGCCCAATTTTCTGCAGCCCAGATCGGTCTCCTGAATCTCTCTAAAGTTGATGTAGTCAAAGAGTTCTGTCACCGCCGCTTCAGTGTGACTTCGAATGAACTTGCCTCGTCATGGCTGATCCCGTAGTGCGTAGCGCTGAAATTTTGAGTCTCCACCCTATGTGTCGATTTCTTCAGGCGAACAGGATGGACAGGCTAAAGGTATCCCACGAAGCTCCCTAACATCATGAGAAATTTGCCCGCTTTCACCGCTCTTCTCTGTCTGGCATCACCGGTTTTGGCGCAGGAGAGGGTCTTTACCACCGACAAGGTGGAGATCCCGAGGTTGCCCGTCGATGCGGTTCGGGCAGAGCCAAAACCGAAGCCCCCTCCCATAGATTTCAAGGTGATCAGCTCTCAAACCCGTCGGTTCGACGTAGTTGAAGCCCCGCCGATGTCGGGGTTGCCGCCGGTTACCGGAAATATAGCGATCACCGTTCGGAAGGTCGAGGATCCTGGACTGCCTGATCCTCCTCCGCCCGCGCCTCCTGTGGTTATTGACGACCCTGACGCGTTGGCACGCTTCGAGGAGTTCAAGAATTCCTATCAAGGGCCCAAAATGCTCGCTGTTTCTGCCACCGTCTACGATCACTCACGGACCTTTCTGCGGATCTATCCGAACGGGAAGACCGAGAAGACTCTGACGGCGTGGACGAATATCGATTTCAACCACTTTTGCGGTTTTACGACCTACCGGGTCACCAAACCGGATGAGACCTACACGGACTACAGCATGATGATGGGCATCGGGAACATGGATACCGCCCGGATCCAACGGTTCATGGCTAAGAACGGTCAACACTACGAGGCTCCCGAGATTCCGGAGCTTCCTGACATCCGAATCGCAGGCCCCGACTTCGTAGTGGTGGAAGGTAGTTCTAAGGGCAAAGCAATGGAGACTCTCCGGCAGCTTCACGAGCTCTACCGCAAGGAAGGTGCCAGTCTGGAACAGGCATTCTATGACCGAGAGAAGGCACAGGCGGAGCGGCGGGAGTACTTTCTGGCAAATCCTCCCAAGCCGAAGGATGTGACGATCAGCTTTTGGAAACGGCGAGGACCGTCTCAGATTGCACTTAAGGAACTAGAGAGGAGGCAGGAGCGATGAGAGTCATCCAAGTTTCCCTGCTTCTGGTTGTTCTCGCAGGATCCACAGGAGCCGAACAGCCAATCGTCCTTACACCGGGGACGAATGATACCGTAAATGCTGACTGGGTCGGCGCGGAGGGGAGAACCTATTTTGTCCAGTGTAGTATGGACCTTTCAGTCTGGCTACATGCACCCATCGTGGAATACAGCATGGGGAATAAGAGCTACGGCATGAAAAGCACGTCTCCTAGGCTGTTTCTCAGGCTAAGCTACACCGACACCCCACCAATCGCGGGGAATGCGGAAGCTATGGACTTTGATGGGGATGGTATCCCCAGTCTTTTCGAGGTCGCGATCTTCGGAACCGATCCTCTTAGGTTCGACAGCGACGGTGGCACTTCGAGCGACGGCGAGAAGTACAGCAATCCGACCACCACCTCCGTTGCAAGCCTCGAAGTCTTTACTCCTCTCCAATGAATAACAAGTATTGGAACTCTGTTCTTGGGTCGGCGGTTTGCCTCACCGCAATCTTATCCTTACTCCTTGCCCAAATCGCTAGCGCGATCTGTGACGATGACGGATCAGACGATAGTGGCAACCTGACGGCGAACATCAGGAATTCTGCCTGCGTGAACGGCAATGCCCGCTCAAAGATGGAAGAGGCTGGAGGTGGAGGCGTTAATACTCCTCCGATGGAAAATGTTCCTGTGGACGGATCGAACGACCCTCTCATCCAAAGAACCATTTCTGGAAACAACACCGGTCAGTTCACACAAGGCGAGACCTTCAACATGCCGGTGACGCCTGGACAGGAATATCAGGCGAATTGGACAAAGATCCCAGCCTACTCTCAGGTGGGTTCTCTCCATTCCCAAGTTGCGCCGGTCAATATGCCGGAAGGCTATAAGGTCGAGATCAATGTCGGCGACGGCAACGGCTGGCAGTCAGGAAATAAATTGGACCTTGTGCAGTCCAATATTGACACCACCACAGTCGACCATCGATTTCGAATTGTCCGGCCAATTAGGGAAGCTGGCAAAGTCTCGTCGGTCATGCTCACGAAACCTGTTTTCGTGGTGAATCGGGGAGCTATTTCAGGGGACATGCGTCCCGGGGTTTTTGGCGTCGATTCGGAGCCTGACACATACTTGGACACGGAGATTCCTCATGCACGCTTCATCTTGCCTCTTGGTGCAGCGGCCGAAGACGGCCGGCCAGTCACCGCCGGCGACATCATCTTTCACCAGCCACTTTGGAAAACAGGCTCGTTTGTTGTGAATCGCTCGTTTCTTTCCTATGAAGGACTGGACCGAACCAAGACGGGGGTTGATGTCAAGACTGATGGCAGCGGTTGGATCAGGCAGGTGAAAGCTCCCGGGGTTTTCGTTGATGCGGTTACGGTCAGCGGCACGAAATTCGAGCTCAGGGTATATGGTTCAGGCGCGGTGGCTGGCCAGACGCCTACGGGAAGCAATCTCTACAGTCCGACTGGAACCCCTCACGCGACATGGTCTGTTCAATACTACAATAACACCGCTGGAGGGTTTTCCTATGGGCTGTCCATTAGCGAGACGATGGATGGTTCATCTGTGCGGTCTGTTCAGCTACAGGCAAGAAGATCTGGTTACAATTTTTACGAAACACGCAGAATCGAAGGTTCTGAGACGAAGCTCCTCAGTAGCTCGGTGACCGCAGCTCCTCCAGGGGGATTCACAGTTGGCGGACAGAATATCAATTTTGGGAGTACCTTAGGAGTGGCTCAAACTCGTGATCAGACAATCACGGTGATTCGTGACTCTGTGGTCGTATCCAAATCTTTCGAGAAATCCACTTTTGTAACCTCACGCGTCGCAACCGGAGTATCACCTGCGATTGAAGGAATGGGTGAGGTGGTCATCTACAGGGATGACTGGCACGGAACCGGAACAAACGACAAGCTGCGTACAGAGTTTGCACACACGTGGACCAATGAGTGGTCGGCGAGCTATGGATCTCCGGTTGGTAAGCCACTCATTGAATACTATCCGGATGGCAGTTGGGAGCGATACCTCTACAATGAGAACGGAACGCTTGCCAAAACCTACCGGCCCTACGAGGGCACTCCGGCGAATCCGTGGACGGCCAACGACACGAATTGCGTCGTCGAGATTCACGACTATCAAGGCGATCCAGTAACGCCGCTTCCTTCCGGGGCTCCAGCGGCGATGGTGTCTTACGATCAGGACCTCCTCGGCACAACCGAAACAAGGATTCTCGGGACTACCGTGGGAAAAACTGTCCGGACTTATTCATCCCAAACGGTGGGCGGCGAGCCAGTTCTACGGACGAGTATCAAGGAGTATTCCGATGCGACTACCTACGACCAGTCGGAGGAGGAGGCCTACCACGAAACAGCCTCCGAGGAGCTACGAGGGCTTCCCCGCTCATCCAGCAGCAGTTCGGGGGAGAAGATCACCTGGACCTATGAGATGGGTGATTTCGATCAGACGACGAGGGCATTCACAGCTTCGGCCAGCGGAATGACACGGAAAGAGACGCGCACACAAGGCACCACGACTTCTCCTGATGGGATCGCTTACAAAACGACCCAAAGTCACCGGATTCTGTGCCTTTGCGGCAAGGTCTTTCAGGAAGAGACTGAAATCTACACCGGAGGGAGCAGTTACGATTCGGCCACCGTCACGGACTATTTCTTCGATGCCAACCATCGTCGAACCGATATAGAGAAGGATGGAAGGACAGTTCTGTCATCGACCTACAACGGTCTCACGGAAACCCGAACCGACGAGGAAGGTGCCGTCTACACCATCACGAAGGATCTGAACGGACGGGTGACGACCGATGCGAAGGCCGGCGGCCCGGCGGCTAGCACGGCTTACACCGGTCTCTCAGCGACTACGACGATTGGAGGAACCCTCACTCGTAGCTCAGTAAAAGACGTTCTCGGTCGCGATACATCGATCACTGATACCCAGGGGCGAACCCTGTCGCTCACCTATCCGAACAGCGGAAGAGATCAGCAAACTCTATACCCAGGAGGGGCGAGTGTTCTTGAAACACGCCAGCCTGGTGGACGCATCGCCAGCGTGACCAATGTCACAGGTTCGCGAGTGATTCCGAAGTACTTTACCTATGGGATCGATTCAGGAAATGGCCAGCAGTGGGTTAGGGTGTCGGACGTCACGAGCGGGAACGTCCGTTTTCGCAAACTCACCAAGGACTGGCTTGAGAGAGAAGTTGAGCGTGAGCTTCCGGCTCCGTCGGGCACTGGGACAATCACTCGATCCTGGGAGTACGGATCGAGCGGCCTAGTTGCCAAGGAGAGCGATAGTGCATCAGTGAGTCTTGCCCCACGGCTCTATGAATACGACTCGTTGGGCATGCTGTTCCGCGAAGGGTGGGACCTAGGCGGCACGGCTGATATCCTTGACCCTGCATCGACCGATCCAATCGTCGAGTACGACCACCGCTACGAAGAGATCGGAGGGCTTTGGTATCAGGTTCGCGAAGTGAGCCAATACCAGTCGGATGGCAGCGCAACCGCTACCCCGATCCGGGTGACAAAGGTGCGTCTGAGTGGAAACGCCAACGGATTTTCATCGGAAGTCATCGAGATCGATGCCCACGGCGTCGAAACCATCGCCACCCAATCCATTGATCGCCCCAACAAGACAATCACCACTGAAACTTCACGCAGTGACCGAGCTGACAAATCTGTGCAGGTATCGGTCAATGGCCTTCTCAGAAGCCGCAAGACCACAGGCGACTCGGCGGCTGAGACCTTCGACTACGATGGGTTGGAACGCCTCTGGAAGACCACGGCGGCGCGCACCGGTAGCGTTACGACCCGCCTGTACAACGCACAAGGACTGCTTCACACGGTGACCGATGAAGCGCTCCCCCGGACGACAACCTACGAGTATTACCCCTCGAATCACGTCAATGCTGGTCAGATTAAACGAATCGAGAACGCTGAGAGCAAAAGCACCTGGTTTGAATACAACGGGCGCGGTCAGGCAATCCGAGAATGGGGTGAAGCAACGTGGCCCGTGGAACGGGAATATGACAACTACGGTGATCTGTTCAAAACAAAGTCCTATCGCTCTGGAACTGGATGGACCGCATCTACTTGGCCGTCGGCGACTACAGGGGCTGCAGATGCCACGACCTACCAGCGGACGCCTGCAACAGGTCTTTTGGATTATGTTGCAGATCCGCAGGACAGGCGTACGATCTACAAATGGCGCGATAATGGCAGTGTCCACACTCGGGAATGGGAGCGGCTGGTCAGCGGCAGCCGGGTAAAGACCACCTACGGCTACGATTCCACAGGGATCGAAACCAGCCGATCTTACAACGACGGTCTGACTCCTCCGGTTTCATTCACGCCAGATCGCGGAGGCCGTGTAAGAGTGATTTCCGACGCGTCGGGCACCCGGACAATGACCCACACGGCGGGTGGTCTTGTCTCGACAGTGACGACCACTGGCTCCGGCGTCCTATCCGGAATCAGCTTGACTGTAGGGCACGATCTATTCGGACGCCACAGCGGAACGACGGCGACCTTCTCGGGCACAACGCTCTACGAAAGTTCGCTGGACTATGAACCCGGCAGCGGTCGCCTGCTTGACGTGGGTCTCGGAGATGCCGCGGAGGCGGGCTACGCTGACGTGCACTACGTCTACCGTCCGAACTCGAATCTTGTGGGTGAAGTCTTGTTCCGAACGGAAGGGGTTCCATTGCTTGGCAATATCCGTACCTACGACTCCTTGGACCGTCTCGAAAAAACGCGACACTTCACCGCAATTTCAGTCGGAGGACCCTCGCTGATCGCATCCCATACCTACGAACTGGATGTGATGAATCGCCGTGAGAAGACCACCTTGGCTGATGGGTCTTGGTGGGACTATGACTACAATGATCGCGGAGAACTGGAAGTCGCTGATAAGAAGCTCCCTTCATCGACCACTCCCTACGCCGGGCAACAGTTCCGAGTCACACCCGACAATGCGGGCAATCGACTTTCCTATGAAACCGGAGGTAACAGCTCCGGCACAGGGCGTCGTTCATTTGCCAGTCCACAGAATGATTTGAATCAGCCATCGAGTTTGTCCACTCCGGCGACCTTCGATGTGATTGGACGCTCGCCCACGGCTCCCACCGTGACCGTCAACGGCAGCACCAGCGCCCCTGTGACAACTCAAGGCGCCGACTATTTCCGAGCCGAGGTGACTTCCGCGAACTCTTCATCCGCTGCGTGGACTGAAGTTGCGGTTGCCCAGGGGGGAGACACCATGACAGGGCATATCCTTACCGCACCCGCCTCAGTCACGCCGACTTATGACCTCGACGGCAATCTGCTCACTGACGGGCTTTGGTCCTACACTTGGGATGCTGAGAATCGGCTGATCAAGGCGGTCCGCAACCTTTCCGGTGTACCCTACCGTGAGGTTCGCTACACCTTCGATGCTTCAGGACGGCGGATTCAGCGTCAGGTCTATCATGCCAGCGGTGGCTCGGTCGTCTCGACGGAGAAGTATCTATTTGAGAGCACTCGAAGGATAGTGAAGCTGGATGGA
>Ga0210024_1004724_pt1 | contig 10526 bp, 7 predicted proteins | sample CryGeymeta201525_FD_183988 | JGI IMG/M metagenome (GOLD analysis project Ga0210024, IMG submission 183988) | Groundwater microbial communities from Crystal Geyser aquifers in Utah, USA - Crystal Geyser metaG 2015-25 (SPAdes) (version 2) | ecosystem: Environmental > Aquatic > Deep subsurface >... | reverse complement strand
GGCCGCGAAGTTGATCAAAAAAAGAAGGCGAGGAGAGAATACGGGTGAAACCAGAGAATAAAGGAATGGCCGATTCCATGGCATATTCGTTTTCGCGCGGAACTTTAATTTCAAAAATAATCTTTTGGTCCATTTAAATTCTTACCCTTTCTATATTATAGCAGATTTTTCAGGCCAAAAAGAAGGAGAATTTCACCTAGATTTTGGCTTCAATTTGTGTTAAAATTTCTTTGTTTGGGCGATTGGTTCAGCGGTAGAACGCTTCTCTGATAAAGAAGAGGTGCATGGTTCGACTCCATGATCGCCCACAATTCATATACTTTTTACGTTCATTTTTTAATAAAAATGCCATCATACAAAATTTTATGCATTGATGAAACAGGAAAAGCTTCTTATAGTCACTCTTCTAAGCTTTTTGTCCTTTCAGGCGTAATTATTCCAGAATCTCTTCAGATTAAAGTTAATAATCAGGTAAGGAAGTTAAAGAAAAAGTACTTAAAAGATGAAGATGCAATTTTTCATAGTCGAGATATGTCTCGTAAAAAGGGTAGATTTTCAATTTTCAAAGATTCTAAAATTGAACTAAACTTCTGGAGTGATTTTGTTTCAATACTTAATCGCCCAGAGATATCAATGTTCTTTATTATTGTGGATAAACAAAATGCTAAAAAGGCAAGTTGGCAACCTAAAACTATTTTAGTTCGCTCCTATCTAAGAATACTTTCAGAATTTGCGAAACATCTCAAGGTGAATAAATGCTGTGGAAAAATAATTAATGAATCTGAACCTTCCCAAGATATCTATTTGATAAGTTCCCATAATAGGTTGCAGAGCATGGGAACTGGAGATGGGGGCGTTAGCGCCTATGAATATAAAGGTATGGTGACATCTCTTTCCTTAGTAAGCAAGATTAATAATGACATAGCCGTTCAAATAGCTGATGCTTTAGCTCCAATTGCTGGATTAAGATATAAAAAGAATTCACAAAATCAAATTAAAAAGCTAACACATTCGGAAAAAATTAAATATAAATTAATAGAAAGAAAACTTGCCGATACTACAAATCCGAGTCTTTTTGAGGTTCTTATTTGAAAAACAAGGTTCTGCCGAAGGAAGGTTCTTATATAATACAAAAGAGCCGGTCTTGGCTATCCGCACACATACCGACTCCTTATAAGCAAATATTACACTACTATACCCCTAAAGTCAAGAATATGTATGGGTCACACACATTTGGGACTGATAACCCTCCGCAACTAAATAACCCAGCGGGCTTTTAAAGCCTAAAGCCTGATGGGGTCTTTCTAAATTATAGAATAACAGATATTCAGCCAGTTTGTCATTAAAGAGTTGAGGCTGATGGATTAAGTCTAGATTGGGGTTGAGGAACTCCTCTTGTAGGGTCCTCTGGTATCTTTCGACGACGCCATTGATTCTCGGACATCTGGGATAGATAAAGAAATGGGGAATGTTTTGTCTTTTGAGATAGGGCTCAAAGATTCCCAGGAACTCCAAGCCATTGTCGGTTTGAATTGATTTAATCTTTAAGGGATAAACCAGCTCGACTTTCTTAAAGAAATCCAAGGTGTTTTGGCTGTTGAGTTTGGGATAGGCTAAAGAAAGAGCAAACTTTAACTTAATATCAATGGCTGAATAAAGATAGCTTTTGACTCCCTCAATCATCTTCAAAACAGTATCCATCTGTAAATGGCCAAAATCAGTTGGTTTGGGAGAATACCTAACTCTTAATCTTTTAACTAGTTTTCTTGGCTTGGTCCAGCCAGAAGCAGGGTTGTGATAAACCCTGCCTTGTTTTTGGTAAAAGAAATGGTGTCTTTTAATGACCTTGCCAATGGTCGAAACCGAGATGGTTTCTATTCTCAGGTTAAAACAATATCTATCTAATAAAACCTTAATCTTCCTTTTGCCTAAACGGTAATGCTCCTCCCTGAGCTTTTGAATGTATTCAATAATCCGGCTGTCAGTTGCCATTCGTCTGAGATGAGCCGGTTTAGTTGATTTGGGCCGAAGGCTGGAGATTTTTCCTTGATGATCAGCCAAGGTTTTCTGCCAGCGGTAAAGAGTGGTTTTAGAAACCTTAAAAGCCTTTCTAGTTGCTTCCAGGCCAAACTCTTTGAAGAAAGACAAAACCTCTAAGCGATAAGCCACAATCTGACTGTTTTTAGGTTGGGATGGAAAAAGATATGAATAGTTTTTCATCAAACTATCATACCCTTTAATCCGGAAAAAAAGATGATGTAATTTGGTTGGAACGCCTGTTTTCAATTTACTTGTTAGAGTCCCAAATGTATCGTAACCTATTCAGAATATAGAAATTAATTCTATAATATTGACATATTGACACTTGAGATTATCTCTGTTAGAATGAATCTTGTCGGTAGACAGCTTTTTATGATAATTCAAACACAATCCTTTTTAAATAAAAAACGCTTTTGGCGTGGAACATAGGATTGATTGAAAGCTCTTTGAAGTAAAGCTGGCTCCGCCAGCTTTTTTGATGGTATACGGGCCTGTAGTTCAGTTGGAAGAATGCCTCGTTTGCAACGAGGAGGTCAGCGGTTCGAACCCGCTCGGGTCCACCTAGCTCCTTGAAAAGTGAATAGAATTCCTATTAATTAAAAGCTACTTTTACTAAAGCAGACAACGGATGTCTTGGCTGTTTGAGCCGATGAAGGACGTTGCCGTCAACGAAAAACGTCGGGGAGGTGACAAGCAACCTGCGATCCGGCGGTGTCCGAATGGGGAAACCCCCTCTTTTGAGGATTTTGTATCGTTTGGTACAGGAGGGGAACCATCTGAACTGAAACATCTCAGTAAGATGAGGAAAAGAAACCGCGTCTAACGCGGGATTCCGTCAGTAGCGGTGAGCGAAAGCGGAAAAGCCTAAACCCAGATTTTTCTGGGGGTTGCGGGGCAGAAAACATGGGATTGGTTAAGGATAGAAGAAGACCTTGGAATAGGTCGCCAAAGAAAGTGAAAGTCTTGTATTCGAAATCCAAAATCACCCTATTCTGTTCCCAAGTACCACGGGACAAGGCGTCTTGTGGGAATCTAGCTAATCACAGGCTAAGGCTAAATACTTAAACAGACCGATAGTGTACTAGTACCGTGAGGGAAAGATGAAAAGTCCCTATAAAAGGGAGTGAAATAGAACCTGAAATTGTCTGCTAACAAACAGAGAGAGTCCGGCTTCGCCGGATAATCTCGTGCCTATTGAAGAATGAACCGGTGAGTGTTTGATGACCGCTTAGTCTTAGCCAGTTTCTGGCGGAGGCGTAGCGAAAGCGAGTCTTAACAGGGCGATTTGGCGGTTTTCAGACGACCCGAAACCGGGTGAGCTAACCATGAGCAGGGTGAACTTCGATTAACATCGTAAGGAAGGCCCGCACCAGTGTTTGGTTCAAAAAGCTTGGATGACTTGTGGTTAGGGGTAATATGCTAAACGAACCCGGAGATAGCTGGTTCTCCCCGAAATATATAGAGGTATAGCGTTCATCAAAATTGGCACTGGGGTAGAGCACTGAATGGGCTTGGGGCGGCAACGTCTCATGTTCAATCAAACTCCGAATACAGTGTCAATCTGATGGGCAGTCAGTCTTGCCGGGCTAAGCTGGTGAGACAAAAGGGAAACAGCCCAAACTCTCATCTAAGGTCTCTAATTTTACTTAAGTGTTTTAAGGAAGTAAGATTGCTAAAACACCCAGGAGGTTGGCTTAGAAGCAGCCATCCTTTAAAGAAAGCGTAACAGCTCACTGGACGAGGAATCTTGCGCCGCAAATTCAGGAGGCTAAAGTAAATACCGAAGATGGAGGTGCGATTTATCGCGCGGTAGGGGAGCGTCGATAAAGCAGTGAAGCCAAGCTGTAAGGCGAGGTGGAGCTTTATCGAGTGAGAATGCCGGTATGAGTAGCGAAAGGCCGATGAGAATTCGGCCCGCCGAATGTCCAAGGTTTCCCACGTAATGTTCGTCAGCGTGGGGTTAGTCGGCCCTAAGGCAAGCCCCGATTTTAGATCGGGGGTAGTCGATGGTTGGCAGGTTTATATTCCTGCACCTTGGTTGTATCGTTAGATCACACTTTGTGTGATGATTCACTTTGTGAATGCAGCTAGGGAGTGACGAGATTTGATAAGTAAGGTGTCTTATTGATTTGACATTGAGGCAACGAGTCAGTTTTGGTTGGAAAATCCGCCAGAGCGACGGCAAGTTGAGTCAAAAGTCTTTTGGCAACAGAGGGCGATCTTACTGGATTAAGTTTCCAAGAAAAGCTTCGTGGCGAGAGACAACCAAGTCCGTACCGAAAACCGACACAGGTGGACTGGACGAGAAGTCTAAGGCGAACGGGAGAAGGGAGTTTAAGGAACTCGGCAAAAAATCTGGACGTAACATTTGGAGATGTCCTACCTTATTAATTAAGGTCACAGCAAAAGAGTGCTTACCGACTGTTTAACTAAAACACAGGTCTGTGCAAAAGCGAAAGCTTAAGTATACGGGCTGAGGCCTGCCCAGTGCTGGAAGGTTAAGGGGAGCCACTTGTGGTGAACTGAAGCCCCAGTAAACGGCAGCAGTAACTATGAAAAGTCGTAGTTGAGTGACCCATTGTATTTGGTCACCATCGCACAAGCGATGAAAAACCTAGCTATATGCTGGAAAATCCGTACCGTAACAAACGGTTGAAGTATCTGACGTTACCATGTTAATATTTTATTATATGGTAAAAATACGATCAGTGCGGACAATCAGCAGGAAAGGTTTTAGTCGGGAAGAAAAAGGATGGTTTTTAGCTGGATTCGTCGAAGGTGAAGGAAGTTTTAATGTTTCCTTACGAAGAAAGAATGATTATAAATTAGGTTGGCAAGTTGTTTTAAGTTTTAATGTTTCTCAAAAAGATAAAGAAATATTAGAATTACTTAAAAAAGAATTGAATTGTGGAATTATTAAAGTAAGGAAGTTTGACAATCTTCATTCTCTTGATATTACGAATCCCAATGAAATTATCCATAAAGTCATACCATATTTCCAAAAATTTTCTTTATTTTCTTCTGGTAAAAGAAAGAATTTTGAAATTTTTTGTCAAATTACTAATTTGATGAAAAAGGGGAGTCATAGAACAACTAATGGCTTGAAGAAAATTCTTAAATTAAGAGAAGAATTGAATAAAGGGAAGGCGAGAAAAAGGAAATATGAATATGATGATGTTTTTCCGATTAGAAAATCCTCAGAGACTATATGCTAGGATCCCCGCCAAAAATTGAATATTTAGGCGGGAGATATGATATAGTCCGATCTCATGGGCGACCATGAGACTCCGTATTCAATCGGAGCTTTGTAACAAAATGAACTGTTCTACGGTAGATTTCGCGCTGCCGTAGTAAAATCTGACTATATGCTGGAAAATCCTAAGTATCTGACAGTACCAAATTTTGGTGAAAATCTGTTCAGTGGGGACAATCAGCAGGAAAGACTCATTAGTTAACAATTAATGAGAATCCTCAGAGGCCATACGTCAGACGCCATAATTTTATGGTAAAGATATGGTCCACATTCTAAAATTTTTTAGAATTTGAGCGAAGTTCCTTGTCGTGTAAGTTACGACCCGCATGAATGGTGTAACGAGTAAGCAACTGTCTTGAACTCTCCCCCGGCGAAATTGAAATGGCCGTGAAGATGCGGCCTACTTACTGCAGGACAAAAAGACCCCGTGGAGCTTTACTACAGCTTGACATTGAAAAGCTTAAATAAACTGTTGAGAATAGGTGGGAGTCTTCGGACGACAGTGAAATACCACTCTTTTGTTTATGTTTTTCTCACTAAAATATGCTGGAAACGCATATTGGGACAGTGTCTGGTGGGTAGTTTGACTGGGGCAGTCGCTTGCTCAAGAGTAATGCAAGCGTACCAAGGTCGGCTTAGCGCGGATGGAAATCGCGCTGGACGTATAAAGGCAAAAGCCGGCTTGACTGCGAGACTGACAAGTCGAGCAGGAACGAAAGTTGGTCTTAGTGATCCCCCGTACAACTGTGATGGTTGTCGGGGCTTAACGGATAAAAGCTACCCCGGGGATAACAGGTTGGTCGTGCCCGAGAGTCCATATCGACGGCGCGGTTCGACACCTTAACATATCGGGGTGCGATAGAAGTAATTCTATCAGCCTGTTTAATTTTTATTACTAGCTCATAACGGTGAACTCCTAATTGACTTTCGGGTAAACTTCGGTTTATCATTAAGTTAATGGACAACACCGTGGGAAGTTTAACAGAAGAACAAAAATCCATCCTTGTTGGTTGTCTTTTAGGAGATGGCACAATGAGGAAAAAGACAAATGCTCATTTAGAAATTAACCATTGTTATAAACAAAAAGCATTGGTTGATTGGATTTTTAGTAAATTTAAATGTTTAGTGAGAACCAAGCCTAAATGGAGAAAAGGCAACGGTAATAGAGAAGCATATAGATTTGCAACTCGAAGTTTACCAGTTTTAACTCCATTTTATGAAGAATTTTTTCCTCAAGGGAAAAAGGTTATTCCAAAAAAATTAAATTTAAATGGTTTAACATTAGCAGTTTGGTTTATGGATGATGGCTCAAAAAGCTATTCATCAATTTATCTAAACACACAACAATTTACTAAAATTGAGCAATTGAAATTAATAAGTCTTCTTAAGAGTAATTTTGGTATTGAATCTAGCCTAAATAAAGATAAAAAATATTTTAGGATTAGAATTCGAACCAAAAGTGTTAAGAAATTTATTAATTTGACAAAAAGATTTGTTTTAAAAGAATTTAAATACAAATTTCCTTCTGTTATGACCCCGTAACGACTTATTCCATTAGATTGGAATAGAGTTCTCTAATCAAGAGGGCTAAAACGCTAGCTCCTACTCCTTTTCGAATGGTATCGATGAGGACAAGAGGATGAAGGTATAGTCTAAACTTATAAGGAATTATAAGAATCAGAGCGATGTCGGCTCAGCGTATCCTGGGGCTGAAAAAGGTCCCAAGGGTCGGTCTGTTCGCCCGTTAAAACGCTACGTGAGCTGGGTTCAGAACGATGTAAATCAGTTCGGTCTCTATCCGCAGTAAGCGCAGGATATTTGAGGGAATCTGCCGGTAGTACGAGAGGACTCCGGTGGGGGAATCCCTGGTGTACCAGTTGTTTCTATCAAGAACAACGCTGGATAGCTAAATTCCTAGTGGATAACTGCTGAAAGCATCTTAAGCGGGAAGCCGCTCCCAAGATAAGATATCCATATGTGTTTACACATTGAAGATCACCCGTAGACTACGGGTTTAATAGACTGGAGGTGTAAGTGGAGTAATCCATTCAGCTGACCAGGACTAAATGATCAAAAAAAGTAGTTTTAATGGGAATTTCTGTTCACTTTTCAGGGAGTTTACCCCGGTGATTGGAGCGCCGTCGAACTACCCCTTTCCATTCCGAACAGGGTCGTCAAAGGCGGTAGCGGGAACGATAGTTGTTCCGCGAGGAACTGCGAAAATACCTCATCGCCGGGGTAATTTTTTGTCAAAAAAATTGCCACGGGGACAAGGTTCTGCCGAAGGCAGGTTCTTATCGCTGGGGTTTTTGGTTTTTAAAACCAATTTTTCCTTCTTGTGAGAAGGAACTTTTTAGATTATAATCGTGAGTAATAAATCAATTGAAAGTGAGGTAAATGTGAGTGCCCAAAGCAAAAAAGGAAACGAGACAGAGGACTAAAAAAACTTCTAAGAAAACAGAAGCGACTTCCATGGATGATTTGCTGAAGAATTATTCTTGGCATGGTTTTAAAAAAGGAGAAGTTGTCGAAGGAATTATCACCGAAAAAAATAATAAAGCGGTTTGGGTTGATATTGGTGCTAAAACCGATGGTCTTATTTTAACTAAAGAACTTAGAGTTGCCAGGGATTTTGTTAAAAGACTTAAGGTTGGCGATAAACTTAAGGTTTCCATTTTTCAGTCGGAAAATGAAAACGGCTATCCACTACTTTCTTTCAGGAAAACCCTCAATAATTTTGTCTGGGGTGAGTTTGAAGAGAAGTTAAAAACAGGTGAGCCAATTAAAGTTAGAGGTAAGGAAATTAATAGGGGTGGTTTAGTTGTTGATGTTAATGGTTTTTTTGGTTTTATCCCGACTTCCTGTTTTGGGGCTAAGGCAGCTGGGAAAACAAGAGATTTAATTAACAAAAGTTTTGAAGCAAAGATAATCGAAGTTGATAAAGAAAAAAACCGCCTGATTTTATCGGAAAAAGAAGTTTCTGAGAAAGGTTTGATTAAAGAGCAAAAAGAAGCTTTGGGGAAAATTAAAGTTGGTGATGTTTTTGACGGCGAGATTACCGGGGTGATGCCTTTTGGTTTGTTTGTTAAAGTCAAAATTGGCAAATATCCGCTTGAGGGTTTGGTTCATATTTCCGAGATTTCTTGGGAAAAAGTTGATGATCCGAATAAGTTTTATAAACAGGGGGATAAGGTTAAGGTTAAAACTTTGATTGCTGACGAAAAAACAGGCAAAGTCAATTTTTCTCTGAAACAACTTCAAGAAGATCCTTGGGTAGAAATTGAAAAGGAATATTCAGTTGACGCCAAAATTAAAGGTGAGGTTATCCGTATAGCCCCTTTTGGTGTTTTTGTGGCCCTAGACAAAGGGATTGAGGGTTTAATTCATATTTCCAAGATTCCGGCAGAGAAAGCCTTAAAAGTGGGTGACAAAGTCGATTGTTTTGTGGAATCAATCGATAAAGAGGCTCGAAAAATGAGTTTGGGTTTGGTTTTGAAAGAAAAGCCAATCGGATATAAATAAGGCTACAAAGGAGTATCCTTTGTAATGGGTTTTATTCTAAAGTGATTTTTCCTAAAATTTCCTCAGGCATTTGTTGGTAATCTTCAACGAAACTTTGATAGGAAAGTATATCTTTAAAGTCTGTTTTCTGGGCGGTTTTAAAAAAGCTTAAGATTTCTTCCGGATGTATCCAATTAGTCTTTCTTTTGCCCAAATATTCTAAATAACTAGAATAACTTTCAAGAAGCATCTTTCGTAAAGCAGATTTATTGTTATCTTTGGTTGGATTAAGATGAATATAACGAGAAAGATGTAGAAGTTGTTCATCAGTTTTAACTAAAACAGCCTTGTATGTATCTTGGAAAAGGGGACCGACTCTTTGATAACGTTTATTAAAATACTGAACATACTTAGTCCCCAAAGAACGCATAAATTTTTCAATCGCATGAGCAGATTTTTGTTTTAGAAGTAAATGGAAATGGTTAGGTATTAGAGAATAAGTCATAAGAATGATTTCTTGAGAAAAATTATTTAAAGGCCGTTGTCTTGGTGGATTTACAAAGGATACTCCTTTGTAAACATCATTGAGGGAGGCTGGAGGGGAAAGATAAAGCTTAAGATAGTGGAGAAAAACACGATAGTCCTGTTCGTCTTGAAAAATGATCCGTTTTTCTACCCCTCGGTTATAAATATGATAATAACCATTTTCTATATAAGATTTAAGAATGTTTTTAGCAGGCATAATTTAGGTTATTACAAAGGATACTCCTTTGTCAAGAATGTCTGTGATTGAGAATAGTTAAGAAGAATAGTAAAATAGATATAAATTTAACCCACCTTAAAAATTAATTTATGCCAAAGGCTTTAACCAAATTTATTTGCCAGCAATGTGGAATGGAATCGCCTAAATGGTTGGGGAAATGCCCCGAATGCGGCGAATGGAATTCTTTTATCGAAACCGTTATTCCGACAACCAAAAAAGGTTTTTCAATTGGAACTTCTTTTGCTGCCTCTCCGCAAAAACTTTCCCAAATTAAACCAGCTGATTTAAGAAGGATTAAAACTAACATTAGCGAATTTGATCGAGTTTTGGGTGGTGGCCCGCCTGCCGGCGAGGCAGGTTTAGTCCCTGGCTCAGTAGTTCTAGTGGCCGGTGAACCAGGGATTGGTAAGTCAACTCTCATGCTGGAATTGGGGGATGAGATTGGCGGTTTGTATATCTCTGGTGAAGAATCTCTCCATCAGATTAAATTGAGAGCTGAGAGATTAAAGATTAAGGGTGAAAAAATTCTTTTTCTTTCAGAAACAGACGTGGACATTATTTTGGAAACAATTAAGAATTTTAAAAAGGAAGATTTTAAAGTTTTAATTGTTGATTCCATCCAAACCCTCACTACTCAAGATTTGACCAGTTCAGCTGGTTCAGTTGGACAAGTTAGAGAATGTGCATCTAAATTACTCAGAATGGCTAAATCTTCAAATATTGCCGTCTTTTTAATTGGCCATGTGACTAAAGAAGGAATGTTAGCCGGACCAAAAATTTTAGAACATATGGTTGATACGGTTCTTTCTTTAGAAGGAGAGAAATTTGGGGCTTTTCGTCTTTTGCGGACAACAAAAAATCGTTTTGGCGCCACCGATGAAGTTGGCGTGTTTGAGATGACTGATAAAGGGATGGTGGGCATTGAAAATCCTTCAAAACTTTTCTTATCTCAAAGACAAAAGAGTGTTC
>Ga0210024_1004704_pt1 | contig 10569 bp, 10 predicted proteins | sample CryGeymeta201525_FD_183988 | JGI IMG/M metagenome (GOLD analysis project Ga0210024, IMG submission 183988) | Groundwater microbial communities from Crystal Geyser aquifers in Utah, USA - Crystal Geyser metaG 2015-25 (SPAdes) (version 2) | ecosystem: Environmental > Aquatic > Deep subsurface >... | reverse complement strand
CAAGATCATTCGCGGCCTGTCGTCGATCTCGCGCGCGAGAATACCGAATTCCGCAAGGTCCCCTGGACCGGCGACAAGACCCAGCCTGTGCTGCTGGCCATCCCCGAAGGTGGGGAGATCGGCGGCAAGGTGCATGAAGGGCACGACCAACTGCTCTACTTCGCCACCGGTCGCGGCCTGGCGAAGATCGGCGAGACCGAAAGCGAGGTCTCCGATGGCGACGTCAGCATTGTGCCGTCGGGAGTCTTCCACGATTTTCGCCACACCGGATCGGAGATACTGAAGCTGTTCACCACGGACAGCCCGCCCGAGCATGACCCTGGCACCGAACATGCCACCAAGGCGGAGGCTGAAGCGGATGACTGGTCCAGCGTAGACAGTCATGGCGCGATCTCGCCCCTGACAGGAAGGCGCTGTTGTTGCTATAAGGGCGCCCCGGCATATCAAAAGAAGTGCTGGGGTGGTGGGCCAACCTCAGAGCCATCCGTTTTGAAGGTCTCATGACGCTTCGGCTCCCAATAAAGGTCCCTTCGAATGACACGCCCTGCCGAAACCAAATTGCCACTGTTGGTTGAAGCACCGACCGAGGATTTTCCACGCAAAGGCAGTCGATTTCGCAAGCGGTACCTTCTGGTGCTGCTGATCCCCGTCTTCATGTTCTCTGGTGCGGTCATCGGCCTGTATTTCCAGCCGCCCGCCTTGCAGAAATTCTATGAACTGACAGGTCTGCAACCAGGCGGAGGGTCGGGTGCGCCGATCGCGCTGCCTCCGAACATCGAACTGCCGCAGGACATGGTCGAGACGATGCTGCCCACCGATGTCGTCGGTCTGGCGCGTGTGATGCCGCGGGGCGATGTGGCCGTCGTGGCTGCACCCTACGGCGCGAGCGATGCGCGGGTCGCGGAGATCCTGGTCGCAGTCGGGGATCGTGTAGAGCGCGGAGCGCCGCTTGCGTATCTCGACAACCGGGCGGCGTTGGAAAGCGCCGTGTTCCTGGCGCAAGCCAATCTCGCCGTGCGACAGGCGACCCTTCTGCAGACGCGCAGCGCCGTGCAGGCCAGCAGGGATGAGGCACAGGCCACGCTGGAGCAGGCCCGCGGCACCTACCGCGACACGCAGGCAACCCTTGAGCGCACCGAAGAGCTGGTCGATCGCGGCGTTTCGACCAGTGTCACGCTCGACGCCGCCCGCACCGCGACCCAGGAGGCGGCGCTTGCGATCACGCGTGCAGAAGCCACGCTTGCCCGGTTTTCATCCGCCGAGATCGACGATCAACCCGACGTCGTGGTCGCGGCCCGCAACGTGGAGGCGGCCGAGGCCGAACTTGCGCGGGTCGAACTCGATCTGGCCCGCAGCATCGTCGTCGCCCCGATCGCCGGGACGATCCTCGACATTCACGCGACACCGGGACAGCGCCCCCCAGCCGAGGGTGTCATGCAGATGGGCGATATCAGCCAGATGACGGCCGAGGTGGAAATCTATCAGGACCGGATTGCCACGGTCATGGCCGGACAGCCGGTGGAGCTTGTGGCCAACGCGATTGGGCGCACCCTGCACGGAACCGTCGAGAGCATCGGCCTGACGGTAGGACGGCAAGGGCTGATGTCGGACGACGTGGCGGCGAACACCGATGCCCGGGTGATCAGGGTCGTGGTCGCACTTGACGCGGAGTCGTCGGAGATCGCTTCACGCTTCACCAACCTTGAAGTGATCGCCCGGATCGACACCGGCGCGGGCGGGCGGGTCGCCCGATGAGCCGGCTTCTTACGCGGCTGCTGGGCCGATTGCCGATCGGCTGGCTACAGCTTGTGCACCAGCGCGGACGGTTCGCCGCCGCGCTGTCAGGCGTGGCCTTCGCCAACGTTCTTGTCTTCGTCCAGCTTGGGCTCATGAGCTCGATGGGCGTCTCGACGCTGCGCCCCTATCAATTCTTTCAGGGTGACATCCTGATCTCCGCCGCCGACGCCAACACGCTGACAGACGGCGGAAACGTCGCGCGGCAATGGATGCTTCAGGCCCTTGCCGACCCGGATGTCGTGGACGGCATGGGATTGTTCGTGGCGATGGTGCCATGGGATCGGGGCGAGACGGATATCAGCCTGACGACCTTCGGCATCGACCCCTTCCGCACCGCTTTCCTTGCGCCTGAAATCGCCGCCGATATCGACGTTCTGCAAGTTCAGGACGCGGCCATATTGGACCGGCTCGCCCGCGGGCTCACGCAGGAGGAAGCGGCGGCGATCCGGCTGCAGACGCCGCTTTCCTTTGAGACCCAAGGCCGGACCCTGACCGCCTACGACACCTTCGCAGGGGGTGGGGGCTTTGTTGGCGACGGATACCTGCTGGTGTCCGACCAGACCTTTCTGTCGCTGTTTCCGGCGCGCAGTTCCGGCGCCCCGGATCACATCCTGTTGCGCCTCCGGCCCGGGGCACAGCCCGACGCGGTGGTTGATCGGTTGAAGACGCTGATCGCCGACCCGACGCTGCGCATCCGCAGCTATGCCGATGCGATGGACGAAGAGGTGCGGTTTCAGCAGACCCAGCGACCCACCGGCGTCATCTTCGGCTTCGGCGTGCTGATCGGCGTGCTCGTGGGGATCGTGATCGTGTTTCAGGTGCTGTCCGCCGACGTCGCCGATCACCTGAGGGAATACGCGACCTTCAAGGCGATGGGCTATGGGCAGGGCTTCTTCCTTGGCGTCGTCGTCGAGGAGGCTGTCATCCTCGGCGTGCTCGGCTTCATCCCCGGCGTGATCGCCGGTTGGGGCATCCTGACGCTGATGGCGAAGGTGACGACCTTGCCGCTGTTCATCTCGTTCGGGATGGCGGTTACCGTCTTTATCGGTACCGTCGTGTTTTCGGCCTTGTCCGGGATGATCGCGACCCGGCGGCTGGCCGCGGCCGACCCGGCGGATCTGTTTTGAAGATGCCAGACGAGGACTTGTCAATTCGGGCCAGCGCCCTGAACCACTGGTTCGGAGCCGGCGAGGCGCGCAAGCAGGCGTTGTTCGATATCGACCTGCGGATAAGGCGCGGCAGTTTCATCGTGATGGTCGGCCCCTCGGGGTCGGGCAAGACCACGCTTCTGACCCTGCTGGGATGCCTTCGAGAAATCCAGGAAGGATCCGTTCTCCTGCTGGGTCAGGAACTGCGCAATGCGACGACCGCGCAAAACGTCCGGCTGCGGCGTCGCCTCGGGTTCATCTTCCAGGCCCACAACCTCCACGAAAGCCTGACCGCGCGACAGAACGTGCTTATGGGCCTGCAGGTGAAGGGACGCATGGACCGTGAAGTGTCGGACAAGGCCGCGGCCCATATCCTGACCCTTCTCGGGCTTTCTGAGCGGCTGGACTATCTCCCCGCCAACCTGTCGGGCGGACAGAAGCAGCGTGTGGCGATCGGCCGGGCCCTGGTCGGCAACCCCGATGTCGTTCTGGCGGACGAACCCACGGCGGCCCTTGACTGGGAAACGGCCGCCAGTGTGGTCGATCTCTTGAAACAGTTGGGACGGGCGCGCGGCACGACCACGCTGATGGTCACGCATGACAATCGCATCCTCGATCGCGCGGACCGCATCCTGACGCTGGAGGATGGGCGTCTTGTGGGCGACGAAGACCGAACATGAGAAAAGGACTTGAACCACGACGGTGCAAACACCTCGTAGCTGGCCGCTGAGGGTCGCGGCAGGCGTGGCGGTCGTCTTTGCCTTCTGACGATCGTATCCGGCGGCAGGGCGCTGTTCGGCGGACTAGCCGCGGTGGCCGCCGCGGGAAATGCGTCCCCTTCGTCCTGTGGTTCAATGTCCTGTCGGGGTTCGTCTACGTGCTCGCAGGACTCGGCATCGCCATGGGTCGCCGTTGGGCGGTCACGCTCTCCGTTGGTCTGGCGGTGACGATCGCAGCGGTGTTCGCTCTCTTAGGCCTGTACGTCTTCCAGGGTGCAGCGTTCGAGATGCGTACCGTTGGTGCCATGAGCCTTCGCTTGGTTGTCTGGGGAGCTATCGCTGCGGCAGCGGCTCGGCACATTGCGTCGCCCAAAGCCGGTGATCGGGAGGATGACGCTCTCCGCTGACGCATCGCGATATTTCAAAGCCATGGTGTCGAAGTGGAAGCAGAAGCATCGCTCGTTCATGGATTAGATTTGGAATTTAATGAAAACAAAGACTTAAGGTAAAGAAGGTTCGAGGATTTGTGCATCAGAGCCCTTCGGGCCTGCCCTTTTTCATGGAAAGGGGATGCTGCGGATGGCGGTTCTCGTCGGTGAAAAGGCGATATGGGGCGCGGATTTTCTATGCGGTTGGCACGACACGGCAAATGGCGTGGATCCCGGATGGATAGGATCCGAGGACTTCCACACCGTTTGCAGGCTTGCGGGCGTCGATGCTGATGCGGTGATCGACGCCCATCAGCCCGAGCGGTTCATGCGAATGAGGCGGGCGGCGTCACTTTTTTGCAGGCTTACCAGGGGCGGGTCGGAGGGCAGTCTTGTTCCCAAGCATTAATAATTTTTCAGTAATTTCAATGCTCTGAAGATCCTTATGGAGCGGGTGAAGGGAATCGAACCCTCGTCTGGAGCTTGGGAAGCTCTCGCTCTACCATTGAGCTACACCCGCAACGGATGGCTTCTTACCACCGTTCACAAACTTCCTTCAAGCACATTTACCCCGGAACACACCTGTCTTCGGGGTTTTGTCGCACAGAACGGCGCTTGTGGCGCCTGTGGTGCGCTGCGGATCGCAAACATGCGCGGCTGATACGACGCTGACGCGTCAAGCGGCTGGCCCGGACGCAGCCAGATATCCAGAATGATTATCTTCGGATTTGACAGGGTGGCCGATCGCTGCGCACCATGAACAAACGTTTGCGCAAACTGGCTGCACCAAAGGGGCTGTCGCAGAAGGATGGGGCAAGAAATGGCTGGAGACCCAATTTTCAACGTGGAATTCCGCTCGGACGGGGTTTGCGTTGGCAAGTTGCGCAACGAGATCACGAACGAGGCGCTGAGGCCGTTCAAGGTCAAGCGCACGCTTGCCACCGACGAAGGGCGCTTTCAGGGCGGGGAAGACACGGCGCCGACGCCGCTGGAATATTTCCTGACCGGTCTTGTCGGGTGCCTGATGACCCAGATCCGCGTGTTCGCCAAGAAACTCGCCATCGACGTGAGCGATATCGAGGTCGGTTGCAGCGCGAAATGGGTGGCCGTGCCTGACCCTGTCGGCCCCTACCAGGCGCGCCCGGCAGGGTTCGAGATCAGCATCGCGCTAAGCTCGGAGGCACCGGCGGAAAAGGTGAAAGACCTGATCGCCGCATCGAAACGGGCCTGCTTCGTGGAGGCGACGCTGGCACAGGCGAACGACGTCAAGCACAGCCTTCGGATCAATGACGGCGAGGCCGTCGACATCTGAAGACCGGAATTCAACCTAGGGAGGAAACATCCATGACTACTGCCTTGAAACCATATCTTGGCCGCACCGCAATCCTGGCCGCGATGATGGCGACGGCGGGGCCTGCGGCTGCGCAGGAAACCATCGACGTAACCATCGTGTCGGGCTTTTCGCCCGCGGTGGCCGCCGTCAGGGTCCTTCAGGAAAACTTCATGCCTGCGGTCGATGCCCGCCTTGCGGAAACCGGAACATATGCCATCGACTGGCAAGAGGCGTTTTCCGGAACGCTGGCGCGACCGTCCGGCGAGTTGGAGGCGATCGAGGTCGGTCTTGCCGATATGGGCGTCATCCCGACCGCCTTTCATGCCGACCGGCTGCCGGTTTACCAGATCGGCTACGTGACCCCGTTCACCACCAACGATCTGGTGCTGATCCACGAGGTTGTCGACGGGCTGGTCGAGCAATACCCCGCCTTCGCCGAAACCTGGGAGCCGCTGAATCAGGTCAGCCTCTCGGTCAGCGGCATTCCGGACAACTATATCCTGTGCTCCACCACGCCGATCGACAGCCTCGACGATATCGACGGGCTCAAGGTCGCCGGGGCAGGCCCGAACCTGCGCTGGATCGAACCGGTCGGCGCAACGGGGCTGACCGGCACGCTCGGCAATTTCTACCAGCTGGTGGAGACGGGCGTTGCCGACGCGATGCTCGTCTGGGGCGAGGCGGTCGTGTCGCTGCGCTTCTACGAGGTCTGCGATCACTACTTCGACGCGCAACTGGGCGGGGTGAACAGCTATGTCATCAACGTCAACCAGAACACGTGGGACAGCTGGCCCGAAGAGGTCCAGGTCGCGATGACAGAGGCGGCGCAGGCCTACGGCGTCGCACTGGGCGAGTTTGCCGCCGAGCTTGGCGCACAGGCGCGCGAAACCTTCCTCGAACACGGCGGCACGGTGACCGTGATCGACCCGGCGGAGCGGGACGAATGGGCGGCGACGCTTCCCAACATCGCGCAGGAATGGGTGGCTTCGCTCGAAGCGCGGGGCGTTCCGGCGCAGGCGATCCTGACCGATTACATGGACGCGATGCGCGCCGCCGACCAGACCGTCGCGCGCGATTGGGACGAACAGTGAAAAAGGCGCCGGAAACACGGCTCGGGGGCGATGACGTCCCCGAGCCGGTCACGCTGCTGACGCCGATCACGTCGCTGATGAACACGGTGGGCGCGGTGTTCGTGCTGGTCATGATGGTGCTCGTGAACATCGACGTTTTCGGCCGGTGGCTGCTGAACACGCCGCTGGTCGGGACGCTGGAACTGACCGAGATGGGCGTTGTCGCGGTGGTCTACCTGACCGTTGCGCATGCCGTGGCGGGCAAGCGGCTGACGCGGTCCGAGGCGCTGCTCGGCTACCTTGAACGCCGCGGGATCCGGCGCGTCGAGATGTCCCTGCGCATCGCCTTCAACCTTGTCGGCGCAGTGGTCTTCGCGCTGATCGCCTTCGGGCAGGCGCCGCGGGTGGTGGATGCGTGGACGCGCGGCTATTTCAAGGGCAATGTCGGGATCTTCACCGCGCCGACATGGCCGCTGGAGGCGATCCTGTTCCTCGGCGCAGTCGCGGCCTGCCTTCAATTCCTCGTTCTTGCCTTCAGGCGCGGGCGTGACCTGCGCCAGGGGGCGGGCTGATGGGTGGCCTCGAAATCGGGTTCCTGTCCGTCGGTCTCATCGTCCTGCTGATCTATTCGGGCATGCATGTGGCGATCGCGCTCAGCCTCGTGTCGTTCCTGTCCGTCACCGTGCAGCGCGGCGACCCGGAGCTTGCCATCCGCCTGCTGACGCTGGCCGCCGCCGATGGAGTCGCCGACCAGACCTTCGCCGTGATCCCGCTTTTCGTGCTGATGGGCATGATCATGAGCGCATCGGATGTCGGGCGCGACGCCTATGATGTGGGCGATCATTTCCTGCGCCGGTTGCGCGGCGGCCTGGGGTTGGCCACGGTCGGATCGAACGCGGTATTTGCCGCGGTGACCGGGGTCTCCATCGCCTCCGCCGCGATCTTCACCCGCGTCGCGGTGCCCGAGATGCTGCGCCTTGGCTACAGCCCGCGCTTTGCCGTCGGCACCGTTGCCGGCAGTTCCGTGCTGGGCATGCTGATCCCGCCCAGCATTCTGCTGATCATCTTCGCAATCCTGACAGAGCAATCCATCGGCATGATGTTCTTTGCAGGGATCGGGCCGGGGATCTTGCTGTCATCGGTCTATTGCCTCGGGATCATCTCGATGGCCTATCTCGCGCCGTCTTTCGTCTATGATCGCACCGGGCGCTTCGCGGAGCCTGGCGCTGTCGATATCAAGGTCCATCGCGGCCCGGCCGAGATCGCCGCCAAGTCGCTGCCGATCCTGTTTCTCATCACGATCGTTCTGGGCGGGATCTATGGCGGCGTCTTCACCCCGACGGAGGCCGGGGCCGTGGGCTCGCTCGCCGCGCTGATCCTTGCCTTTGCCCGGCGCAAGCTGACGCTGGCGCGGTTCTGGGATGTGCTGAAAGAGACCGGGCACCTGACGGCTTCGGTCTGTTTCCTCGTCATCGCGGCGACGATGTATACCCGCTCGCTCGGGCTGGCCGGCGTCCCGGTCGAGATCGGCAACATGATGCAGACGGCGACGGACAGCTTTCTGCTGGTCGTGCTGATCTACATTCTCGTCATCCTGTTTCTTGGCACGATCATCGATTCCGTCTCGATCATCCTGATCATGGTGCCGCTGTTCCTGCCGGTCGTGCAGGGCTTCGGCGCCGATCCGATCTGGTTCGGCATCATCACCGTCATCGCGGTCGAGGTCGGCCTGCTGACCCCGCCGCTGGGCATGGCCTGTTTCGTCATCAAGGGCTGCCTTGAAGACAAGCGCATCACGCTGGGCGATGTCTTCTGGGGCGCTGCGCCGTTCGCGCTGATGATGATTTTCGTGCTTGCATTGCTGACGGCGTTTCCCGACATGGTCTATATTGACCGCTGGTTCGGGGGGCGCTGATCGGGGCAACAGGTGTCGGACGAGGAAACAGGGCCTGAACGCATCGTCCCGGCCACAGGGCCAGGCAAAAAGACCCGCGCCCGCCTGATAGATGTGGCGCGGGCGGTCGATGTTCACCCCTCGACCGTGTCGCGGGTGCTGAGCGGCGATCGTGAAGCACGCGTCGGCCCCGACACGGCGGCGCGGATCCGCAAGGTCGCGTCCCGGTTGGGCTATGTTCCGAACGCCTCTGCGGCGGCGTTGAAGACACGTTCCAGCCGCTTGATCGGGGTCATCGTGCATGACATTGCCGATCCGGTCTACCCGCGCATCCTGACCGGGCTGGAACGGCGTCTGGCGCGGGCCGGGTATATGGCGGTGATCGGCAACACCGGGTTCGACCCCGATGCCGAGACCGACATGTTCGCCAAGATGAGCGCGCGGCTCGTCGATGGCGTGATCCTTGGCACGACGCGGCTTGTGGACCCGGTGGTGGCCATGGCCGAGGATCTGGGGCTGCCGCTCGTCTCGGTGTTGCGCCGCCCCGAGGATCCGAATTGCGCCGCGGTGATCGACGATTGCCTGTCCGGCATGCGGGCGCTCGCGCAGGCCGTGGCCGCAGCGGGGCACCGCGATGTCGGCGTCATCGCCGCACCGCAAAACCTGTCAACCAGCAAGGACCGGCTGGAAGGGATCGTGACGGGGCTGCGCGCGCATGGCGTGGACATCGCCGATGACCGTCTCGTCTTCGTGCCCCGGATGACCAGCGAGGATGGCGCCGCCGCGACGCAGCAGTTGCTGGCACGCCGCGCAACACCGCCTAGCGTCATCATGGCGGTCAACGATCGCGTTGCGCTTGGCGCGTTGCGCACGCTGCGGAAGGCCGGGCTGCACTGCCCGCAGGATGTGTCGCTTACCGGGTATAACGAGACCCACCCGCTCGACCTGATCGACCCGCCGCTGACCTCGGTCGCCATTGATCTGGACCGTGTCGGGGCGATGGCCGCCGACCGGTTGCTGGCCCTGATCGAAACCCCGGGCCTGCCGCGAACGGTCGATCGCATCATGCCCGAACTTCGCCTGCGCGCATCGCTGGCGCGGCGCTGAGGATACCGGTCACCGAACCGAACGGAACCGCACCGAACCGTCACGCGGCGCAGGCAAATCCGGCGTCAAGGACAGCCAGCACCGTATCGACATGCGCATCCGACAGGATCAGCGGCGGCGACAGGATGATGTTGTTGCCCGAAACGCGCACCATGGTGCCGTTTTCACAGGTCACGCGGTGGACCTTGTCGGTGGTGGGCTTGCCGTTCGGCAAGACCGTGCTTCGCTGCATGGTGGCGCTTGAACCGGCGCTGGAGGCTCGCGGCTTCGAGGTGGCCGTCTTTCATGCAACCGGCATGGGCGAGCGGGCGAGCGGGCGGGTGCGGGCTGCGCGGGCCTTGATCGCGCCGTCTGGTGTCGAACGGCTGACAGCCCGGCCCCCCGATCTGTGCCGCTCGACGCCAGGCGAGCAACCCTTTCGTCAGATGTCGACCGCTACAGATGCGCCAGAACCGAGCGCGCGGCGCGCAAGCCCGGTGCCTCGCCGCCCTTGCCGAGCCGCGCCATCGTCAGCGCCATCGCGTCGGCCTGCAGGGCGCGCGCGGCGGGGTCCGTCAACAGGCGGTGCAGCGCCGGGGCGATACGATCGGCGCGACACTCCGGGCCGAGGAAATCGGGCACGGTGCGGGTTTCGCTGACAAGATTGACCAGCGTCACCGTGTCGATCAACGCCATCCGCTTCATCAGCCAGAAGCTGAGCCGGTTCATGTCATAGGCGATCGCCATCGGCGTGCCCGACGCGGCCAGTTCCAACGACACGGTGCCCGACGCCGCAAGCGCCGCGTCCGCTGCCCGGAACGCCGCGCGTTTGTCGGCGGCATACGTGTCGGGGGCCTCGGTCGGGTCCAGCAGGATCGGGCGCGCCGGCCAATCGTGCACCACCGCACGCAGCATCGGGGCGACATGTGGCACCGTCGGCAACACCGCGCGAAGGTCCGGATGCTGGCGCACCAACCGCGCAAGCGTCTCTGCGAAGGGGCCCACGTGGCGAGCAACCTCTCCCCGGCGCGATCCGGGCAACAGCAATAGAAGCGGCGCATCGGGCGCGATGCCGTGGCGGGTGCGCAAATCGG
>Ga0210024_1004696_pt1 | contig 10578 bp, 7 predicted proteins | sample CryGeymeta201525_FD_183988 | JGI IMG/M metagenome (GOLD analysis project Ga0210024, IMG submission 183988) | Groundwater microbial communities from Crystal Geyser aquifers in Utah, USA - Crystal Geyser metaG 2015-25 (SPAdes) (version 2) | ecosystem: Environmental > Aquatic > Deep subsurface >... | reverse complement strand
CACCGGCAACCTCGACCCGCAGACCGCCGACCGGGTGTTCGCGGTGATGCTGGAGACCGTGCGCGGCCAGGGCGCCGGCGCGCTGATCGCCACGCATAACCCGGAGCTTGCGGCGCGGATGGACAGGGTGGTGCGGCTGGAGGCGGGGGTGGTGGTCGGGGGGTAAGGGGGACCTCTTCGGACGTTCGACCTCCGCCTCGTGCAGTAAGGCAACTGCCTAGAACCAGTCATTTCGCCTCACCGGTGCATGTCGAGGCTCAGAACCTCGTATCTGCGCAGGAAGACTCGGTGCTTGCGTGGACGACGACAAGGTCGGGGCCGGTTAGCTTTCATCACACCTCAACCGTGGGCTCCAGCTGGGACCGCTGGTCGGGGCAGCGACAAATATAAAGAGGTTTCGCGAAGGCCAGGCATTCGACTATAAGTTGTGGCGATATGGAGCCGAAAATCAAGATTCGGACCAGCAGGGATTTCTTGCGTATCGGGGGAAGTATGACCGGGGATGTCGAAGCAGCACGGCAACTGGATCGCCACCTCCGAGCTCCCCGACAGGTTTGGCTTACGGGGGCTGGTATCAGCTTTGGCGCCGGGCTCCCATTGATGTATCCGCTGACGGATCGCGTCTTTCATCTCCTTTCCAATGAGACCGCTGACGCTGATGCGCATAAGCTAGTTAAGGCTGTACGCGAAGATCTGCCGGAGGGACTGCACATTGAACATGTACTTAGCCATTTCGGCGATCTCATAGCTCTGGCCGAGCGAGCGAAAGACACGAGTGCTACCGTCGGTACTGAGCGAGTCACAAAAGCTAGGCTTCAGGCTGCGCATCACACCATTCTTCGGCATATTCGCGACATCTTACGCTGGGGCTACCAACCGGCAATGAATGGAAGCCCTGAAATAGTTGGCAAGCAAGGTGAGCCAATCGTTTCCATTGATGACCATCGCCGGTTCATTCGCACTCTATATAGGGTAAACCGTGCTGGATTGGATGAGCGGCGGGACGCAATCCATTTTATCACTACAAACTACGATACCTTGATCGAGGATGCTCTTTCGCTCGAACGCATTCCATACGCCGATGGATTCTCTGGCGGGGCAATCGCCGCATGGGACGAAGCCCTCTTCGCGGCAGCATCAACGGATCAACGTCTCAAGGCCATCATTACTAAGCTTCATGGGTCAATAGATTGGTACCGAAGTGGAAAAGAGCGTGGGCGCGTTTTTCGTGTCCGATATGATGATATCTATCCAAACAGGTCGAGTGACAACGGTAATGTTGTGATCTATCCGCAGGCGACCAAGTATTTGGCGTCTCGTGAGGATCCTTTTGGTTATCTCTTTCAAAGATTTCGAGGCCTTCTCTCTTACGAGCGCCAGCAAGTTCTCTTCGTCTGTGGCTATTCCTTCGGAGATGATCATATCGACGCAATCATCGAGCAGCACCTGCTCCACCCTGAAAGCAAGACGACACTGGTCGCTTTCTCTAGCTCATGCGGAGGGAAGCTAGCAGAGTGGGCTCAAAGCAGCGCTGGAGATAGAATATTCGTTATCGCCAAGGATGGGCTCTACCGGGGAAAAGGTGGGCCATACTTTCCTCCATCTGTCCCTATAGTTGAAAGAGATTGGTGGACCTTTTCGGGCGCAACGAATTTGCTGGAGAACGGCTTGCCGGCTGACATTGCGGAGGCGATTGAATGAGTGACTTTGACCTCGATCCGGATATCCAAGTCGGCACGGTATTCGAGATTTCCGGAACCACGATAAAGGTGTCTCTGAAGCGTAGTCTGACTGAACTGGTTCAGACGCATGGTGGAACGGTGTACTCAGTCGGCCAGATAGGTAGCTTAATAAAGCTCCATATTGGTCGCACCCTTCTCTTTGCTATGGTTCGATTGCTTCGCCTGCAGACTGAGGAAGAAGCCGCTGCGCAGGGAGTAACTGATGGCATTGACCGGCGTGTTCTTGAGGCGGATTTGTTTGGCGAGGCGCGCTGGCAGAAGTCGACTGAGACGTTAACCTTTGATAGGGGGGTCCGAAACTCGCCTCTTCCTCTTCAAGGTGTATTTCTTGTTACCTCTTCTGAGACGCGTCGCCTGTTTACCGCCATTGAGAAGCAGGGTGGTGACGGCCCTAATCGCTTCATTTCTTTCGGCACGTACGTCGGAGCAGATGGGGTCGCATGCCATGCAGACATGGACAAGCTGTTCGGCCAGCACTTTGCGGTCCTCGGTTCGACCGGCTCTGGCAAGTCGACCGCTGTGGCTGCTATCCTTCACGCTGTCCTTGGGCATAGAGCAATTGACGGTGGCCAGTTTTCACGACCGCGAGTTATCATTATTGATCCCCACGGTGAGTATGGCCCAGCATTCGGCGAGCGAGCCGTCGTCTACCGGGCGTTTGAGGACGCAGGGGATGGTGGGGCAGCTTTTCGTGCGGCGAAACTCCCTTATTGGCTGATGTCCAGCGACGAGTTTCGCCGCCTCGTTGTCGGGAAAGGAGAGTTTGAGGCGACTTCCCAAGCAAACGTCGTCTATAAGGCGTTGGCGCACGCCCGAATGCACGCGGCTGGCCTGGTGACCGCCGCAAATGATCCAGCTAGGAAGACAGACGGTCAGGGTCATCCAGACCTGCCAAGAGCTGTGGCGGGAGGAACACCGCAGAACATTGCACAGTTTGATCGAGACTGGCCGGTACCATTTGATCTGGACGAATTTCGGGCCCACATTGATTTGTGTCAGAATAATAGACCAAGCAAGGATGGTTGGGGGCCACTAACGGACGGCGACTATCAACAAAAGTTCGCGTCCATCCTCGACAAACTGTCAGTTTTACGTCTTGACAGTAGAATTGCGTTTTTGATGCGAGATCATGCTGCTGGCGATCCAGAGCTCCCTGACATTCTTGCGCAATTCGTTGGAGTTAATATTGAGAGGCCGAACGCCCCGATAAGAATACTTGATATTTCCGGTTTGCCTACTGAGGTCGCAGGCCCGTTGACGGCAGCACTGGCTCGACTGCTTTTTTCGTACAAACTGGCTCAGACGCGTGAAGAGCGGGAAAGTGATCCGATCCTCTTGGTTTGTGAGGAAGCCCATCGGTATGTCCCAGACCGGGGCGAAGCGCAGTATGCTGCCGCTCAAGACGCCATTCGTCGTATTGCGCGTGAGGGGAGAAAATATGGAATTGGCCTAATGTTGGTATCCCAGCGCCCATCTGATGTAGAGAGTACGGTGTTGTCTCAGTGCAACTCTTGGCTCGTACTGCGCCTAACCAATGGTCGAGATCAAAAACATGTCGGACGGTTCCTTCCCGACTCAATGGCAGCTTTGATCAAACTCCTGCCGTCGTTGCCGCGCCGAGAAGCACTGTTTGTTGGAGAAGCTGCTGCACTGCCATCGCGGATCAAACTGACACATTTGACTGAGGATCGTAGGCCAAAATCCAACGACATTTCGTTCGCGGCAGGTTGGGCAGCGGAACTTGCAGACCTAAACAAATTGAAATCGGTAGCAGATCGAATGGTGAGCCGATGAAGAAATTTTCCGCAAATGGTCAAAGAACGCATGCCACCGGTGGTGGGGTCTTTGCGGTTATGTTGGGAGCTTCGTCTGAGGCGCTGCTTCGGCGCCCTTTGACCAGATGCGAGCCATAGTCCAGAACTTTCGCCCTCCCCGCCTATTTCGGCCAAGTATGCAGGACTCATCAACGATTCCGATTCAACCGCACGTCCGGACGCCGCCCCCGCGCCGCCCGAACCGCCGCCCCTTCTCACGCCGCCAGCGCCCCCGGCCCCGGCACGGCGCCGGGGGGGCACTTGCCGAGGATGATCATGCCCAGCACCTCGTCCTTGGTCATGTCCTCGACCCGGCCCGAGCCGACCAGCTGGCCGTTCTTCATCACGCTGACGCGGTCGGCGAGGTCGAACACGTCGTGGATGTCGTGGGAGATCAGGAAGATGCCGATGCCCTCCTGCTTGAGCTGCTTGGTCAGCTCGCCCACCTGCGCCGTCTCCTGCGGCCCCAGCGCCGCCGTCGGCTCGTCCATGATCAGGATGCGGGCGTTGAAGTGGATCGCGCGGGCGATGGCGACCGACTGGCGCTGACCGCCCGACAGCGCCTTCACCGGCTCCTTGAACCGCTGGAAGTTGGGGTTGAGCCGCCCCATCACCTCGCGGCAGGCGGCCTCCATCGAGGCGTCGTCGAGCGTGCCCCAGCGGGTGACCAGCTCACGCCCCAGAAACAGGTTGGCGGCGGCGTCCACGTTGTCGGCCAGCGCCAGCGACTGATAGATCGTCTCGATGCCGTATTTCTTGGCGTCGCGCGGGTTGTTGATCTCCGCCGCCTCGCCGTTGACGAAGATCGCACCCGAATCGCGCGGATAGGCGCCCGACAGGATCTTGATCAGCGTCGATTTGCCGGCGCCGTTGTGGCCCAGCAGGGCCACCACCTCGCCCGGATAGAGATCGACGCTCACATCGTCCACGGCCTTGATGCCGCCAAACGCGATGGAGACGTCGCGCATCTCCACCAGCGGGGTTCCCTTCCGGCTCATAGCGTCTTCCCCCGATACATCGTGTCCACCCAGACCGCGAGCACCAGCACCAGGCCGACGACGATGTTCTGCAACGGCGTGTCCAGCCCCATCAGCACCATGCCCGACTGCAGCGACTGCATCACCAGCGCGCCGAGCATGGCGCCGTAGATGGTGCCCGCGCCGCCCGCCAGCGAGGTGCCGCCGATCACCGCCGCCGCGATCACATAAAGCTCGTCCAGCGTGCCTTGCGCGTTGGTGGCGGCGTTCAGCCGCGCGGTCGAGATCGCGGCGCCGATCGAGACCAGCGCCCCCATCAGCATGAAGATCTTCATCTTCACCCAGCGCACGTCCACGCCCGCCAGCTCCGCCGCCTCGGGGTTGCCGCCGATGGCGAACACGTAACGGCCAAAGCGGGTGCGGGTGGTGAGAAACGTCATCGCCAGCCCCACCGCCAGCGCCACCAGCACCGGAATCGCGAGGCCGTGGGCGATCAGCAGCCCGCCTTCGGGCACGGGGATGTTGTTCGCCTCGGCGTAGCGCGCCGCGACGCGCGAGGGCCAGGGATAGGAATTGGCCACCGCCACCGCCGCCAGCGTCAGGCCGCAACCAAGGCTCCCCAGCACGCCCTCGGCCCACAAGGGGCGCAGCGGAAAGTTGAAGCGCCGACGCCGGGCGCGGCCCGAGACCAGCCCCGCGACGATCGCCGCGCAGACCACCAGCGCGATCGCCCAGCTCGCCGTAGCGCCGATGGCGCCCTCGGTGCCGCCGCCGATCAGGCCGAAGGTTCCATCCATCGGCGCGACGGTGCGCCCCGAGGTCACCCACCACGCGCCGCCGCGCCACGCCAGCAGCCCGCCCAGCGTCACGATGAAGGCCGGCACGCCGAGATAGGCGATGATATAGCCGTGCACGCCGCCGATCAGCACGCCGACGGCGGCGCCGAACAGCAGCGTGACGATCCACGTCAGCGGATGGTCATAGCCCCAGATCGAGGGCAGCCAGTCCGCCTGCATCACCCCCATCATCATGCCGATGAAGCCCAGCATCGAGCCGACCGACAGATCGATGTTGCGGGTGACGATGATCAGCACCATGCCGGTGGACATGACCGCGATCGACGAGGTCTGCACCGACAGGTTCCACAGGTTGCGCGCGGTCAGGAACGTGCCGCCCGAGGCGACGTGGAACCCGATCCAGATGATCGCCAGCGCGCCGACCATCCCCAGCATCCGGGTGTCGATCTCGGTGGCCTTGAGAAAGCGCGCGACCGGGCCAAGCTGCACGGAAGCGGCGCCCCTCGGCGGGGCGGCTGCTGTCTGGTCCGCCATCGCGGCGTTCTCCCCAACGTGTTGTGGGCCGGGGGTCTTGCGCCCCCGATCCCCGCCTTGTGGTGGCCTGACGTCAGATCAGGCCTGGTCCCGGCGTCAGTTGCAGACCGACACGGCGCCGTTGGGCACGCCCTGGCACACGACGGCCTTGCTCACCCAACCGGCCTCGATCACGTCGAACAGGTTGGCGCGCGTCACCGGCACCGGCGGCAGAAAGAACGCGTTCATCTTCACGCCCTTCGGCCCGCCGTCGAAGGTGACGACGCCGGGGATGTCGGCCATCTTGGCGCCTTCCGCCATCATCGCGGCGATCTCGGCGGCCTTGGCGCCCAGCACGCGGGCGTCCTTCCAGACGCTGACGGTCTGGGTGCCCAGCGCGACGCGGTTCAGCGCGGCGTGGTCGCCGTCCTGCCCCGAGACCGGCACTTCGCCCGCCAGCCCCTGCGCCGTCAGCGCCGCGACCACGCCGCCTGCGGTGCCGTCGTTGGAGGCGACCACCGCATCGACCTTGTTGTCGTTGGCGGTCAGGATCTGCTCCATGTTCTTCTGCGCGTTGGCGGGCAGCCAGGCGTCGGTATAGGCCTCGCCCACGTTCTTGATCGCGCCGCTGTCGAGCGCGGCCTGAAGCACCTCGATCTGGCCGGAGAACAGGAAATCGGCGTTCGGGTCGGCCGAGGAGCCCTTGATGAACACGTAGTTGCCGGTCGGCTGCGCCTCGAACACCGCGCGGGCCTGCATCCGGCCGACTTCCTTGTTGTCGAAGGTGATGTAGAAGGCGTGCGGATCCTCGATCAGCCGGTCATAGCCGACCACGGGAATGCCCTCGTCGGCGGCCTTCTTGACCGCCGGTCCGATGGCGTCGCTGTCCTGCGCCAGGATGATCAGCGCGTCGGCGCCCTGCGAGATCAGGCTCTCGACATCGGTCAGCTGCTTGGCCGCCGAGGACTGCGCGTCGGCGGAGATGTAGCTGTGCCCCATCTCGGTCAGCTTGGCGACGATGGCGGCCTCGTCGGTCTTCCAGCGCTCTTCCTGAAAATTCGACCACGACACGCCGACCACCAGCGCCGACGCCTGACCGGCGAACAAGGCGATCGCCGACGCGCCCGCGAGCGCGCTCAGAAATTTTTTCATCGCTTCCTCCCCATGGCCGCCTGCGGGCGACCGGATGCCCCATGACCGCCGACAGGCGGCCGGATCAAGGTTGTCGCCGCGACTCACGCGGCGGCGGGTTCTTTTTTTCGAACCTCGAAGAAAATGAGTGACTCAAGCGCGCGGCGGCGTCAACATGTTTCTCCAAAGACGCGCGTCGGCGCGCAAGGATCGGTCGGAAACGTTCGGATGGCGGGAAAATCCCGGATAGACGCGGTGCGCGCGCGCAACCGCGCGGCGCTGCTGGCGGCGCTGCGGCGCGGCGGCGCGCGGTCGCGCACCGCGCTGGCGGCGGATACCGGCCTCAGCGGCGCCACCGTCTCCGCCATCGGCGCGCAGATGCTGGCCGAAGGGCTGATCGCGCCGGCCGAGATCGTCGCCGATCCCGCCGAGGCCGCCGCCGCCGCCGAATCACCCGCGCGCGGCAGGCCGCAGGCGCCGCTGGGGCTGAACCCCGCGCGCGCCTCGGTGGTGGCGGCGGTGATCTCGGCGCGCGCCGTCACCGTGGCGCTGGCCGATTACGCCGGGCGCCTGGTGGCGCGCGCCGAAGGCCCGCCGCTGCCGCGCGACGCCTGCGCCGCCGCGCTGACGGCGGCGCTGATCGCGCGCATCGACGCGCTGCGGCTGCATGCCGCCACCATTGGTTCTGGCGATCCGCCGCTGCGCGCGCTCACGGTTGCGGTGCAGGGCGTCACCGACGCCGAGGCGCGCCGCGTCCTGTGGTCGCCGGTGCTCGACGCGCAGGGCGTGGACTTCGCCGCGCCGCTGGGCGCGCGCTACGGCGCCCCTGTCGCGGTGGTGAACGACTGCGCCATGAGCGCGACGGCGCTGGCGCGGCGCCAGCCCGCGCTCGGCCCCGATTTCGCGGTGATCCTGGTCGGCCCCGGCGTCGGCATGGGTCTGGTGCTCGGCGGCGCGCTGGTGGAGGGGCGGCGCTCCTCCGCCATGGAGTTCGGCCACATGACGCACCAGCCCGGCGGCGCGCCCTGCGCCTGCGGTAGGCTGGGCTGCGTCGAGGCCTATGCCGCCGACTACGCCATCCTGCGCGCGGCAGGGCGCGACCCAGAGGGCGACGCCGACGCGCTGGCCGCCGAGGCGCGGGCGGGCGACGGCGCGGCGCGCGCGGCGTTCTCAGTGGCGGGCGCGGCGCTGGGCTATGGGCTGGGGCGGCTGTTCGCGCTGGTCGGGCCGGTCAAGGTGGCGCTGATCGGCCCCGGCGCCCGCGCGGCGGACCTGATCGAGCCCGCGATGCGCGCCGCGCTGGAGGCGGCGCTGGCCCCGGCGCTGTCGGCGCCGCTGTCGCTGACGCTGGCGCCCGACGAGACCGCGCTGGCGCTGGAGGGCGCGGCGCTGCACGCCTTGCAGGGGCTGGACGCGGGATATAGCGCAGGCGCACCGGCGCCGAAAGCGGCGGCGGGCAAGCCCGGGGCGCGCAAGGCGACGATGCAGGGAGCGGCAAAGTGATGAAACGCATGGCGCTGGCGGCGCTGCTGGCCTTCCCGGCGCTGGCCCAGGCGCCGAACGTCGCGCCATGGGAGGAAGGCGCGGTCGGCGCGCCCTGGACCTGGGCCGACGCGCAGGCCGCAGGGTCGGGCGCAGGGTCAGCCGCAGGGTCGGGCGCGCTGATCGCGCGGGGGCGGGCGCTGTTTGTCGCCCGCTTCACCGACGCCGAGGGCGCAGGGCGGCCGATGGCCACGCAGGCCGACATCCCCACCCCGCGCCGCCGCCCCGCCGCGCAGGCGCATCAGCGGCTGTCCGGCCCCGACGCCACTTCCTGCGCCGACTGCCACCACCAGCCGGTGATCGGCGGCGCGGGCGGCTTCGCCACCAACGCCTTCACCGCCGAGGGCGCGCGCAACGCCGAGTTCGACATCCTCGACCCGCAGTTCTCCAGCGAGCGCGGCACGACGCACCTGTTCGGCGCCGGGCTGATCGAGCTTCTGGCGCGCGAGATGACCCGCGATCTGCGCGGCCTGCGCGCGCAGGCGGCGGCTGAGGCGCGCGCGACCGGCGCGCCAGTGACCGTGGCGCTTGAGACCAAGGGCGTGCGCTTCGGCGCGCTGACCGCGCTGCCCGATGGCGCGCTCGATACAGGCAAGGTGGAAGGGATCGACCCCGACCTCACCCTGCGCCCGTTCGGTCAGAAGGGCGTGGTCGGCACGCTGCGCCGCTTCACCGTCACCGCGCTCAACGCCCATCACGGGATGCAGGCGGCGGAGCGTTTTGGCGCGCGCTGGACGGGAAGCGCGGATTTCGACGCCGACGGCGTGGCGGATGAGCTGGACGCGGGCGACATCTCCGCCCTTGTGGCGTTTCAGGCCAGCCTGCCGCCGCCGGTCCCTTCGGCGCCCGACGATCCGCAATGGGCGGCGCTGGCGGCTGACGGCGCGCAGGCGTTCGACGCGCTGGGCTGCGCCGCCTGCCACATCCCCGCGCTGCCGCTCGACAGCCTGACGTTCACCGACCCCAGCCCGTTCGAGGGCGCCGGAACCCTGCGCGAAGCCGACGTGGCCGCGCCGATCGCGCTGGATCTGGCGACGCAGGACTGGGCCGCGCGCCTGCCCCGAGACGCCGAAGGCCGCGCGCTGGTCCCGCTTTACGGCGATCTGAAGCGTCACGCGATGGTCGATGCGCAGGTGGCGGGGTTCGGCGGCGAACTGCTGAGCCAGGGCTTTGTCGAGCGCGACGTGTTCCTGACCGCCGAATTGTGGGGCGCGGGCGACACCGCGCCCTATGGCCATCGCGGCGACATGACCACGCTGGACGCCGCGATCCGCGCCCATGGCGGGGCGGGGCGGGCGGCGCGCGACGCCTATGTCGATGCGGAAGCGCCGACCCGCGCGGCGGTGATCGCGTTCCTCAAGGCGCTGAGGGCGCCGCAATGACGCGACGGCGCGCCTGTTCGCCGCGCCGGGACCGCGCCCCGCAGGCGCGGCGCATGATCCCCGCGCGCGCCGCCGCGCCTGCGGCCGCAATGGCGCCCACCCCCCTCGCCGCGCCGCCCCCGCGACGGGGTCTCCCGCCAGAAGCGCGCCGCATGACCCGCCCGCACCCCGCCGCGCCGCAGCGCCCGGCCCCCTCCCCTCGCCGCCCCGGCCTCCGCGCCGGGGCCTCTCTGCGCAGGCGGGACGCATGAACCGCCTGCACACCGCCGCCGCGCCGCGTCGCCTGTGGCGCACGCTGCGCGCCGCCTGCGCGGCCCTCGCGCTCGCCGCGCCCGCGCACGCCGCGCCTCCCGCGCCGCCCGCCCCGCGCTTCGCCGAGCAGGCCGCGCAGGCGGGAATCGTCCACCGCTACGACGGGCCGTGGGAGCATTTCGTCGGCGGCGGCGCGGCGGCGTTCGACTGCGACGGCGACCGCCGCCCCGATCTGTTCCTCGCGGGCGGGAGCAACCCGGCGCAGCTGTTCGTCAACCGCTCGGCGCCGGGGGCCGCGCTGGCGTTCGAGCGCCGCGCGCTCGACATTCCTGAACGGCTGCTCAAGGGCGTGATCGGCGCCTATCCGCTCGACATCGACGACGACGGTCATGCCGACCTCGCAGTGCTGCGCGTCGGCGAGAACCTTG
>Ga0210024_1004694_pt1 | contig 10580 bp, 13 predicted proteins | sample CryGeymeta201525_FD_183988 | JGI IMG/M metagenome (GOLD analysis project Ga0210024, IMG submission 183988) | Groundwater microbial communities from Crystal Geyser aquifers in Utah, USA - Crystal Geyser metaG 2015-25 (SPAdes) (version 2) | ecosystem: Environmental > Aquatic > Deep subsurface >... | reverse complement strand
CCATTCCTCGCACATTTCTTGCGCATTCCACTCAACTCTTTGTTTTGATTGATCATCAACGTTTTTGGTAACCACATCCGAAGAATAAGGTAAAAGTTTAGTTGTTACAAGTTTTTCATCCGGTGTAAGATTGCTTACTTTCATATTCTCACTATCCCAAAGAAATGTTTTTTGAAGCGATTGCATTCTTACTGCCAGATTTCCCATAACCACCATCTCATTAAATGGTCCGGCATATTCGAAACTGGAGGCAGGTTTATCCCCGTTTTTACAACAGTTTACAAAATGCATCTCATGTCGGCCTCCCCCATTCGGATCATCGGGTATCCTTTCAAGTTTTACTTTGGTTTCAGGAACAATTTCAGCTCCATTTTTATAAACTTTCCATTTTGCCCCGTAACTTTCGGCAATAAGTGTTGCTTCAGAGCCAACAAGCATAAAGCCACCTCCCGGATTCATTGGTGTGTCAAGTGGCAAATCAAACGGACGTGCCGGCATCAACCCTCCATCGTACCAGGTTAATTCCAACTCAGGCGCTGCACAATAAGGTAAATTTTCGCGTGCAGGAAAAAGAAAGGAAACTTTGGCCGAAACCGGTGCACTTTCGGTGTTTACCAGCGAAGAACTAGCCTGAAATGCCTTGGGCGCACCTAATTTCAGCGCATAATAAGGAACATCAAGCAAGTGACATCCCATATCACCAAGAGCGCCGGTTCCAAAATCCCACCAACCTCTCCAAATCCAGGGGTGATATTCAGGATTATAAGCCCTCATTTTTGCCGGGCCAATAAACAAATCCCAATCTAAAGTCTTTGGTATTTTAACTTCTTTCAGGGGCTGGGGCATTCCCTGGCGCCAGATTGGTCTGTTCGTCCATACGTGTGCATCTTTTACTTCGCCCAGGCATCCACTTTGAACCACTTCGGCAACTTCATAAACACTGTCGCTTGAGTGCCCTTCATTTCCCATCTGAGTTACAACTTTGTATTGTTTTGCAGCTTCAGTCAGTTGACGCGATTCCCAAACCGAATGTGTTAATGGTTTCTGGCAATACACATGTTTACCCAACTGCATGGCTGTCATTGCAATTATGGCGTGCGAATGGTCGGGTGTTGCAATAACTACAGCATCAATATCCTTATGCATTTTATCAAACATTTTACGGTAGTCGTCGTACTTTTTGGCTTTCGAATAAGTTTCCGACACAGGTTTTGCATAATCCCAGTCAACATCGCAAAGCGCAACTATATTCTGGCCCGACATGTTTTTCAGGTTAACTTTTCCTTTGCCGCCAATACCAATTCCGGCAATATTCAGTTTATCACTCGGCGGAATGTGCCCAAGTCCGGAGACAGCAAAACTTGGTATTACAGTAAATCCGGCCAGGGCGGTTGTTGTGGCGCCAATAAATTTACGACGCGAAAAGTAAAAGTTCGATTTTGTATTCATTTCAATCCATTTTAGATGATTTACAGAAAGCTAAATTTATTGAATTCTATTTGGATTTAAATGGCTATTTGCGAATTATTTCAAATTGTAAAACAGTTTATTTCTGTACTGTTAATTTTTTTGCTGAAAACATTCCGGAGAGGAAATCGTTTTAAACGATATAAAAACCAATATATCAGTCATTCTGATTTAAAATTATTTTAATTATCAATTATGCCAGTTAATATTCCGGAAACGGCTCAAAAACGAATTGTAATTATCGGGGCAGGTTTTGGTGGGCTTAAATTAGCTCAGAAACTTGTCGGGTCGGGCTATCAGATTGTAATCATCGATAAAAACAACTATCATCAGTTTCAACCTTTATTTTACCAGGTCGCAACTGCAGGTATTGAACCAAGTTCTATCCTTTTCCCATTACGGAAAATATTTCAGAAGCAAAAAGACGTTTACATCCGTGTGGCTGAAGTTTATTCGGTAGATCCAAAAAAGAAAGAACTTCAAACCAGTTTGGATACGGTGTGGTACGATTATCTGGTTATTTGCACCGGCGTGAATTCCAACTTCTTTGGAATCAAAAACATTGAAGAATATGCTATCCCTATGAAATCAGCTTCAGAGGCCATGGCGCTTCGAAACCGTTTGCTGCAAAGTTTCGAGAAAGCAGTAACACTGCGCGACCAGAATGCAAGAAAATCTTTACTGAATGTGATTGTAGTTGGTGGTGGACCAACTGGCGTTGAAGTTGCCGGAGCGATTGCCGAAATGAAAAAGTTTGTTCTTCCGAAAGATTACCCCGATCTGAATTTCGATGTTATGCAGATTACATTGGTTGAAGGTTTACCTGCATTGCTGGGTGGAATGTCGGAACATGCATCTGAAAAAGCTTTGTTTTACCTCAAACAACTGGGAATTAAAGTGATGCTGAATACAAGGGTGACGGATTTTGATGGAAACTCTTTAAGTTTTGGCGACAATTCAAGTATAGAAACTAAAACTGTTATATGGGCAGCGGGTATCAGCGGAGTAGTTCCCGCAGGACTTCCTGACAAATCCATTAGTCGCGGTAATCGGATTCTGGTTGATGAATACAACACAATAATAGGATTTGAAGAAATTTTTGCCATTGGTGATGTTTCCTTAATGCCAACAATCGGATTCCCCAATGGTCATCCGCAGGTAGCTCAGGTTGCAATTCAGCAGGGTCGTAATCTGTCGCGTAATTTTATGCTGATGAAAAGGAATGCTGTTTTGAAACCATTTAAATACAACGATCGTGGATCGATGGCAACCATTGGCCGAAACCGGGCAGTTGCAGATCTTCCGTTTATCAAATTCAGCGGATTTATTGCCTGGCTTACGTGGATGTTTGTGCATTTAATGGCAATTGTGGGTGTTAAAAACCGACTGTTGATTTTCATTAACTGGATGTGGAATTACCTTACTTATGACCAGTCGCTGCGCCTGATTTTATGGGCAGCTAAAAAAGATCCTACAAAAGTTATTTCTCCTTTAGAAAGGAAGTAATGACCATCGCTAAATATTCATCGAAATTACTTGAACAAATGCGGTGAATGAGTTTCCAAAACTCCCCGGTGTCGGTCGGAAAAGCGCCCCATTTTTTCAAATTACCATTTAATCTTTAGTTTTGATTTAACTGTTCAGTTTTGTATTTTTACGGCGTAGCGGAAGATTCTTATTAAGCGAAGTTAAATAGGGCAAAAAAAATAATTATGAAATTACTGGTAGATGTTCAAGATAATAAAGGTGAATTTATTTTAGAATTGATTAATAATTTCCCCTTTGCGAAAGCAAAATCTATTTCCCCTGCAAAAGCGCAAATATTGCAGGAAATTAAAGAGGCGGTGGAAAATCTTAATTTAGTAAAACAGGGAAAAATCAAACCCCGTTCTGCAAAAGATTTGCTTGATGAAATATAATGTTATAACCATTCCTCCATTTGACCGACAGTTAAAAAAGTTGGCAAAAAAATTTCCATCCCTCAAAAAAGAATATGCCATTTTAATAGAAAGCCTTGAAAATGAACCAGCCCAAGGTACACTCCTAACAAATAACTGCTACAAAATTAGATTTGCAATTAAATCAAAAGGAAAGGGGAAATCGGGAGGTGCGAGAATTATTACACATGTTCAGATTGTTGAAAACTATGTCTATCTGCTTGCTATTTATGACAAATCGGAACAGGAAACTATTACTGACAAAGAATTGGAGTATTTAATTTCCTTTATTCAATAATGTAATTCCTTTTAATTCGTGTACTGAAAAAAATCAGAAATGAACATCGATAAATATCCATCGAAATTACTTGAAAACGCGGTGAACGAATTTTCGAAACTGCCCGGAATTGGCCGCAAAAGCGCGCTGCGGCTTGTGCTTCATTTGTTGCGGCAGGATGTTGAAGCCGTTAACTATTTTGGAAACAGCCTTATTCAGTTGCGGAACGATATTAAACATTGCAAAATTTGTCACAACATTTCCGACAACGACATTTGCCAGATTTGTAATAACCCTGCACGAAACCGCAGTGTGATTTGCGTTGTTGAAAATATCCGCGACGTAATGTCGGTTGAAAATACACAGCAATTTAATGGTCTCTACCATGTTTTGGGTGGAATAATCTCGCCAATGGACGGAATCGGACCTTCAGAACTTGAAATTGAATCGCTGGTAAACCGGGTTGAAAAAGGTGATATTTTTGAGGTGATTCTGGCACTTTCGACTACAATGGAAGGCGATACAACCAATTTTTATATTTACCGGAAACTGAAGGACAAGGAAGTTAAAATTTCAACCCTTGCACGCGGCGTTTCTGTTGGCGACGAACTGGAATACACCGATGAAATTACACTTGGCCGCTCACTTACCAACCGAGTTCCGTATGAAAGTTCGATGGGAAAATAAAATAGAATATGAAGCTTTCGGTAATTATAGTCAACTACAACGTGAAGCACTTTCTGGAGCAGTGTCTTCATTCGGTTTACAAAGCTGCCAAAGGCATTGAAACCGAGATTTTTGTGGTTGACAATAATTCGGTTGACGGCTCTGCCGAATTGATTCGCGAGAAATTCCCCGATCTGCATTTCATCGAAAACAAGGAAAATGTTGGTTTCTCCCGCGCCAATAATCAGGCAATCAAACTGGCCAAAGGAGAATATATTTTACTGCTCAACCCCGATACGGTTGTTGAAGAAGACACTTTTTCGAAAGTGACAGGTTTTATGGACAAGCACCCTGAAGCCGGTGGTTTGGGCGTAAAAATGATCGACGGTAAAGGCAATTTTTTACCCGAATCGAAACGCGGATTGCCAACACCATGGGTGGCTTTTTATAAAATGTTTGGCCTCTCAAAACTTTTTCCTAATTCGCGAAAATTTGGCAAATACCATCTCTCTTACCTCAACGAAAACGAAATTCACGAAATTGAAATCATAGCTGGCGCTTTTATGTTATTGCGCAAAGAAACCCTCGATAAAGTGGGTTTGCTCGATGAAGCATTTTTTATGTACGGCGAAGATATCGACCTTTCGTACCGGATTATTTTGGGCGGTTACAAAAACTATTATTTCCCTGAAACAACTATTATTCACTACAAAGGAGAAAGCACAAAAAAAGGCTCACTCAACTATGTGAAAGTGTTTTACAATGCCATGATTATTTTTGCCCGCAAACATTTTTCAGGCGGAAAAGCGGGAATTTTTGCATTAATCATTCAACTTGCCATTTGGTTCAGGGCGTTTATATCAATCTTTAAAATGGTCTTTGAAAAAATTTATCTGCCCATTTTAGATGCAGTCCTGATTTTAATTGGCTTCCTTTTTATTACTCCTGTTTGGGAAAAAATCAGGTTTGAACCGGGACATTATCCTCCCGAATTTTTACAAATTGTTGTTCCTGTTTATATCGCAATCTGGCTGGCTGGAATCCTATTTTCAGGAGGATATAAAAAACCGGTGAACCTGTATAAAATTGCACGGGGATTGCTGTGGGGAGCTATTGCTATATTATTGATTTACTCGCTGGTGAGTGAAGAGTTGCGTTTTTCGCGGGTATTAATTTTACTTGGTTCTTTTTGGTCGGTTTTTGTGCTGATTCTTTCACGTTTGATTTTCCACTGGCTTAAAATTAAATCATTCAGTCTCGAGGCAAAAAAAGCAAAACGAATTGCAATCGTTGGTCATTCAACCGAGGCAACGCGTGTTAAAAAGCTGCTCGAAGATTCGCAAATACAAACTGAACTGGCAGGTTTTATTGCACTGGACAATACTGATAAAGGCCAGAATTATATCGGACAAATTCAGCAGATTTCAGAAATCATAAGGATCAACCGAATCAACGAAATTATTTTTTGTGCCGAAAACCTTAGCTCTGCCCAAATTATAAAGGCGATGCTCGATTTAACGCAACTTGATGTTGAATACAAAATTGCCCCGCCCGAAAGTATCAGTATCATTGGCAGCAACTCAATTCACACCGCCGGCGATTTGTATGTGGTAAATATTAACGCCATTTCGAAATCGTTTAACAAACGAAAAAAACGGTTTTTTGACATTGGATTTGCACTTGCCTTCCTGTTTTTAAGTCCCGAGACAATCTGGTTTTTCAAGAATAAAAACCGATTCCTGAAAAATTGTTTCAACGTTTTATCGGGTAAAAAATCGTGGATTGGTTACATTCCCAATCAACAAACTTTTAGCAACCTGCCGGTTTTAAAATCCGGTGTTTTGAATCCGGGTGATTTATTCCCCGAACTTGCGCTCGACGAAGAAAAAACAATGAGGCTAAATATGCTGTATGCCAAAGATTACAGCATTTCCACCGATACCGAAATATTGTTTAAAGGATGGCGGAAACTGGATAGGTAATATGGTTTTTTTCATCAAAAAGAGTACGTATATTTGTACATATTTAAAAAGTTTAGAAAATGAAAACTGTGAATTATTCAGAATTAAGAAACAAGTTAAAATCGAACCTTGACATGGTTTGCGAAGATCAGGAAACACTGATTGTGTATCGTCCCGGAGGAAAAAGTGTAGTAATGATGTCGCTGGATGAATACAATTCGCAAAAGGAAACCGACTATTTACTACGCACAGAAATGAATCGAAAAAGACTGCTTGATTCTATAAAAAATATTGAATCGGGAAATGTAAAGGAGCATGATTTAATTGAACCTTAAATGAAAAAAATGTGGGAAGATTCTGCCTGGAATGATTATTTGCATTGGCAGAACACAGATAAGAAAATGTTGAATAAGGTCAATGAACTCATTACAAATTGTGAGAGAACTCCTTTTTCCGGACAAGGGAAACCCGAACCATTAAAAGACAATTTGAAAGGATACTGGTCGAGAAGAATCGATAAAGAACATCGACTGGTTTATAAAGTTGAAGGAGAAACTATAATAATATCCCAATGCAGATTTCACTATTAACAGTAAAATGAACAACCAACTCACCTACGGAAAAATCTCACTCCGGGCAATTGAACCCGACGACATTGAATTGTTGTACCAGTGGGAAAACAACATGGAAATCTGGAATGTCAGCAATACAAAAACACCCTTCTCAAAATTCATTCTTGCTGAATATATCATAGAATCGGTCAAAGATATTTACGAAACCAAACAATTGAGATTGATTATCCAAAATGAAAATATGGAGCCGGTTGGCGCTGTCGATTTATTTGATTTTGACCCGTACCACATGCGTGCCGGAATCGGGATTTTGATTCACAAAGAAGAAAACCGCAACCACGGTTACGCAACCGATGCATTAAATGCTATTTTCAATTATGCTTTGGAAGTACTTGGATTAAAACAACTTTATGCCAACATCTCTGCAAAAAACGAGGTTAGCATTCACCTTTTCGAAAAAGCAGGATTTACTCAATCGGGCATCAAAAAAAACTGGCTGAAAACTCCTGCAGGCTGGGAAGACGAGATTTTTATGCAGAAAATGCTGTAATTTAAAAATTTGGATTAAATGAAACTAACCTTCAAACTCAACCTTCTGGTTATTTTCCTTACAATTTTTTTGCAATCAAAGAATTTATTCGCTCAGGATTCATTGTATTATTTACAAATATCAAGAATTTCAAAACCAAAAAAGATTAATCAGGTTGATTCTGATTCCTTTTACAAATTAAAGCAACATAATGGAAAAAATTGAAATCAAAGTTTGCTGCCATTGGTGATGATTTTATTATTTCAACAACCAACGATACCATTTACTTCAGTGATATAAAATGGATAAAGTTGAAAATGAAAATTAGTGGTTTTGCCAATGCTGCCGCTATTACAGGAGTTTTTGCAGGAACATATTTGTCGTTTGGCACAGTACCGATGGCACTTTATTTCATAGCCGCAGAAGGTGTGTTTTGGCCGGTGATTGCTCCAGTAGCAACACTTTCAGCAGCTATTATCGGATTTAGGACACTGGCAGGCAGGCGATATCACACGAAAAAATGGAAATTGGAAACCAGTTGGTAATTTAGCTAAACCCCACCCCGTCATTGCGGCACTTTTCACAGTATTCCGGAATTTCAGTTAGGTAAGAATAACTGTTTTTCGCATAGTCGATTTCGCATGCAAAATGCTGTAAACCATTCGAAACCACAACCCTTTCAACCCGCAGCGACATGTTGTACTGAACCACCTGGTCGAAAGTTTCCTGGGTAATTTTTACTCCTGGCGCTTTAAATTCGGCAATTAAATAAGGTTGGCCATTCCGCGAATAAACCAGCAAATCAAACCGGCGCTGATTACTGTTTACCATAATTTGCTTTTCCACTGCCATCAACGATTCGGGATATTTCTTTTCTGATTTTAAATACTGAATGAAATTCTGACGAACCCACTCTTCGGGTGTTAAAACCACAAATTTCTTCCTGATTCCGTCAAAAATAACTGTTTTTCCATCTTCGGTTTTTATTCTGAAATCATATTCCGGCAAATTCAGTTTTTGCATTCCTGTTGTCATTTCAATAGTACCTGTTTTGGCTGTGGCAAAGTAAAAATGTACATTTGCAATTTACTTTTCAAAACTAAAAATGTTTTGTTCAAGGGTAAAATTAAACACAAAATGAAGACAAAAAAAGAAATTGTTGATAACTGGCTTCCGCGTTATACGGGTAAAAGCCTGGAAGATTTTAGCAGTTACATTTTACTCACCAATTTCAACGGTTATGTTGAAAAATTTGCTCACCGTTTTGGCGTGCCGATGGAAGGATTAGATAAAAATATGCCTAACGCAACTGCCGATGGAATTACCATTATCAATTTTGGGATGGGCAGCCCAAACGCCGCAACAATTATGGATTTGCTAAGTTCTATAAAACCCAAAGCAGTTCTTTTTCTGGGAAAATGCGGAGGGTTGAAAAATAAAAACCAATTGGGCGATTTTATTCTGCCCATAGCAGCCATCAGAAACGAAGGAACATCAAACGATTACATGCCCCCCGAAATACCTGCACTGCCGGCGTTTAACCTGCAACGCGCAGTTTCCCATATTTTACGAAACGAAGGTAAAGATTATTGGACAGGCGTAGTTTTCACAACTAACCGGCGTGTTTGGGAATTTGACACCCGGTTTAAAAAGCACCTCACAAAAACCCGTGCAATAGCCATCGACATGGAAACGGCAACCCTTTTTACGGTTGGTTTTGCAAACAAAATACCTACCGGTGCACTTTTACTTGTAACTGACCAACCCATGATTTCAAGCGGTGTAAAAACCGCCGACAGCGATAAAAAGGTTACAACAGAATTTGTCGATTTACATATCGAGTCAGGAATCAGTGCGTTGTTCGAGATAAAAAATAATGGTCTTTCGGTAAAACATTTAAGGTTCTGATATGGACTTCGACGTAATTATTCAAAATCTGAAAAAGAAAATCATACACCCCATTTATTTGCTCCAGGGTGAAGAGCCATACTACATCGACGAAATTTCGGACTACATCGAGAAAAACGTTTTGACCGATGCTGAAAAAGGTTTCAACCAAACCGTATTTTACGGCAAAGATTCGAACGCAATTTCGATTGCCGAGGGTTGTCTGCGCTTCCCAATGATGGCCCAGCGACAGGTAATTATTGTGAAGGAAGCACAAAGTCTGGCAAAAATTGAAGTGCTTGCTTCGTATGCCGAAAAACCTTTGGCATCAACAGTTTTGGTGTTAAATTACAAATACAAAAACCTCGATTCGAGGACAAAATTTTATAAAGCGATAAAAAAGAACGGGGTTATTTTTACTTCAGAAAAAGTAAAAGAATGGAAACTACCAGGCTGGATAGAAAATTACCTCTCGAAACGCGAATATTCAATTACTCCGCAGGCCGCCCAGCTTTTAACTTCATACCTCGGCGCCGATTTGGGGAAAGTGGCCAACGAACTTAATAAACTTATTGTTGCGGTAAAAGATACCAAGCGGATTACACCCGACCATATCGAAAAAAATATAGGGCTAAGTAAGGAATTTAATCTTTTCGAACTTCAGAATGCACTTGGCGAAAGGAATGTATTTAAGGCCAATCAAATCATTCAGTATTTTGGTGCAAACCCAAATGCCAACCCGGTTCAACGAACCATTCCTACTCTTTTTGGCTTTTTTTCGAATATGTTTGCCTATCATTTTTTAAAGAACAAATCGGAAGGCGCCGTGGCTTCTGAACTTGGTATTCATCCGTTTGTTGCTAAAAATGTGGTTGCTGCCGCCAAACGGTACACACCCACAAAACTGTATGAAATTATTGGCATCCTGCGCGAATACGACATGAAAACAAAAGGATTCGATGTTTCGGGAATGGTGAGTACCGTCGATTTGCAAAAAGAAATGATTTATAAAATTTTACATTGAATGATTACCTATTTTATCATTGGGACTACTGTGCTGGTTTCTTTCGTGGCTTTTCAAAACCAGGAATTGATGGATAAACTGCAGTTTAATGCTGCTAAAGTTGTTCACCAGAAACAATATTACAGGCTGGTTTCACATGCATTTATTCATGCTAACTGGTCGCATTTGCTGGTGAATATGTTTGTTCTCTTTTTTTTTGGGCGTGGCATTGAGCAGTATTTTGGATACTATTTTGGAAACCGGGCAACTGTTTACTTTTT
>Ga0210024_1004683_pt1 | contig 10597 bp, 11 predicted proteins | sample CryGeymeta201525_FD_183988 | JGI IMG/M metagenome (GOLD analysis project Ga0210024, IMG submission 183988) | Groundwater microbial communities from Crystal Geyser aquifers in Utah, USA - Crystal Geyser metaG 2015-25 (SPAdes) (version 2) | ecosystem: Environmental > Aquatic > Deep subsurface >... | reverse complement strand
CGCGCGCCGCTCCGACAGCGGCCATGTGCTGGTGCAGCGTCAGATTCCGGTGTTCATGCAACGCCTGCCCGACCATGACGTGGTGATCACGGCGGACGAGAGCCAGGTTTTCGGCGTCTATATCCCCTATCGCGCCTGGGACGCGCGCCCGGTGGCGGGCGACAGCGGGCTTGAGGCGCGGGTCTGGCACCCGGCGCACGAAAGCTGGGGCGCGACGCAGATGCAGCGCCGCTTCGAGAAGGCCGCAGGCCGGCGCATGACCGATCTGGATTATAACGTCTGGACCGCGCTGCGCAGCGTCGGCGAGGCGGTGACGCGCGCCAACACCGCCGATGTCGCCGCCTTGCGCGCCTACATGCTGTCGCCGGAGTTCGGCGTCGGCGCCTTCAAGGGCCAGCCGCTCAGCTTTCGCCCGTGGAACAACCAGCTGCGCCAGGCGATCTTGCTTGCGGACGGCAAGCTGGTCGTCTCGGTCTCGCCGCAGGAGGAGTTCCTGCACCAGACCACCCGACTCGACACGCTGGGCTTTGACCAGCCCGAGAGCACCTGCCGCTTCTGACCGGAGAGAAAGCCATGAAACGACTTCTGCTCTGCAGCGTCGCCGCCCTTGTGATGGGCGGATCGGCGCAGGCCTACACCGTGTATGTCACCAACGAGAAGGGCAACACCCTCACGCGGATCGACAGCACGACGCTGGAGGTGATCGACACCGTGCGCACCGGCCAGCGCCCGCGCGGCATCACCATCAGCCCCGACGGCGCGTCGCTGTATGTCTGCGCGTCGGACAGCGACGCGGTGGAGGTCTATGACACCGCCGACATGAGCCTGCGCCACTCGCTGCCCTCGGGGCCGAACCCGGAGCAGCTTGTGCTGCACCCCTCCGGCAACCCGCTGTATCTCGCCAACGAGGACGACAACATCGTGACCGTGGTCGATGTGGTGGCGCGGCGCGTGCTGGCGGAGGTGCCGGTGGGCATCGAGCCGGAGGGCATGGGCGTGAGCCCCGACGGCAAGATCGTGGTCAACACTTCCGAGACCACCAACATGGCGCATTTCATCGACACCGAGACCTTCGAGATCGTGCAGAACACGCTGGTGGACAGCCGCCCGCGCATCGCCGAGTTCAGCGCGGACGGAACCCGCCTCTATGTCTCCGCCGAGATCGGCGGCACGGTCAGCGTGATCGACCCCAGCAATGGCGAGATCATCAAGACGGTGGGCTTCGCCGTGCCCGGCATCGTGCCCGAGGCGCTCCAGCCGGTGGGGGTGCGCGCCACCTCGGACGGCGCGAAGATCTTCGTGGCGCTTGGCCCCGCCAACCGCGTCGCGGTGATCGACGGCGCGTCGCTGGAGGTGACCGATTACCTGCTGGTCGGTCAGCGCGTCTGGCAGATGGCCTTCACCCCCGATGAGAAACTGCTGTTCACCACCAACGGCAACTCCAACGACGTGTCGGTGATCGACGTCGAGGCGCTGAAGGTCGTGAAGTCCATCCCCGTGGGTGAGCAGCCCTGGGGCGTGACCGTCTCGCCGAACTGACCTTTTTTTATCCGAGGAGAGAGACCAATGATGAAACGCACCATGGCCGCTCTGGCTGTCGCCACGCTCGCCACCCCCGCCGCTTTCGCGCCCTCCGAGGCGTCGGCGCAGGATCGCACGATCACCGTGGGGTTCTCCGGCCTGATGGACCGGCGCAACCGCACCACGCTGCCGCCGCTGACGCTCGCCTCGGGCAAGCCGCTGGCCGAGGCGCCGATCGAGCTGTTCTCGGGCGGCTACTACCAGATCGACATCGTCGCCGACGGCAGCGCCGAACTGGGGCTGAACGGGCCGGATTTCTTCCGCGCGATCTGGGTCAACGAGGTCGTCATCAACGAGATCGAAGTGCGCCCGCTGGGGCTGGACAGCTTCGAGTTCGACGACGAGGGCACGATCACCATGTCGTTCATCGCCATCAAGCCGGGCAAGTATGCGCTGCAAATTCCCGGCACCACTGGCGACACCCAGAGGGTTGAGATAACCATCCGCTGATGGATGACGCGCTGACCGTCGCGGGCGTGAGCCACGCCTTCGGGACCAACAAGGCGCTGAGCGACGTGTCGCTCAGCGTCGCGAAAGGAACTTTCGTCGCGCTGCTGGGCGTCAATGGCGCCGGCAAGAGCACGCTGTTCAACCTGATCACCCGGCTCTACGACACGCAAAGCGGGCGCATCGCGGTCTGCGGCCATGACGTGCGCGCCGCGCCCACGGCGGCGTTGCGCAGCCTTGGCGTCGTGTTCCAGAGCCGCGCGCTCGACCCCTCGCTGACCGTGGCGCAGAACATCGTCTATCACGGCGCCCTGCACGGCCTGCCGCGGCGCGAGGCGCTGGCGCGCGGCGCGGCGGCGCTGGAGGGGGTGCGGATGGGCGACCGGATGGATGCGCGGGTGTCGAAACTGTCGGGCGGGCAGGCGCGCCGCGTCGAGATCGCCCGCGCCCTGCTGCACCGCCCGCGCCTGCTGTTGTGCGACGAGGCGACGGCGGGCCTCGACGTTCAGTCGCGCGCCGAGATCGTCGCGGACGTGCACGCGCTGGCGGCGGGGCAGGGGGTAGGCGTGCTGTGGGCGACGCACCTGATCGACGAAGTAAGCCCCGAGGACGCGGTGGTGGTGCTGCACAAGGGCAGGGTATGCGCGCAGGGCGTGGCCCGCGCCATCGCGGGCGCGGCGGGGCTGACCGAGGCGTTCCTTGCCCTGACGCGCGAGGCGGCATGACCGACTGGACCGGTTGGCGCACCTGCGCCTGGGGGGTGATCTGGCGCGAGGCGCTGCGCTTCGCCCAACAGAAGGAGCGGTTTCTGGCGGCGCTGGTGCGCCCGCTGGTGTGGCTGTTCATCTTCGCCGCCGGGTTTCGCGCGGTGCTGGGCCTCTCGATCACGCCGCCGTATCAGACCTATGTGCTCTATGAGGTCTATGTGACGCCCGGTCTCGCCGCGATGATCCTGCTGTTTCAGGGGATGCAGTCGTCGCTGAGCATGGTCTATGACCGCGAGTCGGGCACGATGCGCACGCTGCTGGTCAGCCCCTATCCGCGCTGGTTCCTGCTGGGCGCCAAGCTGATGGCCTCGGTGGCGGTGGGCATGGCGCAGGTCTATGCCTTCTTGCTGATCGCCTGGGTTTACGGCGTGGAGCCGCCGCTGTGGGGCCTTGTGGCGGTGGCGCCCGCGCTGATGCTGTCGGGGATGATGCTGGGCGCGATCGGGCTGCTGCTAAGTTCGGTGATAAAACAGCTTGAGAATTTCGCGGGCGTGATGAATTTCGTCATCTTCCCGATGTTCTTCGCCTCCTCGGCGCTCTATCCGCTCTGGCGGGTGCGCGAGGGCAGCCCGCTGCTCTATGACATCGCGTCGCTAAACCCGTTCACCTATTGCGTGGAGCTGATCCGCCACGCGCTTTATCTTCAGCTAGAGCCAGTGTCGCTGGCGGTGGTGATCGGCATGACGGTGGTTTTTCTTGGCGCGGCGGTCTGGGCCTATGATCCCGGGCGCGGCGTGATGCGGCGGAAGGGGTGAGGGCGATGCGATACGGCTGGGCGATGCGGCGGCTTGCGGGCGCGGCGCTGCTGGCGCTGGCGGGCGCGGCGCCCGCGCTGGCGTTCGACGATCCCGACTGGCCCTGCCAGCAACGCAAGGTCGATCGGCTGTCGATCGGCCAGATGTGGACCGGGCCGGTTCCCGAGGATCTTTCCGCCTGGCGCGACGACCCCGAAATCGCCGACGCGGCGGCGCTGATCGCGGCGCGGCGCACCAGCATGGAGGACGCGGCGGCGCTGGTCGCGGCGCTGGAGCGCGCCAGGCTGCCGACGCTGTTCTCCGGCGTTTTCGCGCTGATCGACGCGGAGCGCACCCGCCTGGTGGACGGCATCGTGCGCTTCGCGCTCAAGCAGCGGGCGCTGTCGGAAAAGATCGACGCCGATCAGGCGGCGCTGGCGGCGGCGGAGGCGGCGGCGAAGCCCGACGACTTCGACGCGCTCGACCGCATCGACGCCCAGCGCGACGCGGTGACCTGGGACATCCGCATCTATGACGAGCGGCGGCGCTCAGTGATGTATGTCTGCGAAAGCCCGGTGATCCTGGAGAAGCGCCTGTTCGCCGTGGCGCGGATGATCGAGGCGGCGATGGCGGCGCAATGACGGGTTATCGCGGCGTCGCCCGTTCGACCGGCAGCATCCACTCGGTCCAGCCGTCCACGCCGTCGGGATACCACAGCACCCTCTCATAACCGTATTCCAGCGCCGCGCGCCGCGCGGCGTTCCACGACATCCAGCAGTCGCGCAGGCAGAAGAACAGCACCGGACGCGCCCGGTCGCCGCCGGTCGCGGCGTCCAGCCCCGCGCGGAAATAGGCGTCGGTCACAGCCGCCAGCGCGCCGTAGCCGACGTTGGGCAGCCAGATCGCGCCGGGGATGCTGTCGTGCGGCTTGTCGCGCCAGATCGTGCCTTTGGGCAGGTTCGCAGGCTTCTCCGCGCGCGGCAGCACGTCGATGAAGGCGGCGCCGCCGCTGCGCCACAGGGCCTCGGCGGCCTCGGTGTCCGCCACTGTCGCGCCGGTCAGTGTCGCGGGCACCGGCGCGCGAAACTCCTCCATGCGATAGCCGTCCGGCTCGGGCGGCTGCGCCAGCGCCGCCGCAGCGCAGAGCGTGAGCGCGGCGGACAGCGCCACCGCCAGCCGTGCGATCATGGCGCGGCGACCGCCGTATGGCCGAAATCGTCGATCAGCGGCACGCCATACCTGGCGAGGATCGCGTCGATCTCGGCCTTGTGGCGCCGCAGCAGGGAGTTCAGTTTTCGCTTCCAGGTGTCCTCGCCGAAGCGCACCCCCAGCGTGACGCGGTAGAACAGCCTCGGCGGCAGCGTCTCGCGCAGCAGCGGCGTCACCGTGAGCGGCGTGGCGGCGGCCCTGGCTTTCCACCCCGCGATCGGCCCCCACATGAACGCGGCGTCGATGGCGCCGCTCTCAAGATCGGCGATCATGCGGTCGGCGGTGTTGTCGTGGCGGCTGTCCACCACCAGCGGATAGCCGCGCACCGCGCCGATCAGCCCCGCGCGCGCCAGATGATCGGCGGGCGGCGTGCCTGCGACCACGCCAAGCTTGTGCTGCTTGAGCAGCGGGTCGCTGAAGGAGTCAACCCCGGCGAGCGGCCCGTCGGCGCGCGTCACCAGACTGTAGGCGGACGTGTAGTAGTGGTTGGTGTTCAGCACGAGTTCATGGCCCTGCGCAAAACCGATGATCACGTCGCAGCGATGCTCGGCCAGCGTGCGGCGCACGAAGCCGGTGGCCTGTGGAAACCAGGTGTAGGCGACCGGCAGCCCCAGCTTCGCCGCCAGCAGCGCCGCGATCTCGTTCTCGAAGCCTTCGCCCGCCTGATTGGAGAACGGCATGTTGGCGGGGTCGGCGCAGACGCGGAACGCGCTGTCGGACACGAGGTCGGAGGTGTCGGCCCGCGCGCCTGCCGCGGCAAGCGCGAGGGTGAGCGCCAGCGCGACGGCGCGCAGGCGGCTATTGCATGCAGGCATTCTCGGCTTCCGTGAAGGCGGCGGGTTTGTCGGCGCGCTTGGCGGGGCGGCCGCGCGGGATCGAGTCCGTGCCGCGCGCCAGCAGATACGCGTAAATGTCGTCGATATAGCACATCACGTTGTTGTTGGCGCCAAACGACGGCATCACCTGATTGTCGGCGGCGTCCACAACCTGCTTGCCGCTGGCGACCACCGAGACGAATTCCCAGTAGCCGAGGTTTACCGCGCTGTCCTTGAGCGCGGGCGCATAGGATGAGCCTTCGCCGTCCGGCCCGTGGCAGACGTGGCATTCGGAGTGATAGCGGCGAAAGCCGGAGAACGTGTACCAGTCCACCGCGCCGTCCTCGGTCACGTTGAAGGTGGGCGTGTCGTCGGCGGTGAAGAACTTGCCGTCGGTCTCCTTGGCGGCGGCGACATCGGCTGCGGCCTGCGCGGCGAGGGGCGCGGAGAAGGCGATGGCGGCGGTCACTGCGGCGGCGAGCGCCGCGCCGGAGGCGCGGGCGAGGGTCGGGATCATGGGGCTTCCTCTGGTCTGCGTTTCTTGTTGTGTCGCTACTCTGGGCGAAAGAAAAAGGCGCGGCCACCATCACGGCGCCGCGCCTTCAGAGTCTGAGAACCGGGCGACGCGCGCCGCCCGGTTCGTCAGGATCACCGACCGGGCAGCGTGAACACGGTGAGCTGGCCGCCCAGCGCCGTGTAGTCGCTGAGGCTGGCGTAGCCGCCGACGGCGCCGAGGCCGTCGTTGGGATTCACCAGACCCGCCGCCAGACCGATGCCGGCCCAGCCGCCGATGCCGGAATAGACCGCGACATACTGCTTGCCCTTGTGGCTGTAGGTCATCACGTTGCCGATGATGCCCGACGGCGTCTTGAAGCGGTAGAGCTGCTCGCCGGTGTTGGCGTCCACCGCCTTGAGGTAGCCCTCAAGCGTGCCGTAGAACACCACGTCGCCCGCCGTGGCCAGCGCGCCCGACCACACCGAGAACTCCTCGGGCAGCGACCAGACGATCTCACCCTTGCCGGCGTCCCAGGCGATGAAGTTGCCCATGCCGCCGTGGCTGTTGGGCGCGGGATACATCGACAGCGTGGCGCCCACATAGGGCTGGCCGGCGGTGTAGCTCACGCGGAACGGCTCATAGTCCATGCAGACGTGGTTGGTCGGCACATAGAACAGCTTGGTGCGCGGCGAGAAGGCGGCCGGCTGCTGATCCTTGGTGCCAAGCGCCGCCGGACAGATGCCGGTCGAGTTTACGTCCTCGCCGTTCTGCGCGGTGGAGTACTGCGACACCACCTGAGGGCGGCCGTGCTGATCCGAGGCGGGATCGATCACGACATGGGTGGCCCAGTTCACCACCGGGTCGAACTTTTCCGCCACCAGCAATTCGCCGGTGATGCGGTCGAGCGTGTAGCCGAAGCCGTTGCGGTCGAAGTGCACCAGCGCCTTGCGCTCCTCGCCGTTCACCGGGATGTCCGCGAGGATCATCTCGTTGATGCCGTCGAAGTCCCACTCGTCATGCGGGGTCATCTGATAGACCCACTTCGCCACGCCGGTGTCGGGGTTGCGGGCCATGATGGTCATCGACCACTTGTTGTCGCCGGGTCGCTGGGACGGGTTCCACGTCGAGGGGTTGCCGGTGCCGTAGTAGAACAGATCGGCCTCGGGGTCATAGGAATACCAGCCCCAGGTGGTGCCGCCGCCGATCTTCCACTGGTCGCCTTCCCAGCTTTTCAGAGAGCTGTCGGCGCCGACCGGCTTGCCGTGCTCGGTGGTCTTTTCCGGGTCGAACAGAAGCTGGTCGTCCGGCCCCACCGAATAGGCGCGCCAGACGCGCTCACCGGTGTTCATGTCATAGGCGGTGACCGAGCCCTGCACGCCGAACTCGCCGCCCGAGATGCCGACGATCACCTTGTCCTTGACCGGCAGAACGGTCGCGGTGTTGGTCTCGCCGATCGACGGGTCGCCGTTCACGGTGCTCCAGAGCACCTTGCCGGACTTGGCGTCGAGCGCGACGAGCGTGGTGTCGGCCTGGTGCAGGAACAGCTTGCCGTCGGCGTAGGCCGGGCCGCGGTTCACCGTGTCGCAGCACATCACCGGGATCACGTCCGGGTCCTGCTTCGGCTCGTACTTCCACAGGATCTTGCCTTCCTGATTCAGGTCGAGCGCATAGACCTTGTTCGGGAACGGCGTGTGGACATACATCACGTCGCCGACCACCAGCGGGCTGCCCTCATGGCCGCGCAGCACGCCGGTCGAGAAACTCCACGCGACCTGAAGATCGCGCACGTTGTCGCGGTTGATCTGGGCGAGGTTCGAAAAGCGCGTGTTGGCGTAGTCGCCCGTCTGGAGTGTCCAGCCGTTGGGGTTGGAGGTCAGCGTCTTGACGCTGTCATTGGCGAGCGCCGTTCCGGCAAGGAACGTGCCGGCCAGCAGGCCTGCGAGTATGCGGTTCATAGTTCCTCCGTTGCGCAGAGGCTTTCAGCCAACTGCTTGCATGTCCCGTTCCGCGGTCATCATCACGATTACGGGCTTCGATTTGTTCGACGGCCCACGCCGCCAGGGCTCGCCTTTAACGTGCATTGCGCATCGTAGCTTACCCGACGCTGAGAGTAGCCCAACGCGCGGTTTGCGCAAGGGATTCTCATGGAATTCTCATCTTCGGCGCGCAAGGATATTGCGACAAATTCACCGAAACGGTGGAGAAACGTGCCGGTGAGTCATGGTGCGGCGCAATATTCATGATGATGCGATGCAACAGCGGCGGCGCGCGCCGCCTATTCCCACTCAAGCTCCTGAAACGCCGCCGTGGCGGTGCGCTGGTTGAAGGCGTCGAACAGCAGCCATCGCCGCCGCTGGCTCTCGCCGATCTCCGCCACCGCGCCCAGCATCGGGCGCCCGGCGGCGATGGCGGCGCGGGTCTCGGCCTCGATCGCGTCGAGATAGATCCGCATCGGCGCCGCAGCTTCCGGCCACGGCGCCGCGACCGGGCCATGACCGGGGATGACGCGCGCGACCCTCCGCCCGGCCAGCGTCTGCGTCAGCCCGATCCAGCCGCGCAGCGAGCCGTCGAGCGCGGGAACGTGCCCCATGAACAGCAGATCGCCGAGAAACCAGCTTCCCGTCGCCGCATCGAACACGCTCAGATCGTTGTCGGTGTGCGCCACCGGGTGCGCCTCCAGCAGCAGGACGCGCGCGCCGAGGTCGATCTCGCGCGTCGCCGCCACGCCCTCATCGGGCAGCGCGACATGCGTGCCCTCGAACGCCGGGCCGATCAGGCGGGCGAGGGCGGTTTCATAGGTCTCCGCCCGCGCGGCGAGCCCCCGCTCCAGCTTGCCATGGCCGATCAGCGTGGCGCCCGCCTCCTGAAACACGCTGGCGCCCAGCGCGTGATCGGGGTGCATGTGGGTGATGATCGCCCAGCGCACCGGCAGCTCGGTGCGGGCGCGAATCTCGGCCAGCAGCGCGCGGGCGATGGCGGCGGTCGAGCCTGCGTCGATCACCGCCACCGCGTCGCGGCCGATGATGAAGCCCAGATTGGCGATGTCGCCGCCGTTCTGAGGGTTCACCTCCGCCTGATGCGCCTTGTGGACCCAGACGCCCGGCGCGACCTCGGTGACGGGAAAGGCGGGCGTCTCGCCTGCGGGCGCGCAGGGCCAGTCTTGCGCGATCCAGTCTTGCGCGATCCAGTCCTGCGCGATCCAGTCGCCGGGCGCCGCGCTCAGCCGGTCGGCCTCAAGGCGGCATTCGGCGTAGGACGCGCCGCCGGGGCGCCGTTCGGCGCGGCAGGCCGACGGATCGCCGGCCATGCAGAGGCTGAGCAGCACCTCCCACATCACCGCCTCACAACCGCTCGGCGTGCCAGCGGACATGGTCCTCGATGAACGAGGCGATGAAAAAGTAACTGTGGTCATAGCCCGGCTGGATGCGCAGCGTCGCGCCGATCCGGCGTTCCGCGACGACGGCGGCCAGCGCCTCGGGCTTGAGCAGGTCGAGGAACGTGTCGGCGCCGCCCTGGTCGATCAGCATCTCGCCGTCAAAACCCTTCTCGCGCAGCAAGAGCGTCGCGTCATGCCCGGCCCAGGCCGTCTCGTCGGCGCCGAGATAGGCGGTGAGCTGCTTGCGGCCCCAGTCGCTGACGGAGGGGTGGGTGATCGGCGCGAAGGCCGACAGCGAGCGGTAGAGATCGGGGTTGCGCACGCCCAGCGTCAGCGCGCCGTGGCCGCCCATCGAATGACCGGTGACGCCGTGGCGATCAGGATCGACGGGAAAGTTTTCCGTGACCAGGCCGCGCAACTCCCTGGTCACATAGGAATACATGCCGAAATGCGGCGCCCAGGGCGCTTGCGTCGCATCGACGTAGAAACCGGCGCCTTGCCCCAGATCATAGGCCGCGTCGTCGGCGACGCCCTCGCCGCGCGGCGAGGTGTCGGGGAACACCAGCGCCAGCCCATGCCGCGCCGCAAAGCCCTGCGCGCCCGCCTTGGTCATGGCGTTCTCATGGGTGCAGGTCAGCCCCGACAGCCACCACAGGCAGGGGACCGGCCCGTGCTGCGCCGCAGGCGGCAGATAGACCGCGAAGGTCATGTCGCAGCGGGTGCTCGCCGCCTTGTGGCGATAGACGCCCTGAACGCCGCCGAAGGCGCGGGTCTCCGAGACGATCTCCATGGGCTTTTCTCCGCAAGGGTCAGCGTGGACGGCGCGGGCCAAAGCGGCCCGCGCCGCGACAAGGGATCAGAAACGCGCGGCCAGCGCGGCCAGCCCCGCCTCATAGACGCCCGCGATCACCGCTTCGGCGCCCTCGGCGGCGGGGGTGAAGGCGGAGGTCCACACCACCACCGACCCCGACCCCGCAGGCGCGACCGTCAGCGTCGAGACGTAATCCGCCACCGGCAGCGGCCCCGAGACGATGGCGTAGCCGTAGGAGTGCGCGTCGCCGCCGAGGCTGCGTTCGACGATCTCGCCGCCCCCCTTCAGCCCGAGGCGGCGGTGCTCGACGCCGTCGATGTCCTCGCGATACGAGGTCTCCACCGCCGGATGCCAGCCGGGC
>Ga0210024_1004676_pt1 | contig 10614 bp, 7 predicted proteins | sample CryGeymeta201525_FD_183988 | JGI IMG/M metagenome (GOLD analysis project Ga0210024, IMG submission 183988) | Groundwater microbial communities from Crystal Geyser aquifers in Utah, USA - Crystal Geyser metaG 2015-25 (SPAdes) (version 2) | ecosystem: Environmental > Aquatic > Deep subsurface >... | reverse complement strand
TTCCTCTTTCAGCTTGATACTATCGTTATCTACCGGAATAGCCTTAAAAGATATATTCTGACTGCCGTGGATCATGCCACCAAGCTAGGCTATGCCCGGATGTACAAAAATAAGAGCTCTAGGTCTCAAGTAGATTTTCTTTATCGTCTCCGCTACCTTGTTGGTCAGCCCATAGGAGATTGATTAGCAACCTATCCCCCTGACCCCCTTCCCTTAGCAAGGAAAGGGGAAGTGTAGGTAAGAGAGGGGTGAAACCCCTCTCTATAAATCTCTTCCCCCCTCCTTTGAAGGAGAGGGGGACAAAGGGGGTGAGGTTAGTAAACACTCTCCCATAGAAAACTTACAGACGGATAACGGAAGCGAGTTTGCCTGGGAGTTTGAACGGGCTAGCGCCAGATTAGGCATTCAAAGGTACTTCTCCAGAGCCAAAACCCCAAAGGATAACCTTGAGATAGAAAGATTTAACCAGCCCCTGGAGTATGAATGGCTTTACGACTCCAATCTGTCTTTGGACCCTGAAGAGCTCAATCCCCGGCTAACTGAATGGCTTATTGAATATAACTTCAACCGTCCACACCAATCCCCTGGTTATCTCGCCCCTATGGAGTATATTTTGAAAGAGAACTTGTTAAAATTCGCAGCCCAGTGTTACCATGTGGTCACCCAGCACACGTGGTTGTTTTTGCTCTATCACCACAAGCGAGCATAAATAATAAATAAAAAGGAGGCAGAAATGCCGGTGAAAATAATTGACGGAAGGAAAATCGCCAATGAAATTCAGGAGGAGCTAAAACAAAGGGGAGAACGGTTGAAACAGAAAGGAATAATCCCTGGGCTTGCGGCAATCCTTGTCGGGGAAAATCCTGCCTCTTTATCCTATCTTCGCGGCATCGCCAGAGGATGTGAGGCAGTGGGCATATTTACTGAAACGTTTAAGCTACCTGAGGATATAACTCAAGAGCAACTTGAGAGAAAGATAGAGGAACTTAATAAGGGACCTAAATTCCATGGTATTATCCTCCAGCTGCCTTTGCCCAAGCATCTTAACACCCTGAGAGCAGAAAGCGCCATCTCGCCTGATAAGGATGTTGATGGGACAAACCCGATAAACACGGGGAAATTGCTTCTTGGGGAGGAGACTTTCCTTCCTTCGACCCCTTATGGGGTTCAGGAATTACTGGTTCGCAGTGGATATAGCCCTGAGGGAAAGCATGTGGTTATCTGTGGTAGGAGCAACATCGTAGGGAAGCCACTAATGGGTATTCTGGTCCAAAAACAAAAGAAGGCTAATGCCACCGTGACTGTCTGCCACACCGGGACCAAAGACCTTCCTTCAATCACTAAGCAAGCGGATATCCTAGTTGCTGCAATGGGGAAAGCTAAAGCTATTACTGCAGATATGGTTAAAGAAGGGACTATTGTTATCGATGTGGGGGTAAATCAGGTAAAAGACCCAGAGACTGGGAAGTTCAAGCTGGTGGGGGATGTGGATTTTGATGCTGTTAAGGAGAAGGCAAAAGCTATCACCCCGGTACCCGGCGGAACCGGCCCGGTAACCACGGCGATGCTCCTAGCAAATACGGTTAAGGCAGCTGAGAATCTCAGTAGATAGCCAGGAGCAAAAAGGCTTTTAGGAGGTTGCTAATATGCCCGCTAAAATACTTGATGGAAGGAAAACCTCGGCCGAGATAAGGAAAGAACTAAAGGGGAGAATAGAAAAGCTAAAGGAGAAGGGAATAACCCCCGGGCTTGGTGGTATCCTTGTAGGTGAGGGCCCAGGCTCAGTTACTTATGTCGGACTTAAAAGTAAGGCGTGCCAGGAAGTGGGCATAAGAGAGGAAGTTGCTAGGCTACCTGAGAGTGTAAAGGAAGAGGAACTTTTGCAAAATATTGAAAGGTTTAATCAAGACGCTAAAATCCACGGCATCTTTATTCAGCTTCCTTTGCCAAGTCATCTGTCTGAGGAGAAAGCTTTAGCTGCAATCTTGCCAGAAAAAGATGTTGACGGCTTTCATCCCCTAAGTGTAGGCAAGGCTTGGCTGGGGCAATCCACATTCTTCCCTGCAGTGGTAGTTGCTATCCACGAAATGCTGATTCGAGGTGGATATAACCCTGCGAATAAAGAAGTTGTGATAGTAAACGTGGATAATATGGTAGGCAAGCCGATGGCATCTCTTCTAGTTCAGGACAGGGAAAAAGCAAGGGCAAATATAACCCTGTGTTACCCCTCAACGCCCGATCTTGCTTCTTATACTCGCAGGGCAGATATACTCATTGTCTCGGTGAACAAGCCAAATTTCATCACTGCAGATATGGTGAAAAAAGGGGTGATAGTAATGGATTTTGGCTCAAATTGGGTAGAAGACCCTGTGACAAAAAAGAGGAAGACGATTGGCGATGTGGATTTTGAAGCAGTAGAGGAAAAGGCAGAGGCTATAACCCCCGTCCCAGGAGGCGTGGGGCCAATGCTGGTTACCATGCTCCTGGCCAACACTGTTATGGCAGGGGAAAGGCAAGCGGGCGGCTCCGTGTCAGCTTCTACATAGCCAACCTGAGAGGTATCCCACTCGGTAAGCCTTATCGGAATTTTCTGCTTTAGTAACGAACCAGGTTTAAAACCACTTTTTGACTTCAAAAGATGCAGTACGTCTCTCTGATGCTTGAGCTTCCTATCAATTGTGGCCGGGCTCATCATCTCCAGCTTCAAGGCTATCTCGTCTGATATCTCAATCTCTCCAAACTCCGTCAACCTATCTACTTCTGTCTCCAGAAGAGGCTTGAGTCTCTGTCCACAGGGATAATCAAATATCTCCCATATCTTAACCAGGGCAGCCTTAACTTGCCCGTCATATTTTTCCTTTCTTTTCTTCCTTTGTTTTGGTTTAAGAATTGCCTGGTGTATCTTCCAAATAACGTACTTTCTTGATTGCCCGGTATTGTGACGGTATTCATCAAGGAGCTTTGTTTTCTCCTTCCTCGTCTTTGCCTTAAAGTAGCTCTCCTTTATCACCTTGAGGTATCCATTTCTTGAATGCATGTCCATCCTTTCCATAGCCTGGCTTTACCTCCTTTCACCTGGTTTTGCTTAATCACCAAGGCTACAGGAGATAGCGGGTGCCTTTCAATGAATAATCACCTCCTTCCCAGCACCCTTTGTAGATTTTTCACGCTAAAAAGTGTAGACCCATTTAAATCGAGCTCTTGATTTGCTGATTAAATGGGAGTAAAATTTCTAATTTTGATATGAAGATCGCCGTTAGTGGCAAAGGAGGAGTAGGCAAGACATTATTAGTAGCCTTCCTCTCCACTGTATTTGCTAAATCTGGCTATTCTGTTTTGGCAATAGATGCCGACCCAAATGTCAACCTAGCAGTTACCTTTGGTTTTCCCAATTCCCAAAAGATAATACCTATATCCAAGATGGATGACCTGATTGAGGAAAGAACAGGGGCAAGACCTGGTCAAATGGCACCCTATTTCAGGTTAAATCCTAAGGTTGACGATTTGCCGGAGAAGTGTTCTCTAAAATATGATGGAATCAGGATAATGGTCATGGGGCCAATCAAAGCAGCTGGCAGTGGTTGCTATTGTCCCGAAGGCGCTTTACTTCAGGCCTTGATTGCCCATTTGCTCCTTGAAGTAGATGAGGTGGTTATTTTAGATATGGAGGCTGGGATAGAACACTTAACGCGGGGGACAGCGAAGGGAGTAGATAAGCTTATTATAGTAGTAGAACCAAGTAGAAGAAGTGTTGAGACAGGCTATAGGGTAAGGGATCTAGCCTTGGAGATAGGAGTGAAGAATATCGGGGTAGTAGCTAACAAGATTCGAAACGAGAGAGAAAAGGATTTCCTTATTTCCAGCATGCCAGATTTCGAGTTCCTAGGATTTATTCCTTACGACCAAGGCATAATAGAAGCTGACCTTGCTGGCTCACCTCTGGTTAATTCAAGTCCAAAAGTTATGAACGAGGTAAAAAACATTGCTGCCCAACTTGATAAGTTGAAATAAGGTAGCAAATTTGGAAAGGAGGCACTATATATGAGGAAAGTTGGTAAAAAAGACAAAGTTGAGCCGGGGTGAGCTTTTTCCTAGCTCTTGTAGCTGAAGGTGTAGACCTTCAAAAATTAATCCAAAGGAGGTTTAAGAAATGCCAGTAAAAAAGAGATACCCTGTTCCACCAGACTATGTAGTTGCTGAGGAAGCTGAGTTACTTCCTATTTCGGAGGTAGCAAAAAAGGCACGACTATTGGAAGATGAATGGGAGCCCTATGGTAGGTATATGGCTAAAGTCGACTACGCCAAGGTGCTGAAGAGGCTAAAGGACAAGCCTAACGGCAAGATAATCACCGTGACTGCTATGACCCCAACTCCATTAGGGGAAGGCAAGACGGTAACAGCCTTCGGGCTTGGTCAAGCTCTGGCGCAGAAGAAGCTTAATGTCATAAATACCTTCCGTGAGCCTTCCAAAGGTCCTGTTTTTGGAATAAAGGGAAGTGCTTGTGGAGGTGGTTATTCCCTGGCTCTTCCTATGGCGAATATAAGCCTTATGTTTACCGGAGATATTCCGGCGGTAGAGGCAGCTCATAACCTCTGTGCCGCTGCCATAGATGCCAGCATCTTGCATGGGAAAGAGCCCGGCGACGTGCATAGGAATCCTCTAAATATTGACCCTATGAATATCACCTGGCCTTATTGTGTTGATTGTAATGCCCGAGCCTTGAGGGATGTTATAATTGGGCTCGGTGGTATAGCAAATGGCTATCCCAGACTAGCACATTATGATATCACCGTAGCTACGGAGACAGCCGCTATACTTGCCTTGACCACAGGGTTAAAGGATTTGAGAGAGAGGCTCAGGAGAGTAGTTGTTGCTTATACTTACGATGGCAAGCCGGTTACTGCTCATGACCTTGGAGCTGATGGAGCAATGACAGCACTCCTTGTTGATGCTATAAAGCCCAATCTAGTTCAGTCCACAGAAGGTCATCCTATGTTTTGTCATGGCTTCCCCTTTGCTAATGTAGCCCATGGTAACAATTCTATTCTTGCCGATTTGGTTGCCCTGAAACTTGCTGATTATATGGTTACTGAGAATGGATTCGGCGTTGAATGTGGCTATATCAAATTCTGTGAGGTTGTTTGCCGTGAGGCGAGGTGGGCAGGATATGACATCTGGCCCGATTGCTGCGTTATAGTTGCTACAGTTCGAGGTCTGAAACATCATGGCGGTACTGTCCATCTTCGCCCCGGGCAGCTTTATTCCCAGGTTAAGGAGGCATTTGAGACAGAAAACCTGCCCGCTGTGGACAAAGGCTGCGAGAACCTGGCTCGAAATATAGAGATTGCCAGGATGACTGGTGTCCCTGTAGTGGTGGCTATCAATAGGTTCACTACAGACACTGACAAAGAAGTAGAGCTGGTGCGGAAGAGGGCTTTAGAGGCTGGAGCTAATGGAGCAGCCCCTAGTGAATGCTGGGCTAAAGGTGGAGAAGGGGCGATGGAGCTAGCTAACGAAGTTCTCAAAGCCCTTAAGATACCCAAGAAGAGAAAAGAACTTTACGAGGATGACACTCCTGTCAGGGAGAAGATAGACCTTTTTGCTACCAAGATTTTTCTTGCCGATGGAGTAGAATACACGCCTGAGGCGCAAAGCAAGCTCAGGCTGTTCGAAAAGCTCGATTTTCGGGCTGACGGTAAGCGACTCACCGTCAATATGGCAAAGACACACCTCTCGCTTGCCCACGACCTTAACATGCTTGGCGTGCCCCGACATTACAAACTCCCGATTCGTGACATGCGAGCTTCAGTAGGTGCCGGCTTCTATTATCCCCTCTGTGGAGTGTTTCCCACCATGCCTGGTTTGCCTACCAAGCCAGCATTCTTATCTGTTGATGTTGACTCTGAGAGCGGGAAGATAAAGGGACTTATCTCGTAAAGAGGCTAGAAGTAAAAACTGTATCCTTAATTGTTGACGATAAAAAAATAACTGCTCCTGAGGGAGAGAATCTTCTATGGGTAGCAGTAGATAATGATATCTACATACCAAACCTTTGCGCCATCAGGGAAAGGAAAGAGCCTTTTGCCGCTTGCCGCCTCTGCTTTGTGGAGATAGAAGGCAAAGATGAGCCAGTTACAGCTTGCACTACGCCTGTGGCTGAGGGCATGGTAGTCAATACCAAAGGGGAGAAAGCCTTTAGGCTGGCACACACTGCTTTCGAGCTCATTTTAGCCAGCCACCCTGTGGATTGTGCCCATTGCCTCAAGAGCGGTTCTTGCGAGCTTCAAAAGATCGCTAAGCACTTACGTGTAAAGCTTACCTCAAAGAGATTCAGGAAAATTCTACCTGATTTACCCATAGATTCCAGCAGCCCTGTATTTACCTACGACCCTAATAAATGTGTCCTTTGTGGCAAATGCGTTTGGATATGCCAGGAAAAGCTAGGAATAGGAGCCATTGGTTTTGCCTATCGTGGCTTCAAGAGGATTGTCACCACATTTGGTGGCGAACCTATTGACCAATCTGAGTGTCAAGGCTGCGGCGAATGTGTTGAGGTTTGCCCTTGTGGTGCATTGGTGTTTAACAGTAAGAATTGACATAGGTGCTGTATTATAGTAAATTGTTGTGTTTGAGTTTAAGGAAGAAGTAAAGCATGATTGTCATAGGCGAGAACATACATATTATATCCCGGGTAGTAAATGATGTCATAAAATCTCGCGACCCCAAGCCAATTCAGGATTTAGCCAGAGCTCAGGCTGAGGCTGGGGCTGATTACCTAGATGTAAATGTTGGTTACTTAAGAAAAAATACTGAGGAAACCATGACGTGGATAATCAACACAATTCAAGAGGTTACTGATTTGCCTCTGTCCATAGATACTATGAATCCTGTAGCCATGGAGGTAGGTCTTAGGCTTTGCAAGAAAAAACCTCTGCTTAATTCCGCTTCAGGAAAGACTGACTCTAAAGATCAGATGCTCCCATTAGCAAAGAAATATAATTGTGATGTAGTGATTTCGGTGATTAACGATAAAGGTATGCCAGCTGAAGGTGATTCAAAGTTGGACAGCATTATGGATACAGTGGCTTATGCTAATGACCTTGGAATCCCCAATGAGAATATCTTGGCTGACCCCATAGTTCTCCCTATAAGCACCGCTGGTGAGGGGCAGAAAAATGCCTTGGCAACTTATGAATTTATAGAGATGCTTCCTGAAGCCTTGCCTGGGATTAAATCAGTGGTAGGGCTTTCCAATATATCTAACGGAGCACCTATGGAACTTAGACCTCTACTTAACCGTGTTTACTTGATAATGTTGGCTAGGAAGGGGCTTTATGCATCAATTCACGATGCCCTGGATAAGGATATTATGAGCATATCGAAGGGCGAGAGGAAAAATCTAGTTGACCTCGTCTACAGAACATGGGATGGGGAGGATATAGACCTTTCTTCTCTATCCCAAGAGGAAATAAACTATGTTAAGACGGCCAAGGTTCTCGCAGGCGAAGTCCTCTATTCCGATGCTTGGCTTGAATAAGGAGGTTAGGTAATGGAGTATAAAGCACCAGTTGAAGCATACAGTGGAGTAGTTAGAGAAGAGATTATCGGGACAGGTGAGAGAGCCTTAAAGCTAGGAGGGGAAAATATCCTTCCCCTCCATTTTTTTGATGAAGGTTCGCTGCCCAATGCGCCAAGCTTCGCCTTGGAAATATTGGATATGGAGCCTGTAGATTGGTCAGAATACTTATTTGAACCTTTTAAAGATGTGATATCTGATCCAGTGAGATGGGCTAAGAGGTGTGAGGAATTTGGTGCGGATGCGGTCAGCATTTACCTCTTGAGCACTGACCCTGCGGAGAAGGATAGCCCAGCAGACAAAGCGGCAGCCCTGGTAAAAGAAGTGGCTGAGTCAATAAGTATCCCTTTGCTTGTCTATGGCTCCGGCGATGAAAAAAAGGATGCCGTAGTTCTCCCCAAAGTTGCTGAAGCGTGCCACGGAATGAACCTCCTTATAGGTCCGGTGCTTAAGGAAAACTACGAAGTTGTTGGGGAGGCAATACTAGAGCATGGACATAAGGCTTGTGCTCAGAGTCCTATGGATATCAATTTGCTTAAGGAATTAAATGTAAAGTTGTGTCATTTCCTCCCTCCAGAGAGGGTTGTAATTGACCCGCTATCCACAGCGTTGGGCTATGGCTTTGAATATAGCTTCACTCTAATGGAAAGGGTGAAGCAGCTTGGTGTAATTATCAAGGACAGCATGACACAGATGCCTATCATCGCTAATTTGGGAAAGGAAGTCTGGAAGACAAAGCAAGCCAAAGAGAGCAAAAAACAAGGCTTGCTGTTTGAGGCAATAACAGCCTCAGGACTCCTTTTAGCCGGAGCAAATATCCTTGTCTTAAGGCATCCTGAGAGCATAAAGTTAGTGAAAGAAACGATTGGAGAGGAAATATGGCAGAAGTAAAGGCACTAACAAAAAAGGAAGAGGAAATTCGGAGGCTGATAAAAGCGGAGATTCCCTGGGAGCGAGTAGGACCTACTCCCATGCCGGAAATCCCCGATTTAAGACCGTGGGATATGAGGCTACTTAAGACCTATAAGCCATGGTATGCCCCATTTTGTGATTTGTGCTGTCTTTGTACCTATGGTAAGTGTGACCTTACTGAGAACAGAAGGGGGGCTTGCGGGCTGAATATAGAGACACAGCAGGCAAGGCTCATTCTTCTTGCTTGCTTGATGGGATGTTCTGCTCACGCCGCTCATGCCGGCCACATACTGGAGCATCTGATTGAGAAGCATGGCCCCGATAAGAGAATCAATTTGGGTACGTTCATCGAGGTCGAGGCTCCCAATATCAGGACGGTTACTGGTCTGAAGCCTGAGACCTTGGGCGACCTTAAAACAGTCATCGAGTACGTCTATAAGGAAATTACTCACCTTCTTGATTCCACCAATTCTGGGCAAGAGGGAAGCTACCTGGATTATGAATCTAAGGCTCTCCATGCTGGCATGCTTGACCACGTGGCTATGGAAGTGGCTGATATTGCCCAGATTGTGGGATTCAACTTCCCCACTTCGGTTGCTGATACCCCTTTGGTGGATATGGGGTGGAACTCAGTAGATAAATCGAAACCGGTGATTTTGCTGGTTGGGCATAACCCAGCTACTTCATGTACCCTCATTGATTACCTGCGAGAAAATGGCCTTTATGACAAGATTGAAGTCGCTGGCATATGTTGCACCGCTCTTGAGACAACGAGGTATTCTGATAGGGCCAAGATTGTAGGTCCTCTTTCCAGACAACTCTTCTTCATCAGGACTGGCATTGCCGATGTCATCCTCACTGACGAGCAGTGCATCAGGACTGATATGCCCATAGAAGCAGACAAGGTTGGCTCACGCGTTATCGCCTGTGTGGATAAGGTGATGTACGGGCTTGATGATGCCACTGACTGGGGGACTGAAGAGATAGTGAAACAGATGGTGGAGGAGAAGAAGCATTTCGCTATCCTCGACACGCACAAGGCAGCTGAAGTAGCAGCGAAGGTGGCATTAGCCATTGCCCCCCAGAGAAGGAAGGAGTGGCTAACGGAAGAGGAAGCTACAGAGCTGGCTAAGAAATGCACTCATTGTGGCATGTGCGAGAGGGTGTGCCCTAACCTCTTTGCCATTAATGAGGGAATAGGTGAAGTAGCCAAGGGCAATTTTGACCTCATAAGGGAGCAGTTCAATCTGTGCATTGGTTGTGGGAAATGTGAGCAAGAGTGTCCCAACCACATTCCCATCTTCAAGATAATGCAGGTAGCGGCGAGTAAGGAGACCTGGAAATGCAGGGCTGGGCGTGGCGCTGTTATGGATACCGAGATAAGAAATGTCGGAGCACCAATAACTCTGGGCACAATCCCTGGAGTAGTCGCCTTTGTGGGCTGCTCTAACTATCCCGACATAAGAGATATTGCTGTGATGGTTGACGAGTTTGCCCGAAGGAAGTACATCATAGTCCTCACAGGTTGTGCCGCTATGGTTGCCGGGATGTGGAAGGACGCCGATGGCAGGACCGTGTATGAGAAGTATCCCCCGGATTTTGATGCTGGCGGGGTGGTGAACATCGGCTCCTGTGTCTCCAATGCCCATATCACCGGGGCAGCAATAAAAATAGCCAATATCTTCGCTGCTCTCCCCTTAAGGGCAAACTACGAGGTGATGGCGGATTACGTCCTTAACCGAGTGGGCGCTGTTGGTGTAGCCTGGGGAGCAATGTCCCAGAAGGCAGCTTCTATTGGCACAGGGTGTAATAGGCTAGGTATACCAGTGATACTAGGGCCACACTCCTCCAAATATAGAAGACTGTATCTCTCCAGGAAGGAAGAGGATGACTGGAGAGTTATGGATGCCAGGAAGAGGGAAATTGTGGATAGCGGAGAGCCTTCCCCCGAGCACCTGGCTTATGTGTGTGAGACTAAGGAGAAGGCTATGGTGACGATCCCTAAGCTATGCATAAGGAAAAACGATACTCCCCAAGGGAGGGCAATAAAGCTAAATCATTACATCTCCCTGTATAAGAGATACATGGGAGGTGGTCTTCCTGAAGACCTTCATCTCTTTGTCCG
>Ga0210024_1004673_pt1 | contig 10619 bp, 14 predicted proteins | sample CryGeymeta201525_FD_183988 | JGI IMG/M metagenome (GOLD analysis project Ga0210024, IMG submission 183988) | Groundwater microbial communities from Crystal Geyser aquifers in Utah, USA - Crystal Geyser metaG 2015-25 (SPAdes) (version 2) | ecosystem: Environmental > Aquatic > Deep subsurface >... | reverse complement strand
AAAACTAACCAAGAAGATAGCAACAGCAATCGCCACGGCGGTGACCGGATGAATTCTGAAGCTAAAATCAATCCCCTCTTTACCCATCACCCTGCTCCACCAGCTTTTCAGATAAGCAACGGGGTTAGTTACTTTTACTTCAACTAAGGGTTTTTCGGCAGTTGCCATTATATTTCAACTATATCACTTTTTATGAAGATTATTAAAATTTGTTATGATATAAAGAAAATAACTTTGGAAATGAGCAAACTGCAAACTTTTTTAAAATATTTCATCCCGATATTTTTTTTAATAGGCTTTATAATCTATGGGGCTTCATTATTTAACCACTTTGTTTGGGACGACGAGGAGCAGATTTTAAATAATGTTTTAGTTCATTCGATCACCAATCTGCCCCATTTCTTTCAGGGCAGTACTTTTAATACGGGCGGAACCGGCAGTTTAACCGGGATTTATTACAAACCTTTAATGACGGTCTTCTTTGCCTTGTTGTATACCATTTTCGGGGCTAACCCCTTCTTTTTTCATCTTTTCCAGCTGGTTTTTCATTTAGCCAATACCTGCTTAATTTTCGTACTTTTTGGAAAAATTTTCCCAAAAAACAAAAAAAGCAGCCAGATTTTAGTTTTGTTTTTAAGCTTAGTTTTCTTAATTCATCCCATTAATGTAGAAACAGTTGTCTATTCTTCTTCATTACAAGATATTCTATACATGTTTTTTGGCTTAGTTTCTCTTTTGTTTTTAATTAAAGGAAGGCTGACTATTAAAAGAGCTCTCACGCTCAGTTTCCTGCTACTTTTATCTCTTCTATCAAAAGAAACCGGGGTTATCTTTATTTTAGTATCTTTAATTTATGTTTATCTTTTCCAAAAAGAAAAACTTAAATCTCTGATAGGATCAGTCTTTATTATCCTAACTACTTACTCTATTTTAAGGTTCGGGATAGCCCAAGTATTTTTTAATAATCAAGGTCTTTCCCCTATTGCCAGAATTCCTCTCCCAGAAAGGCTGCTCTCTATTCCTAAGATTATTACTTTTTACTTAACCACTTTCATATTTCCGGCTTACCTGTCTATCAGCCAGCATTGGGTAGTTAAATCTTTTACCTTTACCGGTTTTTATAAACCATTAATTATTTCCCTAATAACTTTCCTTGCCCCGACAATTTATCAATATCACTTATATAGATCTAAAAATCCCTTAAGCAAAGTGTTTTTATTTTTTTACTGCTGGTTTATTTTCGGTCTCGGACTGCACCTCCAAATTTTTTCTTTAGACATGACAGTGGCAGACAGATGGTTTTATGTGGCTGAAGTCGGACTATTGGGTATGGCGGGGGTACTGCTTTTAGATTTAAAACCTATCATCTCCAAGTTCTCTATATTTTTATTTTTTCTAGCTGCCATTGTCTTAGCGGTATTTTCCATCAGGACAATTTCCAGATCATTAGATTGGAGAAACGGATTAACTCTATATTCAAAAGATGAACGGATTACTCCCAACAGCTTCGATTTGGAGAACAATCTGGGGGTAGAACTTTATCGAGCAGGCAGGGCTCAAGAGGCAAAAATCCACTTTGAGAAATCCGTTGAGGTTGCTCCATTTTGGTGGACCAATTGGAACAATTTAGGAGCAATTTATGAACAAGAGAAAGATATTAAGAAGGCTAAAGAAGCTTACTTAACAGCTATTAAAAACGGGCAGTATTATTTGTCGTATGAAAATGTGGCTAAAATAACTTTTTTCGGAGAAAATAATCCAAAAGAGGCTAAAAAGTTTACGGAAGACTCATTAAAAATTCTACCGCAAAATCCCATTTTGTGGTTAATTTTAGCTTTGTCGGATTATAGACTTAACATTAAAGATGAAGCTTTATCTGCAGCCAAAAATGCTTATATTCTGGCCCCATCGGATCAAACATATTACGTAGTGACAAAGATACAGGCCGGCCAACCTATCGATTTCGGTACTCAATCTAATTAATATCTCCCTTAACCAAAACTTCTTTTTTAATTTTTGGCCATTTCTTTAACTCCGCTTCTCTTTGCATTGCTTCTTTTCTGGTTAAATATTCTTCTGAATAAACAAGCTCCATCGAATCAAAATATCTGGCATATTTTGCAGATTTACTGGATTTACCTTGGTGTTCTTTCAAACGTTTCTCTAAATTATTTGTTTGACCAATATAAAGAGTGTTAGAGGAAGTACGGAGAATATAAACATAAAACATGAGCATCTTTCGACTCGTGGTTCGACTACCCTCACCACTTCGCTCAAGACATTCGACAGTATTTCTAGGGTCAAAGACCATGAGCGAATGAAATGAGTCGAATGGCTGCGGGGCTTGATATACTCCGCTAAAGCTTCGTAATACCTTTTGGAATTCTACCACCACGAAAATCTTTCTTCAAGGCTACTCGTACCAATCTTTTATAGGCAAATGACTTACCCGAACCGGTTTTTAGATAATGTTCAAAATCTCTTGCTTCGTTTTCAGTACTAAATCCTCCATACCAAATTAATTTCCATGGGCTATGTGATTTTGTAGATTTAACCTTACCGTTATTATGAAGGAATAATCTTTGTTTTAAATTGTTTGTGGAACCGAAATAGAATATGTGAGATTTTGAACTTAATGACATCCTCCCCGCTCTAAAGAGCGGGGTATCCCTCCAAAGGAGGATGACATATCAGCGTTCAATTCATCTCCGCAGTAAACTGCGGAGTGTTCTTGAATGCTGTTATAAAATATATGTGTAATGCATGCAATTCCGTAGCCTTGGCGAAGGATTGCTGCGGGACCAGGATTCGGACCTGAATCTCTTCCTCCAAAGGGAAGCGTGGCTACCATTACACCATCCCGCAATATCTATGGACTACCGTGTATTATATCCGAAACTTCAAGTTTGTTACAAATGCCGCCGATCCACCCCGTTATCTTCCGATTTAAATCCGTACTTTTTTGTACCGTTATTCTCAATACCCCATAATATCCGACTCCCCTATTTTTTCTGTAAGCCTTACATCGCCAGGTCACAACGAAAGAGTGGAGATTGAAACGGGAACGCAATTTTGGATTTCAGAATAGGATCTTCCTTTTTTCCTTAGCAATAAAGCTTTTTTATAAAGTGGGTTTCTCACGGGCATCAATTAATAATAATCCGAAGTTTCTCCGAAGTACAAGGGGTAAAATAGTGAGCCGCCTGGGGATCGGACCCAGAACACCTTGCTTAAAAGGCAAGTGCTCTACCATTGAGCTAGCGGCCCTCAATTAATTTTAACTTATATTTACGTGTCCATCGCTTTATGGATCTCTCAGCGCATTTTGCGATATACATACACCACTTCATATTTGGTGACGCTACTGGGGGTCGAACCCAAATTTACACCTTGAAAGGGTGCCGTCCTAACCGTTAGACGATAGCGCCTCAATGAGAAATTTTACCATTTCCCAAAGCCAAATGCTAGAATAGACGCATGGTTAAATTAAACGCAAAGCAACTTAGAAAAACTCCCCCAAAAGAGGGTGAACTTAAAGGCATTAAAAGAAACCCGATTTATCTTGTGGCGGATAATGTCATTGATACTTATAATGTCGGCTCCTTGTTCAGGTTAGCCGATGCCATCGCCGCGGAAAAACTTTACCTCTGTGGCGAAACCGAATATCCCCCCTGTTCCAAAATCCACAAAGCTGCGGTCGGAACCGAAGAGTGGGTACCCTGGCAGAAAGTAAAAAAAGTATTACTAGTATTACAAGTATTAAAAAGCCAAGGAGTACAAATAATTGCGGTTGAGCAGTCTCCGAAAGCGATTAGCTATAAAAGCTTAGGGGTTAGTTTTCCTTGTGCTATTGTCGTCGGCAATGAAACTGACGGAATCACTAAAGAAGCTCTAGAATTGGCTGACAGCATTGTTGAACTACCTATGTATGGAGTAAATAAATCCTTTAATGTTTGGGGTTCCGCTGCGGTGATTGCTTACAAGGTTTTGGAGAATCTCATTTCAAAGCATCCGTAACTATGGTTTCCATATCTTTCCAGCTGTAGGCGCCGGCAAAGTTGGTGATATTGACATAGAAACCGGGGGTACCCTGAATACCGATACTTGTTGCCAACTGCTGATCACTACCCAATCTAGTATCATATTTTCCGCTGTCAAGACACTCTTTAAGTCTGGCTCCATCAAGCACGCCCTTGAGCAAATCAACAACTTTCTGGGATTGGACTTTGTCATTTTTAACCACATCGTTAAGTAGGGTATAGCCGGCGTCGGCCATAATTAAGTCGCTGGCCTGCCAAAACTTATTCTGTTTGTAAGCGCAGTAAAGCGCCTTCATGCCCATCTCCCCTGCCCCATGGCCCGGTGAATAGATTAAAACGTAAGAGGCCTTGCCCTGATCAACCAGTTTCTTCATTTCCGGAACAGGCGGAACATAGGTTCCGTTTTTATCAAAGTTCTCAATCAAGGCCTTGTTTTTGCCACCCGCAATCTGACAAAAAGGACAAGACGGGTCGGAAACTTCCACAAAAAGTACTTTTCTGTTCTCATCACCAAACTTGATCAGGTCTTTTTTAAATAAATCTTTGATTGTGTCTAAAGACACTGTCGGCTGGGCCGGTTGCTGCTGGCTTGGTTGGGCGGTTGTTGCCCCTTTTTCCAGGTTCTTAACTTTCTGCCACATGCTACCGGAAAAGAAAGCCAAACCAATTGCCAGCAAAACCAACAAGGAGAGAAAGATTGATTGGAGATTTATTTTCGCTTTTGCCTTTTCAGGCATGGGATTATTCTCCCTTAAATAAAACTACTTGTCAAGAGCAATTTCTGTCAAATAGAAAATAGCGTCCATTGCCGCCATACAACCGCAGCCCGCGGCAGTGATCGCTTGTTTATAATGACTATCCGCCACATCTCCGGCGACATATACCCCCGGAACGCTTGTTGCGGTATGGCGACCCATGTGATTGTTTGTTATAAAACCCCGATTATCCATTTCCACCTGTCCTTTAAAAATATCGCTGTCCGGTCTGTGGCCGATGGCAATAAATACACCGTCCACTTTCAACTCCGAAGTTTTGTTTGTATTGTTATTTTTTAACTCTAAGCTCTCAACCCTTGACTTTCCCTCAACCCGCAAAACTTCTGTATTCCAAATTATTTCTATCTTAGGATTTTTAGTTACTTTATTCTGCGTGGCCGCACTTGCCCTAAATGTATCCCTTCGATGTATTAAGTATACTTTTGATACATACTTAGTTAAAATCGAGGCCTCCTCCATGGCCGTATCCCCTCCTCCCACCACTGCTACAACTTTTCCTTTAAAGAACGGGGCGTCGCAGGGAGCGCAAGTTGATACCCCTCGGCCGATTAATTCTTTTTCTCCGGGAACCCCTAACCAAGCAGTCAGTGCACCAGTGGCAATAATCACGGTCTTAGTTTTTAGCAACTGGCTCTTAGAACTCAGGTGAAAGGGGCGTACTTTAAAATCAACCGCAGTAATGTTATTTTCCAAAAATTCAGCGCCAAGCGCTTCCGCCTGCCGGCGCATTTTGAGCATTAAATCCGGTCCCAAAACTCCTTTTGGAAATCCCGGAAAATTTTCAACTTGGGTGGTAAGCATTAACTGTCCGCCCCATTTTTCCCCGGCGACTACTAAAGTTGAAGCCGCTCCACGAGCAGCATAAATCGCGGCGGTTAAGCCGGCTGGTCCGGCGCCAATAATAACAACATCATATAGCTTCTGCATTTAATTTTAAACTCCCGGAATCGGAGCTTCTTCGGCAGGCACTGTTGGTGCCGGGGGAACTCCTGTCGTCGGTTCACTCACCACCTTAGCTAACTTAAAAAAAGGCACTAATTCTACAACCGTATTTCCAATTTTTAGATTTTCCTCAAGCGACAAATTTACAACAAACGCTTTTGGGGGTTTATATTTTTCTATAAAGCTTCTTAAAGACCTGCTGACTGACAATTTATCCAACGAGGAATATTTAACTTCAATCGGGATTGGTTTGGGATATGCGTCCAAAATAATATCCACTTCCCCGCCCTGTTTAGTCCTCCAAAAACCCTTCCGGATATTCTGGTGTTTTAACAAATCCCTTAAATTATTAAAAACGAAGTTTTGAAATACAAAGCCTTTCTCCATTTCGTAATTTTCCAAACTGCCTAAAGCATAATTACGAAATCCAAAATCAACAAAATACATAATTGGAGATTTGGTAATTTCCTTTCTGACATTCCTAAAAAATGGAGAAGACTTCTCAAGAATATAAGTTTTTTGCAAATACCAGAGGTATTTCTTAAGGGTCGGCAGAGATAGCTTCAGCGTATTTGACAGCTCGGTGTAATTGAGAATTCTGCTATTTTGACTGGCAAGAACTCTTAACAGATCCAAAAAAACATCGCTTTTCTCAACTTTCAAAAGCGCTTGAATATCTTTTTCAATAAAGCTCTTATAAATATCCTCTATCGCAATATTTTTTTCTTCTGAAGTTTTGGATAAAACAACTTTCGGATACCCGCCAAATTTGAGATATTCTTCTAAAAAACTCCTTCGTTCATCACCGTTGATATCCAGATAGTTTTCAAGTTTATTTTGATATTTATATTCCGTTTTGTAATTTACAAATTCCTCAAAGCTTAACGGGTAAATTTCGAAAAGCCTTTTTCTCCCGGCTAACGATTCATAAACTTTTTCCTTAAGTTCGATAGACCCTGAACCTGTTATTATAAATTTATAAGGGAGCTTCATATCGTAAATTCCCTTGATGAAAATACCGGCATCTTCTTTTCTTTGAATCTCGTCTATAAAAACATAGCCCTTCTTCTCACCCAAGACCGTTCTAATTTTGTCAACCAAGCTTGATTGTGAAGCAAAAAATCTCTTTTCCTTTTCATTATCTAAATTAAGATAAATGGATTTTTCACTCTTTACAGCAAGCTCTTCCATAAGACCCGTCATTAAAGTAGTTTTACCAGCCTGTCGGGGACCGACCAACATAGTAATTTCCTCATTCCCCAAATGATTAATTAGGCTGGAGAAAACAGACCTTTTTATTAGCATAGTTATATTTTAGTAGTACTAATCGTAAAGTCAAGATCTAAATACCTCAATACATCCATACCTGCCATACAACCCATGCCGGCGGAAGTAATCGCCTGTTTATATTTCGGGTCGGCAACATCTCCCGCCACAAACACTCCCGGCACACTGGTTTTTGATCCCTCATGAACTTTAATAAATCCTTTTTCGTCTCTTTCCAATACCCCCGCAAATAGATCGCTCTCCGGTTTATGACCGATTGCGACAAACAATCCGTCAACCTTAAGTTTCTTGACTTCGTTTGTTTTATTGTTTTTTATTTCTAAATTCTCAATTCCCAATTCCCCATTAACTTTTGTTACATCCGTGTTCCAAATAATTTCAATCTTTTGATTGTTGTTTACTTTTTTCTGCATGACGGGACTTGCCCTAAATGTATCCTTTCGATGTATTAAGTATACCTTTGATGCATATTTAGTTAAAACCGAGACTTCTTCCATAGCAGTATCTCCGCCCCCAACCACAGCAACAACTTTTCCTTTAAAGAAAGGTGCATCACAAGGGGCACAGGTTGAAACTCCCCTGCCGATAAGTTCCTTTTCTCCGGGAACATTCAACCACACGGTTTGGGCACCTGTTGCAACGACAGCTGTTTTTGACAAATACTTTTCTTCACCTACGAAAATCTCAAACGGGGTCTTTATAAAATCTACGTTCGTTACTGTTTTATTTAAAATAGTAGATCCGAAACGCTCCGCCTGTTTTCTCATATTGGTTATAAGATCAGGTCCCTCAATTCCGTCGGGAAAACCGGGGAAATTGTCTACTTTTGTGGTTAGCATTAATTGTCCTCCCCACGCTTCTCCGGCAAGAACTAAGGTCGAGACCGCTCCGCGAATCGTATAAATAGCACAGGTCAAAGAAGCAGGGCCCGATCCGATGATTAAAACATCCCAGACTTTTTCCATATGTTATTTAGTATTTATTATACTGCTGGTGTTGGTGGAACTTCCGTCGTTGCTGGTGCCTCAGGAATCTGCGGCTCAACGGGCGGTTCTACCGGTGCCTGCACCGGAACCGTTGGTTCCGGCATAACTGGCTCAACAGGTGTCGTCGGCACCACTGGCTGTTGATTTACATCCGCCACTGGTTGAGGTGTCGTCGGCACCACTGGCTGTTGATTTACATCCGCCACTGGTTGATTTGTGTTTGGACCCATTAAATATCACCGCCTTTCGAAATAAGTTCAAGATATGCTTCTTTTCCTGAAAATCCTGTTTGACGGCCCACTTCCTGACCTCCTTTAAATAAAATTACAGTGGGGATTGACATGACCGAATATTTGGTAGGCATTTGATTATTTTCGTCAACATTAACTTTGGCAATAACCAATTTATCTTTATACTCTTCTGATATTTCCTCCAAGATAGGGCCTGCTATCTTGCATGGAGAACACCAGGGTGCCCAGAAATCAACAAGTACAGGAAGGGAACTTTTCAATACCTGTGCGTCAAAATCAGAATCGGTTACATTAAGAGTCGGCATATTTAACTTTTTCACTATACCTTTACACGGGAAGTTTGGTCAACCCCTAAAAACTATAAAATTTGTTTTCTTCTCTTTCTCCTTCCCTATTGATACTCAGGTGTCGGTAACGACGACATCAGCCTCGGCAACTGCCTTTTTCGGATCTTCGGTTTCTTTACCCAAATTCAGCTTGTAACCTTTAGGCGAGGCGCAAATAAAGTAACGCGGGTTCTTAAAGAGGGCTTTTCAAAAATCATGGCCAGGGTTTTATCCTTAAGAGCTTTGTTATATTTCGGTTGTACTTAAGTCGTTGATAGAAATAAAATGCCTTACCTTTTCCATCGCCTGTGTAATTTTATGAAGCAAAAGCGCCTTTTTCGATATACTGCTTCATTAAGGATTGGTACGGAATATTTATGGCGTTTGCCTTCTCTTTTACCCTATTAATAATATACTCCGGGACACGTAACGAGATTGGCCTCGTGGTTGGCTTTAAATTCGGAAAGCTCACGGAAACCATGTCGCTTGGCTCATAATAATCAGAGAGATCAATTTTTGCCCAAAAATCCCTCTCGTCATCTTCGTTCTTAAACCTTGGCAACACTAGTTTTTTCTTCATATAATTGCACCTCCTTTCTATTCACATTTCTTACCGAAATAATCCTAACTAGCCCTTTTCTGATAGTAAAAGCAGCAAAAAGCAATCGTCCTCTTTTCGTTTTTCCGATAATTCTAAACCTTTCCTCTTTCCCGGAATGCAAATAATCTTTAAAGGTCTTTTTCTTATTGTCAAAAAAGGGCTCTTCTGCTTCTTTCTCATTAACACCGTGTCTTTTCTGATTTTTTCCTATATTTCCCTTATCCCACTCAAATTCCACAGGCTCTTTAATAACAATAACAATCATGTATATACTGTATTATACAAATATCTAGGTTGTTTTGTCAAGACCATGATAACAGTTAGATTTTTATCCTTTTTAACCTCAAGGAGTTAAGAACCACAGAAATTGAGGACGCGGCCATGGCGAAAGCGGCCAGCATCGGGTTAAGAAAGCCCAAAGCCGCTACCGGAATAAGGATGACGTTATAACCAAAAGCCCAAAAGAGATTTTGGCGGATAGTTTTTATCGTCCGGCGGGAAAGATCAATCGCCGCCAGAACGCTTCCGATATCTTTATTCAGCAGAGTAATCCCTGCCGACTCAATGGCCACATCCGTTCCCGTTCCCATCGCAATTCCCACATCAGCCGAAGCCAGCGCCGGGGCGTCATTTATACCGTCACCAACGAAAGCCACATTTTCAAACTCTTTGACCTTCTCGGCTTTCTCCCCGGGCAGGACACCGGCCAAAATATTTTTAATCCCCGCTTTTGAGGGTATCGGCAAAACTAAAAGTAGCCAAAAGTTTATTGCCGGAAATCAAGGTTACCGGTCCGTATTTTGTCCTTCCCAGAAAATATCTCTTACCGTTGATAACCCCCTCCACCCCGGCCCCGGAATGGGCCAAAAATTTTGTCACTTTAAGCAGCCTAATTTCCCTGCTCCTTGCTTTTTCGACAATTCCCCTAGCCAACGGATGCTCCGAATTTTGTTCCAGACTTGCCGCAATTTGAAGGGGTCTTTTTTCAATCTGGCTGACCAAAACCGGCTTACCTTTGGAAAGTGACTTTGAAGATGCCGGCATCAAATGCAAATGCTCATATGCCAGGCAAACCCTCGCAGTTGAGGGAAAGTGCGATTTTAAAATACTGGAGGAAGTTGTCAAAAAATCGGGCTACAATATATTGGAATGAAAAAATTTTCTTTAATTATGGGGGTGGTGACAATTTTAATTGTTGTGGGTGGAGTTTTATTGGTATCAAAAAACAACGCTCCCAAATCCTACCCCCTCCCCCAGAACCCGCAGTACTTTTGGGGAAATGGCTGCCTGCACTGTAAGGTCGTCGAAGATTTTCTAACCTCTTGGGACAAAAAAGACAAAGTGGTGATTGATAAAAAAGAGGTTTGGGCAAATGCGGCTAACGCTAAAGAACTTGAGGCCAGATATGAA
>Ga0210024_1004666_pt1 | contig 10631 bp, 10 predicted proteins | sample CryGeymeta201525_FD_183988 | JGI IMG/M metagenome (GOLD analysis project Ga0210024, IMG submission 183988) | Groundwater microbial communities from Crystal Geyser aquifers in Utah, USA - Crystal Geyser metaG 2015-25 (SPAdes) (version 2) | ecosystem: Environmental > Aquatic > Deep subsurface >... | reverse complement strand
ATTAACTCCATGTGTTGCTGAACAGTAAAAAGAAAGAGAAGGAATCACCCCGCAAAGTGAAGAATTTACTGTATGCCTAACACAAAAAAAAGCGATAATCAAGAAAAAACTTACTATTTTTAAAAAGTTTTCTCATAAATATGTAATAACCGGTAAAGAGGACGGTTCCATTCTTATCAAAACCAGTGGTCCGGTAAACATCAAACGTCTCCCCGATCTTTTTCCTCTTGAGTTCGTCCGCATCCGGGCTTCGTATGATATCCCGAAATGCGAGAAGGGATTCCTTTAATTCCCGGGCAGTATACTGCTTATCCCCATAGCGGTAAAGAAAGGTCGCCCTCCTGTCGTAATATTGCAGGCTCCTTTCCATGGCCAGTTCGAGGGATGCTTGATCAAGATCATCGTCGAAAGAAGGAAGGCGGACTGCGGAAACCAACTCCAGTGGGGCTGTCGGGGCTGGTGGCCTGGATATCGGTTTTTCAATCTTTGCCGCACATCCCGCTAATAGGAGTAGAATTGATATGAAGAAAAGAGGGATAAGGACTGCGGAAACTCTAAACTCTAAATCCAAAATCCGAAACAAATCCGAAACACAAAATTCAAATGTTCTAAACTGTTTTGAGTTTTGAATCTTGCTCATTTGTGTTTGTTTTGAGTTTAGTGTTTTGAATTTAGTGTTTCTCATTTTTTATGCCAAAAAAGCAAGAATTTCCGGCTAAGAGATTAAAGCTCCCTGATCATGGCTACTTCATCACAGTAATCCGGGTATTTGGAACATCTGAAGCAGTCTGACCAGATCTTTTCGGAAAGAGTTGCGCGGTCAACTTCCCTAAAACCTAACCGCGCAAAAAATTCCTTATTCTTAGTCAAGGTAAACACCCTGAACAGTTCAAGGGTAATCGCCTCGGAGAGACATGCCTCTACAAGTTTTCGGCCGATACCCCTTTTCCTGTATTCTCTATCCACATAAAGAGAGCGGATTTCCGCCAGGTTTTCCCAGAAGATGCTCATGGCACAGATACCGACGATATGAGTCGGCTCCCCATCCTCATCAAGATACACAAAAAAATCTCTCAAGTTGCTATAGATATCCATCAGGGAACGGGGGAGTATCTCCTCTTTTCCTGAAGAGACATTGATCATCCCGTGGATGGTCTTCACATCACCAATCAAAGCCTTTCTCAACATTTTCCATTCCCATCTATTTTTTCAGAGACAGTCCTGACCCCTAATCCCTGTCCCCTTGCTCTCCGTCTTTCCGAACTGCGAGAAGCATCTCCCGGGCGTGTTCCCGTGTCTTCTCTGTCAGTTCCACACCGCCGAGCATCCGGGTAATCTCTTCCAAACGCTCCTCGTCAGAGAGAACCCTCATGCAAGTGTCCGTCCTTCCCCTGGAGACCATCTTCGTAACACGGTAATGCCTGTCCCCGAAACAGGCAATCTGCGGGAGATGAGTAATGCACAATACCTGATGATACCCTGACACATCCCTGAGCTTCTCGCCGACAATTTCCGCCGTTGCCCCGCCGATGCCGCTATCCACCTCGTCAAAGATGATCGTCCCCACGGAACCCGTCCGGGCAAGTACCTTTTTCATCGCCAGGATAATCCTCGAAAGCTCCCCGCCGGAGGCAATGCGACTCAGCGGTTTTAATGTCTCTCCCACGTTTGTGGCAAGATAAAACTCAACCTCATCAACCCCTTTACGGTTAAAGGGAGGCTCAGCCCCATTGAAAGACGGCTCTTTAAACACCACCTCAAATCTCGCACCTGCCATTCCCAGGGTGCGGATTTCAGCCTTCATCGCCTCTTTCAACCGGGCAGCCTTTCTTCTCCTTTCTTGCGAAAGATTGCCCGCCGTCTCCATCATCTGAGACCTCAAGAGTGTCATTGTTTTTGAGACCTGTCCAATCTCCTCAGCGACAGACGAGATACCTCGCAGTTCCTCCTCCATCTCCGCTCTCTTCTGGAAAACTTGTTCGAGTGTGCCGCCGTATTTACGCTTAAGCCGTCCTATCGTCGTGAGACGTTCCTCAATCGCCTCAAGCCTTGTTGCATCGAAGGATAAATTTTTGGCATAATCCCTAACGATGAGAGCGGCATCCTCGAGTTGATAAAACAGCTCCTCGATACCCTCCTCAGATATCTGCAACCCCGTATCAATCTTTTTGATCTCCCGGATGCTCGCCATCGCCTCGCGAAATCCCTCCAATACGGAGCCTTTCTTTCCATAAAGGGTATCATAAACCTTTCCCGCATAATCCATTAACCTCTGCGCATTTTCCAGCACCCTTTTCTCTTCAAGGAGAGCTGTATCTTCCCCGATCTTCAATGCGGCGGTATCAATCTCCTGAAGCTGGAATCCAAACAGGTCTTCCCTTTCTCCCCTTCTCTGGCGGACAGATTCGAGTTCCCGGATTCTTGCATTCAGAGATTGATACTGCTCATAGACGACCGTATATTCAGACCTGAGAGTAAGGATCCCGCCAAGCTCATCGAGGATATCAAGATGGTTTTCCGGATTCAGAATAACCTGATGTTCATGCTGGCTGCATATATTTAAGAGGGACTCACTGACAGACGAAAGCAGACTTAGGGGGACAAGGCTTCCATTAAGGTACGCCCTGTTCTTTCCTGACCGGGACACAACCCTCCTGATAACAAGGTCATCCCCCTGATAAAATCCCCTCCCCATCTGTTTTAACCTTTCTTTTAATGCCTCCATCCCGCCGATGTCAAAAAGGGCCTCCACCACTGCCGTATCCTCGGAAGACCTTATCATGTCACCGGATGCTTTCTCACCCAGGAGGAGGCCCACAGCCCCGATGATAATAGACTTGCCTGCCCCCGTTTCACCGGAAATCACACTGAGACCATTATCGAAAGACACCTTCAGTTCATCAATGATGGCAAAATTCTTTATGTTCAGTTCGGTTAGCATCGCAATCCCTACTGGCCCCCGTAGATAATCCTCCCCACCCTAACTTTGTGCGCAGGATCTCCAGGTAATTCCTGTATGGAGAAGAGACAAGGGTGGTCACGTATCGCGATTTCCTGATAGTGATGGTGTCACCGGACTTCAGTGTAAATGAGACCTGTCCGTCAAGGGTCAATGTCGCTCCCTGTTCTTTTGTCCATAGGATCACCTTTACCACGGCACTTTCGGAAAGGATGATCGGGCGGTTCGTCAAGGTATGCGGACATATTGGATTGATGATAATCAAATCCTGCTCGGGGAATACGATGGGACCTCCGGCAGAAAGAGAATAGGCGGTTGAACCCGTCGGGGTTGCGACGATGAGGCCATCGGCCTTAAAGGTGGTAAGATACCGGTCATCAACAGCCGTTTCCAGTTCGATAATTCTCGAGAGATTTCCCCGATTGATGACCACGTCATTGAGCACGGTATGTCCCCCGAGCGGTTCTCCCTTCCCGTTTACCGTCACTTCGAGCATCATCCTCTTTTCTGTCTGGTATTCACCCTGGAGGATCACCTTCAGGGCGCTGTACATTTCATTTAAATTAACTTCTGTAAGATAACCAAACACCCCCAGGTTGATGCCGACGAGAGGAATATCGTATCCCACCACCGCTCGCGCCGTTCTCAAAATCGTGCCGTCACCTCCTAAGACAACAAGAAGATTCACCTGCGAAACCAGCTCTCTCATATCCAAACCGTCAGCCTCGCCGATCTTGCCGGCAATCTCTCCTTCAAGAAAAACCCCCAATCCCTGTTCCAGAAACCAGTCTCTCAAGCGAAGGGTGTATTCGGGAGATTTTTCTTTGGCAATATTGGCAATGATGCCGATCCTTTTTATCTCCATGTAAGCCCCACAATTACGCACGCATAAAGCGTAAGATGTTACTCCGCTTACTACCATAAAAAGATATGGATGTCTATACACAATTGCCCCCTTTGTAATATTTCAGGCTTGAATCCCGTCAATCTTTCTGGTAGAAAGAAATCGTCTTAAAGATGGGAGGAGGCGTATCCATGAAAATCCTTGCCTCGACGGGAAGAGAAGATGTTGCCATGGTCTATATGGCCGAGATCGAACAGGGAAAGCTGGTGGAGTTTGTGGAATCTGTGCAGCCACCGCTGCCGAGAGAAAAGAAGTGGGTACTGATCGTCTCTACCCTGTTCGGTTGTCCAGTGAAATGCCTCATGTGCGATGCGGGAAGCCATTACGAGGGGAAATTATCCAGAGAAGATATCTTCGCCCAGATAGACTTTTTAGTGAAAAAGAGGTTTCCCAACGGCAGCATTCCGGTAGATAAATTCAAGATCCAGTTTGCCAGGATGGGAGAGCCCTCCCTGAATTTAAATACCCTTGATGTCCTCGAAGAACTTCCCCACCGTTACAACGCCACCGGCTTAATCCCCTCAATTTCCACCATTGCTCCCACAGGTACTGATAGATTCTTTAACAGGCTCATAGAGATAAAGAACAACAACTATTCCAGAGGACGATTTCAGCTTCAGTTTTCCATCCATACGACAGATGAAAGATTGAGAGACCACATAGTTCCGGCAAAGAAGTGGAATTTTGCCAGGCTGGCTGAATATGGAGAGGAATTCTATGATAAGGACGACAGGAAGATAACCTTAAATTTTGCCCTCGCCGAGGAGACGCCGGTTGATCCGGGAATCCTTCTGAGACACTTCGATCCCGGTAAATTCTTAATTAAAATAACCCCGCTAAATCCAACTCATCAGGCGGTGAAAAACAGGCTTTCCTCGTATATTGACCCCTATCATAAGGAAAAGGATAATCAGATTGTGAGGGAACTCCGCGCCTCCGGTTACGAGGTTATCGTCAGCATCGGCGAGGTCGAAGAGAACCACATCGGTAGCAACTGCGGCCAGTACGTAACGAGACACTTAAAGGCAAAGGAACACATCAAAAACGGATATACTTACACGGCTCAAAAGTATTCATAGGGAAAGAGGTATGAAATTAGCAGTGGCAGGAAAAGGCGGAGTGGGAAAGACATCTGTTACCGCGTGGGTAGGCGACTATCTGGCCCGCTGTGGGGAAGAGGTCTGGCTGGTGGATGCGGACACGGCCCTTTCCCTCGGGCAGGCCCTGGGTCTGGCCGAGAGTGAAATTCCCACGCCGTTAATCCAGGAAAAAGAACTCATCCGGGAACGGGTGGGAGAAGGTTTAATCCATCTCAACCCGGAAGTGCAAGATTTACCGGAGCGTCTCGCAAAACAGGTAGGGAATCTCAACCTCCTGGTCATGGGTAGTATCGCCGCTGCCGGTGGCGGCTGTGCCTGCACGGCCAATGCCCTGCTGAAGGCCCTTCTGGCCCACCTGATCATCCAGCGCAGACAATGGGTTGTCGTTGACCTTGAAGCGGGAGTGGAACACCTGGGCCGGGGTACGGTCCAGTTTGTGGATGGCCTGATCGTGGTCAGTGAGCCCTCCCTTCGGAGCCTCCAGACGGCCTCCCGTATCAGCGCCCTGGCCAGGAATATGGGATTGACCCGCCAGGCATTACTTATAAATCGGGCTACCAATGATTTCAGACTCCCGGAGATTGAGGGTCTGCCTCCTCTTGCGGCCATTATCCCCCATCTTTCCTCGCTCGCCAACCGGCAGTTGAACTCCCCTTCGGTCCTCAACCTCGTTGAGCGGGATGAACTTGACCATGCCGTTGGTCAGATACTGGCCGGACTTGGAACCAAAAACTGACTTGAAAAGGAATCGTGGTTATGTACTATCCGGCATTTGAGACATTTAAAAAGTTGGCAGAGAAGGGAAACCTGATCCCCCTTTACCGAGAGATCATGGCCGACATGGAAACGGCCGTTTCGGCCCTCAGAAAACTCAGTTCCAGATCGCACGTCTTCCTTCTCGAAAGCGTAGAGGGGGGTGAAAAATGGGGACGCTATACCTTCCTCGGATCGGATCCACGCGTGATTTTCAGTATTCGGGGAGATGATGTTCTGATCCAGGAAAATGGAGAAATTCACCGCTGCAAGCACAGGGGGGATCCGCTGGCGTTTCTAAAGGAACTGCTCGGCAAATACCACCCTGTTCTCCTCCCGGGACTCCCCCGGTTTTATGGCGGTGCGGTGGGCTTTTTGGGTTATGAGATGGTCCGCTATTTTGAACGGCTCCCGGCCAGGGCCAAAGATGATCTGCAAACGGATGATGCCATCTTTCTGATCACCGATACGCTGATCATCTTTGACAATGTAAAGCACACGATAAAGGTGGTGGCCTGTGCCTTCACCGGGGGAAGAGGTAATCTCAGAAAGGTTTACGATGCCTGTACAGGAAAAATAGAGGAGATGATCTCCGTCCTAAATACCCCTCTAACAAAGAGAAAAAGTCCCCCGCAGGAAGAAAGGGAGATATCTTTTCTGTCCAATATGGCGCCGGAAGATTACAAGGCTATGGTCAGAAGGGCCAAGGAGTATATTGTTGCCGGTGATGTGATCCAGGTCGTCCTCTCCCAGCGGTTTCAAAAGGAAAATGGCATGGATACCGTTGACCTCTACCGTGCGCTTCGTTATGTCAACCCCTCTCCCTACCTGTTTTTCCTGAAACTTGACGATCTTGTCCTCATCGGTTCCTCGCCGGAGGTAATGGTCCGTCTTGAGGAAGGGGTCGTGGAATTGCGGCCCATCGCCGGGACGAGGAGAAGGGGAAAGAATGAACAGGAGGACAGGATGCTCTCCGATGAACTCCTCCATGATCCCAAGGAACGGGCGGAACATGTCATGCTCGTTGACCTGGGAAGGAACGACCTGGGAAGAATCGCCCGGATCGGCTCTGTTCAGGTCAATCAATTGATGGTCGTGGAAAGGTATTCCCATGTCATGCACCTCGTCTCCAATATCCAGGCCCAATTAGCGGATGGTAAAGATGCCTTCGACGTCCTGAAAGCGACCTTTCCGGCAGGTACCCTGACCGGCGCTCCGAAGATCAGGGCCATGGAAATCATACAGGAAATGGAGCCCTCCCGTAGAGGACCTTACGGAGGAGCCGTCGGCTATTTCAGCTTCACGGGGAATATGGATTTCTGTATCACCATCCGAACTATCGTGATCAAAGATGGAAAGATACTTATCCAGGCAGGCGCCGGCATCGTGGCAGACTCTGATCCCGACGCGGAATACCAGGAGACGGTCAATAAGGCCGAGGGGATGATACAGGCCGTTCGCCTGGCCGCTTCAGGGTTCGAGATAACACCGGAATAAAGTGGGGCAGAAAATAATATTGAGAAGGGTCAATACATTGTCCTTTGAGGGAAACAAAGAATGATCTTGATGATTGATAATTACGATTCCTTTACCTATAACCTTGTCCAATACATTGGTCAGTTGGGCGAGGAGGTGATCGTCTACCGAAACGATGAGATAGCTCTCGAAGATATCGAGGAATTAGCGCCGGAAGGCATATTCATTTCACCCGGTCCCTGCACCTCCCAGAAGGCAGGGATCAGCATTGACGTGATCAGGCGTTTTTATAAAACCATTCCCCTTCTGGGGGTATGTCTGGGACATCAGGCCATCGGCCATGCCTTTGGCGCCAACGTGGTCAGAGCGGCAAGGATCATGCACGGAAAGACCTCCCCGATCATCAATGACGGACGGACAATCTTCAGGGGTCTCCCCAATCCCTTCGCCGCCGGCCGCTACCACTCTCTGATCGTGGAGAGGGATTCCCTTCCCCCCTGTCTGGAAATCAGCGCCGAAACCGCAGAAGGGGAAATCATGGGGATCAGGCACCGGGAATATCCGGTAGAGGGAATTCAGTTCCACCCGGAATCGGTTCTTACGCCAAACGGAAAGAGAATTATCAAGAATTTTTTAGAGCTGATAAGATTCTGTTTTTAAAAATTTCTCTTCCCCGATCCTTAATCCTTTTTCTATGAACTCAAGAAGGGAGCCCTTTTCCTCGGGAAGTTTATATCCATCGTAGTCCTGTTTTAACAGATGGACGAGCTGTCCGGGGGCGTTCAAATAGGCGGGATTTCTGAAGTGGTCGAAGCAAATCCTGCTGGTTACATCCAGTCCTGCGATCAGTATTTTCATCTCTTCCAGACATTCATGGGGCGAGAGAAGCTCCAGCTTATTATTCATGTATGCGTCAAAGAGGGGTGTACCGGGTAAAGGGGTGAAGGGTCTCGACCGTATAAAATCAGGGTTAATTGCGTTTAGCGCCTTGGCGGTATTTTCCGCATGTTGCTTGGACATAGCCCTCCCACCCAAACCGGGCATGATATATTCTGAAAGTTCCATACCAGCTTCCATAACCTTCCTCCCGGCAACGATATGTTCCTCCGCTGTTACCCCTTTTTTTACCTTCCATAGCAACTCATCATCTCCTGTCTCCAGTCCTATATGTAATCTCGTAAGACCAGCGCAAGACAGGTCTTTTAGATCCTCTTCTTTCTTTTTAAATATGGTCTTGGCCCTGGCATAGGAGGTTACCCGTTCCAGAGAGGGGAATTTTTCTCTCAAATACCGGATAATTTCAACCAGCCGGGGGGTAGGAATGATAGGGGTATCAGCATCCTGTAAAAAGGCCGTTCTTGCCCCCGAATGCAGCCAGTTGAAGACATTGATAAAACTATGGCTGTTGCCGAGCTGGGGCATCCGCCTGATAAGAGCAGTTCCTACCTGGGTGTTTATATCGCCGTTATAGCCCAACTCCCAGGATACATTTTTTATTTCATCGCAGAGAAGCCCTGCCGTATCAATATCGGCTTTAACTTCATCCACAGACCTCATCTGAAATTTTTCGTGATCGTACGGTCTGCCGTAACAGAAGGTGCATTGGTTCCAGGGACAGTTTCTGGTAACCCTTATCAAGAGGGAATAACTACCCCCTTCACTGGGGGGACGTATGGGCCCCATTTCAAACGAAAGTCCTACGAGTTTTCCGCTTCCACTATTTAAAGTATCCATGTCCATACTATCCGCTCTTCCAAAGATTTTCCTTCTCTATTTCCAGGAATTATATGTCCTCCAGTAAGTTCAGACACCCCCCTCTTTTACCATGATTTCTTTTAGTGAAAGAACGATCAGGGGAAGGATTTCCCCCGTATTCCCCTCGAGAAAGAGATCACACTGATCGCTGAGGGCGCTTTCCCGGGGATTGATCTCCACAAGCAGAGCGCCCCTTGATTTGGCTATGCCGGGGAGGGAGGCCGCCGGGTAAACCACGCCGGATGTCCCCAGAACCAGCATAAGATCGCAAGCCCCGGCCTCGGTCATTGCCTCATTCAGGTCCTGAACCGGCTCCCCAAACGCCACCGCATCCAAACGCGTATTTCCTCCACAGGGACAAGTTGGAAAATGAGAGCCCATCTCCTCGAAAGAGAATCGCTTCATCTTTGAGATAAATTTTTCAAAGGTCTCAAAAAACTTGTCCCGTTCCATTATCTTCTTTTTACCACACTCCAGACAGCGGAAGCGATAGATATTCCCATGCATCTCGAATACCCGGGAATTACCCGCCTCCCGATGAAGATTGTCAATGTTCTGAGTAATGACGGCTCTCAGATAACCCATCCTTTCAAGGTCAACCAGGGCGTGATGCCCTGGATTGGGTCTGGCCGCCCTGATGCCATTTAAAAAACCCATTAAAATCTGCGGCGCATCCTCGGGGTGTCTGGTCATTACCGCCACTATCCCCCCGGAACTTCCCTCCGGATATCTGTCCCACAGCCCGCCCGAATCCCGGTAAGTTGATATTCCGCTTTCAGCAGAAATGCCAGCCCCCGTTAATGCTACGATGTGTCGGCATCCAGAAACAATCCGGGCCGATTTTTCTATTATTTCCTGACTTACCATAATACCCCCTTCATCAGCTTTTCGTATTGTCAAAAGTTTTGCAGGTAACACCCTAAAACTCTTTGATTTTCAATTTATATCTTGTAGGGGAGGGGCTTGTCCCCTCCCTTACAATGGCATTGGATCAATATATCCACTATACTGATAACCTTGCCATCTCTCAACAAAGCCCCTTCGCACAGGGTTATTGAGTATATACTCCGCAATCCTTCTCAAATCTTCATCTTTGCGAATAACATGATCGTAAAAACTACGCTGTAATAAGCGACCAGAGTGACCATATCTCCATGATAATCTGGTTATCTGGCTACTTAATCCACCCATAAACCGTGTAATCGGAATACCCGATCCTATAGGGCTGGATAAAAGATGAATATGTTCAGGCAGTAAACAAAAAACATATACTGCATGATTAACCCTTTCCCTCTCTTTCTTAATACATCCTACAACCTCTATATTAAAATCATCATGAATTAGTGGCACGGAATCCGCTGGAATTAATATAATTACTTGACATTATTTGATATTTATGATAGTTCTTACAGGAAATGACGCCTGGGAGGTGAAGATGAAGCCTGTGGAATTTATCATCAAAGAGGGTGACGAGCATTTGACGAGCCATTCGGGACTGGCCTTGATCGGAGCGCTGCTGAACCGGACGGAACTTGGGGCGAGACTCGATGCCGTGATGCTGCCCGGATGCCGGGAGCCCAAGATTCCCCACAGAGATATTATGAAATCGATGGTTGGGTTGTTGTGTATGGGGAAGCCTGACTACGATGCGATCGAGGCGTTCCGGGAGGTTCCGTTTTTCCGT
>Ga0210024_1004653_pt1 | contig 10653 bp, 13 predicted proteins | sample CryGeymeta201525_FD_183988 | JGI IMG/M metagenome (GOLD analysis project Ga0210024, IMG submission 183988) | Groundwater microbial communities from Crystal Geyser aquifers in Utah, USA - Crystal Geyser metaG 2015-25 (SPAdes) (version 2) | ecosystem: Environmental > Aquatic > Deep subsurface >... | reverse complement strand
GTAAAATAACAAAGCATGGTAACTTACGATGATTTTCTTAAATTAGATATTCGTGTCGGGGAAATTATTGAAGTAGATGATTTTCCTGAAGCAAAAAAGCCTTCGTATAAACTAACAATTGATTTTGGACCCGAGATTGGCATAAAAAAATCCAGTGCTCAGCTTATAAAATACTATAAAAAGGACGACTTACTCAATAAGATGGTTTTGGGTGTGGTTAATTTTCCACCAAAGCAAATAGGACCTTTTTCTTCTGAAGTTTTAACTCTAGGATTACCTGACGAAAATCATGAATGTATTTTGGTGGTTCCCGACAAGAGAGGTGCTGTAATTGGTGGAAAGCTTTACTAGATAATGGATAATTTTGATAAAAAAAGTTTGACTAAGAAAAGTAAAAATATTTCCCAGTGGTATTTGGACGTAATAGACCAGGCCGAGCTTGCTGATTATGGTCCCGCAAAGGGGACGATGATAATAAGGCCCTATGGATACGCAATCTGGGAGAATATTCAAAAAGCTCTTGATCATGAGATAAAACTCTCCGGAGCCAGTAATGCATATTTCCCGCTTTTTATACCAAACTCTCTCTTTAATAAAGAAAAAGAACATGTGGAGGGGTTTGCTTCGGAAACGGCCGTTGTCACCATTGGCGGGGGAGAGAAATTGGCAGATCCTCTGATTGTTAGACCGACCAGCGAAATGATTATGTATGAGGCTTATTCCCGATGGATTTCTTCATGGCGGGATCTTCCGATGGTTATAAACCAGTGGAATAACGTTGTCAGGTGGGAAAAAAGAACTTACCCCTTTTTAAGAACAAGTGAGTTTTTGTGGCAGGAAGGTCACGGAGCCCATGCAGATAAAAAAGGAAACTGGGAAAGAGTTCTGTGGGGAATAAAAACATACGAAAAAATTTATCGTGATTTCTTTGCGCTCGAAAGTTTAATTGGAGAGAAATCTGAATCTGAAAAGTTTGCCGGCGCAAAGATGACATTGGCGTGCGAAATTTTGGTAGAAGGCGGAAAGATAATACAGGCAGCAACTTCTCATGATTTGGGTCAAAATTTTTCTAAAACTTTAGGAATTCAATTCCAAGATAAAGAAGGGAAGAATGATTATGTTTGGCAGAATAGCTGGGGGCTTTCAACCAGATCAATCGGCACTTTAATTTTGGCGCACGGAGACGATAATGGTTTAGTTCTTCCTCCTAAGTTAGCTCCGGTAAAACTGGTGATCATCCCAATATTGGGAAAGAAAGACGATAAGATATTAAAATATTGCCAAAAAATCAAAAAAAGTTTAGAGGAATCAATAAGTTTATTTCCTGGTTGTGTAGAAATTTTTGATGATTCTGAGAAAAGCTTCGGCTGGCGCATAAATGACGCAGAAATAAGAGGTATTCCTTTAAGAATTGAAATTGGCCCGAGAGAACTTGACGAAAAAACCGCAATGATTAGTTTTAGGCTTAAGGGATTTGATAAAAAACTTGCCAAATTTGACGGTCTTTCTGAAAAAATTGAAGAAATGCTGGGACAAATTCAAGAGAAGATACTAAATAATCATCACCAGTTTTTAGCAGAAAATACTCATCAGGTAAAAACTTACGACGAGTTTAAGAAAATTACGAAAACCACAAGAGGTATTATTAAAGCTTTTTGGTGTGAGAAGCCGGAGTGTGAAGCAAAGATAAAAGAGGAGACAAAAGCTACAACACGATGTAAGTTGTTAGACGCAAAGGAAGAAAGCGGAAAGTGTATTTATTGCGGTCATGACGCCAAATTCATTTGGTATTTTGCCCAAGCATATTAAATGGAAAATGGATGAGACGTTAACCTCTTGTAACAATTTTCACAACTGACTATACTGTCATCGAGATGGATAATTGTATTTTTTGTAAGATAGTTAAGGGTGAAGTTCCTTCAAAGAAAGTCTATGAAGATGTTGATATTCTCGCTTTTTATGATATTCACCCCCTTGCTCCGGTTCATGTTTTGGTAATCCCCAAAAAACATATAGCCAAACTTTCCGAAGCAGGCGAGGAAGATGAAGATTTACTCGGGAAAATTCAGATTGTACTTTCCAAAATTGCAAAAGATTTGAAAATAGATGACTCTTTTAGTGTTCTACTTTGCAACGGAGAAAAGGCAGGACAATCGGTTTTTCATATTCACTATCATTTAAGAGGTGGGTGGGAGAATCCGCCTAAAGATATATGATCACAGACACCATTACTCAAAAAATAGGGGAAGCACTTAAGACTCATGAGGAGATAAAACTCTCTACACTAAGGCTTTTATCATCTGCTCTTAATTATGAGTTTATTGCCAAACAGCATAAACTTTCGGAAGATGAAGAGCTAGTTGTTGTCAGGCGTGAAGCCAAAAAAAGAAAAGAAGCAATTGAAGTTTACGAAAAAGTTAAGGCTTTTGACCGGGCCGAGAAAGAAAAAAAGGAACTTTCCATTCTTCAGGAATTTCTGCCTCCTGAAATTTCTGACGAGGAAATAACCAAGCTGGTTAATGAGACACTCAAGGAGACCAATGCTTCGGGGCTTGCCGATCTGGGAAAGGTAATCAGCCTGGTTAGGACCAAGGCGAAAGGTGCGGTAGACGGAGCGAAAGTGGCTCAACTGGTTAAGATGAAATTAGGCATATGATCACGGTCACGGTTTCCAAACAATCAAATTTTCCTGTTAAATCGTCTCTGGTTAAAAAAAGATTGAGGGAGTTTTTAACCAAGGAGGGAATAGTTTCCGATTGTGTGGTTTCGGTTGCCATGGTGGGGAAAGCGAAAATGCTTGAGATATCAAAGAAGCATTTAAAGGACCCGCCTAGTGGCGAGGCAGGTAAGATTCTTCATAATGTTCTTTCTTTTACGGAATCCGGAATTAAAGGCAGTTTTAGATACCCGCCCGACGGGAAGATTTACCTGGGCGAGATTATTATTTGTTATCCTAAAGCGGTCGAAGAAGCTAAAGAAGAAGGGGTTTTAATTGACGAAAGAGTTTCCGAGCTGATTGAACATGGAGCCTTGCATTTATTAGGGAAACATCATGAGTAATATGACCTTTTATTTAAAATACAGGCCTCAAAATTTGGAAGATTTGGATTTGGATTCGGTCCGGGAACAGTTAAAAAAAATAGTTTCTTCAGGAAACATTCCGCCTGCGCTTTTATTCGCGGGTCCGAAAGGAACAGGGAAAACATCGGCGGCCAGAATTATTGCTAAAATAGTGAACTGTGAGCGTATAGCGTATAGGGGACAGCGTATAGGTGAACCGTGCAACAAATGCAGTCAGTGCATTTCAATTATGAAAGGGAACAATATTGACGTCATCGAACTGGATGCTGCCAGCAACCGCGGCATTGACGATGCCCGGGCCTTAAGGGGAAATATTAAATTGGCTCCGGCCAAGGCGAGAAAAAAAGTCTATATCATTGATGAGGCGCATATGCTTACTACCGAGGCCTCAAACGCCTTGCTCAAAACCCTGGAAGAGCCTCCCTCTCATGTGATGCTGATTTTGGCAACAACCAACCCCGAAAAGTTAATTGAAACCATCCGTTCCAGAACGACTTTGATTAATTTTACCAAAGCAACTTTCCAAGAAATCCTGCGCTCTCTTTCCCGGGTCGTGAAGGGAGAGAAACTTAAAATGGATAAAAAGACACTGCTTTTGATTGCTGAGGCTGCCCGGGGATCTTTTCGGGATGCGGCAAAGATTTTAGAACAGGTTGCCTCCCAAGGGCCTGAGTTTCTTTCCAAAACCAAAACCTTTGACCCGGATAAATTCATCGAGATTTTGGTGAAGAAGGATGTAAAGTCGGCACTTTGTTCGGTTGAAGAGTTTATTCGCAAAGGGATTTCGGCAGAAAATATCACGGAAGCTCTTTTATTAAGACTTAGGGAAGCTCTTCTGGCTAAAGTTGGTATCGGAGAAAACGATTTAGCAGAGTTAGATAGGGATGATTTAATTTGTTTGATTAAACTGCTCCTTAAAGCCTCACGTCAGATTCCCGCTTCCGCTATAGAACAGCTGCCCTTGGAATTGGCAATAGTTGCCTGGTGTGGAGAGGAAGCGGCGCCGGAACCTGTTCCTGAGCCGACTAAGGCGATCGACAAACCGGGTCCGAAATTAAAGGAAATTAAGGATGAAGTTTGGAAAAATATATTGGCTACCGTTAGACCTATTAATACCTCGATTGAGGCCCTGCTGAGAGCGGCTCGGCCGATAGGCTTTGATGGGAAGACCCTGACTTTGGGGGTGTACTACCGTTTTCACAAAGAGAGACTGGAGGAAAATGGGCATCGGCAGATTTTGGAGGATGTTGTAGCCGGTATTTTAGGGGGCCCGGTGCGGATTGCCTGTATTCTGACCAACCCGCCGGTTAAAAAGCCGGTTGAATCGAGCCTGGATCTATCTTCCCCGGCCGGGGCTTTGACCCCGTCGGACGAGGTTTTGACGGAGTCTCCGAACAGCGATATAATTAAAATCGCCGAAGAGATATTCGGAAATTAAAAAAATGTTTGACAAATTTAAACAATTGGGCGAATTGGCCAAAATGCGGCAGCAGGCCCAAGCCTTGCAAAAAGAGTTGGAGAAGATTTCCCAAACTGAGGAAAGAGGCGGATGGACGGTTTCGGTTTCGGGGGACCAAAAAATCCGCTACCTCAAACGCGGTGAAGAAGATTTAAAGGAGTTGGCGGATTTGCTTAACGATGTGATGAAAAAGGTGCAAAAAGAGGCGGCCAAGAAAATGATGGAAATGGGTGGAGGTTTAAGCGGACTTCTTGGTAATTTGGGAAAATAATGAAGATACCTCGAGTCGTATCTCTCCTAGTCGAATCGTTTCAGAAGCTTCCGGGAATTGGGCCAAAAACCGCCCAAAGATTAACCTATTATCTTTTGCATGTTCCGCAGGCCGAACTTGACGGATTTTCCCAGGCAGTGGTCAATCTGAAAAAGGATACCGTTCTTTGTTCCTTGTGCCGCAACGTGGGGGAAAAGGATCCTTGCTCAATATGTTCGGACCAAACCCGTGACAAATCCGTAATTTTGGTGGTTGAACAGCCTTTGGATGTTTTGGCTTTTGAAAAAACCGGCAAGTACCACGGGTTATATCATGTGCTGCACGGAGTAATTAATCCCTTGGAAAATATCGGACCGGATGAAATCTATATCAGCGACCTAATGCCACGAATCACCAGCCGCAAATCACCGGTCACTGAAGTTATAATTGCCACCAATCCCACGATGGAGGGGGAAGCGACGGCGATGTATCTTTCCAAAAAATTAAAAGGTAAAAATGAAAAATTAAAAATTACCCGTCTTGGTATGGGAATTCCAACAGGCGCCGATTTGGAGTATGCTGATGAGGTAACTTTAACACAGGCTCTCTTCGGGCGTCGAGAGCTGTGAGATACTGGATACTTGATATGTGATACTGAGCGAAAATTCCCTGTATCTTAGTATCTATTTACTTAGTATCATCATCTTATGAATACTGCCCAACCAGCGAAGAATTTGGCACAAACCATGGCCAAACAGGCCGCTCGGGAGCCTTGGGAGATTTTGAAGGAAGCGGGCCATCAGGTTTTTCCGCAGGAAACTCTGGGTCAGATAAACTCGAATCAAAATTCAAATCCCGAACAGGCGGCAATAGAAAACAGTAAACTCTTGGAAGAAAGGGATAAGATCAGGAGTCAAAGATTAATAGAGGCCTTAACAGCGGAACTGCGGGATAAAACAAAGGGGGATTTAATTAAAGATCTTCAGGAAAAGATAGCCGGAGGGAAAGATGTTTATTTGGACAATTATCCGGGTTTAACCGTTGAGGAAAAGGACTCTTTAAAAAAACAAGTTGAGGCAGTTGAGATTCAGAAGGCTCAAAAAGCCGCCCAAACCTCAAGCTTGATTGAACCGGCTGTCAAAAAAGGAAGAAGATTGTTTAATTTCGGCAAAAAAGCTCAGTTGCAAAGACAGCAGACCCAAACCGAGCGCCCTCTTCCGCCTTCGGGCTAGAATTGATATAATGACATTAGATGCCGGATATTTATTTATTCAATTCCCTCACCCGGAAAAAAGAAAAGTTTGAGGCGATTGCTCCTCCCCGTGTTGGCTTGTACACCTGCGGTATGACTGTTTATGATTATGCCCATATCGGCCATGGCCGGAAATATGTTACCGATGACGTTTTAAAAAGGTTGCTGCAGACGTCTGGTTATAAAGTTAAACATGTTCAAAACGTGACCGATGTTGGGCATTTAGTTTCGGATGCGGATGAAGGAGAAGATAAATTGGAAAAAGGCGCTATCAGGACCGGTAAAACCGTCTGGGAAGTAGCCGATTTTTTTACTAAAGATTTCTACAGCTCCATGGATAAACTCAATATCATCCGGCCTGATATTATCTGCAAAGCGACAGACCATATTGCTGATCAGATTAAACTAGTTGGAAAATTGGTTAAAAATGGTTTTGCCTATGATACGTCTGAGGCTGTTTATTTTGACATAACCAAATTTAAAAAATACTGGGAACTTTTCGGACAGAGGCTGGAAGAAAAGAAAGTGGCGGTGCGCAAGGAGGTAAGAGAAGGTGAATACAAGAAGAACGCTTTTGATTTTGCCCTTTGGTTTAAAAGAGTGGGTAGATTTGCGGATCATGCCATGCATTGGGATAGTCCTTGGGGTGACGGCTTTCCGGGCTGGCATATTGAATGTTCCGCCATGAGCATGAAATATTTGGGGGAGCAGTTTGATATTCATACCGGTGGGGAAGACCATCTTTCGATTCATCACCCGAATGAAATTGCTCAATCCGAAGCCACGACCGGAAAAAGCCCGTTTGTAAAATATTGGCTCCACAGCGCGTTTTTGCTGGTTGACGGCCGGAAAATGAGCAAAAGTCTTAATAATTTTTACACGGTTGCCGATATTGAAAAAAGGGGGTTTGACCCTCTGGCCTTGAGATATCTTTACCTGACGGCCCATTACCGCGATCCGTTGAATTTTACCTGGGATTCGCTTGCCGCGGCCCAAAGTGCGCTTGCAAAAATTAAAAATCAAATATCAGATTTTAAAGATTCCGGCAGAACTGTTTTATCTGAAGAAAAGAATCGAAAAGTTGATGAGTATCGAGAAAAATTCGCTGAGGCGATCGGCGATGATTTAAACACTCCCCAAACCTTGGCAGTTTTATGGGAAATGCTTAAAAGCAATATTCCGGGCGAAGATAAATACGATTTGGCCCTTTCTTTTGATGAAGTCTTGGGACTTCAACTGAATAAACTGCCTGAAAAGAAACAAATACCCGAGGAGGTAAAGCGACTGCTCAAAGAAAGGGAAAGTTTAAGGAAAGAAGGAAAGTTTGCGGAGGCGGATGAAATTAGAAAGCAGATACAGGATTTTGGGTTAAAAGTTAGTGATGAAAAAATATCTTGAAATTTTGGGCGGGGAGAAATCTCTACCGGGTGCAACTTAAATCCTTGAATTCTTTTGTGGCCACCTTCGTCAGCGGAAGAATAAAAATCAACTACTAAAAAGAGATTTTTTTAAGAGAGAACCTTTTTATATGTCATCCTCGTTTGGACGAGGAAACCGCGGACTTAAGTCCGCGGAGGATGTCATTTGGTATATAATAGCCACTATGGAAAGCAGTTTGCTGGCACCAGAGGTCAAGCCGGTTTTGGAATATTATCAGGATTTGGAAAAGAGGCTCAAAAGGAAAGATGGGCGGGGAAAGATAAAAGTGGGGGATACTTTTTCCTCAGTGGCATCCTTTTACGAAAGAATCCGTTACACGGTTGATTACAAAAAGGAAAATCTTTTAAGGCGTAATGCCATTGAGAGGATTGTCAAAAGGTTGCTTTGGGAAAAAGGGGAGGGGAATTTGCTGAGCCTTTCTGAAACCCTGGTCAAAGAACTGATTTGGGCCAAGTACGTTAAAAATGACTATTATCCGGTGAGGAAAGTGGCCGAAATTTCGGCAATAATTGCCAAATATCTTTTCCTTTCAACTAGATTTGAGAAAGGCTGGAAGGACTGGCTGGTGGGAGTTGCTTCCTGCGAAATCGAAGAGAGCCTAGACCCCTCGATTGTTTCTTATGATGTTTTTTCTATGGCAATTGAGAGCTGGTTTAAGAAAAATTTTGAATGGGCCGGCGATGGCCTGGATGAAGTCGAGAAAGAAAACCAACTGGCAATTGCAATTCACAGAAGCCTTTTTCGTTCCGACGAACCCAAGGGCGCGTATTTTTTGCTGCGGCGTATGGTCAAAGGTTGGAACGGGATGGAGAAAGAGGACGTTGCCAAAAGAGGCGAGGAAATTATCAAGGCTCTGGTTAGAATCAGATCGAGTTTAAAAAATTCATTTCAGTCAAAACTTTACCGGTATGTTCAAAAAGAAGTCGCCGCCTTCCAAATCTTAAAAAACTTAATTGAGCAAAATCCCGGCGCTGCCCAGAGTTTAATGGGGAACCCAGATGAGTTTACCAAAGAAATTTACGAAATTTGTGAAGCGAGGTATGATGAGATAAGGCAAAGGGTTAACTTGGGGATAGTGAGAAGTATCATCTATATTTTTATCACCAAAATTATCTTTGCTATTGCCATCGAAATTCCCTACGAACTCTACTTTCTCAAGCAGTTAAGTTGGCTGCCGCTTGCCAGCACCGTGATGATACCGGTTCTTTTCGTCTTTTTAGTGGCCCTAACCATCAGAAGACCGGGGAATGATAATACCGTCAAGATAGCGGAAACCATTTTTGATTTTGTCTATGAACATAAGGTTACCCAAAAAGTTTCTTTTAGCTTAACCGGCAAGAAAAGAGGCCTTTCCTACCAGGTCTTTTCCGCCATTTACGGAATTGTTTTCGTGGCGGTGTTTTCTCTGATTGCTTATGTTTTGACCAAAGCCGGCTATGATATTATCGGAATCGGGATTTTCTTTATCTTCCTTTCTTTAATCCTGCTTTTTGCCTACCGGGTCAAATTTGCCGCTTCGGAATTAAATGTGACAACCATTAAAGAGTCTTTGGCTTCGCATTTAATGTCAAATTTGACTTTGCCGTTTTTGGATCTGGGAGTTTGGCTGGCGGATAAATTCTCCCAGCTTAACTTTTTTATCCTCCTTTTTGATTTTTTGGTTGAGGCCCCTTTAAAAAATATTATCGGTATCTTAAACGAATGGACCAGTTTCCTTAAAGAACGCAAGGAAGAGGCCATCGAGATACCGGTGGAAAGATAAAGGGTAAACCCCTTAATTGTGGTAAAATTCAAAGAGGGTCTAAAACGCCAAAAATCCCCTTGCGGGGATTTGGCATTTCGTGACAGTCTTGCGACTGTAAGGATATTTAAACAGAAAAAGGGGAAAAAGTCAATGGGATTAGCGGTTGGGATAGTTGGGTTGCCGAATGCGGGGAAGTCAACGCTTTTTAATGCCTTGGCTTCAAGAAGGCTGGCCGAAACTGCTCCCAGGCCATTTACCACCATTGATCCGCACGAAGTGGTAGTGGCTGTCCCCGATGAAAAACTGAAAAAACTCTCCTGGCTAATTAAGCCGGAAAAAACTGTTTCCGCGACAGTTGCTTTTATTGATATTGCCGGCTTGGTTAAAGGCGCTTCTCACGGTGAGGGCTTGGGTAATCAGTTCTTGGGGAAGATTAGGGAAGCGGATGCGATTGTCCATGTGGTTCGCGAGTTTACGGCCCCAGAGGTGGTTCATCTGGTCGGGAAAATTGACCCTAAGGAAGATTTGGAAATTGTTAATCTGGAATTGGAATTGGGAGGGGTTGTCGGCAAGCCGATGCTGGTGGTTTACAATGTTGATGAAAAGGATATCGGTAAAAAGGGCGAAGACCTTTATATTTGCGCCAAATTGGAAGAGGAACTGATTGATTTGGTGCCCGAAGAAAGAAGACGATATTTGCCGGAATCAGGCTTGGAAAAATTGATTAAAAAAGCTTATCAACTTCTTGGCCTGATTACTTTTTATACGATTAAACCCTCCTCCGCTAAAGCTTCGGAAGGGCGGGGGGGCGGAATAATTGTTACAGCTTGGGGTATCAAGCGTGGTTCGACAGCGTTGGACGCTGCAGCCGAAGTTCACACCGATTTTGCCAAGAATTTCATCAAAGCCGAGGTTATTCAAGCAGATAGATTGTTGGAGCTCGGAGGTTGGCAAGAAGCGAAGGAAAAAGGAGCCTTAAGATTGGAAGGCAAAGATTATGTTGTTTGCGATCAGGATGTGATAGAATTCAAAATCGGAATATGAACGCTTATGAATTGACAGTAGTTTTAGATGGCAAGGCGACAGCCACCAAGAAAAAGAAAGTTACGGAAACTGTGGAAAAGCTGGTGGCAGCGGCCAAAGGAAAATTGGGAAAACCGGAAGACTGGGGAGAAATCAACGGGAGGGTATTTTTGCTTTTCCCCTTGGAATTGGAGACAAAAGAAGTTAAAAATATCTCTACCAAACTTTCCCAGGAAAGTGATATTATTAAACAGCTAATTGTTAGAAAGGACTAAAGTGGCCAGAAGTTTAAACAAGGTTCAGTTAATCGGAAACTTAACCCGCGATCCGGAACTGCGCTACACCCCGTCCGGGAAAGCGGTTTGTACTATCAGTTTAGCCACCAATCGCCAGTGGGTGACCGA
>Ga0210024_1004646_pt1 | contig 10667 bp, 10 predicted proteins | sample CryGeymeta201525_FD_183988 | JGI IMG/M metagenome (GOLD analysis project Ga0210024, IMG submission 183988) | Groundwater microbial communities from Crystal Geyser aquifers in Utah, USA - Crystal Geyser metaG 2015-25 (SPAdes) (version 2) | ecosystem: Environmental > Aquatic > Deep subsurface >... | reverse complement strand
CCTTGGAAACCGTGATTCCGAAAATTAAAAGATTCTCATCTGGTATCCCAGAATTATCCGCAACCAATGAAACAAATACCCTCTCGGAGATCTAGGAAATGAACTTACGAGTCCAAGGTGGTTTTTTAGATAGTCAAAAGACGCTTCAATTTTTGACCTCATATTCAAAAAGAACTGTTGCCATTTGGTCATCAGTTTTTTGTTTTGTTTCGGATGAGGTGGCGCTATGACAATGGTTCCGTATTGTTCAAATATGTAGTCGTTCATTGCTTTACCACCATAGGTCGTGTCGCCAACAGCTAACTTTGTATGTTTGTTGAGTAAATATGGTTCAGCCCTCGAATCATGAGTATCAGCTGGAGAAATAGCAAGTCCACAAAATCTGCCGGCAGCATCAATACTGGCATGTAACTTAAAACCGAAATGCCAGCCCTGCCAATTCTTACCGAATTTAGCCAGTCCCTTACAAACCTTATGGTCATCAGCTCTTTGGAGCTTACACACTTCCAGCATTGTTGAGTCCATAAATCTGATAGATGTTTTGTCCAGAAGCAGAGTTCGAATTGTAAATATTAAGAGTGGAATAGTATTTAAACATTGCCTTTCAAATGCGCTGTAATGAGGAATCTTTTTGAAATCGTTTTGGTGATAAAGTAGAAGCCATTTATGAAGATCGACAATAGTTTTGCTATGAACAGTCAGAGAGTTCCAAATTAAAGCTGTAATGAGTTCAGAGTTTTGCATCAGTTTTGGTCTGCCCTTACCAACTTCTTCTTTGGGGAGTAGATCGTCTATGACGACAAACAAATCAGTGATAAAATTAGATTTAGAAGAGAGCATTGTATTCCTCCATTTTGTTTTTGTTTATTCGTTGCAGAATAATTATACAATAGAATGAGACTACATGCTCTTTTTTTTGTGCTTGAAAATGATTTTTCGGAATCACGGCTAATTTGCTTAAAATAATAATTTTCTCTATAATCGAATGAAGTATTAGTGTTTTAATACGCTTAAGTTTTAATAGTAATTTCATTTTTTAATCCCGCCATAGCTCAAATCCACTTCGCCCGCGAAACCTTAATAGAGTGGGCTACGCGGCATCTACTTCGCCCGGATATATAAAGAAAAAATTTGGGCGAAGGAGGATAACGATGAACAGAAACAAATTACAACTCGGTTTTGCTGAGAAAAAAAATATTCTTGCTGATCTTAACGATCAACAAAAGAGCGCTGTTGCCCACAAAACCAGGCCGCTTTTGATAATTGCTGGCGCCGGAACCGGGAAAACCGCAGTGATCACTCGTCGAATTGCTTATATAATTGAGCAAAAATGGGCCAGGCCATCGGAGATTTTAGCTCTGACTTTTACTGAAAAAGCAGCAGCTGAGATGGAGCAGCGCGTTGATGAACTTGTGCCTTACGGCTACACCGATATGTGGATCTCGACTTTTCACGCTTTTGGTGATCGATTTTTGCGTGATTACGCAATTAATCTCGGGCTACCAGCTAATTTCAAAGTCCTAACTGCTACCGAGCAGGCGATATTTCTGAGACAGAATTTGTTTGCTTTTGATCTAAATTACTATCGGCCAATTGCTGATCCACTCTCACATATTCAGGAGCTTCTCACTCATTTCTCCAGGCTAAAGGACGAGTTAATTGAGCCAGGAGAATATCTGGCGCTAGTTGAAAGCTTAAAGCTTAAAGCTAAAAGTAAAGAAGAAAAAATCGAATATGAAAAAACATTGGAGCTGGCAAAAGCATACCAGCGCTACCAAGAGCTAATGATTCAGTCGGGGAATCTAGATTTTGGTGACCAGATTTTTTTAACCTATAAACTGCTGAAAGAGAACAAAAAAGTTCTTAAAGAATGCCGAGAGAAATTCAAATATATTCTAGTAGACGAGTTTCAAGATACAAACTTTGCCCAAAACGAACTTGTTAAATTAATTGCCGGTAGAACAGGCAATATTACTGTTGTTGGCGATGATGATCAGTCAATTTATCGCTTCCGGGGTGCAGCAATTTCTAATATTTTGGACTTCAAAAAATTTTACAAAAATGCTAAAGAATTAGTTCTGAATCAAAATTATCGCTCTTCACAGGAAATTCTTAACTCCTCATACAAACTCATACAACATAATAATCCTGATCGTCTCGAGGTTCAGAATAATATCAATAAGAAACTAATCACTAAGAAGCATGGGCCATCGCCCGAACTTTTATATTGTGATTCTTTGTCTTGCGAAGCCGACAAAGTGGTGGCAAAAATAGGGGAGTTAAAAAAAGAAAAAAAATATAAAAATAATGATTTTGCGATTTTAGTTCGTGCTAATAGCCAAGCCGAGCCATTTATTCAGTCTTTAAATATGGCTGGTATCCCTTCAATTTTTTCCGGTGCCTCCGGACTTTATTCACAGCCAGAAATAAAGATGCTAGTCGCGTTTCTAAAGTGTCTGGCTTATACTGACGACAATTTGGCTTTCTATCAACTGGCAACTTCAGAAATTTATAATGTCTCTCACGGAGTTCTGTCGGAAATTTATACGCTTGCGAGGAGAAGCAATAGGGGAGTCGTCGGCTTAATTAAAAAGAATGTCGCAAAATCAGACGATCTGGATAAACTCCAAGGGATTGTGACAGATATTGAAAAATACCAGGAGAAGAAGAACGATTCAGTTGGCGAAGTTTTGTACAGTTATCTCTCCGATAAAGGATACTTAAAAAAATTGAGCAAAAATCCAAGTATTGAAGATGAGATAAAAATTGCTAATATTGCCAGATTTTTTGACCGCATTGCTCAATTTAATCATTCAAGTAACAGCCGCGATGTTTTGTCATTTTTGGAAAATTTAGAACTAATTTTAGCAGTTGGAGATGAAGTTGTAACTTCAGATATTGATCCGGATATTGATGCCGTAAATATTCTAACAGTTCATGCCGCTAAAGGTCTTGAGTGGCCAGTGGTTTTTATAGTGGCTTGTGTTGCCGACAGGTTCCCGACCAGAAAAAGACGAGAGCAACTGCCGATTCCAGAGGATTTAATCAAAGAACGATTATCGCTGGGGGATTGGCATCTCGAAGAAGAACGGCGACTTTTTTATGTCGCTGCAACTAGGGCTCGGGATTATTTGTTCCTGACCGCAGCCGAGGACTATGGCGGAAAACGAGTAAAAAAACTTTCACAATTTGTTTTAGAACTATTGGACGAACCAAATCCGGAGAAATTGAAACATAAACTCTCACCAATTGAGAAAATCCAGCGTTTCAAAAAACTACCGACTACTGGCTACCGACTACCGACTAAATTCTCGGAGAGAATTTTAAAGCTTTCGCGCCAGCAAATTGACGATTATTACTCCTGCCCGAAGAAATTTTATTACGCTCACATTGTAAAAATTCCACTTCTAGAAAACCAACAGCTAATGTATGGAACGGCAATTCATGCGGCACTTGACCATTATTTTGCCCGCAAAATTGCCGGCGAGAAGTTATCTTTAGAACAGCTTCATGCCGACTTTAAAAATGCTTTCAAAAATGTTGGTTTTATTACCCGCGATCAAGAAGAGTTGCGTTTTAGGCAAGGACTTGATTCGCTGGCACGATTTTTTACTGAAGACCAAAAAGATAAAGCAAAACCAGCGAAAGTCGAGGAAGTTTTCGAATTTTTACAGGGTGATGTCAAAGTCAAGGGTCGTTTCGATTTGATTTATGGAATAGGGGAGTCAACAGAAATTTGCGATTTTAAAACTTCAGATGTTCGCGAACAGAAAGATGCTGATCGAAGAATTAAAGAATCAACCCAGATGATGATCTATGCGCTGGCTTGGGAGAAAAAATACGGCACAATTCCAAAAACAACACTTTACTTTATCGAATCGGGCCTAAAAGGGGAAATAACTTTCAAAAAATTAGATTTAGATAAAACTCGAACTATGATTTCTGAAGTCGTTGATGGGATTCGCAAGCAAAATATGAAGGCGACACCGGATATTTTTCAATGCAAATACTGCCCCTATCGCGATATCTGTCCGAATGCTCTATAAAAAGAAAACGCCGGGCTGCTTGCCCGGGCTTAAATTCTTGCCTCACTTTTCACCTTAGCCGCTGCCCTTTGGCATCCAGAGACTTCCCCGCATCTGGAAAGCAACTCCAGCATGCCTTTCGGTTTCCTCATCCGCGATGTTCGCTGGCTCCTCGGGCCGTTCGAACAGAGATGTATTTGGTGCGCGGCCTTTTATCAGAGCCGTGGCCAGTTCCTCCAGCTGTTCGCTGGTGATCTTAAACAGCCCCTTCAGACTGTCATCAGCCTTGGCAGACATCATCTGGTCGTAGGCATCGTGGACTCGATGCCCGAAGTGATTCCTGCCCGTCATGTAGGTGAATGTATCAATGGCAGGCATCTGTTCGTGAAGATCCTTTTCGCTTAGACCGTCGAGGAAGCTCAGTCGCGGGAACCTGAATGACCTAGTGATCCAGGTACCAATCATCTGGACGTTGAGCCACCAGAGGGTTTCGTCAAGCTCCTTGATCATCACCTTTGTGGCTTCCCGGAAATCCACAGCCCGAATCCACAAGCTGCGGTAGTGGATCTCGTTCTCAAGAGTCGGAAGACTAGTCTTGAGGTCTAAGCCCCGATTGCGTCGGCCGCGAAGGATGTCGATCATCCCAGTAATGATCTCTCGATATCCACGGGCCATCTCCCTGACCCAGACATGACTAGTGTAATCGTTGAGAGCCTGGGGATAGTCGGCGACTTCCTCCCTCGAAAGGGGTCCATACGGAGCGCCACAAACTTCTGATAGGAGCTTATAGCGCACCTCGGCGTCTTCGTCGAATTTCTCGACGAACTTCTTGATCTCCTAACCAGCTGAGACTTCTTCAAGCGAAGTCAGATATAGCATCAGTGCTCACCTCCGCACAAAATTCAGGTTGTCTGGGCATTCTATTTATACCTCTCACTAGGGTTCTGAGCCAGAACTATCTCCACCCACTCCCGAAATTGGATGTCCTCCGGATGTTCTGGCGCGATAACTGTCACAGCCTCCTGACACCAGCGACCAAAGGTCTGGCGACATATTGCTCCGGCGTTCAATGGACATTTGCCCCAGTCAGGGGCTTGTCCCTGAATCTCCATCTGGCACGGCCTGGCTTCGCCGATATAGAGAGCACACTGATTGCCCCAGGACGGTGTTAGCACTCGTGTCCTGACTGCGAAACCAAAACCGTAACAAGGACAGCGTTTCTGAATGTTTGTAGGCATTCAAGAGCACTCCTCTGCTCAATGATCCGCACTAACACTTTATAGCATAAACGCAAAGAAATAAAAAGGTCTCTACCTTAGATTATATTGACGTAGACAAAAAAATAGTATATAAATAGAATATCGCACCAACCAATGCACAAGAGGACAATAATGAGCAACCTCGTGTTCCGGAAGTTCCACCAAAAGGGTGCCGCCGGATTTCGTGGTATATTCATCCCCGGCATCTCGTAGCGCGAGGCAATCGGGATAATACTGACAATGCCCGACGGCCAACCCGCCTATGCAAGAATCGTGCCAGTCCCGAAGTGTTCCGGCTGCTGGTTCCTGGTTGGCCCGCTACAAGAAGCTGTTGCTACCATCCTAGCCGAGTCCCTAGTGGCATTCGAGGCGATGTCCAAGGATGAGACTGAGGGAAAGACCCAGCTCTATAACGGCAGATGGCAAATCAAGCATCCCGAGAAGGTTGCTCGTAAAGACTGGGACAGGTGGGTGCAGGCCATACAACGAGCTACACCAACCATGCTGAAACGCAAGAACCAATAAGCCTCTTTCTGTGCTTGATCCTGCATCTTTATTCTATCTCCACCAGCCTGGCGGAGAAGAGTAAGGTACAATTCGGACTATGCCCCTGGACGCATCATGCACCCAGGGCGATTTCTTTTTATCAGCCGATCAAATGTGGTATAATTATGTAACTATGAACCAGCTATTGCCAATAATAATTACTATCGTTCTAGCCTTGGCAATGACAACTATTGTACTAATGATTTATTTTTCCCGCAAATTTCGAGAGATGGAAGAGCGGCGGGCCAGTGATCAATCTTTGCAACTTATAAATCAAAATCTCAATGTTTTTTCCGAACGGATTGATCGGACTAATCAAGCAATAAACGAGCGCCTCGACAATGCCGCCAGAGTTATTTCCGCTGTCAACAAAGAACTTGGTGTGATGTCGCAAATCGGCTCCCAGCTTTCCAATTTTCAAGAATTCTTAAAATCACCGAAGCTTCGCGGCGGCATCGGAGAGCAAGGGCTAAAGGACATGCTGGCACAAGCTTTTCCGCACGAACTTTATAAAATGCAGTATCAATTTAGAAACGGTCAGATCGTTGATGCGATTATTAAAATTGATGCCGGACTCATCCCGATTGATGCCAAATTTCCTTTGGAAAATTTTAACCGCTATCTAAATGCCAAATCTGCAGAGGAAAAACAAGTCGCAAAAAACAAATTCCGTTCTGATTTTCGCGTTCATGTTAATGCAATTGCCAAAAAATATATCAATCCCGACGAAGGCACGGCTGATTTTGCCTTTATGTACTTGCCATCAGAATCAGTCTTTTTTGAGGTGGTGAATTCGGAGCGTGATCTTTTTGACTATGCCGCCAAAAGCAAAGTAATTCCCAGCTCACCAAGCACATTTTTCTATTATTTGCGAACAATAATGCTCGGACTCGAGGGCAAGCGCATCACTGAAATGAGCCGAGAAATTATGAAAACGCTAAAAACCATTAAGCAAGAATCGCACAAATTCGGCGATAATTTAGGTAAGCTCAATAAACATGTAACCAACGCAAAAAGCACTATGGATATCGTCAATACCGGTTATGCCGGTTTGGCGGGTAAAATTAATCAGGTTGATGTCCTTGAATCTAATCAAGCAAAACTTATAGAAGAAGAGACTAGTGAAAAGATTAACGACTAAAATTGTTATTATTGCCATTGCCGCGCTCGTTGTGGTGGGAATTGCGGCTTATTTTATCTGGAATAAAATTAAAGCCGATACCACCAATTACAGCCAGGTAGTGACGGGAGAAGACATTCAAACTACCAAAGCTGTTGAGAGCCCTGAGCCTGATACCAGAAGTGAAGTTGCTGTGCCGATTTTGATGTATCACCACATCCGAAATTATAATGATCCAAATGACAAAATCGGCACAAATTTATCAGTGCCGCCAGAAAATTTTAAGGCCCAAATTGATTACTTAAAAAGCGCTGGCTTTAGCACTATTACTTTTTCTGATTTTATCGCATATCCCGCAAAGAAATTGCCAGAGAAGCCAGTAATTCTTAGCTTTGATGATGGTTATCAAGATGCTTTTGACTATGCATATAAACCACTTTTGGCGAATGGGCAGGTCGGGGTCTTTTTTGTTATTGTCAATTTTCTTGACAGGCCAGACCATATGACAAAAATAGAAGCTGCGGAAATGGCTGACTCCGGGATGGAGATAGGATCACATACTTTGGACCACCCCGATTTAACGAAACTGACATCAGAAAAATTAACTTCCGAACTTTCAGAGAGCAAAAGCATTTTGGAGAATTTGACCGGCAAGAAAGTTATCAGTTTTTGTTATCCAACTGGTCAACATAACGATTTTGTTGACGCTGCCGCAAGAGATACAGGTTATCTAGTCGCGACAACAACACAGATGGCGATTAGTTCAACTTCAGAAAACAAATTTACTCTTTCGCGACTGCGAATTAATCCGAATGATTCTCTAACTTACTTCGCAGATAAGATCGTAAATTATAAACCCTAATAATAAAGTCAAAACCTAAAAAATATGGAATTTAAAATTTCCAAAAATGAGGCGGGGGAGAGAGCTGATGTTTTTTTGGCCAAAAAAATTCCCGATATTAGTCGGGCGCAAATTCAGCAAGCAATAAGATCCGGTGTTGTCAAAATAAACAGAAAAAGTATTAAATCATCATACATTCTAAAAATTGGTGATAAAATTACAGTCGAAGATAAATTTCTTGAAAATTTAAATAAGCCGTTAAAATTAAAATCAGAAAAAATACCACTTAAGGTAATTTTCGAGGATGACGATCTTCTAGTTATAGACAAGCCCTCAAGCCTGGTTACTCATCCGGGCGCAGGTAACAAATCTGGTACAGTTGTAAATGCTCTTCTTAATTACATCCCGGAAATTAAAAACGTTGTCCAGGAAAAGACTGACCAATTTTCTCTTCTTCGACCGGGAATTGTCCATCGGCTGGACAAGGATACTTCTGGCCTGATGGTGATCGCCAAAAATCGCCAGACATTATCATTTCTATCAAGCGAGCTGCAAAATAAACAATTCAACAAATATTATTTAGCTCTGGTTTACGGCTGGTTGCCCGAAGGGGGAAAGATCGAAAGTTACTTAGCTCGTGATAAAAAAAATCGCAAAAAGATTATTGAGGTCGAAAAAGAATTTGGCAAAAATGCAATTTCAAATTATAAGGCTCAGAAATATCTAGAGACTAAAGATGGCAAATATCATGTTACATTGGCAGAAATTGAGATCCTAACAGGTAGGACCCACCAAATTAGAGTCCAGATGAAAGGGATCGGTTTCCCTATTTTAGGAGATGCGGCCTATGTTTCCAAAGAGAGTGAACGCTTATCAAGAGAACTAAGCGCAAAAAGACAAATGTTACATGCGGCAAGAATTCGATTTCGGCTGCCGAGTACAAAAAAATATCTGGAATTATCAACATCATTGCCTGAAGATTTTCAGAAAATTCTTGACAAGTTAAAAGAGATCTAATCATAACTTGTAATAATTTTTCATACTTTACCCTGTTAGATACCCGCTAAGCGGGTGGCGCCGAAGGCGCATTTAACTGGGTAAATTTGACAGACAATTTTAGTATATGCTATGTTCAAATAGCATATATTTAATATAGGAATGCGAGTATAGTATTCCGAAAGAAATGAGTAACTTATGGAACGTGAAAGAGTAACAATTTCAATTAAAAAAGAGATTTTGCGGAAAATTGATCAAAAAATTGATGGAGTCAAAATGCGGAACCGCTCTCATGCAATCGAACTCTTAATCTCCGAATCATTGGGCTTAAGCCAACTCTCCACAGCAATTATTATGGCTGGCGGGAAAGGAGCAGTAAGATTAATACCCGTAATTGAAAATGCTATTGAAAATCTGAAGAAATTCGGCTTTTCTGAAATCAAAATAGCCGTAGGTTTTCTTGGCGACAAAATCAAACAGAACATTAGTGACGGCAAAAAGTTTGGAGTGAATATTGATTATATCGAGGGAGGAGAGGGAACGGCTGGGGCGCTATTGCCGCTCAAGGACAAAATCAAAAAAAGTTTTGTTGTTGTCAACCTTGAAGAAAATATGAGCATTAACTTAAAAAACTTATCTGATTTTCATCGCGATCATCTAGGTACTGCAACTGTTGCCAGTAAAGACATTAACTTGCTGAAAGGCTATTACGTTCTCGAGCCGGAGATTTTTAGCTATATTCCAAAAGGTTTTTCAATGCTTGAAGAAGATGTTTTCCCGAGACTAATAGAAGAAAATAAACTGATCTTTTACCCAATGATAGGGTAATCGCTGATTGTTGACTTTAGGACTAAGCTAAACTAAAATAACTTAAGAAAGAAACTTTGAATTACGAAGTTGCGAGCTCTTCAAAATTTCGACGGTCGCAAGCGCTTGTCCTGATGAATATCGGGACAAAAAGCGCCTAGAAATTTTGTAAGAGCGAGTAAAATAATTTCGTAATTCAAGAAAGAGAGTTATGAGAAGAACTTGGATTATTTTTGTTTTTATTGTAATAATTTTGGCCTTATCAATCGTTATTGATATCCCCAAGGGGCCAAAAATTTTTGGTCGTGAAATTAAAACTCATTTGGGACTGGATTTGCAGGGTGGAACCGAACTGATCTATCAGGCTGATCTTTCAAAATCAGATAATAAATCAAAAGATCTTACAAACCTGATGAATATTTTTCGGCAACGAATAGACAGACTGGGGGTGGCAGAACCAGCGATTCAGCAGCAGGGGAGTGATCAAGTGTTAATCCAACTACCGGGAGTCAAAGATATTGGCCAGGCAATTGCAACAATCGGCCAAACTTATGAACTGGTTTTTATGACCCAAGCCACGGACCAAACGACCGGAGCGCAACTTAGCGATTATTACGATCAAAATTACACCTATCCTGGTTTTTGGCAACCGACAGATTTGACCGGAAGTGACCTGGTTAAATCCGATGTAACTTATGAAAATCAAAATCAGGGTGTCGGCCAAAGTCAGCCAGTTGTAACTTTGTCTTTTAACAACACCGGCAAAGAAAAATTCGCTAAAATTACCAAAGATAACTTAAAAAAGCAGGTGGCGATTATTCTTGATAATCGGATAGTTTCCGCGCCAACGGTTCAATCGGAAATTACCGACGGCAAGGCGATTATTACCGGACAAAAAGATATCAAAGAGGCCAAAAAACTGGCGGACAGGTTAAATGAAGGCATGCTACCAATACCAGCAAAGATAATCGGTCAGCAAAATGTTGGGGCGACTTTGGGATCGGAATCAGTCAATAAAAGTTTGATTGCCGGAATTATCGGACTCATTCTAGTTGGACTTTTTATGATTATCC
>Ga0210024_1004644_pt1 | contig 10668 bp, 6 predicted proteins | sample CryGeymeta201525_FD_183988 | JGI IMG/M metagenome (GOLD analysis project Ga0210024, IMG submission 183988) | Groundwater microbial communities from Crystal Geyser aquifers in Utah, USA - Crystal Geyser metaG 2015-25 (SPAdes) (version 2) | ecosystem: Environmental > Aquatic > Deep subsurface >... | reverse complement strand
GTGTATTCCTCACATAGGGCAAAGGCGGATCATCGGGGTGGGCAGCCAATTTCACACCAGCTTCTTCTGCAACCGGAACAATGTGGTTAAGGAAATATTGCAAGCGCTGCCATAATTCATCGTGACTAATTCTATGAACGGTCCCTTCGGAAACATTTGTATCATAAACCATATTCCAAACCATACCATTGGGAATTGGTGTTTCATCAACCGAACCTTCCATCCCAACCGAAACTGCACCACCACGGGCAAAAGGTTTTTCCACCCTGCTGGTTACTCCGGCCAGTGAAAAATTATACCCAAAAACCGGAATTCCTGCTTTCCCTATTATTCGGATTTGTTCCTTAACAAGCTCCATCTGCTTTTCCTTTTTGGGGCCATCCAGAAGAATGTCATGCCATATAGCCGGATCGAAATTTTCGATGGCATACCATTCCAATCCATGTTTGTTTATGGCTGCCTTAATTTCAAGTAATTCTTCCAGCGACCAAAGTTCTCCTTTCCCGGCTTTGCCCCAACCATCTTTTGAACCTACTGGCTGATTGGCCCTGCTTTTGCTGTTATCTACATTCCCAAAATAATCTACCAAATGCACCACCAAATGTGTTGCTCCGCATTGTTTGGCAAACTGGTAATGCTGGTCGTTCAGCATGTGACGGTATAATCCAAATCCTAGTTTCATCTCATTATAATTGTTAATTCACAGGTATTCGTTATAATTTCTCAATTTTACATTTCCTCATTCAAGGGTATCAGAATCAAGCCATTGATTTCTAATTTTTTCCTTGGCTGAATGGTCAGTTTCACTTCTTCATTCCCGGTTGTAAACGTGAGTGAACCTTGCCCGGAACGCTGAGAAAATTCCACAGCGGCCAGTTCATTCTGATTTCCTGACACCGAAATGGTAAACGCATCTTCGGCCTTGTAATCAAAATTTAATTCATAAGTACCGGGAGCCAGGGCCTGGCCATGCATCGTGGTCAGGTTCATCTCAAAATTCTCTTCCACGCTTAAAGCCGGCTGATTCGCCTCCTCAGTAAAACAACAGTATTTGAGTTCTTGTTTCCACAAACACCGCCACCAATTGCCCTGTTGATCGATCCAATAAGTATAACGACCCGGTCCCTGCGCCAACGTGTCGTGTTGTGTTGGCGAAAATTTAAAGCGGACGGGCTCAATACCCAATCTTTGACGCAGGTTCAGAAAATCAGCCTTCCAACGGGTATTCATCGAAAAAACCAACGCTTTCTCTCCCGGCGAAAAACCAATAATTTTTGTTGCATCGGCGTATTTCTGAATGGTTTCATCCGGATTGGCCTGTTGAATAACTTCAATGGCCTCGGCTATTTTATTTTCCCCAGCCAGTTGATATGCTTGTTCAAACCATTCCTGGTTTTCGAAAAACGAAAAATAGAATTCTTCCATTGCTTTTTGGTACTGCAAATATTCATTTTCTGCCACCAAAGGAATTTCGTCGAGCATGGCCAGCCGTTCTTTGGTCTTTTTTGCCATCTCAAACCAGTATTCAAGTCCATGTTTTTGTTTTCCCAAGTCCACAAAATGATTGGAAGTTTCACGGCCAAATATGGGGCCTGTGGTTAGCCATGTATAAAAATAATTTTTAATTTGCACTTCGTTTTGATTAAAACGGTTGTTCACAAAGTTCTTAACGGAAGTCTCCAGCGATTCGTTTTCAGAATTTTTCCATACCTGACGGGAAGAGCTTGTAAAATACAAATCGAGGGGATGTGTAGTCCAGTGAATAATTCCAAATCCTTTTGAATTTGTTGCTTTTAACCGATCGGAGAGATTTTCCCAGGGTGTGTAGGGACGTCCAATGTACCGGTGGTCATCGTGATGGGCCCAGATTACCGGATATATTTCCCTGTTTTTGCCTGCATTGGCCAGAATCTGTTCAGACTCGGGCGCATCAAAAACCACTTCCCAGTCGAGGGGAATAAGGGGAACATCTTCAGGATACATGGCATCGGCATAAGGAATATACTGGAACTGCCAGGAACCACTTGAAATGATCAAATCAGGTTTTATTTCATCTCTTGCCTTTTGTATGGCAGCAATTAATTTCCCATAAGCAAAGGTTCCTGTAGCCATTAAATTATCTTCAATTTCAGGATGGTCCTCTAATTTATTCCGATACTCCTTTTTCCAGTCATCCGGGAATTTTTCGTAAGGAAAACTCATCCAGATACTTCCCAATCCGGCTGTTGTTCCCGGCCGGCGATGCCACACCGAAAGCTCATCGATTTGCGGATACATTTCGAGCAGCGACTTTAAGACTTGCTTAAAATAGTTATAACCTTCAGGATGATCGGGATTAGGTGTAATATGGCCTTCTATCAATTCAAAAACAGCCTCCCGTGGTAATTTTTCGATAATGTTTCGGGGATTCGCCATCCATGTATCAAAATCGAGTGCAAAAATCACCTTTGTACCCCTGTCTTTTGCATATTGAAAAACCTCCTGCATCAATTCAGTGGCTTCCCTCTCCTTATTTTCTTCTGAAGCCAGTGATGATTTTGCACCAAAAACCTTATCATCAAAAATCTCACCCCCCACCAACCGGCGAACATCGTTAACATGTTGGTTTCCCCAGTCACGCCCAGAAGTTGTATTATTCAGATAACCTGTTTTTTTCTTTTCACCGAGGTACTCAAAACTAAACATGGGATTATTGCCATAAGCATGTACCATGATTCCATTGTACCTCATTTTGTTGGCCTGGTCGATCCAGCTTTGCCAGTCCTCCAGGTTCCAACCCGTACATCCGCTCAGAAAGTTATGCCAGTTGAACAAGAAGCGTTCGCTGATTAAAGGCTCGTCTTTCATCTTCCACTTTTCGGAGCCGTCCCATTTTTTTGGTTCAGGAATCACATCTTCAGAAATGTAAAAGCCAAAGCCCAGTTTACTTAGCAATGCATAAGTTGCATTTAATAAGCCACGTTCATCCGGTGCAACAACATAAACTTTTCCTCCTTTTTGGGTAATGACGAAACTTTCTTTTTGCATAGGCAATTCAACTAATTCAAGATCTTTTGCCTGTTCTGAAAGAATAAACTGAATTTCGGCTTCGGAATTATCCGTAACCGAAAATTCCATACCGGTGTAAGCCTGATTCAGGTATTTCGCCAATTCTTTTGTTGCGTGATGACCTACCCGGGTTTCTGACAAGTTTGCAATCTGGACTTCTTTCTTCCCACAGGAAAAAAGAAACAGAAGATTAAGAAGTAAAAAAAGTTTTTGCATTTTTTTATTTTTAGTTAAAAACCAATTGAATTTCCTCCATCAACAGGTAAACAAACACCTGTAATAAACTTTGAAGCATCTGATGCAAGAAAAACGGCAGCATGACCGATTTCATCAGGTGTACCTAAACGTCTCATTGGGGTGCGCCCCATCACTTTTTGTTTGCGCTCAGGATCTTTTTCCATCACTTTGTTTAACATGTCCGATTCGATAAATCCCGGGGCAATGGAATTGATCCTTACCCCGGAGTATGAAAATTCTGAAGCCAATGCTCGTGTTAAACCCAGCAAAGCAGTTTTAGAACTGCTGTATGCCGCTATCTGCGGCAAACCATAAAGCGCAGACATGGAACTTATATTGATAACAGAACCCCTTCCACGGGGAACCATCTTTTTTAAAACTTCGCGCGATAAGGCAAAAACGCTGTTAAGGTTAATGTCGATGACTTCCTGAAAAGCATCATCCTCAGCCTCAAGCGATGAAACTTTGCTGTGCATACCGGCATTGTTTACAAGAACGTCGATGGGACCGATTTCATTTTCTATTTGCCGGACTAAAGCCTGATGACTGTTTTTGTCTGTAACATCATTTTGAATCACAAAACATTTTTCACCCAGTTCATTCCTGGCTTCCTGAAGCTTTTCCGGATTACGTCCCGTAATAACAACCTTAGCTCCTGAATGAAGAAACTGCCGGGCAATACCCAGGCCAATGCCAGAGCCACCTCCGGTGATAAGCGCTATTTTATTTGTCAAATCGAATATATTTCCCACGGACTTTTTTTTACCTTTTACATTTCAGTTTAATTCTTCCTGCAAATGGAATGAATGATGTCATAAGCTTCTTTCTGCTCTTGCGGAGACGGAGAAAAGGTAACAGCCAGCAGTTTCATCCCGGGGCGCCAGAGAGAAGCTGTTGTTTCGGCAACTACGTCCGGATCTCCAACCATGCGGGCATTCAATACAATTCCCGTCCCTGCAAGGGTTTCTGAAAATGGCGCCGCGGGGTTGGGGTGCGGGTCGGTTTCGGCTGTAAAGGCGGCATCCACCATCTTTAATCCTTCAATTTTTTGAAACATCCCGGTTTTATCGGAAAAGTTACCGCACGAATGGTGCACAGGTCCGCCAAATGCTCTTCCAAGTTTTACAAAAGAAGGACTTACATAATTCATATAACTCTCCTCGTCAACCATCACTACATTGTCGTCACTCATCCCAAACCCCTCAAAAACATGGGAAGATGCAAATCCATGACCTGGCCTGACCAATGCATCGCCAATCAACTTTTCCTGCTCTTTGTAAAAATCAATCTCCAATCCGGCCAGCAAATCCAGAAATTGTAATACTTTTTCAGGTTCCATAATCATTGAAACCAAAAAATTGCTGGTATCAACAATATTAGTGGCATTATTGAAAGGCGACTGGATATCACCCATCGACATAGGTGTTCTGCCCTTTGTTTGGTCAAGAAAATATTCAATCATTTCAAGAGAATGTTTTCCGACTTCCGTATTTTTTACCGGTTGAATATCGTAAGCCAGGGCTTCATCGATGGTTTGAAAAGCAGGTTTTACCGCTGGTGACTGACCGGGGTTCCAAATATAATTAAGGCCAAATGCAGTTCCGATTACGCCGATTCCATACCAAGGTTCAAGAAAATTAGGAATATCGGCTTCGTAGTCCATACTTTTTTGCAAAGCCCCCAACTGCCATTCCAATGATTGTTGCATATTGCGGCAACCGTAAGAAAAAACCTCTGCCACACGCATGCGCCGGTAAACAAGAACTCCCGATTTTGCCTGCATAAATTTTTTACACCGCTCCGTCAGTTTATGATTGTATTCGCTGTAAGCATCAAAACAAAAATCGGAAACTTTTACCGGATCAACTTTTGTAGCCTGTGCATCACTTTTTCCCGAGTCAAATATTTTTTTCGTTTTTTCTATCATTTGCATTTAAGTTACCTGAATAATCATTAAAGTTTCATCACATAATCCCGTATTTGTTAAAAGCATCAACAGTGCTCATCCCATTTTCCAATGCTTTTTTCACCTGTTGCTCTCCGCGGGCTTTTTCAATAGCGCCTTCAAAAACTGCTTTTTCGATTTCCTTTGGAACGATTAAAACTCCATCTCTGTCTCCATAAACAATATCACCCGGATTAACCCCGATGCCACTAAATTCTATGGGTACATTGTAATCAATTACTTTCCCCCTCGGCCCCTGATCCTGAGCATAAGTTCCCATGGAGAAAGTGGGAAAGTTCAGTTTTTCTATTTCATTGGTATCTCTTGAATAGCCATCAACCACTGCGCCGGCTACACCCAGTTGAATTGCCCTGGTACTCATCAATCCTCCCCACAAGGCATAGCGGGGAGAAGCGCCGGAACATATATATACTTCCAGAGGTTTCAAACTGTCAAGAGCTTCGAACATCAATCCGAATGGTTTTTTCATCAAGGAATTTTTGGTTTCAGCAGCCGACTCTGCAAAAACATCCGCTTCAAGAACGGGCATGGCTCTTCCTATTACGACCATATCTTTCCGGACAGGTTTTATATTTGGAGAAAGAAACTGGTGCAGGTAGCCCAACTTGTCCATAACATCGCCCACCAAAGCGGTGAACAGCTCCTTTTTGGCTATTTCAAACAGTTCAGAATCACTTTTCCATATCATAATTGTTCACTTTAAAATTCAACTTATAAAATTAATTATATCCCCGATAACGCCCTTGATGCCCAGCAGACATATATATACCGAAAACAGTGATATTAGCGTCAGTATAATTTTAACAACCGGTTTATTTGTTTCATGGCCCATCACACTTTTCCTTGATGTGAGATAAAACAACGAAACGATGGAAACGGGTAAAATGATGGCAATGCTTGCCTGCGAGAGCAGCAAAAGGAATACCGGTTTGAATTTCAGGGCAACTCCCAGAACAGCAATCAAACTAAGTACGAACAGGATAAGCCGGTTTCGCGGAGTTTTGGTATTTTGAACTTCATCGCGGTAATCAATAATCAGCCAGGGAATCACCAATAAGTTGGGCAAATGGGACGAAATACCTGCTGCCAGAATTCCCAGAGTAAAAACGGTTATGGCAGCTTTCCCGGCCAGGGGCTCCAGCAGCGGGATCATTTCAGCCACATGGTTCATTTTTAGGCCCTGGACATTCAGGGTGGTTGCCGCTGTGATTAGCACAGCAGCGCTGATGATAAACATGAGGGACACACTTATCAGGGCATCGCGTTTTTGAATGGCATTGTCTTTCATTTTCCAGCCGATTGTTTTCACCACCTGCGACCGGATAATGAATGCAAATACAGAAACAGTGGTGCCGACCATTCCTGCAATAATCACCAAAGGGCTATTATCGCTTCCCAAAGCACTTTCCGGAATCTGCGGGATAAAACCTTTTGCCAATTCCCCGGGCGGCGGAAAATTGATAAACATAGTCAGAATAAAAGCAATCCCCATTATGGCTACCAACAGGGCAAGAACTTTCTCGAAAAACCCGAAATTTCCTATCCACAATAAGCCATAAAGAACCACAGTAATAATAACAGCCCACCAGATCGAAGCTATCTCATTCCCGATAAAAGAGGCAGACCAAACCTGCAAAACATCAGCCAGAATACCCAGTAAGCCAATTAAAGCGGCAAAAATCACAGCAGACAAAGGGATGATCATTCCCATGGCCAGTCCCGGATGAATATGCTTTTTCACCCCCTGGATGAAGGTTTCACCGGTTACCATAGTGTATTTGCTGAAATGCAGAATCAGAAACCAGGTCATCAGGCAGCTCAGCAACAGGGTCCAAAGCAAATCAAACCCAAAGTTGGCCCCAGCTTTCGACATGGAAGTAACACTTCCGGTACCTACGTTATACCCGATAATAAAAATACCAGGCATAATGCTGGCAATGAAAATTTTGATTTTGTTTTTCAATTTAACCATGTTAATCTTAATTTCAGAAATCCATCATTTTAAGGGTAAACATTTTAGCCACAGGGTTAGTATCTATTCTGTTTTTAAGCTGCAACTGACAAATTATATAGCTTCCTTTTCCGCTTTTCTTTTCTGCTGCGGCCAGGTAAGGCCCCTGATCGCCGACCCAACTGGTTCGTCCTGAATTTAAGACGGGAGACCATCCTTCTGCTTTGAAAACTTTACTGATAAACGGAAGGACACATTCTTCTTTGCTGTTGTACCAGAACTTAAAATCCATCGGATTTGCCCAGTTAACCATTTCGTGTCCGGTTGTTGGAGAAACAAAATAATATTCTCCCATGATGGTGTTTTCCACCTTCACCCCGCTACCGGCAATGTTATAATCTCCTGCTTCCAACTCCAAAAAGATAACCCGCTTACCTGATTTTACCTGTTGTTCTATTTTCGCTTTATTCTCTTCATACCAGTTAAAATTATCTATCAAAATCACGGATGCCTGTTCCATAGATTTCTGCGGGATTAGTCCAAGTCCGGTAATTATATCGTTAGCCTTCCCATCTTTGGAACTGACAAATACTTGTCGAGTTGCGGTTTTTTGTTCCGGAAAAACTTCCATTTCCAATATCGATTGACTGATTTCATTCCCTTTTTCATCAAACAAACCCAACCGCAGAGTATATGCTGTGCGTTTTGATACTTTGGGTGCAGGAAACTTAATATATCCCTGGAATTTGGCACTGTTCTCCGGTATATCGGGGGTAATACTATTGGCAAATACAACCTTCCCTTCTCTTTCAAACTGATATTTAAGGGTATAATTATCCGGCGAGTTATTCAAATCATTGCAAATCCAGGCTTCTGTCTGAATATCTTCTCCGCTGGTAAAATGGTAACGGTCGGTTCTCAGGTTTGCCATAATTGGCTCCAGGGCATCGCGGTAAACAAAAAAGGCTTTCTTGGGTTGCCTGTCCACATCCATTATGGCTTTCATCCATCCCGCGGGCCATGCATCTATAAATAAGTGGATGGCAAATGATACCATGTTTGGATTTCTTCGAAATGATTCGGCAAGTATTTTTGTCCCCCATGCCTGATGCTTTTGACTTGCCTCAATCCAGCCTTGAACGGTATTTTGGGTGTTAAACCACAAATAATGGAAATTTTGGGTTTGTGCCAGAGCTATTTTATCAGGAGTCCAATTTTTCTCTTCTTCATTTGTTTGCGGCAACCAGTATTCAGGATAGTATTTACGCATCACATTTTCGGGGTCAAGGCCCTCTGCCCCAAACTCACCACAGGCATAATACCAACCGGGTTTGGTAGGTAGCCAATGCCCCTTGTGCATTTCGCCGAGCCCTAATCCATGACCGTTGTACCAGGCATTGTAACAATGGTTGTCGGGCAGTCCGGGCGATGGCGGATCGTAATCGCCGTCGGCAGCTTTAATTACCCTGTCGGGATTGGCATTATGAACCGCCTGATCTGCCGCGGTAAAAAATCTTGCATATTCCTCGTAGGTACTCATGTTTCGTTGCGGAAATCCTTCGGCATTGGGAAAACGTTCATTGATATAAGTTACCATAATATTGGATGGATGGCTTCGTACCAGGCGTTCCATTTCTTCGGCCTGCTTAACTGCTTCTGCCCATTTATTGGGCCGTAAACCTCCGAACAATGGGAGGTCGGTTTGGGTCATCATTCCCAGTTTATCGCAGTATTCATAAATTTCGGGCTGTACAGGACGTTGGGTGAGCCGGTAAAAATTCATATTGGCAATTTTTGCCAGTAAAATGTCGTCGATTAACTGGTCCCAATTTTTTTGAAAAACATCCTGTTGCATAAATCCCATAGTGTTGGCCCCGCGCAAACGAATTTTCTCACCATTCAAAACCATCATTCCTTTTGGCACCGACACCGTATCCATGACAAAAGCGCGCATCCCAAACTGCTGTAACTGCACGTCGGTTAATTCGCCTTCCTCATTATACATTTTAACCTGCAACTGATAAAGCCAGGGTGTTTTGTTGTTCCAAAGTTTTGGTTCCGGTATTTTAACTTTTGTTTTCAGGAAATTTACGCCATAACCCATCGGTAAATTGTTCTCTTTCCAGTCAGTGGGTTTTGCCAAATCGCCTACTCCTGGAATATAAACGGTAGATGGAATGTATTCCAGGTCTTCAACAACTGTTTCCTGAAAATTCTGACCGTAAACCGATAATTTGAATTTTACGGCTTTATTAGATGTAAAATAATTATTTACCTCCAGCCATATTTCAGCTTCATCAGTATCTGTCAGCGGTCTTGCAAAAATATCATGGATATGCAACGGAGAACGGGCTTCCATATAACAATCCTGGTAAATGCCCATTCCAGCCGGACTATGGTGCCAACCATGATAAGGATCGTCGTACCCCAGATTTGTAGCTCCAAATATTTTATCGCCTTTTACACTTTCTCCTTTTTCATTGGACCCACCGGTAGTTGTATAATCATTCTTCACCTGCACTAGAAGAGTATTCATACCTATTTTTGCATAAGGGGTAAAATTGAATTCAAAGGGGGCGAAAAAACCTTCGTGCGAACCAAGGTATTGTCCATTGATGAATACATTAGCTATATAATCCACTGCCTTGAAACAGATAAACAACGAACCTTTATCCATCATCTCCCGCGTAATTTCTATCTCCCTTCGGTAATAGGAAGTTGCCCTTCCCAATGGTTCGCCGAAATGAGGGAGTTGCACCTCTTCCCATTTACCTTTCCCTGCCAAAACATTGAAAAAGTCTTGTTTGTCTTCATCGGTTTCTATCCTCCAGGATGCATTTTTTAGATAAATCCTGTCCCTTGTCTGTTTTATTGATGGAGCATGATTCTCCAGGAAGGGTTTATATTTCTCCCGCATTCCGGCCAGTTCTGCATCCAACTCCTCTTTGGTGTCCATTAAGTCAAAAGGCTCAAACACAGAAGCCTTGTCGTTTGACACGGGTAAATACTTTTCAGGCAATTCAGCCGGAACATTTTCTTTCAGCAGGTGCGTTCTTACTGCTACATCCATGTTGCCGATTTTGGCAAACTGGTCTTCCTGAACTTTCATTTCCTGTGCAAGGCTTTGAATTGCAATAAGTAAAGCCCCAATAGCTATAATACTCTTATAATGTATTTTCATCTATTTATAAATGTTTTTTTAAAAGTAATAGATGGAACTCCCATGATTTTAATCATTTGATTTTGTGTGAAATTCTTTCTCATGGTCGTTTCATAATATTTTTCTTTTTTTATGTCCTAAACCTCCTTTTTGACTTTTAGAAAACCGGGCCATTGAACCGATTCTCGCTAAATCAGTTTAAAAAATTACTGATCATTAAACGGATCATTTATTTTATCGCCAATTTCTTTATCCAGTAACTTATTGGGAACGCAGCGCAAATGTCGCCGGTATTGAGAGACCACC